>SXGT01275799.1_pt1 | contig 10089 bp, 15 predicted proteins | sample 3176221 | NCBI WGS metagenome assembly SXGT01 (sample SAMN11356862, study PRJNA531348) | freshwater metagenome | isolation source: freshwater sample F1-120 | place: China: Fuxian Lake, Yuxi | collected 2017-12-25
CGCTACGCCCCGAAACGGACGCGGCTTGTAGCAGGAGCCCACCGGAACGCTATCCCGCTCGCTCTCTCCCGGCTGGTCAGCGCCGCGGAACGATGGCCGCTCGAGGGTTCGCCGCTCTTGCGCCCCTGCGGGACCAGCCGCCCAACATCCGGGATCTTGCAAAGATGCAGTTTCAGCGGATGGGCCGAAGCGGAAAAAGAGTCCGGATTTCCAAGAACCAGGCAACGCCGTCGGGGCACAGCCCTTGCTCAAACGGACATCCGTTCCATCCACGTTCCACCTAACCCCTTCGGGAGACCCCTCCGATGATCGTTCTTGCGGATCCAACCAGCACCCTCTGCTCGGCCTTGGTCGGCGGCTTCGCGTTCGGACTCTTGCTGCTCGGCAATCGCCGCGCGCCAAGCCGACGCTGAGCCCCGGGCGTCCAACTAGTCAAGTACGGAGGAGCCATCTCATGAACGCATTCGATACCCAGCTCGCTCTCGCCCTTGTCGACGAACCCGCTTCAGCTGCCGTGGACTACGGATACGAACCCGAGTCCCGTGGCGGATCGGAGGCCCCCTCCGTCGGTAGCGATGACGGCGTCTACGCGATCGGCACGATCCTGCCCTCGCAGTTCTTCGATGCTCCACACGGCATGGACGATGCGTGTGGCGAGCGTGGCCTCATGCTCGCGGTGCTCGAAGATGCGATCCGCTCCTACCAGGACCACCTCCACAGCACGCGCGTCCGCCCCCGCCTCCAGGCACGCCAAGCCGAGCGCTGGATCCGCAGCGAGGACTGCGACTGGCCCTATTCGTTCAAGAACATCTGCCTCTCGATAGAGATCGACCCCGAATTGCTGCGCTCGAAGGTCCTCGCACCGCGCAGCCGGGAGGAGCGTCCCACGCCCCGTCCCTCGACCCACCGCGTCTACCGTCTGGCGCCCCGGGTGAAGCTGGCCGGTCGAGCATAGGTCCCCGGAGACGGGATCGCGACCGGGGTTCCGCGTCGTCGGAGCCGAGAAGGATCAACTGCGAGAGCGCACCGGCTCGACACCGTTGATTTCCGCCTTCAGCACGGGGCTCGCCTTGAAGGAGAGCACCCGCCGCTCCCGGACCACCAGCGCCTCACCCGTCTGCGGGTTCCTCCCGCGCCGCGGCCGCTTGTCGAGCAGGATAAAATTCCCGAACCCCGACAGCTTCACGTTCTCGCCGGCCTCGAGAGATTCCTTGATCGTCTCGAAGACCAGATCGACGGTCTCACTCACGTCCCGGCGACCCCAATCCACTGCTTCCAGCACTCGGTCCACGATTTCGGCCTTGGTCATCCGGTGCTCTCCGTTGGTCACCGACGCTCGAAGGGTACTCGCCGCCGGACGGCTTCGAGAAGCCGCTCATGAACGATCACGACCTCCTCGTCCGTCAGCGTACGTTCAGTCGACCGGTAGGAAATCGAGACGGCGAGACTCTTGCAACCCTCGGGTATCCCGGGCCCGACGTATTCGTCAAAGACTTCCACGCCCTCGGCGAGAAGGATCTGCGTGCGCTCGTCTTCAAACGCCGCCAGCAGCTCCGCGGCGGGAAGGCTCCCACAGACGACGAGCGCGGCATCTCGCCGGACTGCCGGGAATCGCGCGAGCCTGGCGTGCTGCCGCGTACCGCCCCCTGCTGCGAGGACTCGTGCGACGTCGAGTTCAGCCAACCACACCGGACCAGGATCGATCTCCCGCCCCAACGCTTCGCGCGGATCGAGTTCGCCGCAGATGCCGAGTACGACGTCGCCCCGGGAGATCGTGGCACATCGCCCGGGATGGAAACCCGGGGCCATGGCGGCACGCCAGATCGAGTCGCGGACACCAACGTGACGCAGCACATCCTCGACAATGCCCCGCATCCGAGGGAGTCCCGGCGCCACCGCCCGGCGACCGAACTCTCCCGGCGGCGTCCCCACGACGACGAGCCCCAGCGATCGCCGTTCGGCGGAACCGTTCGAACCTTCGTCGCGCCAAAAAATCTGGCCGATCGCGAAGATGGGAACGAATTCCATGCCCCGGCTACGGTTCAGCTCGACCGCCGCGAGCATGCCGGGGAGCATCGAACGCCGCAATTCACCGGTCTCGCTCGAAATCGGGTTGACCACGGCGACGGGGCCAGCACTCTCGGGCAGAGTCCCGCGGAAGGCCCTGTTCTGAGCGGCAGCCACGAACGCCAGCGGCAGAACCTCGACCAAGCCATGCGCACGCAGCGCTCCCCGTAGAACTTCGATCGGATCGGGGCGCCCCGCACCGGCGCGTGCCGCAATGCGCGGCAGGGTCTCGGGAATCTTGTCGTAGCCCTCGAGACGGGCGACTTCCTCGGCCAGATCGGCGGGGAGGTTCAGATCAAAACGCCACGAGGGAGGCGTCACCTCGAGGCTGCCATCCGCATCGACTTCGACTGTGGCACCCACTGCCTCAAGGCAGGCAGAGATGCGGCTCTGGTCGCAGTCGAGACCGAGCAGACTCTTCACCGCGGGCACCGCCACCGAGATCGTCGGACGCGAGATCGAAGGGGTCCTCGCCGCTACCAATTGGCTCACGGGCTCAATCCCCAGCGTCGCGAGAAGCTCGGCCGCGCGCTCGCTGGCGCGGACGGCACCGCCTGGATCGACGCCCCGTTCGAAGCGGAAGGATGCCTCCGTGGACCGCCCCGCGCGCCGGGCCGTTCGCCGGACCGCTCCGGGCTCGAACGATGCACTCTCCAGCACCAGCCGGCGCGTGGCCCCCTGCACCTCGGATCGCGCCCCGCCCATGACGCCGGCCAAGGCGACGGGCCCGCGCGCGTCCGCGATGACGAGATCCTCGCTGCCGAGCGCAACGTCAGCCCCGTCGAGAAGGGTGAGACTCTCGCCGCCGCGGGCCCAACGCACCACGAGTCGCGCACCCGCCAGATGCTCGGCATCGAAGGCGTGAAGCGGCTGTCCCCGCTCCAGCATCACAAAGTTCGTCACGTCGACGACCGGGCTGATCGAGCGAACGCCTGCCTGATGGAGTCTCCGCCGCATCCGCAGCGGTGCGGTCACGGATCCACCATGACTCTCGAACGCGCGCAGTGTGTAGCCGCGACATCCGTCCGCAGCATCGATGCCGGCGTCCCAGCCGGCGTCGCTGGAACAGACCTCCCCGCGAACAGCGAGCGGATCGCGGAAGCCAAGCCTCCACAACGCCGCAATCTCCCTCGCGATACCAAGGGCTGACGCGCAGTCCCCGCGGTTGGGGGTGATGGCGAAGTCGATCACCGTGGTGTCGATCAGCTGATCCCGCAGAAGGGCTCCAGCGGCGAACCCCTCGTCAGGAGAAAGTTGGAGGAGGCCCTCATGCCCGTCGCCGAGCCCAAGGTCTCGCTCGGAACAGAACATTCCCCGGGATTCAAAACCCCGGATTGTCGCCACCTCGAGTCTCTGCCCACCCAGGAGAGTTCCGGGCAGAGCCAGCGGCACGAGCATCCCGACAGCCACCACGGGTGCCCCGCAAACAATCGGGAGCAATTCGCCCGCCGCCGCATCGACTCGACAAATATGGAGATCACTTCCGGCGATCCGGTCGCAGGTAACGATCCGCGCTGCGATGATCCCGGGCGGCACCGCGCTGGGCTCCATCGACTCGACCTCCAGCCCCCCGAGCGCAAGGCGCTCGGCAACCTCCTCGACAGAGGCCGGGAGCGGGAGGATCTCCTCGATCCACTCGAGCGGAAGACGCATCGTCAGAACTGCCGCAAGAAGCGAAGGTCGTTCTCGACCAGGAGCCTCATGTCATCGATCGAATGGCGGAGCATCGCGAAGCGCTCGACGCCAAGACCGAAGGCAAAGCCCGTCGTCGTGTCTGGAGCGTATCCGACCGCCCGGAAGACGTTGGGGTGGATCATCCCCGCACCAAGGACCTCGAGCCAGCCATTCCCCCCGCAGACCCGGCAGGGGCTGCCATCGCCGCGGCAGAGCACGCAGCCGATATCGACCTCGGCACCCGGTTCGACAAACGGGAAAAACGCGGCCCGGAAGCGGAGCCGTACGTTGCCGAAGAAGGCGCGGAGGAACTCGCCGAGCAACCCCTTGAGGTCAGAGAAGCGGACGCCCTCGTCTACCAAAAAACCCTCGATCTGGTGGAACATCGGCAGATGGGTAGCGTCGTCGTCGCGCCGATAGGTTGCTCCCGGTGCGATGATCGCAAGCGGCGGCCGTCGTTCGCGCATGACCCGGATCTGCACCGGCGAGGTGTGCGTCCGAAGCAGACGACCTCCGGGGATCAGGAACGTATCCGCCATCTCGCGGGCCGGATGGTCGGCCGGAAAGTTCAGGGCCTCGAAGTTGTGTTCGTCATCCTCGATCTCGGGCCCCTCGGCGACCTCGAACCCCATCGAGCGCAGAATCCCAACGGCGTCGGCCATGGTCTGACGGACGGGATGGAAGGCCCCCGGAGGCCAGCCCCGCGCAGGCAGTGAGACGTCGATACGTTCGCTCTCGAGACGAAGCGAGAGGGCCCCTTCCCGCAGGTGCTCGAGCGCGAGCCCGAGGGCCCGCTCAAGCGTCTCACGGGCGAGGTTGGCGCGCCCTCCTACTGCAGCTCGCTGGGCCGGCGCGAGATCCTTCAGTGCCCGCAGGACTGCCGTCAGCCGGCCCTTGCGGCCGAGAATCTCGACGCGCAGTTCGTCCAGCGCATCCGGCGTAACGGCGGCCTGGATCCTCTCGAGGGTCTCCCCTTCGAGAGCCCCGATCTCCGCGGCGACGTCCACCGCGCCTGATCCCGCCCCCGTCAGACCGGCAGGGCCGCGCGGGCCCGCTCGGCGACCTCGCGGAAGGTCGTTCCGTCGCGCACGGCCAGGTCGGCCAGAACCTTGCGGTCCATCGAGACGCCGGCCCGTTTGAGCCCATCGACGAGACGGCTGTAGCTCAAGCCCACCTCGCGAGCGGCCGCATTGATCCGCACGATCCAGAGCCCACGCATCTCCCGCTTCAATACGCGGCGATCGCGGTAGGCGAAGGTGAGCCCCTTCTCGACGGTCTCACGGGCCGTACGATAGAGCTTCCGCCGGCCACCAACGTTACCCTTGGCGAGCTTGAGGGTCTTCTTGCGGCGGTGCCGCGCTTTGAAGCCGCGCTTTGCTCTCGGCATGGTCGAGGACTCCTGGTTAGTTGGGCAGTAAGCGCCGAACGGCGGGAAGATCGGCTGCGGAGACTTCCGTCATCTGGCGCAGCCGTCGCTTCTGCTTGCGGGATTTGCAGCTCATCTGGTGGCGCCCGTAGGCGTGTTCACGCTTGAAGCGACCACTCCCTGTGCGCCGGAAACGCTTTGCTGCCGATCGATTCGTCTTGATCTTGGGCATCGCCCTCTGCTCCGTTTCGCTCGACCACACCGCAGCCGACCCGTCCGCCGGCGCCGGCCGCCGTTCACTGCCGGCGCTCTATAGGCACGGGCGGGATTGAACCGCCGACCTCTACCGTGTCAAGGTAGCGCTCTCCCACTGAGCTACGTGCCTGCGTTCTCGGGGGAAAAAGCGAAGGTGGCGGGTACCAAACGCCGCCTTCAGCTGTCAACAGAGGGGCCGCGAAACTTCTGCGGTCACGCCAGCTTGCCGTCCGTCAGAGGGCCGCCTCGGTCGCACTGGCCCGGCAGAAAGGGGCTTCGCCTCGGCCCGGACCCGTCCAGGTGCAGCCCGACTCCACCCCGGAGCCGCCACGGACATCAGCTTGCACCGGGGCCCAGGGGGCCGACGGGGCCGAGGTCGAGAAGGCCTGCGGCCAGCGCCCGCAGCAGGGCGGCCATGGTCTTTCCGTCGCGCAGTGTCCCGACCCGGACGGCATCCCATAGTTCGTCCGGCCGGAAACCCCGCACCTCCGAGATGATCTCGTCGTCGTCCCGCCGTGTGGCCACCGGCTCGAGATCGCGAGCGGCAAATAGCCTGATGGTCTCCGTGGTGTATCCAGGGGCCGGAAGCACGTCGCCGAGATCGATCCAGGTACTCGCCCGGAGGCCGGCCTCCTCGGCGAGTTCTCGCCGCGCGCAGGTGGCCGGGTCCTCTCCCGGTTCCCTCGTGCCGGCCGGGATCTCCCACAGATAGGCCTCGGCCGCCCGCCGGAATTGCCGCAGCAGCAGGACCTCCCCCTTCGCGTCGAGGGGGAGCACGGCCGCCGCCCCCGGATGACGAATCAGATCGAGCCGGGCCCGCGTGCCCCCGGGGAGAACGACCTCCTCGATCCCCAGTTCGAAGACGCGCCCGCGATGGACGAGCGACCAGGACAGGCTCTGGAACTCCGGTGACACAGCCACGGGCGATTCCCTTTCCTTGGAGTTTGAAACGATCACCTGCTCCGGGCAAGCTCAGGCCCGAAATGTCGCTCAAGCGCTCGCAGATCCGCATGACCACCGAAGAGCGCGAGGCGTTCCTCGATCAAAGCAGAACGCTCTACCTCGCCAGCCATGGAGCCGATGGCTTCCCACATCTCGTCGCGATGTGGTTCGTGCGAGAGGGTGTTCGTATCCTGATGACGACCTATCGCAAATCGCCCAAGGTCGCGAATCTCCGCGCCGATGCCAGATCCGCGATCTTGTTCGAGGACGGCACAGCTTACAACACGCTGCGGGGCGTTTTCCTGCGCGGCCGCTGTACCGTCATCGATCACGAGGAGACGACACTGCGCACTCTCGAGGGGATCCGCCGGCGCTCGGAGGGAGGGGGGTTGGCCGCACCCGACGTCCTCGCTGCCATGCGGGCGCAGGCCCGGAAGCGTGTGGTCCTGTCCTTCGAGGCCGAGAAGACAGGGTCATGGGACCACGCCAAGCTCGGCGGTGTCTACTGAGACACCGGGGCCCGGGTCGGCCTGGACCTTCGAGGCCTCTAAGCTTGGCCGAGGACCTTGAGTGTGAACGTAGCCTTGACGTCGTGAGCGACAGTCACCGTCAGCCGATAGGTGCCGAGCTTCTTGATGGGATCCGCGAGATCGATTCTCCGCCGATCGACCACAATACCCTGCTTCGCGAAGAGTTCCCCAATGTCGATCCGCGTGACCGAGCCGAAGAGTCGATCCTCGTCACCGGCCTTGACCTGAATCTCGAGGACGAGCCCCTCGATGCGGTCCGCCTCGCCCAACGCGGCTTTCCGCTCGCGCTCGCGCTTGGCCGCCACGAGAAGTTTCTGGTGTTCCAGCTCGGCCAGATTGCGCGAATCGGCAACCACCGCGAATCCACGCGGAACGAGGTAGTTGCGCGCATACCCCGGCTTGACCCGCACGACGGCGCCCATGGCGCCCAGGTTCTCGATGTCTTCGCGCAGAATCACGTTCACGATTGCACCTCTAGACCAGCCTGCGGTCGCATCACTTCCGCGACAGAGTAAAGGGAGCCAATGCGGCCGAGCGGGCCCGCTTGATCGCGCCCCGCAGACGACGCTGATGCCGCGCGCAGGTGCCCGTGATGCGACTCGGGATGATCTTGCCACGCTCCGTAAGAAAGCTCCCGAGCAGACGACTCTCCTTGTGGTCGATCGGGAGCCCCTTCTCGGCACAGAAGCGGCATACCTTTCGCCGGAAACGACGCCGCCCCGCGGGTTCCCGCGTCCGCAGTCGCCGTCCGCCGCCTTCGTCCTCGCTGTCGCTCCGCATCCCACCGTCGGTCATGGCAATGTCACTTTCTCGCTGGTCGTAGCTAAAAATCAGTCGATGCCGTCTGCCATGTCGGCATCAAGACCCTCGCCTGCCCCCAAATCATCGATGTTCCCACCCTCGTCAGAGCGAGAGCGCCGCCCGCCCCCCTCACCCATCTCGCCCTCGCGCCGAGGGCGAGAGAAGTCGAGTGGCGGGCGTCCCTCGGGGACGCGGACGGTGATGTAGCGCAACACCGATTCCGAAATCCGGAGGCCGCGTTCAAGCTCGGCAACAGTCTTGCCGTTGCCCTCGAACTCGAAGACGTGGAAGGTTCCCCTCCGGCGTTTCTGGATGGTGTAAGCGAGATCGCGGAGTCCCCACACGACATCCTGGGTGACCCGCCCGCCATTTGTCCCAATGGTGTCGCGGGCACGACCCACAACCTCCGCCGTAGCCGCCTCCCCGATTTCGGGATCGACCGCGATTGTCGTCTCATAGTACGCCATGGTTCCTCCGGACCCGGGCCGACTAACAGTCACTCCGGGATGCCTCAAGCCGCACTCCGTTGATCTGGGCACGGGCGCGCTCGAGGGGATTCTCGATCCAGCTCTCGATTCCGCCAGCGCCGGCCTGGAGCACCCGATCGAGGAGTTCCCGCTCCGCTTCCGCAAAGGGAGAGAGCACCCAATCGACGACATCGATTGCACCGGTGGCCGGACGCCCCACCCCGACGCGGAGGCGTGGGAATTCGTCCGTGCCCACGATCTCCGCCACCGACTCCACTCCGCGGTGGCCCGCAGCTCCTCCGCCACGCTTCAGCTTCATCCGCCCAAGCGGCAGGTCCAGCTCGTCATGCACGACGAGCAGATCCGCAGCCTCGAGCTCGAACCGCTCCAGCAACCAGGCCGCAGCCTGCCCGCTCTCGTTCATGTAGACCGCCGTGAGAGCAGCCGTCACTCCGCCCTGCCGTGAACGCCATCGACAGGTTGCCTCGGAACGCCAAGGCAAAGGGGTCAGCTCGCCCGCCCATGCCATGACCAGCTCGTGTCCGACGTTGTGCCGGGATCCTTCGTATTTTGCCCCGGGATTCCCCAGGCCCAAGACAACGCGGGCCACGGCGGCCAGTCGCTCTCAGCCGCCCGGTTTCTGGGCGGGAGCCCCCGCGGCTGGCGTCGCCGCTGCTGCAGGGGTTGCCGCCTCCTCGGCCTTCTTGTCGACCGTGGGCGGGAGCACCGTCACCAGCGCGAGATCGTCATGGCCTGCTGTCTCGACACCGGACGGAAGTTCGATCTGGGACACGTGTAGAGTCTCGTGAATCGCCAGCCCCGATACGTCGACCGTGATCGCGTCGGGAATCGCGGCCGGCAGGCAGAACACATGCAGCTCGCGAATCAGGGGCTGCATGATGCCTCCTGCGACCACCCCGACCGGCTTGCCCTCAAAGTGGAGAGCCACCGAGACACCGATGCGGCGATCGAGTGGGGGCGCATAGAAATCGACGTGAATCGGGCGCCCCGAGACCGGTTCCACCTGCACTTCTCGCACCAGAACCTGACGATGGTCAAGCCGAGGATCCCCGGACGACAGCTCGATGAGATGCGACCCCTCGAGTCCCGCAATCGAACGCCCGAAGTCGCGCTCATTGACCGCCACTGCAACCGCCTCGAGGCCGGGGCCGTAGACGATGCCGGGGAGACTGCCGTTTCGGCGCAGCCGCCCCATCGCGCCCTTGCGACGGACGTCCCGCAGTTCCACTTCGAACTTCAATGCCTCCATGGCTTCTCCTGTCCCCTCTGGGGTCCGCTCGCTTCAGATGAAGAGCGAGCTTATCGATTCGTCGTTGTGCGTGCGCCGGATCGCCTCGCCGATCAGGCTCGCCACCGAAAGCACGCGGATCTTCCCGCAAGCGCGGGACGCCGCCGTTCCAGCGATCGTATCGGTGACGATGAGTTCCTTGAGTGGCGATGCCGAGATGCGCTCGATCGCCGGCCCCGAGAGCACGGCGTGGGTGCAGACCGCCAGGACCTCTTCGGCACCCGCTTCGAGGACCGCCGTGGCTGCGCTGGTGAGCGTTCCTGCGGTGTCCACCATGTCATCTACCAGCACGGCCGTTCGCGCCTCGACCTCGCCAATGATGTTCATCTCGGCAATCTCATTGGCCCGAACACGACGCTTGTCTATCACCGCCAGGGAACCATCGAGACGCTTTGCGAAGGCACGCGCACGCTCTACGCCGCCGGCATCAGGCGAGATCACGGTGATCGGCATCCGCCCGTTGCGTTCGTTCAGATACCGGAGAAGAATCGGCGTCGCATAGAGGTTATCTACCGGGATATTGAAGAAACCCTGGATCTGGCCGGCATGCAGGTCCCCGTGTCTGAAGAAGGAGAGTCCGGCGGTGACGGCGGAGTTCATCCGGGAGTTGCAGGAGGCGGTGAATCCGGCGGGGATTCAGGTGCTGGGCGTGCGGATGAATGACCTGACGTATGCTCC
>SXGT01418816.1_pt1 | contig 10089 bp, 9 predicted proteins | sample 3176221 | NCBI WGS metagenome assembly SXGT01 (sample SAMN11356862, study PRJNA531348) | freshwater metagenome | isolation source: freshwater sample F1-120 | place: China: Fuxian Lake, Yuxi | collected 2017-12-25
ATCGAGACGGCCAATGTGGAGCTGGACGAGGCCTATGCCAGCCGGCACATGACGGTGGAACCCGGCGCCTACGTGCTGCTGGCGATCAGCGACACGGGGCACGGGATGGACGAGGAGACCCAGGTGCGTCTCTTCGAGCCCTTCTTCACGACCAAGGAGAAAGGGAAGGGCACGGGATTGGGGCTCTCCACCGTCTATGGGATCATCAAGCAGAGCGGCGGGATGATCTGGGTCTACAGCGAGTTGGGCCGGGGGACGACGTTCAAGATCTATCTGCCCCGGGTGGTGGATGTGTTGGAAGAGCCGTCGCTCGTCTCGGTCTCCGGCGCGGAATCCGCCGGGGGGACGGAGACGATTCTGCTGGTCGAGGACGAGGAGTCGGTTCGTGCCCTGGCGTGCGAGGCGTTGGAAGAAGCGGGTTTCCATGTGTTGGAAGCCCGTCACGGAGCCGAGGCGTTGGTGGTCAGTCACCGGCACCAAGGGCCGATCCATCTGATGCTCACGGATGTGGTGATGCCGGAAATGAGCGGGCGGGTCTTGGCGGACCGGCTGGCGCCCCAGCGGCCGTCGCTGAAGGTCCTCTACATGTCGGGCTACACGGACAATGCCATCATCCACCAAGGGGTCCTGGACCCGGGCACGGCCTTCCTGCACAAGCCCTTCTCGCCGGACGCGCTCGTGCGCAAGGTGCGCGAGGTGCTGGACGCGCCGCCGCGGCCGTGAGGCGTCATGAGTGCATGAGTGAAGAGGCAAGGAGAGGCGGGAGTCTCCCCTCACGCTTCATGACCGGTTACGGGAAGAGCACCACTTTTCCGCATTGCCCCGACTGGATCAGGTCGAAGCCTTGCGCGAAGTCGGCCAGCGGCAGCCGGTGCGTGATCACCGGCCTGATGTCCAGCCCCGCCTTGAACAGCCCCGCCAGCCGGTACCAGGTGTTGAACAGTCGCCGGCCGGTCACGCCGTAGACGCGAATCCCTTTGAAAATGATCTCGTTGGGCAGGTCGAAACAGACCGGTCCGGTGGGAATGCCGAAGAGGGTCACGCGCCCCCCGTTTTTCACGGATCGAAACGCCTGGTGCAACGCGCCGGGATCGCCGGACATCTCGAGCGCACAGTCCACCCCCGCCCCGCCCGGGAGGTCAAGAATCGCGCCGGCGATGGCTTCGGGCCGGCCGGTCTTCGCATTCAGCACATGGTCGGCGCCCACTTGCTTGGCCAGGCCCAATCGGTACTCGCTGATGTCGGTCGCCAGGATCACGGAGGCCCCGGCCACGCGGGCCACGGCCGCGGCAAAGAGGCCGGTTGGGCCGCAGCCGCTGATCAGGACCGAGCAACCGGAGAGGTCTTCGACCAGCGCCGCATAGACCGCATTCCCCAGGGGCTCCTGCACGCAGGCCAGCTCCGGGGGAATGTCCGGGGAGGTTTTCCAGAGGACCCGTTCGGGAAGGGTGACATATTCCGCATAGGAGCCGTCCACATCGATGCCCAGCAGTCGGAAAGTCTTGCACACATGGGCCTGGCCGGTCCGGCACTGGAAGCATTGGCCGCAGGTGATGTGGGATTCGGCCGCGACATAGTCTCCGGGCCGGACCGACGAGACCCCGGCGCCCAGCTCCACCACCTCGCCGCAGACTTCGTGGCCGAGGATGCGGGGCGGGTGGATGCGCCCCCTGGCCCACTCATCCCAGCGGTAGACGTGCGCGTCGGTTCCGCAGAGGCTGGTGGCTTTCACCCGGACCAGCACCTCGGCCGGCCCGGGGCGGGGATCGGGCACCTCCAGCAGGGTCAGGCCCGGCTCCGGCTTGGTTTTGACGAGCGCGTTCACGGTAGCCTCCCGGGCTCATTATCGCACAGCCCTTCCATGCGTGCCATGCTCTTGACCCTCCGACCCGGGCCGGGTAGTCTGTCGCCTTTGCATCGTTGACGGTGATCCGAGCGAGGCAAGGAGGAATCCATGAGACGAAGGCGACGAAGCACGGCCGGCTGGCAGGCGGCGATGGGGCTGATGCTGGGCCTGGTGCTCGGGCTCGGGCCGTCGGCCCTGGCCGAGACGGCTCGGTACGATGTGGATCGGGACCATAGTGCCATCGAGTTTCGGGTGGCGCACATGGTGGTCTCCAAGACCACGGGGCGGTTCATGGACTACAGCGGCTTCATCGAGATGGACCCGGAGGCGCTCACGGTCAAGACGATCGACGCGACGATCAAGACGGCCTCGGTCAATACGAACCACGAGAAGCGGGATGCGCACCTGCGGGGACCGGACTTCTTCAACGTGGAGAAGTTTCCGACAATGACGTACAAGCTGAAGTCCTACCGCAAGGTCGGCGAGGACTACCAGGCCGTGGGCGAGTTGACCCTGTTGGGCGTGACCAAGGAGATCACGCTGGTCGGGAAATTCAACGGGGTGGCCAAGGACCCCTGGGGCAACATCCGCGCGGGCTTCACGGCGGAAGGCAAGCTGAATCGCAAGGAGTTCGGGATGAACTGGAGCAAGACCTTGGACAGCGGCGGGCTGGTCGTGGGCGATGAGGTCTTCGTCAAGCTGGACATCGAGTGCATCAAAGCCAAATAGGTTGGCGAGAGGCCGGCGGCGTTCCCTCCGGAATGCAGGCGCCACACGGCTCTTCACGGCATCTTTCCGGAAGAGATAGGTATGGTACAGTGAAGATCATGAAGCAGCGGCTTGTCCTGACGGTGCTCGGGCTCATTTGGATGGCCGGCGCGGGCCAGGCCGTCGCGCTGGAGTTCACCGCCGATCAGTATACCCGGATCAACGGCCACAGCCGGAAGGCGAATCTCTACTACCGGGACGATATGTGGCGGCTGGAACACCATGACCTGGGGCCGGTGAACGTCACGATCGTGCGCAAAGACAAGCAGGTGATGTGGCTCCTGCTCTCGCGCATGAAGCATTTTAAGACGATGCCCTACGATCCCGAACAGGCGCCCAAAGTCGCGGAGCGGCTGGAGGGTGAGATCGCGCGGGAAGAGATCGGGACGGAAACCCTGGACGGGCACCCCACAACCCTGTATCAAGTGACGGTCCGGCAGGGAAGCCGGGATGTCGCCTACTATCAATGGCTGGCCACCGACATCCGGTTTCCGTTGAAGCTGGCGCGCAAGGACGGCAGTTGGACCGTGGAATACAAGAACGTGAAGCTGCGCAAAGTGACGGATTATCTGTTTCAGTTGCCGGTGAATTTTCAGCCGCTGGAACGATTCGATGAGCCGGTCACGAAGGACGATGTGAAGCCGGCGATGTGAGGTGTGCGGGATCTTTTATTGAGGGAGGAGCGGAACAAGGTCTTATGAACAGGAAGAGATGGGCTATCATCGGATTCATGGTCATGGTTCTGTGCTGGGGCGGGCTCGTCCGCGGGGAAGGGGTCGACGTGGCGGATATCACGGTCGAATGGACGCCGGCCGGCAAGGCACTGGCGGCCGAGCGGGCGAAATTGCCGGCCAAGGACGAGATGGTGTCGGTTCCGGAAGGCTGGTTCCTGATGGGCAGCAACAAAAAAGAGGACCGGTATGCCTATCTGACCGAGACGCCGCAACGCAAGGTGTTTCTGGACGCCTTCGAGATCGATAAGTACGAAGTCACGACGGTGCAGTTCCTGAAATTCGTGCTGGCCAAGGGCCGATCGCCGTTGATCGACTGGCGTTACGACGGGGGCAATTTCCAGGACACCATGGCCAATCACCCGGTCATGCACGTCTCCTGGTTCGACGCCGAGGCCTATTGCGCATGGGCCGGGACGCGGCTGCCGACCGAAGCCGAATGGGAGAAGGCCGCGCGGGGCGAAGACGGCAGGATTTATCCCTGGGGGAATCAGGCGGCCGGGTTGAGCCGCTCGAATTTCGGCCGGACGGGACTGTCCGGGCCGGTCCGGGATCGCCCGGAGCGGCTCTTGCTCTATCCGCCGATCATCTCCGTGGACAAGTATGACAATGCGGTCAGCCCCTACGGGTTATTCCAAATGTCGGGCAACGTGGCCGAATGGGTGGCCGACTGGTACGACAAGGACTATTACAAGAGCGCGCCGGATCGGAATCCGAAAGGGCCGGAGAAGGGGACGCAGAAAAGTTTCCGTGGCGGCGGCTGGATCGACAGCACCCCCAGCGTGCGCGTGGCCCAGCGAAACGGGACCGATCCGAATACCAAGATGAACTGGCTGGGTTTCCGCTGCGCGAAAGATGCGCCGTCCGCCACCCAGCCGGCCGGATTACGCTGACCGTTTCCGGGCCAGCAGCGCTCCGGCCTGTTCGCTGGTTTCCTTGGCCAGGGTGCCCATCTTGGGGTGAGAGGGCTCCAGGTCCACAGGCCAGCCGTGGATGCGCAGCCGCTCGCTGGCCGTGGGGCCGATGGACGCCACGAGCATCCGGGCCAGGGCTTGCCGGAACGACTGCGCGTGCCCCTCTTGCGTCAGCAGTTGCATCACATGCTCCACCTGCGCCGCGTTGGTGATCAGCAGCACGTCAACCTCGCCGGATTGGATGCGCGTCAGGACTTCCCGCAAGGGCCCGACATCCTCGGGCAGGGCCCAGCGATAGACCGGGACGCGTGTCACCTCAGCCCCCCGTTCCCGCAACCCTCGCAATAATTCTCCGTTCGACACCCCGTATTCCTGGACCGCGATCCGGAGGCCGCGCAAGGGCCGGTCTGCATCGAGGGCTTGCAGCAGGTCCCGCCAGGTGTTCGGCTCCGGCACGGTGATCGTGGGCGTGAGCCCGAGGGCTTTGAGGGCGGCGACCGGTTTGGGACCTCGGGCAACGAGGCAGGTCTTGGCCAACGCCGTGGTGATGGCCTGTGGTGCATAGCCCGTACGGAGGACCTCGACGAGCGCCGTGGTGCCGACGCCGGTCAATAGGACGAGCACGTCGATCGCTCCGTCGAGGAGGCGACGGCCGAACGCCAGTGCCTCGGCGTTGCTCTCGATCGGAATCTCCCGCAACGCCGGCGCGACCAACGGCTGTCCGCCGTGGCGGCTGATCAAGCGGGACATTTCTTCGGCCATCCGGCCTTCGAACGACGCGACGCGCAGGCCATTGAAGCCGGAGGCACCCATTACTCCGCCGGGGCGTCGGCCGCGCAGCGGAAGCCAGTCGATTCGTTGCGGATCAGCGGATCGCTTTTCACGCGCGTGAAGATCCGAACCAGCGGGGTCTCGACCTGCCAGCCGGAGCTCCGGAGCACTTTGTGCGTTCCGCTCTCCGGACCCTGGGGATTACGCGGCGGGCTCTTTTCATAATAGGCTGGGTCATACCAGTCGGCGACCCATTCCCAGACGTTCCCCGCCATGTCGTAGGCGCCGAAGGGGCTCTTGCCGGCCTCGTAACTGCCGACCGGCATGAGGGTCTTTTCCCCCTGCCAGCGCTGGTTGAAGTTCAGGTGCTTGTGGGTGGGCTCGACGTTGCCCCAGGGAAAACGGCGTGACTCGGTCCCGTGGGCGGCCTTCTCCCATTCGGCTTCGGTCGGCAGCCGCTTGCCAGCCCACTTGCAGTAGGCCTCCGCGTCGTACCAGTCCACGTTGATCACCGGCCGGTCGCTCACCGACTCCGGCATCAGCGAGCCTTGCCACAGGTTACGCTTGGGGTCCTGGGGATGCTGGGGCAGCCGGTAACCCGTGGCCTTGATGAACTCCAGGTACCGCCCGTTGGTCACCTCGAACTTGTCGATATAATACTTATCCAGGGAGACATCGTGGCGGGGATATTCGTCCCGCCCACCGTCCCGGTCGCCCTTGGGCACGCCCATGGGGAAGGGGCCGGCCGGCACCGGGACCATGGGGGCGCCATCCTTGCCGACGAGGTCGGCGCCCTTGGCGGCGTCGCTCGACGGGGGACCGGATGCCGGCGGTTCGGCCGATGCCCGGCCGCCGAGGCCGAGCGCACAGACGATGACGGCCAATGTGACTGCATGTTTCGTGGATGACATGACACTCCTTTTGTTCGCAGGCCTCGAGAATCGGGATGATGGTATCACAGCCTCTTGGCTGAATCGACTGTCAAGCGCGAGGCTCTGTCCAACGGCTTGGACAGGGGTCGGCACAAAGCAAATTGCGACAAATTTCAGATTGACCTGCTCGCGCCTCACGCCTACTATGAGTTCCGCTGAACAAGCCTGATGAAGGGGGTTGCGCCTTGGTGGCGTCCGGTATTAAAGGGCTCTGGCATCTGGCCTTACGGGTAAAAGACTTGTCCCGCTCACGGGCCTTCTATGAGGGGCTGTTCGGGATGGCCGTCATCTGGGCGCCGGATCCGGACAACCTCTATTTGAGTTCCGGACGCGACAACCTGGCCTTGCATCAAATTCCGCCGGGGGAGGTGTCCCGGTACCAGGCGTCGCAGGGCCAGCTCCTGGATCATCTCGGGATCGTGGTGGACTGTCCGGAGTCGGTGGATCGCTTGTTTCAGCGCGTGGAGCGAGACGGCATCCCGATCGTCCATCGCCCGCGGCGTCACCGCGATGGGAGTTATTCCTGTTACATCGCCGACCCGGATGGCAACACCGTCCAAATTTTGTATGAGCCGACGATCAGTCGGAGCCAGACATAGCGGATCATGGGGCAGGAACAATGAGTCATCTCTGGAATAGCCTGCGTAGCGACCAGTACCTCGGTCTGGTTCCCTGGGCCTGGGTCCAACTGGAGAGCGCGGAGCCTCCCGGCCCCTTTCCCTTTATCGGGGGCGTGGCGCCGGAGGTCGTCGCCAGCTTGCAGGAAGCCCACAGTTTGCTGTTGAGTGCGATCGAAACCGCGATCAGCGATGTGTTTTCCCGCCGGGCGCTGCTGGACGATCCCTCCCTGCGCGCGAGATTGGAGGACGCCTATGCGGAACTCGTCGCCTCGCGCCCGCACCTGAGCGCCCACATCCGTTGCGGGCGTCGCCCCGACGGGACGTTCCAGTGGGAGTTCCCGCTGGACCAGACGAAATCGGCGGCCATGACCTATACGGGCTTGCGTCTCTTCAATGCGGTGAAGCGGCAAGCCATGCCGATCCCGTTCGACCGGCCCATCGCTCCGGCGATCGGGAAGCTGCTGGGCTTTCTGGACGGCAGCTATCGAGTTGCCGAGGTGAAGACGGTGGTGACCGCGTCCGGGCGCGAGGCGGAGCGGCATTTGACACGCGTGCTGGAGGCGCTGAAGACCCAGGATTGCTTGAGCGTGACGGACAAGGCTCAGGTGCGGGGCCAGTGGCTGGCGACGACGGGAGACCAGGATTTGGTCCATCTGGGCCATGCGTCGCTGCTCTATCGGGCGCAAGAGAAATTCCTGCTCTTCGATCCCTGGTTGATGCCCTGGTTCGCCGAGTCTCCGGTGCCCTCGCTCTGGACAACGCTCTTGCCTCGGCCGGCCGCGGTCTTTCTCTCGCATGACCATGACGACCACGTGGACCCGCGCACCCTCCTGCACCTCCCCAAAGACATCCCGATCATCATCCCCAGCCGGCGGAACCGCCGGACCCTGTATTTCGACTATCTGTCGTTGCTGCGGGAGTTGGGCTTTACCCAGGTGATTGAGCTGGCGCATGGAGAAGCCTGGCATTTTGAGGGGGGCGTGGTCGTGTCCGTGCCCTTTTTCGGAGAAGATCCCTGCGATTTGGAGATGCCCCGTAATTGCTATCTGATCACGGATCGGGGGCGAAACACCCTCATTCACGTGGATAGCGGGCCGACGAACAACGGCCGTTCGGCGCTGAAAGACGGGGTGATCGACGGGCTGGTCGGGAAATACGGGCCGATCGCCACCCTCTGCGCTTCCCAGCAACAATTACTGGAATTGCGGTCTTATGCAGCCCATGCCTGCCTGTCCCACCCGGGACGGTGGCTGGAGGCAGGAGAAAACGGCTACCTCACCAACGGGTACCTAGCGGATCTGGCCGCCGCGGCCAAGGCCCGCCTGTTCGTCTCTTATGCAACCGGCGGAGCCGACTGGTACCCGGACCACTTGTCCTTCATGTTCAGCCGGCGGAATCCGGCCCGTACCGCCCTCCTGACCGCCAACTGGGAACCACCAGGCGATCTGCAATCCAAACTGGCCCCGACCGGCTGCGCCTATCACTACAGCCAGGCCCTTGATCGGTTTCGGCCTGCCGCCGATGGGGGCACGCAGGTCGTTTCTGGTACTGAAGCCCTGGCTCCTGTTCCCTTGTACTGTTTGGACCACGGACAGCCGCCGTTCCTGAAATAGTCCCCCTCCGGCTCATCTGCTTAGGGAACCTCTGAACAAATGCCTTTTTTGAGGCGCCCCCCGTCGGTCGGCCATACGGCTGGGAGTCCGTGGGGACTCCACCCACTCCCCGCGTCCCTTTCGCCAGGGCGGTGGATCGCTGGTTACCGGACGGAGGGCTCCGGAATCGGAGCCTAGCCGCCGGGCAGGAGCACGCGGCGACGGACGAGGAACAGATTCGCGAGCGCACAGGTGACGAGTAAGCGATGCGTATTCTTGTAGAGGCCCCGGTAGCGCCCCTTCGTGAAGCCAAAGATGCGCTTGATGACCCCGATGGCATGCTCGACCTTGGCCCGGACTTTGGCTTTCGTGCGATTCTTTCCACGTGTGATCGCATCCACTGCTCCGCCGTATCGATATCGGCGGAGCGTGAAGTCCCGCGCCTGCGGGGCGTACTGCCGAATCACGGTCGTCTGCCCCCGGTAGGCTTGGTCGCCGTACACCCGCGTCTCGCGGCCGTGCAAGAGCATTGGCAACACCGTCGCGTCCGCCACGTTCGCGGCAGTGGCCGTCACGGCATGGATCAGTTTCGTCTGACTGTCCACGCCGACATGCGCCTTCATCCCGAAATACCACTGTTTGCCCTTGGCCGTCTGGTGCATTTCCGGGTCCCGCGCCTGGGCGGCGCGGCCCGAACGGCGCCGGGCGGTCGAGAATCGACGGCTGGTCGCCGAGATCCGAGCGATCCATGCGGAGTCGCGGGGGACCTATGGCAGTCCGCGGGTCCATGCAACGCTCCAAGCCCAGGGGCAACGGGTTGGCGTCAAGCGGGTGGCTCGGTTGATGCGCGCCAGTGCCATCCGGGCCAAGACGGTCATGAAATGGCGAGCGACCACGGATTCGTCTCATCAGCATCCCGTGGTGCCGAACCGGCTTAATCGTCAGTTCGCGGTGGCGCAACCCAATCGGGTGTGGGCGGGCGACATATTGCGTGTCTCTTGACTTTTATTTAGAAAAATGCGAGAAGAAATCGCTCATGGGATCCGTTTCCATTGTCCGGTAAAGTACGCTTGCTTGTCGCCTCTTATTGAATAGATGAGGGGTTGCACTGGCCCGGCAATAAGTTTGAGATTCATAAGAGTTTTCCGATAATTGCACAACAACGAGGCACTCTGAAGAGAGAGCTATCCCCCCGTGTTTTCTCACGCCGTAGGCCAATAGATGATTGTGTGACTCCTCAGGGGGTGAGTCGCTCACCTCGGGTCACTAGATAAGGGCTGATTCCCGTGGCCTGTGGTCATGTGGCAATTGCAGCACAGTTAGTGCGAGCTCTTCAATTGGCGAGGGGCTGTCTGTCGGTCAGGACTACGCAGGGCGGCATGCATTCTCCGCTCCTTATTGAGCGGAGAATGGAGGTCGTCGGTTTTTTCCATACTGTAAGTGAGAGGGCGAAGCTGTGCCTGAGACAGGGGGGCGCCCGCAGTGGTATGCACTCCGGACACGATCACGGCATGAAAAACTGGTCCGAGATCGATTAAAAAGTCAGGGCGTCGAGCAGCTTCTTCCCACGCTCATGCGGGTAAGCCAGTGGAAGGATCGCAAGAAAATCATTGAGGTGCCGCTGTTTTCTGGCTATTGCTTTGCTCATTTTCTGTGGAAAGAAAGAATTTCGGTGCTTGAAGTTCCGGGAGTTGTGCAAATCGTGGGAAGGGGGAACTCTCCCGATCCTCTGCCAAATAATGAAGTTGGGGCGCTTAGGAGGCTGGTCGATAGCTCCCTTTGCTATGATGCGCATCCGTACCTTCGTCAAGGGATGATGGTTAGGGTCATCCGAGGCCCACTAGAAGGGATCAGCGGGATTCTGCTTCGAAAAGAAAAACACTATCGGCTTTTGATCTCGGTTCACTTGATCAAG
>SXGT01591524.1_pt1 | contig 10086 bp, 5 predicted proteins | sample 3176221 | NCBI WGS metagenome assembly SXGT01 (sample SAMN11356862, study PRJNA531348) | freshwater metagenome | isolation source: freshwater sample F1-120 | place: China: Fuxian Lake, Yuxi | collected 2017-12-25
GAGCACGGTGATCGAGATGGCGAGGCCGGGGTAGAGGCAGATCCAGGCAGCCTCGCGCAGATAGTCACGGCCGTCGGAGATGATGTTGCCCCAGGTCGGCGTCGGCGGCGGCGGGCCCATGCCGAGGAAGCTCAAGGCCGCCTCCGACAGCACCGCATAGGCGAAGACGAAGGTGAGCTGGACCACCAGGGGTCCCAGCGAGTTCGGCAGGATGTGGCGAAGGATGATGCGGAGATGGCCGGCGCCGAGCGCGCGGGCGGCCTGGACATAGTCCATCTCGCGCACCACCAGAACCGAGGCGCGGGTGATCCGCGCCGTCCGCGGCACGTAGACGGCGGTCAAGGCGATGACGACGTTGACCGCCGATGGTCCCAGCGCCGCGGTGATGGCGACCGCCAGCATGACGCCGGGAAAGGCCATCAGCGCGTCCATCACCCGCATCAGGGGATCGTCGAGGCGGCGGAAATATCCCGAGAGGAGCCCGACGGCGGCGCCGATGAGCCCGGTCAGCACCACGGTCGCGACGCCGATGCCGATCGAGATGCGGGAGCCGAAGACGACCCGGCTGTAGACGTCGCGGCCGAGATGATCGGCGCCGAGCAGGCGCTCGGCCGAGGGCGGCTTGAAGGCGTCGCGGATGCGGGTGCGCTCGGGGTGATGGGTCGCGAGCAGGTCGGCGAACATCGCCATCAGGACGGCGAGCAGACAGAACACGGCGCCGATCACCGCCATGCGGTGCCGGAAGAACGGCCGCATGCGCGACAGCGCGCGCCGGAGCCGGCCGGGCGCCTCAGTCGTAGTGAATGCGAGGGTCGAGATAGGCATAGAGGACGTCGACGAAGAGATTGATGAGGACGAACATGGCGGCGGTGATCAGCAGCGCGCCCTGGATGACGGGATAGTCGCGCGTCACGATCGAGGTTGCCATCAGGCGACCGAGGCCGGGGATCGAGAACACCGTCTCGATCACCACCGAACCCGAGAGCAAGAGGCTGAAGACGATGCCGATCACGGTGACCACCGGGATCATCACGTTCATGAAGGCGTGCTTGCCGACCACGATCCAGCGCGGCAGGCCCTTGGCATGGGCCGTGCGCACGAAGTCCTGGCGCAGCACCTCGATCATCGAGGCGCGGGTGATGCGGGCGAGCAGGCCCATCTGCAGGAGAGCGAGTGCGATCGAAGGCAGGATCAGGCTCTTGAACCACATCACCGGGTTCTCGGCGATGGTGACGTAGCCGCCGGCCGGCAGCCAGTCGACCATGACGGCGAAGCCGATAATCATGATCAACCCGATCCAGAAGCTCGGCAGCGAGACGCCGACGACGGCCAGCGTCATGATGGTGTGGTCGATCCAGGTGTCCTGCTTCAAGGCGGAGATCACGCCGGCGACGAGGCCGAAGGCGACCGTCAGCACGAAGGCGAACCCGGCCAGCGCCACCGTGGAGGGCAGGCGCTCGACGATGGCGGCGACCACCGAGCGCCCGAGCGTGATCGACTGGCCGAGATCGCCCTGGATCATGCCGCCGTACCAGCGCAGGAGCTGGACGTGAAACGGCTGGTCGAGCCCGAACTGCTCGCGGATCCTCTGCACCTCGTCGGCGGGCGCGGCGGCGCCGGCCATCACCAGCGCCGGGTCGCCCGGCACCATCTGCATGATGCAGAAGGAGATGAAGCTGACCAGGAGCAGGACGACGAAGGTGGTGATCAGCCGCCTGGCTAGGTATCGCCCCATGGCGCGAGGTTACACCGCCCGCCGCTTCGCCGTCCCTCCCCGCACCCGCCCTAGTCGAGCCAGACGTCCCAGAACCGGAGCGCGCCCGGATAGACCTTGAAGCCCGCGAGATTGGCGACCGCGGCATGGGTCATGCCGAGATCGCCGAGCTTGATGAAGTAGGCCTCGTCGTAGGTGCGCTGGGTGATGTCGTTCCAGGCGGCCTGGCGGATCGCCATGTCGCGGGTGCCGTCGAACTTGGCCCAGGCCGCTTCCATGACCGTGTCGTTCTTCCGGCGCGGCAGGTTCGCCGGGCCGACCAGGATCGGCTGGTACAGGTAGGGGCCGAGCAGCGGCTGCGAGCCGAAGCCCGAAGTGGTGAGATGCCAGCCCTCGTCCTTGCCGGCGACGCTGAACAGCGTGCCGAGATCCATGGTCTGGATCTTGACGTTAAATCCGGCCTCCTTCAGCCCCTGGGCGACGATCACCGCATAGCGGGTCATGAAGCCCAGGTTGCCGACGTTGAACAGGATCTCCTCGCCCTTGTAGCTCGACTCCTTGAGGAGCTGCTTCGCCTTGGCGATGTTGTTGATGTTGTAGAGCGCCTTGCCGGCATCCGAATGCATCGGATGGCCCCTGTAGACCCAGGCGTGCTGGACGACGTAGGGGGCGCCCGCGGCGGCGGCGCCCAGCGCCTCCTCGGCATCGACCGCGGCCTGCATCGCCTGGCGCACCTTGAGGTCGGCGGTCGGGGCCAGCGCGTGGTTGAGGTAGACCACCGGCATCTGGAAGGTCGGCATGTTGTGGATCTTGACCTTCGGATTCGACTTCAGCCGTTCGGCCGACGGCCCGGGCAGGTCCTCGATCAGATGCGCCTGGCCGGCCTCCAGCGCGGCGACCCGCGCCGAGGCCTCGGTCACCGACTTGAAGGTGACGGTGTCGAGATAGACGTTCTTGGCTCCGCCGAAGCCGGTGCGCTCGCCGCCGCCCTCGCGCCTCGCATAGCCGTCGAAGCGCTTGATGCGGAAATGGCTGTCCGGCACCCACTCGACGAACTGGAAAGGCCCGGTCGAGATGTTGGCGGTCTTGTTGATCTCCTTGGCCGCCTCCTCCTCGGGGATGATGGTCGCCGGCGAGGTCGGCGCCGCCATGCGGTCGAGGAAGGAGGCGCTCGGCGCCTTCAGCTTGATGACGAAGAGATATTTCTCCGGCGCCTCGAAGGATGCCACCGCATCCATCGCGGCGCGGCCCGGGCTCACCTTGGCGAAGCGCTCAAGCGACGCCTTGACGTCGGCCGAGGTCATCTCCGTGCCGGTGTGGAACTTGACGCCCTTGCGCAGCGGGAAGCTGTAGGTGAGGCCATCGGCGGAGATATCGACCTTCTCGGCCAGCATCGGAATGGTGCTGCCGGTCTCGTCCACCGTCACCAGCGTCTCGTACATGCCGAGGATCATGCTGCGCGCCGGGTAGGTGCCGGTGAAGTGCGGGTCGACGCTGTTGATGCTGGCATAGAGCAGCGCCGTCAGGTCGCCGCCCTTCTTCTGCGCCAGGGCCGGCCCGGCCGCGATGAGTGACGCGACGGCGAAAGCGCCGGCGAAGATGCGCATGGGCTGCATGGTGGATACCCTCAATATCTCATCCGGCGACGCTCGGAAGTGCCCGGATTTCACCCCTCTGGTGAAAAGTCTAGGGCTGGCGAGGCTGATAGACCCACGTTCATATTCTTATGGATGTCGATTGGCCGGGGTTATCAGCGGGAAGCTCTCTACAGCAGCCGCCTCGGATGCTTCGTCTTCCAGCGGCGCGAACTGACGTCCCTGCCGTTCAGCGACGCCTTCGCCTCCGCCTCGACATGGAAATGCGTGGCGTCGCAGGTGAGCACGGTGCGGACGGCGATAGCGATGCGCCAGCCTTTGCGGCCCATCGCCATGGTCTGGGTCACCTCGGCGCGGGCGGACAAGGGATCGTCGTCGTCGATGTCGAGGCGCTTGGTGATCGAATGCGCCATCTCGGTGCCGATGGGGTCGATGCGGTAATGCGCCAAGGGCCCGAGCAGGCCCCCGCCCTCGCCGTGGAGCGTGACGGTGGTGTGGCCGGATCGCGGCTCGCGCTCGATCGAGCGGCGGAGCACCGAGTCCCGGAGCTTGGTGACCGGCACCACCGGCGCGTTCTCCGGCTTGCCGAAAGCCGGCAGTGCCGCGTCCTTCGGGTCCGGCTTCCTGACCGGCAGCGCCAGCGTGCTCTTGCCCGAGAAGACGGTGAGCATCACCGGCTCCGGCGACGGCCACAGGATCGGCCAATAGGCCGTCGAGAGCGCAAGGCGGATGCGGTGCCCGGCCGGGAAGGCATAGGCGACCGTCGGCATGCGGATCTGGATGCGATAGCGCTTGCCGGGCTCGAGGGCCGTCGGTGTCTCGTGGCCGTCGCGGTGGCAGAGGTTGAGCGAGCCGAAGGTGACGCGGGTCGACGCACCGTCGGGATGGACGTCGCAGAGGCGCGCGATCACATGGGCGACCGGCCTGTCGACGGTAAGCTCGAGGGTGACCACGGTCTCGCCCAGGATCTCGGTGCGCTCGATCAGGGGGCTCGAGTCGAACACCAGCGAGCGGCCGTCATCCTCGCGCTGGTCGCCCGGCAGCTCGCCGGGAACGCCGCCGCCCAGCCACTCCAGCGAGCAGAGGCCGGTCGACTGCGGCGACGAGTGGGTGAGCGCCCGCTCCGGCCCCGCCTTGCGGTCGAGCGTTCCGGCATTCAGCGCCAGGACCTTTGGCCTGATGCGGGGCGCGGGCCAGCTTCGCTCCGCCACCCAGCGGCCGGGGCGCTCGGCATAGTCGGATTTCGGCCGCACCGAGTCCTGCATCCAGAGCCGCAGCATCGGCTCCTTGTCGATGCCGTTCTTCTCATCCTTCAGCCAGCGGTCGAACCAGCGGACGCAGTCCTGCAGGAAGCCCATGGCGGGACCGGGCGTCGCGTCCTGCGGATACTGGTGCCCCCAGGGGCCGATCAGCGCGCGCCGCGGCGATTTGATCCCGGCCATCAGCCGCGGCACGGCGCGGGAGAGATAGTCGGCCCAGCCGCCGACGGAATAGACCGCGCATGTGATCTTGCCGAGATCCGGCTCGACCGAGCCCTCGCGCCAGTAGTCGTCGAGATGCGGGTGATCCAGCCAGTCCGACAGCATCGGCTTGTTGGCCTCGAGCCGCGCCTTCCAGGTCTTGTCCCGGTCCTTGCCGACGATCTCGGGATCGGGCGGCATGGCGTTGAACAGCAGCATGGAGGAGCCCCACCAGACGCTGTCGGTCAGCATCGAACCGCCGGTGTAATGCAGCGTCGTGGTGTAGCGGTTCTCGGCCGAGCAGACGGTGACGATGGCCTTCAGCGCCTCGGGGTGGCGCGCGGCCGCCTGCAAGCCTGAAAAGCCGCTCCACGACTTCCCGATCATCCCGACCTTGCCGGTGCACCAGGACTGCCGGGTCAGCCAGGCGATGATGTCCTGGCCGTCGTCGATCTCGCCTTCGGTCCACATGTCCTCGAGCACGCCGTCGGAATCGCCGGAACCGCGCGTGTCGACGCGGAGCGAGGCGTAGCCGTGGCCGGCGAAGTAGTGATGGATCGGCTGGTCGCGAAGCCTGAGCAGGTCGCGCTTGCGATAGGGCATGTACTCGACGATCGCCGGCACCGGGTTCCTGTCGGCATCGGCCGGAATCCACAGATGGCAGGCGAGCTTCGCCCCGTCCCGCATCGGAATCCAGACGTTCTCGACCTCGCGGACCTTCCGCGGAAATTTCCTGACGATCCGCTCGGCCATGTCGCCCCCAGGAGTCTAGAAATGCAGCGGCTGGCCCTTGCGGCGGAGCACCTCGCCGGCGCGCTGGCCGGTGAGGCGGCCGTCGTTCAAGGTGAGCACGCCGTTCACCACCACATGCTTCATGCCGGACGCCAGCAGGTTCGGCTCGAAGGTGGTGCCGCGCTCGCCGAAGCTCTCGGGATCGAAGACGGCGATGTCGGCCCTGGCACCGGCACGCAGCACGCCGCGGTCGGCGAGGTCGAGCACGGCGGCGGGCAAGCCGGTCATGCGGTGGACGGCGTCCTCGGGCGTCAGCGCCTTGGTCTGGCGCACCATGAAGCGCCAGAACCACGACGCCCAGGTATAGGCGCCGTGGAAGACGGCGCCGCCGAGCGGCCCGTCCGGCGCCAGCGTGGTCGCATCCGAGGCCGGCATGCACAGCGGATGGCGGAACACCGCCTGCTGCTGGTCCTCGGTGTAGGTCAGCAGGATCACCATCGGGCTGCGCGGCAGATCGAGCGTCGCCTCGATGATGTCGTAGGCGGCGTCATAGGCATCCTGGCCGCGCTCCTTGGCGATGTCGGCGAGGCTGCGGCGGGAGTACTCGGACATGATCGGGAGATCCAGCAGCACCACCCGGTTCCAGTCGCCGACGCTGGAGAGGATGCTCTGATACGAGCGCATCCGCTGCCGCGCCTCCTTGGAGCGCAGATTGGCGCGCGCCGCTTCCTTGCCGGCGCTGCCGGCCCAGGGCGGCAGCATGGTGTGCAGCATGGTGGTGCCGTAGAGGCGGGTGTGCATGTCGAAGCGCACGTCCTGGCCGCCGGCCCGCGCCTTTTCCACCAGCTCGATCGAACGCTCGAACACGCCGCCGGCGGTGTTGCGCGGCACCAGATGCGAGACCTGGGTGCGGGCGCCGGCATTGCGGCCGGTGCGGATGCCCTCCTCAATCGCCTCAAGGGCCTTGGCGGCGCGGTCGCGGGTGTGGGTGGCGTAGAGCCCGTCGGCCTTGCCGGCAACACTTGCCAGCGCCGTCAGCTCCTCTTCGCCGCAGCCGACCTCGGTCGCGTATTCGAGGCCGGTCGAATAGCCGATGGCGCCTTCCGACAGGCCTTCGCGCAGGAGGTCCTGCATGCGGGCGAGCTGCCCGGCATTGGCCGGCCGGTCGGAGAGCCCGATGGTCGAGAGGCGGAGCTGGCCGTTCGGCACCAGGGTGATGACGTTGACCGCCGGCTTCGCCGCCGACAGCCGGTCGAGGTAGCCGCCGAGGCTCTTCCAGGTGAGCGGCACCGAGCCGTCGAAGCCATAGATCGCCTGCGGCGCCAGCTGAGGATTGCCGATCGGACCGCAGCCGAAGCCGCAATTGCCGATCACCTCGAGCGTCACGCCCTGGTGGACGGCGCTGACGGCGCGGGGATCCAAGAGCAGCGTGTAGTCGGAATGGCTGTGGATGTCGATGAAGCCCGGCGTGACGGCGAGTCCGCTGACGTCGATCTGCTTCGCCGCGGTTCCCTCGACGCGGCCGATGGCGGCGACGCGGCCGTTCTCGATGGCGACGTCGGCGACGACGGGCGCCTTGCCGGTGCCGTCATAGACGGTGCCGCCGCGGAGGATGAGCGAGAGCGCCATGATCCGCTCCTACTGTGCCGCGGTGCGGAGCGCGCCACGCTTCCGCGCCGTCGCCGCCGCATCGACCTTGCCGCCCTCGATCACCACGCCGTAGCGAAAGCACGCCTCCTCGGCCGAGACCTTGCCGGCGACGACATCGGCCAGCACCAGCTCGGCCGCCCGCCGATGCGGATCGCCGTAGCCGCCGCCGCCGGCCGAGACGTGATGGAACACGTCGCCCGTCTTCAAGGTGATCGCCTTCATCGGCATGGTCGGCAGGATCTCGGTCTTGCCGCCGCGCGTCAGCAGGTTCCGGGACGGGCTGCCGGGCAGTCCGGCGGCGATGCCGTAGGGCGGATGGTCGCGGCGGTCCGAGCGGAGCGTGAACACCGCCTCATCCGCCAGCAGGCGATACTCGCGGGAGAAGGCGAGGCCGCCGCGCTGCCGACCGGCGCCGCCGGAATCCGGCACCAGCGCGTAGTGGGTGATCTCCAGCGGCAGCTCGGCCTCGATCAGCTCGACCGGCTGGTTCGAGAGGTTGGCGGCGGGGTTGGAGATGCCCTCGACCCCGTCCTTGGTCGCACGTGCACCCCAGTTGCCGACCATAACCTCGGTCAGCACGAAGGCCTTGCCGCGATGGCGGCCGCCGATCGACAGCAGCGTCGGCCCGCCCTCGCCGCCGGCCATCACCTTGTCCGGCACCACCTGGGCCAAGGCCCCGAGGATCGCATCGAAGACGCGGTAGCCGATGACGCCGCGGGCGGCGCAGGCGGCCGGCGACAGCGGGTTGACGATGGTTCCCTCCGGCGCCCGGATGCGGATCGGCCGCATGTAGCCCTGGCAGTTGGGGATGCCGGTCGAGGTCATGCAGCGGATGGCGCAATAGGCGGCCGAGTTCACCATCGAGATCGGGCAGTTGATCGCCGCCGGGACCTGGGGCGAGGTGCCGGCGAGGTCGATGTCGACCTCGTCGCCCTTGACCGTCACCGCGACAGCGATGCGGATCGGCTCGGGTGAGTCGCCGATACCGTCGATCCAGTCGTCGAAACGGTAGGTGCCGTCGGGGATGTCGCGGATCACCGCCCGCATCATCCGCTCGGCCTGGTCCTGCAGCTCGTCCAGATACGGATGCAGCGTCGCCGCCCCGTATTTCGCCAGGAGGCGCAGATAGCCCCGCTCGCCGATCGAGCAGGCGGCGAGCTGGGCCTTCAGGTCGCCCATGACCTGGACCGGCTGGCGGGTGTTCTTCTCGATGATGCGGAACAAAGTCGTGTTCGGCTTGCCGGCCTCGTAGAGCTTGAGGGTCGGCAGCGTCAGGCCTTCCTGGTTGATCTCGGTCGCGTGCATCGCGGTCGAGCCCGGCGCGATGCCGCCGACGTCGGAGTGATGGGCCATGGTGCAGGCCCAGCCTTCGAGCCGGCCCTCGTGGAACAGCGGCTTGATCACGTAGATGTCGGGCAGGTGCTGGCCGCCGGAGCCGTAGGGGTCGTTGAAGATGAAGATGTCGCCTTCGACGACGTCGTTGCCGTATTGCGCCAGCAGGTGGCGCATGCCATCGGGGAAGGCGCCGAGCTGGACCGCGAGCGTGAGGCCCTGGGCGATGATCTGGCCGTGGCGGTCGCAGAGCGCGGTCGAGTAGTCCATCGAGTCGCGCACCACCGGCGAATAGGCGCTGCGCATGATCACCAGCGCCATCTCGTCGGCGATCGAGGAGAGCGCGTTCTTCACCACCTCGAAGGTGATGGGATCGAGACGGCGGGCGGTCATGGCGTCACCTCGACGGCGATGTTGCCGAGCGCATCGAGGCCGACCCGGCTGCCGGGCGGGACGACGCAGGTGGAATCATATTCCTCGACGATCACCGGACCCTGCCGCGGCGTTCCGGCGAGATCGGCGCGGGTGAGCACCGGCGTCTCCCGCCAGCCGGCCGCGCGGCCGAAATAGGCTGTGCGAGGTGCGATCCTGGTCGTGGGCGCGGTCAGGGTCCAGCGGTCGAAGGAGGTCTCGCCCTCCTGGACCATCAGCCGCCCGATCACCTTGAGGCTGATCAGGTCGACCGGATCGCCGGGCGAGCTGTGGCCGTAGGTGCGGGCATGCTCGGCATGGAAGGCGGCCCGCATGGCGGCGAGGTCGATCGGCCCGGGCGGGAGGACGGCCGGCAGCTCATAGGCCTGGCCGACATAGCGGAGCTCGGCCGAACGCAGCAGGGTGACGCGCCTCGGATCATGGCCCTCGCCGGCGAAGGCCTCGACGACCTCGGCTTCGAGCGCCCGGCCGGCGGCCTCGACGTCGGCGAGGGTCAGCTCGTCGACGTTGCGGACGAAGGTGCGGACGGCGCTGTGCTCGGTCGCCGAGACGAGCAGGCCGAGCGCGCTGAACACACCCGGCGCCGGCGGGATCAGCACGTCCTTGATCTCGAGCGCGCGCGCGATCTCGACCGCGGCGATCGGGCCGTTGCCGCCGAAGGCGACCAGCGCGAAGTCTCGCGGATCTCGCCCGCGATAGGTGGTGACCGCCTTGACCGCGCGGGTCATGGTGGCGGCCGCCAGCGTGTAGACGCCGTGCGCCGCCTCGGCGAGATCGAGTCCCAGCGGCTTCGCCACCTCGGCCTCGACCGCCGCATGGGCGCGGGCCGCATCCAGCTTCACCCGGCCGCCGGCGATGGCGACGGGGTTGAGATAACCCAGCACCACCATGGCGTCGGTGAAGGTCGGCCGCGTGCCGCCGAGGCCGTAGCACATGGGCCCGGGCACCGCGCCGGCGCTCTGCGGGCCCACTTTCAACGCCCCCGACTCGTCTATGCGGACGATGCTGCCGCCGCCGGCGCCGATCTCGGAGACGTCGATGAAGGGCAGCTTGATCGGGTATCCCCCGCCCTTCACCAGCTTGCTCGACAGGTTGATGCCGGCGCCGACCTCGTATTCGGTGGTGCGGGCGGCCTCGCCGTCCTCGATCATCGCCGCCTTGGCGGTGGTGC
>SXGT01238233.1_pt1 | contig 10085 bp, 7 predicted proteins | sample 3176221 | NCBI WGS metagenome assembly SXGT01 (sample SAMN11356862, study PRJNA531348) | freshwater metagenome | isolation source: freshwater sample F1-120 | place: China: Fuxian Lake, Yuxi | collected 2017-12-25
GACGACGATGATGCCGCCGATGTTGCGCAGCCGGAGCTGGCGCGCGACCTCCTCGCAGGCCTCGAGGTTGTTGCGGGTGACGGTCTCCTCGAGATCGTTGTTGCTGCCGGTGAAGCTGCCGGTGTTGACGTCGATCGCGGTGAGCGCCTCGCCCTGATCGATCACCAGCGAGCCGCCCGAGACCAGCGGCACCCGCCGGGCCACGGCCACCCGCAGCGCCGGCTCGATGTTGAAGTGATCGAAGATCGGCCGGCGGCCCTCGTACCGCTTCATGCGCTCGGCGTAGCGAGGCAGGAAGGTCTCGGTGAAGCGCTTGACCCGGTTGTACTGATCCTCGTCGTCGATGTGGACCTCGGTGGTCTCCTCGCGCACCAGATCGCGGACCAGGCGCAGGGCCAGATCGAGCTCGCCGTAGATGAGGCCGGCGCCCTTGACCTGCTCCTCGCGCCGTCCGATCTCCTTCCACAGCCGCAGGAGGTACTCGACGTCGTCCTTGATCTCCTGGTCCGCGGTGCCCTCGGCGGCGGTGCGTACGATGAAGCCGCCCTGCTTGCCGCGGGCCTCGATCACCAGGTCGCGCAGGCGCTTGCGCTCCTTGTCCGACGACACCCGCCGCGACACGCCGACCTGGTTCACCGCCGGCATGTAGACGCTGTAGCGGCCGGGCAGCGAGAGGTAGCCGGTGACCCGCGCGCCCTTGAGGCCCATCGGGTCCTTGACCACCTGCACCATCACCTCGTTGCCGGGGCGGAGCAGGTCCTCGATCTTGCGCTGGGCGAGGTGCTTCTTGCTGCGCGCGATGCGCGAGGCCGCGGCCTCTGGCGCCTCGTCGCCGTCCTCGATGTCGACGTCGTCGAACAGCTTCTTGCCGTCGTCGGCGCCGAGCACGTCGCCGACGAACAGGAAGGCCGCGCGCTCGACACCCTTGCCGAGATCGACGAACGCCGCCTGCATGCCGGGCAGCACGCGCGTGACCTTGCCGCGGTAGATGTTACCGACCAGGCCCCGTTCGTGTTTGCGCTCGACGAAGAGCTCGGCGAGCGCACCCTGCTCCACCACCGCGACCCGGGTTTCGGGTCCCTCCGCGTTCACGACCAGAATGTTCTGTCCCATGGAACGACCCGACTCTGCAAAGAGTTGCAACCGGGTTGGCCGCCCCTGACACGGATGTCGTGAGGAGGTTGCGGCGCTCCCGAGATTCGAGCGCTCGCGTAACATGGAACATGCGTGAATACAAGGCATTGGCGAGCTGCGCCTACACGTGGCCCGCCCCTTGCTTCTGGATCCGGTCGCGACGGCAGTGCCGTGCAGTCGCCACCTGTAGCTAGCTTAGTCTGCGCCTAACCTCTCGCTTCGTTCGACTACGACTCAGTTTGACCTGTACGAGCGCCCTTGGCCAACGGCCGAGGGCGTTCTGGTTTTCGGGCAACGCTCCCGCTAGGTTGCAGGCGTGACCGGCCGGAAGCGCGGCGACACCGATCAGCTCCCGGTCGCGGACCGGGCGGCGGTGGAGCGCGCGCGTATCCAGTTCGTGCTCGCCCTCGGCAGGGCGCTGCATCGATACGGCACGCCCGCCCATCGTCTGGAGGAGGCGCTCGGGATCGTCTGCCGCCAGCTCGGACTCACGGCCGAGGTCCTGTCGACCCCGACCTTTCTGACCGTGCGATTCGGTGATCCGGTCGAGATGCGCACGTCGATGATGCGCGTCGATCAGGGCGAGCTCGATCTGGCCAAGCTGGCACGGCTCGATGCGATCGCCGACGCCGTCAGCGATCGCGAGCTCGATCCGGCCGCCGGCCTGGCCGAGCTCGCCGCCATCGAGGCCGCGCCGCGCGCCTGGGGCAAGGCGGCGGAGGCGATCACGGCGGCGCTGACGCCGGCATCGATCGCCGTGTTCTTCGGCGGCGGCCTGGGTGACGTCATCGCGGCGGCGGCGGTCGGCCTGGTGATCGGCGCGCTCGCGCTCCTCACCAAGGCGCGGGCCCACGCCGCCCGCGCCTTCGAGCTGGTCGGCGCGTTCGTCGCAGCCTTCGGTGCCGGCGCCCTCGCCGCCGCGTTTCCCGCCGTGCACCCATCGATCGTGACCATCGCCGCGCTGATCGCGTTCTTGCCCGGCATGACCCTCACCACCGCGATGACCGAGCTGGCCACCCGCAACCTGGTGTCGGGGACCGCGCGGATGATGGCCGCGCTCATCGTCCTGCTCGAGCTGGCCCTGGGGGTCGCGCTCGGCGAGCAGCTGGCCGGGGCCCTGTTCGAGATCGCGCCGCGCATCCCGTCGACCTTGCCAGCGTGGAGCATCTGGCCGGCCTTCCTGGTCTCGGCGCTCGGCATGGTGGTGGTGTGCCAGGCCGAGCGCCGCGCCATCGGCTGGATCCTGCTCGCGTCGCTGGTCGGCTTCGTCGGCGCCCGCGAGGGCACCGAGCTGCTCGGCGGTCAGCTCGGCGTGCTGCTCGGCGCTTTCGCGCTGGGCGTGTTCGCCAACCTCTACGCCCGCGCCCTCGATCGGCCCCAGCAGGTGGTGCTGGTGCCGGCGATGATCCTGCTGGTGCCGGGCAGCCTCGGCTTCCGCGGCATGTCGTCCTTGCTCGATCGCGACACCCTGACCGGCATCGAGACCACGTTCGCGACCTTCGTGGTCGCCATGGCGATCGTCGCCGGCATGCTCATCGCCAACGCGGTGGTGTCGCCGCGCCGGGTGATGTGATCGCTACTCGCCGCTGGTGTTGCAGACGTCGAGCAGCACGCGGCAGTTGTCGGCCTCGTGCATGTTCATCTCGGTCGTCGAGCAGACGCCCTCGTAGGTCTGGGTGAACACCTCGAGGCGTGAGCCGACCCGGAGCTCGAGCGGCACCTGCTGGCCGGAGCGCGAGTCGAACGTGAGCGGCGCGTCACGGGTGCCGTCGGCGTGGTGGATCTCGACCCGGACTCGGTGCCGGCAGTGGCTGCGGCTCGAGGTCGACGCGACCACGCGCTGGACCTCGGTCGAGACCACGTTGGTGCCGTCGACGTTGAAGCGGCCCTCGAAGCACATCACGGCGTCGTTGTAGTCGCGGTCGCCCTGGCCGCCGAGGTCCTCGAAGTTGACCCCGACCCGCACCACGGGCGTGCCGGCGATCTGGACCGGGGCCCCGGGCGTGATCGGCGGCGGCGTGACCGTCGTCGTCGGGCCGCCGCCCGCGCCCTGGCCCTGGGCCCGCCCCGTCGCGGACACCCGCGCGACGCAGCCGGCGCAGATGAGCGAGACCAAGGACGCGACGGTGACGCAGGTACGAATGAACATCGCGGTAGTATCGCGCCATGGCGAGCTTGCAGGGGCCGAGCGGGGCGATCGAATACACCCGCGACGCGCTGGGGTTCCCGTCGGTCGAGTCGCGCAGCCTGGCCGACAGCGCGTGGGCGCGCGGCTGGTTCCACGCCGTCGATCGCCTGGTGCAGGTGCAGCTCGCGCTCGCCATCGGCCGCGGCGAGGCCATGGCGCTCCTCGGCGACACCGTGTTCGCCCGCAACGCCGCTCGCATGAGCCACGTGCACGGCTTCACCGTCGACCTCGACGCGCAGGTCTCCGCCTTGACGCCGGAGGTGCGGGCCGTCGTCGACGCCTACTGCGCGGGGTTTGCCGCCGGCGTGCGTTCGCGGGGCTGGCCGCTGCTCCTGCGCGCGGCCGGGATCAAGCCGGCCGGGTATCGCCCCCAGGACATGATCCTGCTCTACCGAGTGATCAGCTGGTTCGGGCTGACCCAGCTCGCCGAGATGCCGCCGCTGCTGACCGGCGAGCTCGCCGCCGGCGGCGCCAGCAAGGAGGCGCTGGCGCTCTTGCTCGGTGATGCCGCCACCGACGACGAGCTCGCCGGCGCCCCGACGGTGACATGGCCCGACGGACTGGCCAGCATCGCCGGTTCACCGCGCGGTGGCTCGAACGCGGTGGCGGTGGCGGCGGCGCGTTCGGCGAGCGGCGGCGCCTTGCTCGCCGGCGATCCGCACATGGAGATCGCCCGCATCCCGCCCGTCCTCTACGCCATGCACACCGGCCTCGGCGGCGGCGACGCCCTCACCGGCCTCGGCATCCCCGGCCTGGCGTGGTTGTCGTTCGGGCGGACCACCCACGTGGGATGGGCCTACACCTACGGTCACGGCGCGGCGGTCGACGTCCGCGGCGTGCGCTGTCGCAAGGGCGAGATGCACGACGGCGAGGCGTGGCGGCCGCTGACCCGGCGCACCGCGACGGTTCCGGTGAGGAAGCGGCCGGCCGAGACCTGGACGTTCTGGGACTGCGCGCTCGGCACCATCGTCGGCGACGTGGAGGCGGCGACCGAGGTGTCGCTGCCGTGCGTGCGGTGGAGCGGGCTGCGCGAGACCCATCGCGACTTCGAGAGCGTGATCGCGCTCGTGCGCGCCCGCGACGTCGACGCCGCGGTCGAGGCCCACCGGCTGATGTCGACGCTGTCGCTCGAGGCCGTGCTCGCCGACTCCTCGGGCCGCATCGCGCGGGTGCACACCGGCCGCGTCGATCGCCGCCCGGCCACCAGCCGGGGCGTGATCCCGCGCGCCCCCGACGGCCCCCCCATCGCGTGCGACGAGGCCACGCGGCCGCTGGCGATCGATCCGCCCGCGGGCTGGATCGTCAGCGCCAACGCCCGCCCGGTCGAGCCGTCGGGCGCGGCCTGGGTGCCGATGCCCGAGCCGCACGCGCGCATCGATCGCCTCACCGCGCTCATGGCCGCGACCCAGGGCCCGCTCGAGCTGCGCGATCTCACCTCGGTGATCCTCGACCACTGCGACGCCGGCGCGCAGCGGCTGCTACCGATCTGGGCGCCGCTGCTGCCCGATCATCCGAAGGCGAAGGCCCTGGTGGCGTGGGCGGCGCAGCAGCCGGGTCACGGCGACGCTCACTTCGAGTCGCTGACGCTGTGGGTGGCGCTCCACGGCGCCGTCAGTCGCGCGCTCTACGAGGCCGCGCTCGGCGAGGCGCGGACCCGCCGCCTCCTCGATGATCTGGTCGCCGACCTGGTCTTCCACTACCAGGTCGAGGGTGCGCTCGCGCTCGAGCGGCCGGCCCAGCTCGCCGCCGACAAGCTGCGCGGCTTGCTCGCCGCCGCGTTCCCGCGCGCGCTCGAGCAGGCGTCGTCGCCGCAGCACCGGCTGCCCCGCCGCGATCGCTTCAAGAACTTCCTCTTCGCCGGCAAGCTGTCGTGGCTCGGCTTCGACTCGAAGCCGGTCGTCAACCCCGGCGGCCCGACGACGCCGCGGCAGATCACCGCAGTGTCGGTGGCCGGCCAGGAGTTCGTCTTCGGCGGCGCCGGCCGCTTCCTGTGCGACATGTCGAAGCCGGGCGGCTGGTACTGCAACTCGGGCGGTGCGTCGGAGCGCCGCTTCGGTCCCGGCTATGGAAAGGGCGTCGACGCGTGGGCGCGCGGCACGTTCGTGCCAATGGGCGGCGCGAACGGGCCGGCGCCCTCGCTCGACGCGAAGTGATCAGCGGCGCGCCGCTCAGGACAGGCCGCAGGCCTTGTTGACCTCGGCCAGGAGCTTCTTCATCTCCTCGGCCTCGGCGCCGCCCTCGCCGCCGAGCTCCTCGAGCTGCATCGACGACGACAGGCACATCACGTTCATCTTGTCGGGCGTGCTCTCGGCGATGACGATCGCCGCGCGCCGCTTGGCCAGGCCGATCTTGCAGGCGGCGCGGTAGGCCGGATCCTTGTCGGGCTCCTTCACGCCGCCGATGGCCATGTCGATCGCCGTGCCCATGCACTTGTCGAACGCGGCGTCGATGTCGTCCTTGGTCTTGGCAGCATCGATCTGCGCCTGCAGACCGGAGAGGTCGACGCCGCCCTTCTTGGCGGCGCCTCCGCCCTCGGTGGGCTTGCCGCCCTCGGCGGTCTTCTTGTCACCGCAGCCGGTGGCGACGAGGGCGAGGGCGAGGGTGATCGACGAGAACAAACGCATCGTGGTCATGGGGGTTCCTGTTTCTCTGGTTCGGGTTGTGCCGACCCCTAGAGCAGGCGCCGTGCCGCTCGTAACCACTTGACCTCACACGGACCATGGCCCCAGGTCGGGTCCATCAGGACCCGTCCGCCGTCGCGCGCGGGCCTGCGGCGACCCAGCCGGCTCGCTAGCGCGCGAGGTCCAGGTGACAGGAGGCGCCCTGGCCCGGGCCCTCGTTCACCGTGACCTCGAGGGCCGAGACCACGCCCTCGGGCAGGAGCCCGGCCAGGCGGGCCAGCAGCAAGTCGGCGACGTGCGCCGCCAGCGGCTCGACCGCGATGTTGTCGATGGGGAGGAGCAGCACGTCCTCGCGCGGCAGCACGTAGCGCTTGCCGCACAATCGCAGCTCGATCTCTTCGCCGTCGTCGCGGACCAGCTCGAAGAACGGATTCTTCTGGGCGAGCAGCGTGCGCTCGCGGAAGTCGAGGCAGATCGCGGCGAGCGCGTCCTTGATGGGCGCGAACGCGATCATGTGCGCGAAGCTGATGTCGGTCAGCTCGAGCACCGCGCCGACCTGATAGTTGTGCCCGTGCAGCCGCTCCTTGGTGCCGTCGGGGAACACGGTCATGTGCGCGACCGAGAACTTGTACTGCTCGCGGGCCACGACCATGCGGTGGCGACGCTGCGCAGGTACGACCCCGGACGACATGCGCGCAGCATCCGCCGGGAGGTACAGCTTGCGCAAGGCCCGTACAGTGCGACGGCGCAACGTGTTGACCGCATTCTCTTGCGAGCGCGGCCTTCTTCTTGCTCACTGGTGGTGACGTGATGAAACGGGGAGCCGTGACCGTGGCCGTACTGGCGCTGGTGCTGGTCGCAGCGTGTCAATTCCAGCCCAGCGGCACCAGCGACGGGATCGACGCGTCGGCCGACGGCGACGCACAGGTCGAGGACGACGCCATGACCTCCGACGGATCGGAGGTCGATTCGAGCGCGATCGATGGGTCGTCGATCGACGCGCGTCCGGTCGACGCCGCCGTCGACGCGCGCGTCGACGCTGCGATCTGTCCATCGGAGTGCACGTCGTGCGCGCCGAATGGGACGTGCACCATCAACTGCGGCGCCGGCGGCTGCAACACCGGGGTCACCTGCCCGCCGGGTCGGCCGTGCGTGGTCAACTGCATCGGCGCCGGCGCATGCGAGACCGGCGTCGTGAACTGCCTGCTGGCGAGCAGCTGCGTGATCACCTGCCAGGGCCCCGACGCGTGCGACGCCGGCGTCAATTGCGCCGGCACGTCGTGCAACGTCACGTGCGTGGGCCCCGGCGCGTGCGAGGACGGCGGCGTCGATTGCACCGCGACGTCCTGCGTGATCTCCTGCAACGGCGACGCGGCGTGTTTCAACCACGTCTGCTGCACCGGCGCTGACTGCGACAGCAACCAGTGCCAGTCGACGAACGGCGGCTGCTGCGACTGCCAGGGCTGCAGCTAGCGGCGCAGCGTCAGCGTGGCCAGCCCGGCGCAGATCGCCGCGTTGCCGACGAGCCAGAGCGAGTCGAACGTGCCGGCGACGCCGGGCACCCAGCGCAGGTCGAACACCGGCACCACCGCGAAGAAGATCAGGTGGGCGGCGACGCCGACGGCGAGGCCGGCCACCAGCGCGCGCAGCCTGGGGTGGCTGGCGCCGAGCGCGATCAGGCCGAGGGGCAGGAGCGCGCTCATGAACAGCGGATTGCCGCGCGACGCGCCGCCGAACACGGCCATGTCCATCGAGGGCAGGCCCCGGGTCATCATCTCGATCACCGGCCACGACGCGATCGAGCCGGCGATCAGCGGCAGGAAGAACAGGCCGCCCGAGCCGGCGAACACGCCGCCGAGGTAGCCGGCGCCGAGCTTCACGCCCAGGCCACGACGACGAGCGCTGGCGGCGATGGCCGCGGCGAGCAGGAGGCCGAGGCCGGCCTGCCAGGCGCCGTGGTGCGATCGCGCCTTCTGCACCGCCGCCGGCGCATCGATGATGCCGGCGCCGTACTTGTCGCTCGAGTACTGCTTGCCGTTGGGGCGGCGGGCCGTGTCCTTCAGGATCTGCTCGACCATCGCCGGGTTGGTGACGCCCTCGCCGACGATCAGGGCGGCCACGCCGGCCGCGTGCGGCGACGCCATCGAGGTGCCCATGAACGCGTAGTAGCCACTCTTGGTCGGGTCGCCGACCTTGATCGTGTTCTGCAGGACGCCGCCGGCCTCGCCGCCGCGGGTGTTGCCGCCCGGGGCCGCGATGTCGATGTCCTTGCCGTAGTTCGAGTAGAAGGCGGTGGCCTCGTCGGACTGGGTCGACGCGACCGCGACCGCGCCCGGATAGGCGGCCGGATAACCGACCTTGTTGCGGCCGTCGTTGCCGGCGGCGCAGATGACGGTGACGCCCTTCTTGTGGGCGTAGGCGACGGCGTTCTTGAGCGCCTTCGACGGGAACGGGCCGCCGAGGCTCATGTTGATGACCTTGGCGCCGTTGTCGGCGGCGTAGCGGATGGCGTCGGCGATGCCGGCCACCGAGCCCGAGCCGTTACCGCCCAGCACCTTGAGCGGCATGATGCGGATGTTGCGGCCCACGCCGGCCACGCCGATCTTGTTGTTGGTGACCTGGGCGATCGAGCCGGTCACGTGGGTGCCGTGGCCGTGATCGTCGTTGGCGTGGGTGTCGTTGTCGACGAAGTCGTAGGGCTTCACGAAGGTGATGCCCTTGAGATCCTCGACCTGGTGGAACTTCTGGAAGTCCTCGTAGGCGACGCCGGTGTCGAGCACGGCGACGATCACGCCGCCGCCGTCGGCGAGCTTCCACGCCGCCGGCATGCCGATCTGGCGCAGGTGCCACTGGCGCTCGTACATCGGATCGTTGGGGAATCCCTCCCAGGTGCGCTCGGGCGGGAGGACCTCGACGCCCTCGGTGGGCGAAGCGGCGAAGAGGGAGTCGGGCTCGGCGACCTCGATGTCGGGGCGGCGCGACAGCGCGTGGAGCACCGCGTCGCGACGCGAGGCGTCGACGTGAGCCCGATAGAACTGCTCGTCGCGCGACTGGCTGGAGACCAGGACCAGATCGATGCCGAATTCGCGCTCGATGGCGGCGACCGTGGCGGCGCTGGTGTCGTCGCGGAGGTCGACCAGGATGTCATCGGGATCGGTCGAGATCCCGGCGGCACGGTCGGCGGCGATCTGCGCGTCGCTCGCGCCCGCGTCCTCGTGCGGGCGCAAGTACCACCACAGGAAGACCACGGCAACGAGCAGCAGGAACCAGAGGATCGTCGAGCGCTTGGACTGCGGAGTCTGGTCCATGGAAAAATTGTAGCGCGACGCGCCAGAGGTGCTGGGGATTTCGTGCGAGTCTGAGCGGGGCCGTCGGCGTCACGAATTGTCGTTTGTGTCTCGATCACGAGGGTTTGGGAACGACCTGGCCAGCAGGAGACGACCGTGAAGAAGTGCACGAACTGCGCGAAGGATCTGCCCGATGCGGCGCTGCACTGCGTGTTCTGCGGAACCAAGCAGCCGGCCGCGGCTGCGCCGGCTCCTGGTGCGCAGGCCAAGACGGTGATGGGCTGGCAGGCGACTGACCTGCTCAAGGACATCCAGAACAAGGGGGCGCAGCCCGCGCCTGGTGTGCAGATGCCAAGGCCCGCCGGTGGACCGCCGCCGCCCGCGCCGATGGGTGGACCGCCGCCGTCGATGCCGCCGATGGGTGGGCCGCCGCCACCGATGGGTGGGCCGCCGCCGCCGGCCGGTCTGCAGACGTTCGTGCCGCAGAGCGGCCCCGGTCAGATGGGCGGTGGTCCGGCGCAGATGCCGCCCGCCGCAGAGGCGGCGAGCGCCAAGACAATGATGGTGCAGGGGCCAGTGCTCACGCAGCCAGCTCCGGGTGGAATGGGCCAGGCGCAGATGCCGCCCGCGGCGCCGTCGCCCGCGGCGAGCGCCGCGACGATGTTCCAGCAGGGCCCGGCGCTGCCGCAACAGGGCCCGGGTGGTGGTTTCGGAGGCGCGCCACCGCCGGGTGGTGGTTATGGCGGCCCGCCGCCGCCGATGGGGGGACCGCCGGGTGGTGGTTATGGCGGCCCGCCGCCGCCGATGGGGGGACCGCCGGGTGGTGGTTATGGCGGCCCGCCGCCGGGGTACAAC
>SXGT01788845.1_pt1 | contig 10085 bp, 7 predicted proteins | sample 3176221 | NCBI WGS metagenome assembly SXGT01 (sample SAMN11356862, study PRJNA531348) | freshwater metagenome | isolation source: freshwater sample F1-120 | place: China: Fuxian Lake, Yuxi | collected 2017-12-25
AGCGTGTTCACCGACGGGCGTTTGGTGCAGGCGGCTTTGCAGGTGCTCGAGCCACTGTTTTTGGGTGAAAACGCCCTCGAGCCCGAACGCGTCACTGAAAAATTGCACCAAAACACCTTCTGGATGGGCCGCGGCGGCAGCCTGACCCATGCCATCAGCGGCATTGACATCGCCCTGTGGGATATTTTGGGCAAAGCCACCCGCATGCCGGTTGGACGCTTGCTTGGCGGCAGCTACCGCAGCAAGGTGCAGCCCTATTGCTCGCTGCTGATGGAGCAGCCCAAGCGCATGCACGATGTGATCACGCCCTACCGCGACCGCGGTTTTACGGCCTTCAAAATTGGCTGGGGCCCGTTTGGCCGGGCCATGGACAGCAAGCTTGACCGTGAGATCATCCGCGCCGCCCGCGCTGCTGCAGGCCCAACGGCCAAGCTGTTTGTGGATGCCGGGGCGAGTGACGCCCATTGGCCCCATGGCCTTAAATGGGCCATGCGCACCGCTGACATGCTCGCCGAATATGACGTGGGCTGGTTTGAAGAGGCCCTCAAACCCGATGCGATAGACGATTTTTGCGAGCTTCGCCGCAGCAGCCCGGTGCCGATTGCCGGCGGCGAGGTGCTGACCCGGCGCCAGACCTTCTTGCCTTGGCTGACCCGCGGAGCGTTTGACATTGTTCAACCCGACGTCACCAAGGTCGGAGGCATCAGCGAGCAGCGTCGCATCGCCTGGATGGCGCATGACTTTGGCGTGAAATACATTGGCCATGGCTGGAACACAGCGTTGGGCGTGGCTGCTGATTTGCAACTCGCCAGCGCGCTGCCAGACACCGACCTGATCGAATTCATTGGCGGCAGCCCCTATGTCGACGGTATTTTGAAGCAGCCCTTCGAAATCGATGGCGCCGGCATGTTGAGCATCCCCGACCTGCCCGGACTGGGCATTGAGCTCGACCCCGAACGCCTGGCCCGCTACACGCCAGACCCGGCAGCCCTGTTTGCGCTGTGACGGGTCTGAGCGGGCTGGCCAGCAAACCCAAACCAGGCTGAGCATGTTTGATTTCAAAGACCGGGTGCTGCTCGTCACGGGTGCTGGCGGCGGCATTGGTGGGGCGACCGCGGCCTACTTCCATGCCTGCGGCGCCCGCGTGATGATGGCAGACATCAACGAGGCAGCTGTGGTCGCCTTGGCCCGCAGTCTGGACCCCAGTGCCCAGCAGGTGCGCGCCCAGCGTTATGACGCAAGCCAGTCGGCCGATGCGCAGGCCTTGGTGCAGGCCTGCCTCAGGGCGTTTGGCCGGCTGGATTTTCTGGTGCCCGCCGCTGCGATTTACGAAGACCAATTGCTGCGCAGCATGAGCGATGCGCAGTGGGAGGCCACCATGGCGGTCAACCTTAACGGGGTGTTTTATTTGGTGCGCCAGGCGATTGCCGCCATGCCTGCGGGCAGCTCGATTGTGACCCTGGCCTCGCAGTCTGGGCACACCGGCGGCAGCGTGGAGCACGGCCACTATGGCGCCACCAAGGGCGCGATAGTCTCCTTCACCCGCACGCTGGCCCGGGAACTGGGCCCAGCAATCCGAGCCAACGCGGTGTCGCCGGGCATGATTGACACACCCATGGTGGCGCGAGCCCTGGCCGGAAAACGCGAAGAAGTCATCGCCAACACGCCGCTCAAGCGGCTCGGCCGGCCCGAAGAGGTCGCAAGCCTGATCGCATTTTTGTGCAGTGATGCCGCGAGTTTCATCACCGGTGAAGCGATTTTGGTCACCGGGGGTTTGTTCATGGGTGGCTGAGCTGCTCAACCTGGAGGTTTGCCGTGACACAAATTTTCTCGCTGCAAGGCCGGGTGGCACTGGTCACCGGTGCCTCGCGCGGCCTGGGTTTTGCGATGGCGCAGGGTCTGGCCCAAGCCGGCGCGCTGGTGGTTCTCAATGGCCGCGATGCCGCTACCCTGGCGTTGCGCCGCGCGGACATCGAAGCCGCTGGCGGGCAGGCCGAGATCGCAGCATTTGATGTTTGCGACCGCCTTGCAGCCGATGCCGCCATGGACGCCATCTTGGCCCGGCATGGGCGGCTCGATATCCTGATCAACAACGCGGCCTTTGGCGTGCCGCGTGACTTTTTTGACATCTCTGACGATGACTGGCGGCTGTCGCTCAACGTGGCACTGGATTCCTGCTTTTGGATGTCGCGCAAAGCTGCTGCCGGCATGGTGGCGCAAGGCTGGGGCCGCATCATCATGATCTCGTCGGTCAATGCCCGCATCGGCCGCGCCACCAACACGCCCTACATCACTGCCAAGGCCGGTCTGGAAGGGCTGGCGCGTGGCATGGCCACCGAGCTTGCAACCCGTGGCGTGACCGTTAACTGCATTGCGCCGGGCTACATGGCCACCGACATCAACACCAAGTTTCGCGAGCAGCCCGGACAGTATGAGTGGATACGCAATCGCACGCCCATGAAGCGCTGGGGGGCCCCTGAGGACCTGATGGGCGCCGCCGTATTCCTGGCCAGTGAGGCCTCGGCCTTTATGACCGGGCAGGTGATGGTGATCGACGGCGGCATGACGGTCGCCATATGAATCCAAACCGCCCAGGCGACCTCATGCGTGCCCACGGTGTCAACCTCTCCAAGGATGTCATGGTCCCGATGCGCGATGGCATCCGCCTTGCGTTTGACATCTACCGGCCAGCGAGACACGGCGCCTTTGTGGAAGGGCGCTTTCCGACGATCATGTTGCACACGCCCTATGACAAGACCGACAGGCGCTACAGTGAGATCGCAGACTATTTTGTGCCCAAAGGTTACAACGTGGTGCTGATCGACCTGCGCGACCGTTACCGGTCGGAGGCCTCCGGGGCGTACTACCACGCGGCCACGCCTCATACCGGGCGCGATGGGGCTGACATCTGTGACTGGATCGGCAGCCAGCCCTGGAGCAACGGCCGCATCGGTACGGTGGGCAGCTCCTACGCGGCCATCACGCAGGTGCGCACAGCCATTGAAGCGCCGAAAAACCTGACCGCCATCTGGCCCGATGTGGTGCCCACCAACAGTTTTCAGAACCAGTGCCGCGAGGGCGGCGCCATGCAGCAACACATGTTCTGGGCCTTGTTCATCCACGCGCAGGATGACCAGCGGGTTCGGGACGATCCGGCCAAGACGGCCGAGGTGTGGGACAACCTGCGAAACCTGCGTCAAATGTTTCGGGCTACCCCTTGGAAAGCGGGCCAGACTGCGCTGCGCCATACGCCGGAGCTCGAGGCCTCGCTGCTGGACTACTACACGCGGGGCGCTTACGACAGCTACTGGGATCGGGTCGAGCACAACTACACCAAATTTTGGCAGCAGCACGCCGACATTCCGGTCACCATGTCGACCGGCTGGTATGACCCGTTTCCGGCTGCCGACACCGAATACTTCACGGCCATGACCCTCCTGAAGAAGTCGCCGATGCGCCTGATCGTTGGCCCCTGGAGCCATGTTGGCATGCGAGGAGAGGCCAGTTATTGCCATCAGGTGGACTTCGGGCCGCAGAGCGTGTGGGGTGTGAACCGGTACTTTGAAGAACAACTGGCGTACTTTTCGCGCTGGCTGCCCGACGATGCCACCGGCCAGCCGCCGGATGTGGCGCCCGTGCAGATCTTTGTGATGGGTGGCGGCTCGGGTCGCAAGACGCCCCAGGGCAAGCTTGATCACGGCGGCTACTGGCGCGACGAACAGGCGTGGCCCTTAGACCGTGCTGTGCCAACCCCCTATTTCTTGCGTGGCGACGGTGGCCTGTCCACGCAGGGGCCGGCCCCAGATGAAGCCGCGCGCCAATTCACCTATGACCCGGCGCACCCGGTCCCCACATTGGGCGGCTTGTATTGCGCGATTGGCGAATTGCCGGCCGGCGGCGCTGGCATGGAGCAGGCCTGGGCCCGCCTGCTTAGCCCGGTGCTGCGCCTGCGCGACCTGCTGTCTCCGGGTCCGGTGGACCAAAAGGAGGCGCCCGAGTTTTTTGGCTCAGAGGCGCCCTACCCGCGCCTGGCTGACCGCGCCGATGTGCTGGTGTTTCAAACGCCAGCGCTCACAGAAGCTGTGGAGGTGACAGGACCGATGACGGTGCACTTTTGGATCTCCTCGAGCGCACTCGACACGGACTTCACTGCCAAGCTGATCGATGTGCACCCTGCCAATGAAGACTACCCGGCGGGGTTTGACATGCTGCTCAACGACTCGATCATTCGTTGTCGTTACCGTGAAGGTTATGACAAAGAGGTATTTCTGAGCCCGGGCCAGGTGGTGCCGGTCACGATTGTGCTGCCGCCTACGAGCAACCTTTTTGGCCGAGGCCACCGAATCCGGGTTGACATTTCTTCCTCAAACTGGCCCCGCTTGGATCTGAACCCCAACACCGGCGAACCCATGGGACGACACACCCATACGGTCCCAGCGGAGCAGAGGGTGTACTTGGATGCTGCGCGACCGTCTTACATCTTGTTGCCGGTGATCCCAAGCCAGGGCTGACTTCAGGTCAAACAAGGCCCTGGTCCTTGTCTCGCCGGGGTTTCAGCTACCTGATGGATAGCGCCTGATAAACCGCATCCAACACCCGCTGCCGCCGTGGGTCCACCCCGTCGTCAAAGCCGAGCAGGTGCTTGGTGACAAAGGCAAAGCCCAAGCCACGCGCCGGGTCGGCAAAGGCCACCGAGCCGCCCCAGCCGGTATGGCCGAAATGGCCTGGGCCGGCGTGCGGGCCGAAGCCCACGGCGCCACGCCGAAAGCCGGCACCAAACACAGTGGGTGCCAGAAAGCAGGCGTCGAGCCCGTCAAAACGCACGGCCACTGCATTGGCCAATCCTTGTGGCGAGACCAGGCGCACGCCGTCAAGCTCACCGCCACGCGCCAGGGCACCGTAAAGCCAGGCGAGCGAGCGGGCGTCTGAGTGGGCATTGGCGCCAGGAACTTCTGCCGCGCGCCAAGCCCGCGCGTTGGGTGCGGTGGCGCTCAGGCTGGGGTTGCGGAAGGCATGGGGGTAGGCGCTTTGCTCACCTTGCCGAACCCAGTCGTAGGCCTTGGCGCCGACCGACATCTGCGCCGCCCGTGGGTCATCCGCGGCGGCCAGGCCAATGTGCAGGTCCAGTTTGAGCGGTTTGGCGATTTCCTCTGCAATAAAGCGGCCCGGCGAACGGCCGTCGATGCGCCGGATCAGCTCCCCGCTCAGGAACCCGTAGGTCAGCGGGTGGTAGGCGCAGCGGCTGCCGGGTGGCCAGAGTGGCGCCATGGCGGCCAGCGCATCGACCACGCCTTGCCAGTTGAAGATGTCGTCATCGGCCATGGGTACGTTCAGCCCGTCCAGCCCAGCCTGGTGCGACATCACCTGGTCCACCGTGATGTCGGCTTTGCCATTGGCGGCGAACTCGGGCCAGTACCGGGCCACAGGGGCTGCGTAATCCAGTTGGCCGCGATCGGCCAGCATGGCAATCGCCAGCGCCATCACACCCTTGCCCACTGACCAGACGTTGACCAGGGTGTCGGCCTGCCAGGCCTGGCTGCGGTCCAACGCTCGGTGACCACCCCACAGGTCGACCACCGTTTCGCCATCCACCACCACCGACACCGCTGCGCCCAGCTCCAGGCCGTCGGCAAAACTGCGCGCAAAGGCCTCGCGCACGGCGGCAAAATGGGGGCGGGTGTTGCCGCTGACCAAGGGGGTGGGTGCGTTCATGGGGTCATCCAGTTGGTGTGGGTTGGCCGGCCGGCCAATTGGAGCGCACTGCTGGCGGCGGGGGTCTCGGCAATCAGCCGGCCACGCCGGAACACCTTGAGCCGGGTGGCTCGCAGGCGCAGTGCCTCTACAGGGTCGCGCGCCTGCAGCAGCACAAAGTCGGCGTGGCAGCCGGCCTGCAGGCCGTAGCCGTCCAGGCCCAGGATGCGCGCCGGGTTGACGGTCACCGCCTCAAAGCATTGGCGCATGGCGGCCTGGCTGGTCATTTGCGCCACATGCAGGCCCATGTGGGCCACTTCGAGCATGTCGCCGCTGCCCAGCGAGTACCAGGGGTCCATCACGCAATCCTGGCCAAAGCCCAAGTTGATCCCGGCCGCCAGCAGCTCGGGCACCCGGGTCATGCCGCGCCGCTTGGGGTAGCTGTCGTGACGCCCCTGGATGGTGATGTTGATCAGCGGGTTGGCCACCGCCGACAGGCCGGCCTCGGCCATCAGGGGCAGCAGCTTGCTCACGTAGTAGTTGTCCATGCTGTGCATGGAGGTCAGGTGCGAGCCATTGACCCGGCCCTGCAGGCCCAGGCGCTGGGCGTGGTAGGCCCGGGGTTCGACATGGCGCGACAGCGGGTCGTCGGTCTCATCGCAGTGCATGTCCACGCGCAGGCCGCGTGCCGCGGCAAGCTCCATCAGCAGGCGCACGCTCTCGGCGCCGTCGCCCATGGTGCGCTCAAAGTGCGGAATGCCGCCCACCACGTCCACCCCCAGGTCGAGCGCGCGCTCTAGCTGCGCCATGGCGCCCGGGCTGCGCAGCACGCCGTCTTGTGGAAAGGCCACCAGTTGCAGGTCGAGGTAGGGCGCCACCCGGCGTTTGACTTCCAGCAGGGCTTCTACTGCCAGCAGGCGCGGGTCGCAGATGTCAACGTGGCTGCGGATTGCCAGCAGGCCTTTGGCCACCGCCCAGTCGCAATAGGCCAGCGCCCGCTCGATCAGTGCGTCCTGGGTCAGCAGCGGCTTGAGCTCGCCCCACAGCGCAATGCCCTCGAGCAGCGTGCCCGACTGGTTGACGCGCGGCAGGCCATAGCTCAGCGTGGCGTCCATGTGAAAGTGGGCATCGACAAAGGGCGGGCTCAGCAGCAGGCCCTGCGCGTCCAGCGTCTCTGCCGCCGGGGCCTGCAGGCCAGGGGCGACTTCGACGATGCGGCCGTCCTGCACGGCGACCGACATGTGGGCGCGGCCATCGGGCAGCGTGGCGTTGTGAATCAGCAGGTCCAGCATTCAGCGTTCTCCCTTGCGGTAAGGTTTCATCAGGGCTTGCGGGTAGCTGGCCTTGCGTGCCACCAGTACCAGCGCGACGATCGACAGCACATAAGGCAGCATCAGGTACATCTGGTAGGGTAGCAGCGCGTCGCCGGCCTGTTGCAGGCGCAGTTGCAGCGCGTCAAAAAAAGCGAACTGCAGCGCGCCCAGCAGCGCCTTGCCCGGGCGCCAGGAGGCAAACACCACCAGCGCCACGCAAATCCAGCCGCGGCCGTTGACCATGTTGAAGAAGAAGGCATTGAAGGCCGACAGGGTGAGAAAGGCGCCCGCCACGCCCATCAGCGCCGAGCCGGCCACGATGGCGCCGCTGCGCACCGCCGCCACCGAAACGCCCTGGCCTTCGGCGGCCTGCGGGTTCTCGCCCACCATGCGCACCGCCAACCCGACCGGGGTGCGGTACAGCAGGTAGCCGATCAGCGGCACCAGCAACAGCGCCAGCAGCGTCAGCGGTGTTTGATGCGCCAGCACCGGAATGCCCAGCCAGCCCATCTCCTGGAACGGTTGAACAGTGGGCGGGGTGTTGACCTTGGGAAAGCTGACGCGGTAACCGTAGTAGCTCAAGGCCGTGGCCAGCAGGGTGATGCCCAGACCCGAGACGTGCTGCGACAGCGCCAGCGTCACGGTCAAAAAGGCATGCAGCCCGCCCAGCAGGGCGCCGGTGAGTGCTGCCACCGCCACGCCGCCCCACAGCGGCGCGCCGCTGTACACCGCCAGCCAGCCAGTAAAGGCGCCAGCCACCATGATGCCCTCGATGCCCAGGTTCAGCACCCCTGCCCGCTCGCACAGCAGCACCCCCAGCGTGCCCAAGATCAGCGGCGTGGCAATGCGCAGCACCGCCACCCAGAACGAGGGGTTGGCCAGTATGTCGAAGAATTCGCTCATTTCAAGCGCATCCGGTATTGCGTCAGCAGGGTGGCTATCAGCACGGAAATGAGCGAGGCGGCAACGATCACATCGGCGATGTAGGTGGGCACGCCGATGGCACGGCTCATGCTGTCGGCGCCCACCAGCACCCCGGCCACGAACACGCTGGCGGCGACCACGCCCAGAGGATGCAGCCCGGCCAGCATGGCGATGACGATGCCCGAGTAGCCGTAGCCCGGCGACATGTCCAGCGTCAGGTAGCTGGTGCGCCCGGCCACCTCAATGGCGCCAGCCAACCCGGCCAGCGCGCCCGAGAGCAGCGCCACCAGCACCACGGCGCGCGTGACCGGCACCCCGGCAAAGGCGGCGGCGCGGGCGTTGGCGCCCACGGCGCGGATGTCGAAACCGATCACGGTGTACTTCATCAGCACCCAAACCGCTACCGCCAGGGCGGCGGCGATCAGCAAGCCGCTGTGCACCCGGGTCTGCTCGACCAGTTTGGACAGCTCCAGCTCACCCATCAGCGCCACGCTCTGCGGCCAGCCCATGGCGGTTGGGTCTTTCATCGGACCGTCCAGCATCAGCGACACCAGCAGCAGCACAATGAAGTTCAGCAGCAGGGTGGTGACCACCTCGTCCACCCCCAGCCGGGCCTTGAGCAGCGCCGGCCCCAGCAGCAGAAGGGCGCCGGCCAGGGCAGCGGCCAGCAGCATCAGCCCAAACAGCAAGGGCGCTGGCAGGTCGAAGCCGGTGCCACCATGCAGGCCACCCACCGCCACCGCCGCCAATGCGCCCACATAAAGCTGACCCTCGGCGCCGATGTTGAACAACCGTGCCCGAAACGCCACCGCCGCCGCCAGCCCGGTCAGCATCAGCGGAATAGCGCGGGTGAAAGTCTCGCTCAGCGCAAACACCGAGCCAAAGCCGCCACGCAGCAACAGGCCGTAGGTCTGCGCTACGTCGGCGCCGGCCCACCACACCAGCAGCGCGCTGACCAGCAGGGTGAACAGCACCGCCCCCACCGGGGCCAGCAGCAGCGCCAGGGGCGAGGTGTTCGGGCGTTTTTCCAGCCTCATGTGTGGGGCCCTTGTGCGGCGTCGCCGATGCCGGTGATGCCGGCCATGGCCAGGCCGATTGCCTCACGGCTCCAGTCGGTCGCCGGCCGCGCCGGCCCCAGCCGGCCAGCATGGACCACCGCCACCCGGTCGCCCAGGGTCAGCACCTCGTCCAGGTCGTCCGAGATCAGCAGCACCGCGGCGCCAGCGTCGCGGGCGGCGATCAACTGGGCTTGCACATAGGCCACCGCACCAATGTCCAGGCCCCAGGTTGGTTGGTGTGCCACGATCAGGCGTGGCACTGTGGCAGCGTCATTTAATATTGTTTTTGTAGCTACATCGGCAGGCTGGGTAAGGGCCCGGCCCAGAATAAGCTTCTGCATATTGCCGCCAGACAGGGCCCGCGCTGGCACCATCGGGCCACCGCCGCGCACGTCAAAGGCGCGCAGGATGCGGTCGGCATAGGCCCGGGCCGCTTTGCGGCGCACCCAGCCCCAGCGTGAAAAAGCCGGGCTGCGCAGTCGCTCGGACACGGCGTTTTCCCACACCGGTAAATCCCCTACCACGCCCACGGCGTGGCGGTCTTCCGGGATACGGGCCACGCCCAGCGGCACCAGTTGCGCCGGGTGTGGCGGCAGCGGCCAGCCCAGCAGTTGCACCCGGCCCTCTGTGGCCGAGCGGGTGCCGCACAGCAGTTCGGCCAATGCCACCTGGCCGTTGCCCGAGACACCGGCAATGGCCACGATCTCGCCGGCGTGCAGGCTCAGGCTGGCGTGCAGCAGGCGCTCGCGAGCTGGCGCCGTGCTCACGTCGTCCAGCACGCACACGGCGCTGCCTACGGCCTGTGCTGGGTGGCGCTGCGGCGCATCGACCGCACGGCCCACCATCCACAGCGCGAGCTGCGCCTGGTTGGTGTCGGCGGCCTGGGTCTCGGCTACCAGCCGGCCGGCGCGCAGTACTGCGATGCGCTGGGACACCCGCAGCACCTCGCCGAGCTTGTGGCTGATGAAAATGATGGACAGGCCTTTCGCCACCATCTGGGTGCCCACCAGCACATCGGCTTCGCCGGAAGCGAAGCGCCGCAGCAGTTCCTCGTGAGCGCCGCGGGCGCCGGTGGTGTCGCGGTCCCAGCGCAGCACTC
>SXGT01082478.1_pt1 | contig 10084 bp, 9 predicted proteins | sample 3176221 | NCBI WGS metagenome assembly SXGT01 (sample SAMN11356862, study PRJNA531348) | freshwater metagenome | isolation source: freshwater sample F1-120 | place: China: Fuxian Lake, Yuxi | collected 2017-12-25
CCTTGCCGTCGGCGGTGACCAGGGCGATGCCATAAATGTTGGGGTCGACCTGGGCGAGGGCCGGGATGTAATCGGCGTTAGCGCCTTCCTTGAGGCCTTTGTAGCGTTCGTAGGCTTGGGTCAAAGCCGCATTGATCGCGACCGGGGACAGCGCCTTATCGGCGGCTACCGGTGGAACGGCACTGGGCGCGGGTGCCGCCACGGCCACGGCCTGGGCCGATGCGGGAACGGGTCCGGCGGTGGTTGGCGCGTGGCCGCAAGCCCCCATAACCAGCAGCAGCGGAATAAGCCCCAGGGAAGGACGAATCGGGCAAGGGTGGGCTTTTTTATTCATGGGTTTTCTTCACGCTTAAAACACGGACTGGAAGGCGGTGCCGTTGAAAGTGGCACCGAAGCGGTACTTGGCGGAGAACTGGATGCGGGTGTCGTCGGCGGACTGGCCGTCGTTTTGCTCCAACCGGCCCCACAGCAACTCCATGCCCACCATCAGGTTTTCGAGGGGGTGATAAAGCACATTGCCGGAAGCGTACATGCCGGAATGGAAGGCGTTGGGGGTCTGGCCGGCCAAATTAGGCTGCCAGTTCTGGCTGACTCCGAGGGAACTGCTCCAGCGTTCCGTCCACCAGTGGTCGTAGTAGGCGAGCCAGCCTAGCAATGGCACGGTCTCGCCCTGCAAGCGCCCGTTCGGCGCTAGGTCGATGCCGCCGTCGTTGATGTAGCTGGCGATGCCCGAACCATAAGCCGCTTGCAGGAGCAACTGGTCCTTGCCCCAGGTGCGGAGGCCGGTCCCCAAGTTGAAACCCCAGCCCACCAGCGATTGGGAGGGCTTGCCTCCGGGGGAGCCGGTGACTTGGTAACCTACGCTGCGGACGATGCCGGAAGCCTGGAAGTGGCCCCAATCCTGGTCGGTGCGGAACTGGGCGGTGAGGTCGGGCCACTCGTTGCGGGACTTCACGGTGGGCCCTAAGTCCGGGGATACCTCCGAGGCCTTGCCCTGGTCCAGGGCGGAACTGGGCGATTCGAGGGCCAGCGCTACTTTCGTTCCGCCGCTGTTGTAGGGTGTCCAGCGGAGTTGCGGGTTTCTCAGGAAAATCATCCCGGCAGGCCCCCAATAATCGATGGTGTTGGGAAACACATCCGGGTCCATGAACACGCTCCAGGTCTGGCCGGCGCCGAATTGGCCCACCTCGCCCCAAATGTGGCGGAGGCGGAAGGTGGTCTGCCCGGCGTTCGCGCCCACCCCGAACAGGTCGAACTCGAACAGCGTCTTGAAGTCGCCCCAGGCCGTCGGCAGCATCGTCTTCACACCGAACCGCGACTGCCGGACGCTGACGTTGGTTTCGCCATTGGTGCCGCAGCCGGGATCGTTGCCGTTAGGCGGGCAATGGATCGGAATCTTGGATGGCCGGAGGGTCGAGTTCCAGTCGGGGTCCATTTTCTCGGCGTCGTAGATCAAGTCCGCCTGGGCGAAGCCATACAGTTCCACGCCTGCTTGGTTCAGAGAGGGCTCGGAGGCTTCGGGCGCTTCGGGCTCTTTCGGGGCCATCATGGGTTTCGGAGCTTGTGCTAATGGCCGCTCCGCGGCGGCGGGTTGGGACGGCGCGGTCGGTGCCGCGGCGTGGACTGGGCGGGCGGGCGGGTCCGCCGGCGCCCTGCGGGGTGGGGCCGAAGCGATAGGAGCGGGGGCGGTCGACTCCCGCGCCTGGTTACGCGCCTCCATTGCCTGGATGGATTTTTGCTGGATTTCGACCTGCGCCTGCAAGGCTTGGATAGATGCCTGCTGGGCTTTCAGCAGGGCCTTGAGTTCCTCAATGGAGTCGTCGGCCAGGGCGGTGGAGACACCCGGGGCCAGGAAGACCGCCGACAGGAGCGCGCTTCTGCCTAGCGCAAGCCGGGCCGAATCGGCCGTGGAAGTCGAACGCATTTTATATTTCTCTCTGATGGTTCTTTCGAGGCCGCTAAGTCGGCTTTCCCCTCCGCTTGCCTGCGCGCTTCCACGACATTCCGCTATTGCTTGATGGGCCTCTGGTGGCGGGGCTGCTAGAAAAAGCTGAGGGGAGATAATAACGGATGGATCGATGCGTTCTCTATCAAGAAAACGCGGTTCACGAAAAATGGATGCCTTGCGCGCTCGTGGTGCAATTACAGTGATTGACCCATATCTATGCGCGTTAATGCCTACGCTACAAAAAACGCGTATAACCTATATCGGCTGACCGTTGATTTGGCACTGTGGAATCTTTTTGGGGGGGAGTTTCCCGAAAGCGGGCTGATATGCTTTTAAATAAAAAGCACTTGATGGATCGTTATCGGCCTCCTGGCAATACACCGGCAAAAATTAAGCCAGAAGAGAATTAACGATGCACACCAACCCCGATGTAAAAATCATCCCCTTGCGGTGCGGAGGAGGGCTGTTTGCCGGCAAGTCCCACGATGCCTGCGAGGTCAATGCTCATGGCCCGATACGGCTTGAGTATATTCAATTGAAACCGGGGCTTTTCCTGTCGCAGGGCAGCTTGATCGTATTACCGAACGTGATGATCGGGACGGGATCCTGCTCGGTGGCGCATTCTTGCCACGGTATGGTATTACCCGATTGCCTCTGTTTTTACGGGGTAATCTCCTGCTCTACGCAATGCAACCTGGGCAGGGTTCAACTGGCCCCGAGCTCGCTTGTGGTCACCGAGCCGAACTCAATGCTGGACGTGCACACGGCTGGACCCACAGCCTCTTTCGGGATCGCGATCCGACCGGAACTATGGCTGGAGACCGCTAGCTATCTGGGCGAGGATGGAACACTAGCCGCCGCCATGCGCAGCCGCGTTGCCCAGCTGACCGAGATGGAATTGCGTCAGGTACTGGCAAATATCGATTGGCTGGTGGGCGCGCTCGAAAATTACCCGGAAGCGATTGAAACGAATGCCATACGCCATTACGTGGAAGTGGGCCTTATCACGGGACTAGTCTTAGCCATGGCCAGGATTGGCAAGGGGGCGGCCAAGTCCTTGCCACCGTTCAAACAATCCCTAGTGGTGCGCCAAGTCAGGGAATATGCCTGGGAAATGCTCGCCCAGCCCATCACACTGGCCGATCTTTGCCGCGTGACCGGATTGAAGGCCCGGCAGCTTCAGACGGTGTTCCAGATGCAAACGGGCCTGAGCCCCTTGCACTACATAAAGGCACAGCGTTTGCGCGAGGCCCGCAGACTGCTGCGCCAGACCCACTGCCACAGTGTTACCGAGGCGGCAATGCAATTCGGGTTTTGGCACATGGCCCAGTTCGCGGTCGATTATCGGAGAATGTTCTCGGAATGCCCATCGCAAACTTTACGTAAACGCTCGCTGTCCAGAGCGCATTAGTGCTTTTCGTGGGCACTGGAAGCTGACCCTCCGCTTCCTGGCGAAGCCTTCGCTCCTGGGTATCGTGGACAGCTACGGCATCGAGTTGATCCATCCGGTACGCCGGGGCCCCAAGCAATTCGGCGAGGCCGGGATTTCCAACCACCTCGGGGAGGCAAGATGAAACATGCCGGTTAAGGGGAATCCCCCAACCAGCGCGAAAGATTGGGCAACAGGGGAGCGACCTTGAACCCCTGCGGCGCGATACGCGGGTACGCTATCGCGCCCTAAGCGGGCTGCTGTTTTCCTCGGGCAGGCCCCTCTTGCTTCCCCGCCAGCACCGCCTCCACCCGCCGCCAATCCGCCTCGGTATCGATGCCCGCCTCGGGCGCGCTATCGACCGGCAACACCAGAATCCGCTCGCCCCGCCACAGAATCCGCAATTGCTCCAAGGCTTCCACCGCCTCCAGCCGGGAGGCCGGCCAGCCGACATACTCGCGTAGAAACCCGGCCGAATAGGCGTAAATGCCGATGTGCCGTAGCCAGGGGAAATCATCCGGCAAGCGCGGCGCGGCCTTGCCGAAGGTTTCCCGATGCCAGGGAATGGGCGCGCGGCTGAAATACAGCGCATGTCCGCCTTGGTCCGTCACCACCTTCACGGCGTTGGGGTCGAAGACCTCGGCGGGGTTCAGGATCGGCGCGGCCAGGGTGGCAACCCGCGCTTCGCCCTGGCCCGCTAGGGCTTCGGCCAAATCGCGGATCAGTTGGGGCCGCATCAAGGGTTCGTCGCCTTGCAGGTTCACCACGATGGCGTCGTCCGGCCAGCCCAGCGCATCCGCCACCTCGGCGATCCGCTCGGTGCCGCTGGAATGCTCCGGGCGGGTCATCAGCGCCTCGACCGGCAAGCCCGCCACGGCTTCCCGGATGCGCTCGTCGTCGGTGGCGAGGAAAACCTCGCTGCCGGCTTCCAGCGCCCGCTCGCACACATGCACGATCATCGGCTTGCCGGCCACCGGCAACAGCGGCTTGCCCGGCAGTCGGGTCGAGCCGTAACGCGCCGGGATGACGATCTTGAACGCGGCCATTATTCGGCCGGCGCCGGGCGCTTGGCGGCAAGCGCGTCGTATTCCTCCAGGCTGATCTTGCGTGCCTCGCTTTCCAGCATGACCGGGATGTCGTCCCGGATCGGATAAGCCAGGCGGTCGGCCTTGCAAATCAATTCTTTTTCCTCTTTTTTGTAGATCAAATCGCCCTTGCACACCGGGCAGACCAAGATTTCAAGCAGTTTTCCGTCCATCGCGTTTCGCCTTTAAAAGGGTTAATAAATTTTCGCCGAATGCCGGCGGCATTCGGGCTTCCACGGGAACATACCAATGCGCCGGCCCCGCGAAATCCCGGCATTTGACCGCGGCCGTCTCGGTCATGAGCAGGTTCGCGCCGCTGGCGAATGCCAGGTCTTGCCTGGAATAAAGATGGTGGTCGGGGAATTCGCGGCCGTCGAAGTCCAGCCCGAATTTCCGCAAATGGCCGAAGAAACGCGCCGGATTGCCGATGCCCGCCAGCGCGTACAAAGCCTGGTTGGCGAACGCCGACAACGGCCGGCGCAGGCTTTCATCGAGCAGGTTGACGGCTTCCCCGCCCTCCAGCGCCATGGGGTAGCCGTCCTCCGCCACGTCCACGCCCGAGTACACCACCATATCCACGGAGCGCAAGCGCTCGGGTGGCTCGCGCAACGGCCCCGCCGGCAGGCAATGGCCGTTGCCGAACCGCCTCGCGCCATCGACCACGGCGATTTCCAGATCGCGGGCCAGCGCGTAATGCTGCAAGCCGTCGTCGGCGATCACGATATCGCAATCGGTATTGGCCAGCAGCGCCTTGGCCGCCTCGGCCCGCTTGGGAAACACGGACACCGGGCAGCCGGTACGCCGCGCGATGAGCACCGGCTCGTCGCCGGCCCGGCGGGGATCGGAGGCGGCATCCACCGCCAGAGGCTCGGAGCCGGCCGCGCCGCCGTAGCCCCGGCTGACGATTCCAGGACGGAAGCCCCGCGATTTGAGGAAAGCGGCCAGCCAGATGGTCAAGGGTGTCTTGCCGGTGCCGCCCACGGTGAGATTGCCGACCACGACCACCGGAACCCGCAGCCTTTCCGAGGGTTTGTTGCCTTCGCGATAAGCCCGGCGGCGCAGTTCGACGGCTTGCCGGAACAGCGCTTCCAGGGGCAGCAGCCAGCGGTTCGGGGAAACACCGTACCACTCCGCTTGTAGCCGGCGGTTCAGGTGGTTTTTCCAGGTCATGGCCGATCTGTCCCTTCTCCCCGGGGGAGAGTGTGAGGGGACTCCTCGGCGGACTCGCTTTTCGCCGCGAAAGTCACGTGCTTGACGCCGAGTTGGCCGGCGACATCCAGCACTGTCATCACGGATTGATGGGTGGCGTCCTTGTCGGCGTCGATTACGATGAGTGGATCCCGGTCCTCGCCGATGGCCTCGCGCAGGGCTTTCTTGATCGTTTCCGGCTGGTTGTTCACGGTCTGGTGCTTGGCGACGACATAGTGGCCCTCGGCGTCGATGACCACTTCGATGCCCTGGTCCTCGCCGGCCTCCGATCCGGAAGCTTGCGGCAAGTTGATCTTGAGCTCGGATTCGCGGCTAAAGGTGGTGGTCAGCACCAGGAAAATCAGCAGCACGATGAGCACGTCGATCATCGGGATCAGGTTGAGTTCGGGGGTTTCCCGGCGCCGGGGGCGGAAGTTCATGGCGCCGCCCCTAACCGTGGTCTTCTTCGCGGGAAGCCTGGAGGGCATCGATCAGCCTGATGGCTTCCTCCTCCATGCGGATGGTGTAATCGATCACCCGCCCTTGGAAGTAGCGATAGAAAATCAGGCTGGGGATGGCGACCGCCAGGCCGGCGGCGGTGGCGACCAGGATTTCCGAGATGCCGCCGGCCAGCCGGCTGGTATTGCCAATGCCCCCCACCATGGAAAAGGTGGAGAACACCTTGATCATGCCCAATACGCTGCCCAGGAGGCCCAGATAGGGCGATACCGAGGCGATGGTCCCCAGGGTGTTCAGATAGCGCTCCAGGTCGTGGACGACTTGCCGCCCGGTTTGCTCCACGCTTTCCTTCATCGCTTCGCGGCCCTGGGAGAAGCTGGCGAGCGCCGAGGCCAGGACGGCGCCCAGGGGCGAGCCGTTTCTGAGGCCGCGGAGTTGCGCGCTATCGAACTGGTTCTTGCGGTACAGGCTCCACACATGCGACACCAGATGCGGCGGCATGATCCGCTGGGCGCGCAGGATCCAGAAACGTTCCACGATGATGGCCATGGCCACCACGGAGCAGGCGATGATGGGCCACATCATCCAGCCGCCGGATTTGATGATCTCGAACACGATCCGCTTTCTCCGTTAGGCGAAAACTCCTAATTTTAACCTACTCCCAAGCGAGCACGGGTGTCTGTTCCGAATAAACGAGGCCCAGCAGGCCGCGCTCAGTTATAAGGATTCCACGTCCACTTCCGGAATCTCGACCCGCATCAAACCCCGCCGCCAGCTAATCGTGCCGATATCCCGCCAGGGCGCGGCCATGTTCTTGTGGCGCAAATCGTCCTCCCAATCCATGGGCACGCGGACCTCCTTCATCTTGAGGGTGAAATCCGCGTCCTTGAGGTCGATGCCCAGTTCCATGGCCCAGTAAGCCGTGATTTTCCTCAGGAATTTCTCCAGCCGATCGCGGCCCATGTGGGAAGTTACCGCGACGTTGGCCCACATGGATTGCACCCGGCCCCAGTGCGGCGCCAACAATCTGCCCTCCTCGTTCACGAAGGGCAGCCAGGTTTCCTTGCCCGATGGGTCGCGGTAGGCGATGGCCAGGATATGGTTGTAGCCGGCGAAATGGTCGTGCATGTAGAGCGCGTGGGGCGTGATCCCTAAGAAGGCATGGGAATAATTGATGACCGAATCGCTCAGGTGGTCGAGCACCGCGACCGCCGGGTCGGCTGGCCGCTTGCCCGCCCAGCGGTAAAGCACGCCGTAATGGAGGGTGCTGTTGAGTTGCAGCACCAGAACCAGCACCAGGAACTTGGCGATTCTTCGCGCCGCCTGCCGATCCGTGCCGGCGTAGCGGGCATACCAGCGGGCGAAGGGCCGCTCGTCCTCGAAGGCGGGCGCCGCGGCCACCTCGCAAGCCTCGCCGCACACCAGTCGCTGGCGGTTGTCGGCGATGTTCCGGTAGACCCGCCGGGCCAGGCGGTAAAAACCCGGCAGTTTCATCGTCCAACCCAGCGGCGCGGTATAGCCCATCGCGATCAGGATGCGGATATAGGTATCCAGCCCGGCGTGCAAGCGCCCCTTGCTGTCCAGCGCGTACAGGTCGGCCAGCAGCGTGTCGTCGGGAATGGGATCCAGGGCCCGATATTCCCGCGCGTAAGTTTGCAAGCCCTTGAAGTCGATGGCGCCGCGTAGGTCGAAGTGCCGGACGAAAATCACCGTGCGGTTGCACAGCGGGCAATCCTGGTCGTAGAACACCGTCAATATCGGCCGATCCAGGCTAACCGCGCCGTGGATCGCGCGCCACCAGGCGAACGGCACCATCAGCAGATAATGCACCAGCATGGCGAAGCCGAAGGGATAGATATTCAGCGATAGGATGATGCCGATGTGGAACGTGGCGCCGGTGAGCATCAGCGGCACCCGGAACCGGCGGAACCAGAACAGGGGCAGGAACGCGAACTGGAACACGATGATGGCGTAACCGATGAACATCTCCAGGGGCTTGATGTTCAGCAGTGGACTCATGTCGATGGCGGACATGTAATAAGGCATGGTGGGCGGCAGCCAGGAACCCATGCCGTTCCGCCAGAATTCCGAGGACAGTTTGTGCAAGCCGGAATCGAAATACAAAAGTCCCAGCGAAATCGCGACGGGGAGGTAATACGCCAGCACCGTGACTTCGCGGGGAGGCTCGTAATGCAGGGCCGGGGTGGAATAGCGCAGCTTTTGCCGCAGATTGTCCAGCGACAGAGCCCGCTCCGAGGGCAGAAATATCAGCAGAAAGCTGGTGCTCGTCATGAGCTGGTCGAAACCGCCGTCGAAATCCTGCCACATAGGGGTGAAGGCCACGAAAGCCACCCAGAACAGGTAATTGAACACGGCGGCCTTGCGGGCGTGATAACCCGCCACTAGGCAGGCCGCGACGCAAATCCAGGCCAGCAGCAAGAAATGCAGGGTGGGCGAGGCGCGATCTATATAGGGTACGGGATCGAATATCAAATGTCGGAAGTAAAACAGGAATATGGTTTCCTGCAATATGACCAGGCCGAAGCAGATTCGGAAAACACCGAGCCCGGTAGCCGGTACCTGTTTGTTCAGTCCTTGTTCGACGAGGTTTAATATTTTTTTGTACATGGCTGGGGAGATTCTTGGCTATCCCGCGGTTTTCGCCACGAGCCGTAAGTTAAGCCGTTCGTGGCGGGGTATCGAACCTTAAATGCGGTGACGGTTTTCGTGGGAACGAATAAGGTGATGAGATCGGGAACGGATGCTTACACGAAAGGCTCGCCCCATTCCCCCATGAAAAAACTCTCGGCCAAGGGGCGTCTGGCGCGAGGCGCGTATTCGCGTTCCCTGAGTTCCTCGGGAATCTGGTCCTCGGGAAGCTGGTAGCCCACGGCGATCATCGCCATGCATTCGTAACGCTCGGGGATGGCGAATTCGGCGCGGATTTTCCCGGCGTCGAAGCCGCCCATCTGATGGACCATCAACTCCAGGGCCGTGGCCTGGATGGACAGGCTCATGCCGGCGGCGCCGGTGTCGTACTGGCCCCAGCGATCGGGCCGGCCATCGGTGAACCGGCTGTCCGCGCAGGCCAACATCAGCAGCGGAGCCCGCTCGGCCCAGCCCCGGTTGCCCTCGGACAGGCCATCGCAAGCCCGCCGCCAGCGCCCGGCATCGGCCAGCCGGTCCCAGACCAGATAGCGCCAGGGTTGGTCCCCGAAGCAGGAGGGCGACCAGCGGGCGGCTTCTAGGAGGGCCGCCAGCTTTTCCCGCTCGACCGGCCGGTCGGGATCGAAAGCCCGGCCGCTCCAGCGGCGGGCGAGTACATCGGCGATTTCAACCCGGGTGGCGGCTTTTTTCTCGAACATGGTTCAAACCTTGGAAGCTGGGAGCAAGCTGGCGTCGTCAGGGCTCCGCGTGAAAGAGCCCGCAACGCGCGGAATTGTACCGCTAAAAGCATGGGTATTGCGGTTTTCGGGGATGTCGCGGTGATTTGGCATTGTTCCTTGACGCTGGTGGGCCTCCGCCGGCGGAATCCCCCGGCGGAGGCGCCGCCGCGCGGTTGTCAGAGCCCGCCGCCGCACGGTAACATGCGTTTTTTGCCGAGCCCAAGAAGGCATGCATGATTCAAGGTAGCATCGTAGCCCTGGTGACGCCCATGGAAGAGGACGGCGCCCTGGATTTCCAAGCTCTGGATCGCTTGGTCGAGTTTCACATCGAGCAGGGAACCGACGCCATGGTCGCCGTGGGCACCACCGGCGAATCCGCGACGCTGGATGAAACGGAACATTGCGAAACCATCCGCCGGATCGTGGAGCGCGTGGCGGGACGGGTGCCGGTTATCGCCGGGACCGGGGCCAATTCCACGCGGGAAGCCATCCACCTGACCCGGCGAGCCAAGGAACTCGGCGCTGACGCCTGCCTGCTGGTAACTCCCTACTACAACAAGCCAACCCAGGAAGGGCTCTTCCTGCACTA
>SXGT01132989.1_pt1 | contig 10084 bp, 4 predicted proteins | sample 3176221 | NCBI WGS metagenome assembly SXGT01 (sample SAMN11356862, study PRJNA531348) | freshwater metagenome | isolation source: freshwater sample F1-120 | place: China: Fuxian Lake, Yuxi | collected 2017-12-25
CCGCGCGCGGCGAGCGCGGCGAGCGCGCGCGCCACGCGATCGTCGGCGGCGGCGCCGTGCCCGGTGCCCACGACGAGGACGCGCTGCGCGAGCGACGCCTCGCGGAGCGAGTCGCCCGCAACGGAGAGGGCCCGCGGGAGGTCCGGCTTCTTCGGGCGCGCCGACAGGCGCTTCTCGACGGCCGCCGTGACGAGGGAGCGGTTCGACGCGGGCAACAGCGGCACGATCCGATCGCCCGCGTCGTCGATCACGACGACCCGATCGCGACCCGCGAGCTGGCGCAGGATCCGGTCGGTGACGGCGACGGTCTCCTCACCGGAGCCCTGGATCACGATCGCGACGTTCTCGCCGACGCGCGCCACGCCCGCGGGGGCCGGCGAGATCAGGTCGACGCGGACGAGCACCTCCCCGCCCCACGACGGCACGCGCGTGTCGCTCGGTCGCAGCACCACGGCGAGGTAGGGCGTCGCGATCACCGTCGCCTGGCTCGTCTCTGTGAAGCGCCCGTTCGCCGGCAGGATGAACCCGATGGGTGCGCGCCACGGCTCGAAGGGATCGCGCGCGTTCACGGGCGCTGGGCGATCGGTGACATCGTGGATCTCGACGCCGTTCGCGGTGACGATGGCGGCGCCGCGGCCGCCCTCCTGGAAGACGAAGGTGCCGTCACGGGCGAGGCGGGGGGCGGCGCACGCGGAGAGCGCGAGGGCGAGGACGGGCGCGAGGGCGCGGCGCATCCCAGGATCGTAGCGGAACCAGCGAGGAGCGCGAGCGGCCGAGGCGCGCTGTTCTCCCGTCGTGAGGGCGTCGGCAGGCCCCTTGCGGCCGCTCTCGGTATGGTGTCGTCTCGCGGGCATGCTCCCGTCGACCGACTGGAAGGAAGACGTCCGCCCGGACGAAGAACAGCGCTTCGGCGCGTATGCCGCGTTCCTGCGCGACGCCCAGCGCGCCCGCGCCAGCAAGCGTGGAGGCAAGGCCGACCGTGCCCTGCACGCGAAGGCGAACCTCGGCGTCACGGCAGAGCTCGAGGTGCTCGCTGATCTGCCCGAGGAGGCGCGGGCGGGCCTCTTCGCGACGCCGGCGAGGTACCCGGTGTACCTGCGCTACTCCAACGGCGGCCCGAGCCGGCTCTCCGACCTTCGCCCCGACGTGCGCGGCGTCGCCGTCAAGGTGATCGGCGCGCCCGGCAAGAAGGTCATCCCCGGCATGGAAGACGCGCGGACCCAGGACTTCCTCCTGATCCGCACCCCGACCACGCCCGTGAGGAACGCCGCCGAGTTCATGGCCCTCGTGCGCGCGGCGCGCTCGCCGGCGCTCGCGCCGATCCGGCTCGCCTCCGCGCTCGGTGTCGGGCGCACGTTCTCGATCCTGGGCGGCGCCCTCGCGGGCGCGAAGCTCCCGCGCACGCCGCTCGCGTCGACGCGGTACTTCAGCGCGGCGCCGATCGCGTGCGGGCGGCACGCCGTCAAGGTCGCGATGTTCCCACACGACGCCGATCCGCCGGTGTCCGGCGGAAGCGACGACTTCCTGGGCGACGGCCTATGCGAGCGCCTCCGGCGCGGGCCCGTCGTCTACGATCTCCGCATGCAGTTCTTCGTCGACGCGGCCACGACGCCCATCGAGGACGCCTCGGTCGAGTGGCCCGAGGCCGTGTCCCCGTGGGTGATCGTCGCGCGCCTCACGATCCCCGAGCAGGACGCCGCCTCGCCGCGCGGCCAGCGCGTGCGCGCGCGCGTGGAGCAGCTCTCGTTCGACCCCTGGCACGCGTGCGCCGAGCATCGCCGGCTCGGCGACATGATGCGCGCGCGCAACCACGCCTACCGCCTCAGCACCGAGGAGCGCGCCGCAGCGAAGGAGCCCGACACCATGGAAACGTTCGACTGAAGCTGTCGAGCGTCGCGGGCCAGCGTCTCCGGTGACGTTTCCGTTCGATCCCGACCGCTACTCCCGCGCCAGCCTCGCCAGCATCGCGACGCAGTCCGCCGACACTTGCTCCTGCCCCGCGGCGAGCGCCAGCTTCTTCAGGTTCTCGTACTCCGAACGCGCGTACATCCGCTCGCCCCGCCGCTCGAACAGCTGCGCCAGGAGCCACCGCCCGCTCACCACGTCGCCCGTGTACTCGTGCGCCTCCGCGTGCCTCAGGGCCGCCTCGAGGTGGCGCGGGGCGTCGTCGTGGCCGCGCATCCCATCGAGGTAGGCGAGGAACATCCGGTTGTGGTTCGCGAGGCGCTCGTACGCGAGCTCCTCCGCGAGCGCGAGCGACTGCTGGATCGCGCCGTAGGCCCGCGCGAAGTCGCCCATACGCACGAGGAGGTCGCCCAGGTTGTGCAGGTTCACGGCCACCTCGAACGACAGGCCGAGGCTCCGCGCGAGATCGATCGCCTGCTCCGACAGGGCCGCCGCCGCGCGGAAGTCGCGGGCGTAGTACTCGAGCACGCTCCGCGTCTTCAGGCGCTCGCACACGTGGATGCCGTCGGCGAGCCCGAGGCGCTCCGCGCGCTCGAGGAACGCGAGGGCCTGCTTCCGCTCGCCGCGCGCGGCGTGGCCGTGCGCGAGGCCGACGAGGACCCGGTGCTCGTCGAGCTTGTCACCTCGCCAGGGAGACAGCTTGTCCTTCGCGCCACCGTCCACCATACGCTCGAGGATCTCCATCTGCCGCTTGAGCTCGCCCTGCCGGGACGCCAGCTCGGCGGATGCCACGAGCACGGCCCGGAGGAGCTTCGCGTCGCCCGCCGCGACGTGCTCGGCCTGGAAGAGCTGCGCCCGCGCGGCATCGAACAGGTTCAACGACGACAGGATGCGCCCCGCGTCGAGGCGCGCTCGCACGCGATCCTTCATCGCCCCGTCCACGTCCACGCGCGCGATGACGCGCTCGCACGTCTGGCTCGCGTCGGGCGCGAACCGGACGAGTCGCACCGCCGTGGCCAGGCCCGCGAGCCACGCGACAAGCTCGGCGCACGACCGCGCCTTCACGTCGCACAGATCGAGCGCGCGGGCGAAGTCGCGGGCAGCGGGCTCGAGTTGCCGGGCCTCGAGGCGGCGCTCCCCGCTCCTCGCGAAGCACGTGGCCGCTCGCTCGCGGTCGCCCGCCTCGTAGAGGTGCTGCGCGACGCGCGCGGCGTGCTCCCACGCAGCGTCGCCGAACACCTGCTCGAGGGCCTTCCCTGCGGCGGCGTGCATCTCGCGCACCGCGTCGTGCGGCAACGCGTCGACGACGACGTCGCGCAGGATGGGCGACCGGAAGCGCACCTCGTCCGGCGTCGTGAACACGAGGAGATCCTGCCCGGAGAGCGCGCGGAGCTGGAGGGCGAGGCCGGCCTGCCCGGAGGTCTCGCCATGCGTCATCCGCTCGAGCACGCGTAGGTGCACCGGATCGCCCAGCACCGCGCAGGCCTGGAGCACGGCGCGCTCGTCCGCCGCGAGCCGCGCCACGCGCGAGCTCACGAGGCCCCGCAACGTCTTGGGCAACGCGAGTTCCTGCGCCGTCAGGCGCATCGTGACGACGGCGCGATCGGCCACGGTGATCGCGCGCGCGTCGCGGAGCCCCTTCAGCACCTCTTCCACGAACAGCGGGTGCCCGCCCGCGCGCTCGGTCACGAACCGGGCGAGCTCCTCCGGCACACCGTCGACGCCGAGACGGACCGCGACGAGCCGCTCGACGTCGTCCGGCGCGAGCTCTCCGAGCTCGATGGTCGTGTGAACGTCGAGCTTGTCCATCGGGTGCGAGAAGCCCGCGCCCGCCGCCAGCACGAGCACGATGCGCGCTCCCCTGAGCTTCGCGAGCACGCCCTTGAGCAGGAGCAGGCTCTCATCGTCCATCGCGTGCGCCGAGTCCCACGCGAACACGTGCGGGCGATCCTCGGCGAGGCTGTGCATCATCCGCGTGATGGCCGCGCGCAGGATCTCGTCGGCGTCGTCCGCGGGCGTCGGCAGCTTCGCGCCGAGGAGGTTGAGCACGGCGAGCACCTCCTCCTCGCCGAGGCCGAGCGCACGCAGGCGCGGGCGCACCTCGAGGATCCGGGACGGCGAGTCTCCCTCGTCCACCCCGCACAGCGTGTGCAACATGCACGCGATTCCGGACAGCGGCAGCTCGCGCCCCCGCGGCGGGCACGCCGTCATGTACCAGCCCACGTTGTACCCCAGCTTCTTCAGGCGGCGCGAGACCTCGACGAGAAGGCGGGTCTTGCCCATGCCGTGATCGCCGAGGATCGTGATCGCGCGGGCGCGCTTCTTCGTCGAGAGCGCGAGGACCTCGCCGATCGTCCTCAGCTCGTTCGAGCGCGCGACGAACTTGCCGAAGATCTCCCCGAACCCGCGCACGTCCTTCAGCACGAGCGCCGACGACGGCGAAACGCCCGGCGGCGCGTCGATCACCTGCTCGAAGACGAAGAGATCCCGAACCTGGCGCACCGTGGTGGCGGAGACGGCGCAGGCCCCCTCTCGCACGCGGGCGAGATCGCGCGCCGTGGCGAGCAGCGCGGTGAGCCGGTCGTCGCTCGTGGGCTCGCCTCCCGCGCTCACGTGGATGCGGGCGGAGTGGAGGCCGGCGCTCGGCTTGCGATCGCCCGCCGTGCGACGCAGGAACACCAGGGCCGCGCGCGCGGCAAACTCGGTGTCGTGCGCGTCGGGCTCCGGCACGCCGAAAAGCGCGGAGAGCTGCGCGTCCTCGCGCGAGAAGACCCGCCCCCCGTAGCGGGCGATCGTGTCGGCGACGTACGACGCGTACGCCGGATCGTCGCGCCCCGGGAAGAGCGTGACCAGCGCCGTCACCTCGCGCCGCTCGCCGACCTGCGCCGTCTTCTCGAGATCGACGGTCGGCGCTGCCGCCTCCATGGAGGCCGGCGGGGTCGAGCCCGTCTTCTGCGGGGCCTCGACCGGCGTGCGCTCGTGATCCGACTCGAGCATCTCGAGCGGCGCCGCGTCGGGCTCGGGGAGGCGGAAGCCAGCCAGGAAATCGGCGAGGTCGCGCGACCCGAAGCGCTTGCCTTGCCCGTACAGGAACGCGAGCAGCGCCTCGTACATGCGCGCGGCGTCAGGGAAGCGCGCGCGGGGATCCCTCGACATCGCGGTCTTCACGATCGCGACGAGCTCGGCGGGCGCCTCGGGCCGCAAGAGCTCGATCGGCGGGTACTCGCTCGCCATGACGCGCCGCAACGTCTCGAAGGTGGTCGGCCCCGTGAAAGGGTTCACGCCTGCGAGGCACTCGTAGAGCACCGTGCCGAGCGAGAAGAGGTCGCTGCGCGCGTCGACGGGGTCGCCCGCCGCCTGCTCCGGGCTCATGTACGCGAACTTCCCCTGCAGCTTGCGCGCCCCCGTGTCCTCCAGGCCCGAGGCGTCCAGCGCGCCGCGCGCCTTCGCGATCCCGAAGTCGGTGACCTTGACCTCGCCCTCCCACGACAGGAGGACGTTCTGCGGCGAGACGTCGCGGTGAACGATGCCGAGCGGGTGGTTCTCCTCGTCACGGCGGCGGTGCGCGTGATCGAGACCCTTGGCGATCTCGCCTGCGACGTACACGCACAGGTCGATCGGGAGGCTCGTCTGCGGCTTCCGGCACCGCGCGAGGAGCGTCGCGAGGTCGAAGCCGTGCACGAACTCCATCGCCATGTAGTAGGCGGCGGCCTCGGGCTCCTGGTCCTCGGCCACCTCGGGCGCCGCGGCGAGGCCGAGGTCGAAGACCTGCACGATGTTGGCGTGCGACAGCCGCACCGCGAGCTTGGCCTCGTGGATGAACATGTCCACGAACTCCTGGCTCCGCGCGAGGTCGGGCAGGATGCGCTTGATGACGACGACCTTCTCGAAGCCCTCCACCCCGTAGCTCTTGGCCTTGAATACCTCGGCCATGCCGCCACGGCCGAGGAGATCGAGCAGCCGGTAACGTCCGAAGGTGGGGATGCGCGTGTCCATCCGACGCCCGCGAGCGGGCGCCGAACGGTATCACTCACGGCGCGGGCTGTCGCCCGCAACCCAACGGTTCCTCGTTCCGGCGCGAGGCACGCGAGCCGGCGAGGGATCCCGCGCCGCCGCGGCCCGGCCGGGAGGCCATCGCGAGCTCGGAAGACGTTCCGGCGCGCTGGATCAGGGCTTGAGCCACACCGGGTTCGTGAAGCCGAGCGGCTGGATCGGCATGAACGGCAGGATGTCGTCGAGCTTGCGTTCGCCCCGCGCGACGGCCACGATCCACTTCGTCTTCGGCGGGAGGGCCAGCTTGATCTCTCCCTCGTAACGCACCGCTCGCGCGGCGGCCTCGTCGAGGGTGCCTTTCTCGTCGCCGATCGTGAGCGGCTGGGAGGGGATCGCCTGCTCGGCGACGACGGCGCCGTCCGCGACGATCTCGAGCCTGGTGACGTCCACCCACGGAGCCGCCAGCACGCGCACGTGCGCCACTTCCGGCAAGGGGCCTGTGTGCTCCTCACCGGGCCCTGTCTTGTCGACTTGCAGCTCGACGATGGGGCCCGTCGTCACCAGGCTCCGGCCCCTCTTGATCGCGAGGACGACCGCCTGCGTGTCGACGGCGCTCGTGCCGTCGCCCCCTTGCGCAGGATCGACGATCGCCAGCGTTCGGGGATAACCCGCCCACTGGTACTGGATCCGGTGCGAGTCGCTCGAGCCCGTGGCCGCGAAGCGGTACCCCAGGTTGAGCAGCGCGAACCAGTCGCGCATGACCGCCTCGACGCGACCGCGGTCGCCGAGATCGTACCCGTTGTACACCTCGACCGCATCGAACTCCGTGCGCATGGACGGGCGCGAAGTGGCCTTCGGATCGAAGCCGTGGAGCTGGAAGTAGCCGATGCCCTTGGGGAGGCGCGGGTGGTTCACCTGGAGCACGCGCGTCTGGCCGCCCTGGCGCGCGTGCTTGAAGATGGCGCCCACGGTCGTGTTGCGGTACGGCGGAAGCCCTCCGGTCGTCGGGTACGGGAACAGGCCGAAGTGGCCGAGACGCGGATTGTACGTCGTGATCTCGACGCCGGGAACGCTGAACAGGGTCGTCCCGAGTCCGAGCACCGACAGCGACGGTGTGTAGTCACCCACGATGTTGTGCTCCGTCGGCACCGCGAACTCGATGCCCGCCGACACGAGCGAGAGCACCCGATCCTCCTGCGACACGGGCGTATCGAAGCTCGGCCGCGCGTGCACGTGGAGATCGCACCCCACGAGCCCCGGCGTCGGCACGACCCGCCGGAGCGCCAGCTCGACCGACCGCGAGCGGCCTGGCAGGATCTCGATCGTCTCCGCGTCGATGCTCCACTCGAGGCCGTGCGTGGCGGCGATCCGATACCTTCCTTGTGGCAAGGGCGTGACGAACTCGCCGTGGAGCACGTCGACGAGCGGCCCCGCGCCGGACGCGCGGTAGTCCGGCCCGAAGGTGGGATCGAGCGTCCCCTCCACGCCGTGCACGATGACGCGCGCGACGAGCGGCTGCTTCGTGTCGCCGTCGACGACGTGCACCTTGAGCTCGCCCCCGGGGGCGACGTCCAGCTTGAGATCGTGCCTCGTGCCCGGGACGAACCGAACGGGGGCGCTCGTCTCGGACGATCCGAGCGCGGCGTACCACGACACCACGGAGATCGGCACGTCCACCTGCACGCGCGTGTCGGGAACGACCGGGACGCGGACGCGAGGCTTGCCCTCGAGGTCCAGGCCGTACATGAGCGTCGGCCCGTGCGTGCCGGTGACGCGGGCGCCCACGCCCTCGGTCTTCTGGCCGATCGCCAGGAACGCCTGGCCCCAGACCTTGGTCGCGGACCCGCCGATGGCGATCACGAGCCCCGTCCGGTTGCGCGGTGCGCGCGCGAGATCCTCGTGCGGGTCCGTCGCCTCGACGCGGTTCAGGACGATCTCGGGCGAGACCAGCGACGCGTGGTGGCCCTGTGCCCTGCCGACGCCAGGGGCGCCGCCGTCGGCGGTCGCGGCGTCGTCGCTCCTCGGATCGGGCGCTCCCTCCGGCCGCTCGAGCGTCACGTCGACCTCCCCCTCCCGGCTCGTGAACGCGAGCGGGTGATCGCCGTGCTCCAGGATCGCGATCCTCCCCTGAGCCGAGCCCGCGTCGACGAGCACGCCCGAGCCCGAGACGAACACGGCGCCCTGCTCGATCCAGTCGGCGCGCAGCCGGAACGTGTGGGGCTTGCGGGCGTCGACGCGCGCGGAGATCTCCACCGAGTCCGAGGGTACGTCCGGCTTCAAGGCGAACCTCGCGAGGACGTCCTCGCCCTCGCCCGCGAGCTTGACCTCCCCGACGAGCTGATCGCCATCGCGCTTGAGCAGCGATCGCGGGAAGCCGATCGCGTGGACGCGTCCGTCGAGCACCGTCGACAGGTGGAGGGTCCGCGTGCGCTCGGACTGCTTGATCAAGAGCTCGCCCGTAGGCGAGAGGAACACGACCTCCGCGGTGCGGGTGGACACGCGCGTGCGGTCGACCACCTTGCGAGGCCCCGCCCCGGGCACGCGCTCCCCCGCGAGCACGGCGTACGTCGCGAGCCCCGTCACGAGGGCGACGGCGAGCGCACGGAGGCGTGTGTCCTCGCTCCTCATGCCCGAGAGCATCGCAAGGGCGCGCCGAAACTGCAAACGAGCGCAGCGCGCGCGCCGGCGCCGCGAAGTTGATCCCCCGCGGCGTGACCGGGTAACGTGCGGGCCATCTCCCCGGAGGATGACCATGAACCAGGCCCTCGCCGTCTCCATTGCCCTCGCCACCACACTGCTCGCGGGCACCACGCTCGGCCCGTGCAAGAAGACGCCCGACGAGGGCAGCACCACCACCAACGCCGCGAAGACCCGCGCCAAGGGCGACAAGGTCGACGTGAAGTGGAACAACTCGTGGTGGAAGGGCGAGATCCTCGAGGTGAAGGGCGACAAGTACAAGATCCACTACACGGGCTGGGCGTCAAGCTGGGACGAGGAGGTCACCGCCGATCGCGTCCGCGATTCCACGAACGAGTCCAAGGCCGGCGCGGGCGGCGACACGTCGGCGTCCGCGTCCGCGTCCGCGTCGGCCGCGCCCGTCGCGACGATCGCGCCCTTCGACGATGGCGACGACAAGTCGACACAGGCCAAGCTGAAGGACGACGCCGAGCGCGACAAGAAGGGCGCCGCCGCGCTCGCCAAGGTGAACGTGGACGCGAAGGCGGACCTCTCGGTCGCGCCGAAGGACGGCGTGTACGCGAACATCCAGGGCCACCTCACGACGCTCGACGACGTGAACATGAGCTACACCGCGTCGAGCGGGACCTGGTCGTTGCGGGCCACGATGGGGGGCAAGGTCAACCTGGGCGCGAGCGTGTCCTTCAAGGAGGCCGACGTCGCCCAGAAGAAGTTCACCAAGGCGCTGAAGTACGGGGACGGCTACTTCCAGATGCCCAGCAAGGACGCGAAGGGCTGGCCCCTGAAGGAGTTCAAGGACACGACGAGCATGAACGCCGAGAACGCGTACTCGTTCGAGTTCACGAAATTCCAGCCCGGCACCTTCGCAGCCCCCGGCAAGTGCTCCGGCAAGGTCACGGTCTTCTACCAGCTGCCCAAGGACTGGAAGGGCCCGCTGTGGGCGACGGGGACGTTCAAGAACATCAAGTGCAATCGGTGAGTCCCGCGTGCGGTGCCTGGGCTCGCTTGCCGCGCCGTCATGCACCAGGAGCTTGCGGTTGGCAGCGTCGGCGATCCGCTTGAAGCCGACACGACGGCAAGGGTGGATCGTTTTCTCCCCAGGAACGGGGCGGCGCTTCGCATCTACCTACACTGTCTGATTACACCGCGGCCGCATTCTTCTTGGGTCCTTGCGGACGGAGCAGCCTGGCGCGCAAGGTGCAACACGCGCCGACATGCTCCCCTCGAACCGCTCTCGCCCGCCCTCCGACGCGTCGCGGATGGCGAGCGGTGTGCACCCGCGTGGCGGCAGGGCGGACGACGCGACGATCGTCCGGCCGTCGAGCGTCCCGCCGCGGCCGGCGGCGCCCGTCGGCTTCGTCGTCCGCCCCCAGACCGGGCCGGTCGCGCGACCCGTCACCGGCCCCGTCGCGCGCCCGCTCGCCGTCGCGCGGCCGGTGGTTGACCGATGGCGATCACCACGAGGCGGACGCCGACCACCGCGGCCGGC
>SXGT01293464.1_pt1 | contig 10084 bp, 5 predicted proteins | sample 3176221 | NCBI WGS metagenome assembly SXGT01 (sample SAMN11356862, study PRJNA531348) | freshwater metagenome | isolation source: freshwater sample F1-120 | place: China: Fuxian Lake, Yuxi | collected 2017-12-25
AACCACTCCAACGCGAGATCATTGCCAATGTGCAGGAAAGGCGCGACACGCTGGTGATTATGGCTACAGGCGGCGGCAAATCGCTCACCTATCAAGTACCCGCGCTGATGTTTGACGGGCTCACCGTCGTCGTCTCACCGCTGATCGCTTTAATGAAAGATCAGGTGGAGCAGCTCCGTGCGCTGGGCGTACCTGCACTGTTCATCAACAGTTCGCTATCACCCGAAGAATATCAGGAAAATATGGACGCCGTCAGAAGAGGCGATATTAAGCTGCTTTATGTGGCGCCTGAGACATTGCTGACTCCCAGGATTTTCTCGCTTCTCTCCTCCCTGAAGCTTGATCTGCTCGCCATTGACGAAGCCCACTGCATCTCAGAGTGGGGACATGACTTCCGCCCTGAGTACCGCCAACTGGTGGATGTACGCAAAAAGTTTCCCTCCGCTGTGTGCATGGCACTGACAGCGACTGCCACACCGCGAGTCCGTGAAGACATCAAAGCAACCCTCGAGATTTCACACGCAAACGAGTTCCAGTCATCCTTTAATAGAGAGAACCTGTTTATTGAAGTCATGCCCAAACGCGATCCAGTTGCACAGACTTTGCGATTCCTCGAAAATTTCAAAGACCAATCGGGAATTATCTATTGCTTCTCTCGCAAACAAGTGGATGACCTCGCATCCGCATTGGCGCGGCACGGATTCTCGGTACGCCCATATCATGCAGGGCTGGAAGATTCAGAACGCAAGCGAAACCAGGAAGCATTCATCCGCGATGATGTACAGATCATTGTCGCAACCATTGCATTTGGCATGGGTATCAACAAGCCTAATGTCCGCTTTGTGATCCACTTTGATCTTCCAAAAAATATCGAAAGCTATTATCAGGAGATCGGGCGCGCAGGGCGTGACGGTCTGCCTTCACATTGTCTGCTGCTTTACAGCTATGGCGATGCAAGCAAGATCAGATATTTTATTGATCAAAAGGAAGACCCCGAACGCAGCGCGGCTTATCAACATTTGGATGCAATGACCCGCTACGCCGAAGGCAGTGGATGCAGGCGCAAACCTCTGCTGGCTTACTTTGGAGAGGCTTTTGTCAATGAAAATTGCGGCACCTGCGATAACTGCGGAGCCGAGCAAAACACGCAAGTGGACATCACCATTCCTGCGCAAAAATTCCTTTCTTGTGTCAAACGCAGCGGGGAAAGATTCGGCGCGGCGCACGTGGTGGATATTTTGCTTGGCTCGAAAAATGAGAAGATCGAAAAATATAGCCATCATGAATTATCCACTTATGGCATTGGCAGGGAATTAACCAAGAGCCAATGGATGCATATATCACGTCAACTGGTGGAGCGTGGAATGCTCGATCAGGAACCTACGTATCGAGTGTTATCGGTTACAGCCAAAGGGTTGGAAATGCTCAAGTCGCGGGAACAGGTTCGGGGCCTGGTCAATGAACCGAATAAGAGCGAACGACCTGGTGCGCGCAGCAAAGCATTCGCCGAATCCGAATATGATAAGTCACTGTTCAGCCTGCTGCGAAACAAACGAAAAGAGCTGGCAGATGCGGAAGGTGTGCCGCCTTATGTTATTTTCTCTGACAAAACTTTGGTGGAGATGTCGGGATATTTTCCACAGTCACAGGAGAGCTTGCTGAATATCAGCGGCGTGGGCCAGGTAAAGTACAAGCGCTATGGCGCGGAATTCCTGACGATCATCAAGGAATATTGTAGATCAAACAGAATTGACGAAAAATATAAAACGCCCATGCGCACGACAGACAAAGATGCGGGCCGACGCTATATGGCGGTTGGAGAGGCATACAACATGGGGCAAAGCATTGAAGATCTAATGAAGCGTTACGATGTAACAGCAGATACGATCCTAAATCATCTGGCGCGTTTCATTCAGGCGGGCAACCCATTGCGCTCGGCAGAGGATCTGATCGCACTTTCAAATCTTTCACCAGATCAGCAAATGGCTGTATTCAAGGCTTTCGATCAGACAGGTCCGGATATGCTCAAACCCATTTACGATAAATTCAACGGCGCAGTAAACTACGATGAACTGAGGATTTTACGGCTGTGTTATTTGTGTGAAGAAAGGTGATCGAGGTACTTCTTAAAGTAGTACACGCCAGAAAAATCCGGCGCGTACAAAAAACCCCTGATGTATCGGTATTCCCCTCGGACCACCAATACCCGCAATGAAAAGAAAGAATTACATTGTCATCATATTAATAAAGACAGGGATGATCGTGGGGTCAAAATGCGTCCCCGAATTTTCTCGAATAAAATCAAGTGCTCTTAACTTTGACCAGGCTCGGCGATAGGGACGGTCAGACGTCAGCGCATCATAGACATCCGCGAAGGCAAAGAGACGCGCCGCAAGTGGAATGTCTTCGCCTGCAAGCCCATCCGGGTAACCGCTGCCATCCCATTTTTCATGATGATTGCGGGGAATTGGCAAAGCAGGGGTAAGATGGGAAATTGGTTTTAAAATCTCCGCGGCAATCACTGGATGACGCCGCATGGTTTTCCATTCCTCTTCCGTTAATGGCGCGGGCTTGAACAAAATGTCATCAGGCATGGCCACCTTGCCAATATCATGCAGTGTTGCTCCGCGCCGGATGTGGATCAACTCGGCGTCAGGGATGCCCATTCGCTGTGCCAGTTGCAGGGTCAATTCAGTGACACGGCAAGTGTGGTCTTCGGTCTCTTTATCCCGAAGGTCAAGCGCGCGTGACCATCCGTCAATTGTTTTATCGTATGCCAATATGAGATCAGCATTTAGGTGCTGTAAATCCTTGAACAACATCGTGTTATCTATGGCGATCGCTGCCTGACCTACAAGGGTGCTAAGGAAATTCATCCAATCCTGATCGGCAGAAAAACTAGAACGATGAAATACTTCAAGCACGCCCAACACCCGTTCTTTCGCTATTAAAGGAATGGCATAATATGAAATGAATTTTTCCTTGCTAAATTCGGCGGAACGCAGCAAACCTGTTTTACGATTCTTTAGATTGGAAACATGAACGATCTTACGCCTTTGCGCGGCCTGTCCGGCCAGTCCTTCGCCGATACTTAAGTGGGTATGCTGCATGGCAGATGTTCTGAAACCGACCCCGGCCGCAAATTCAAGGAGTTGATTTTTAGGGTTTAGCAATAGTGCTGAAGCTGCATCCATGTTCAAATACTTTCGAACATGATTAAGAATCAGGGACAAGGTCTGGCTCAGATCTGCACCTGAGGTAATGGCGAGGTCAATTGAACGCAGGGCAGCCAATTGCTCAAGTTGAGTTTGTATCTTTTCTTCCGATTGTTTATATTTGGTAATATCCCGAATAAAAACAATAACCTGTCTATTGGAAGTTGGAATAAGGCGGGCTTCATACGAACAGTTTCCAACAACTGTTGGCAGGGAATATTCCACCTGAATTATTTTTTTCTTCTCACGAAGATTATGAAGCCCGTCAATAATTTTCCAACCTGCTTCAACAGGGAGAAGGTCTTGAATTTTTTGGTTCAAGGTCCTGGGAGATCGATCATTAAATTGCAGGATATTGCCTGATTTATGTTCCAGGATAAGCCCGTCTTCGTCAACAATAAACATCAAATCACCAAAGGCTTGAAGCATGGCTTCCAGCCTTTGGTCGGCATCAGGTAGATTTTGCAACGATAAATCGGTAATCATTATGTCTATTGAGAATATTCCTTTGGTTGGATGGGAATATCTACTTTCTTTTTTTAGTTTTGCAGCAGCCTAATTACTGAGCAATGAGTGGTTGACTTGTTTCGCCAGATCAGAAAGGGATTTGGCACGAATGGAGGTTATCAGGTCCTTTTCCTTATCACTTAGTGAGAAGGGTTGTCCAAGATAACCATTTTGAAGGGCGATGGATGGGTCCTGTAACAACATGGTGCAAAATTGCTGGTTTACCACTGCCGCCGCAAAAACCTGACTGAGTCCAGAAGAACCATTTAACCTTGAAGTATTCTTTCTAGGCGATGTGTTTTGATATGGAAATGGGGCGATCATACAGACATTCCTCGTTTTCTAAACTTTATATATTGTGCTGGTTTGGCTAGCAGCCAAAACGCACCAAGAGCAATAAAAACGTCGCCGAGGCTAAATGCCACTTGATACGGGGACCAGACCGGGGGTAGGAAACGGTCCGACAGCCATTCGAAGCGGGTATCTTCCGGGCGTAGGAGAATATCTTTTGCGCCAAATCGGCTTCCAGGTTGGATATCCTGCAACGTACCTGCTGATACCAAACGGCTTGCTGTCTGTGGACTAACGGGCATAAAACCGCCGTTGGTTGTCATGACTGAGAGATTTAGCACCAACCCACAAAGCAGAATGGACATGCCCAAATGGCGTCGGTTCAGCCAGACAAAACCGAGCAGCAAAATTTGTGAGGTAAACAGAAGAATAGCTGCGAGCCAATCGGGAAAGAAACTGCGGGCGGCTGGCTGATAAACCACGACGAACTGAGGCAGAAATGCAATGAAGACCAGCCAAAGGTGTCGCAGCTCAGGGGATTGATACGGTTGTCCGCGCCAATACGCCCAACCTAACCCAACCAATAACCCGGCTGCGATGGCCAGCAGCAGAATCACAAGACTTTATCTTCCGCCGCCGCCGTCAACTGGGGCACCGATGCCGAGGACAAGCATGACCAGTGAGACAATCACAAAAAGCAACTGCACATGCTGACGATTGATCTTTTGAGTAGAAAGCACGAAAGAGGCGAATTTGTTTTTCATGGTAGGTATCCTTTTTTTTATTAGGTCAAATTTATAGTAAAAGGATACTTGTCGTCAGGCTTCAAAACAGGCTTCAAAAAATAAAAAAATCAGCCCTATAAGAGCTGATTTTTATGAAGAAAGGGAGTTGCAAGGTGGGGATTTGGCATTATTTCCAGGTTCCCATGCCATTTTTATTTGATCAGGCGGCGGTAAAGCTGTTCCGTTTCTTTTGAGGGGGGCAGCCCGATCAGGCGCTGAAGGGCATCCCGGCAAGCCTGATAAGTACGAATGACGGAGGCGCGGTCTCCCATGCGATGATAGAGCTGCATGGATAGGACATATACGGCTTCGAATGCAGGGTCATAGTCTATTGCGCGTTGACAGGCGGAAAGCGCCTGCTCTGTCCGGGCTTGTTTTTGCAACAACTCAGCCAGAGAATAAAGCGCTGCAAGGTAAGCCTGACTTAAATGTTCACGTTCGACCATTGCCCAATCAGCATAGATGTCATCCAGAAAGGGACCTGGGACCAGGTCAACAGCCTTTTGGTAAAGCGTGATCTGTTCTTCAATATCATAGGTCGACTTTGCCCGCGTCAAAAACGATTCAAAAGCTTCAACATCATATTCAAAATCCAGGGCGCGATTAAAACTGTAGAAAACATTTTCATAGGTAATGACATCCTGTCCAACAGCCCTGCGCAACCGATAAATATCATTCTTAAATCGCAGCTTTATTTTGTGCGGGTCGTCTATATCCGGCCAGAGAGTCTCACCGACTTGATCCCTGGTGAACGGCTTTTGATTGATTAGAAAGAAAAAGAACAGATCCCGGACTGATTGAGTCTGCCAATCAGAAAGGGTAAGTTGTTTTCCGCCAACCGTGATGGAGGCTTTTCCAAACGCACGGATAATCAAATGGGGATGAGGAACCTGCACTACATGCGCAACACGATGCAATTGACGGCGGGTCGCCGGCATTTGAGATGCCAAACGGCCGGCGCGAGTTAGTAAGTCGCCAACCACACGTCCCACTTCAACATCTCTTTGTAATCCATCCAGCCAGTACCGTGCCTGATGCACAGCTACAAGTATTCCGTGATCCGCCTGCTTGAGCCCGCCCGAAATATTTGCCATCGTTTGTCTGGCGGCTGTATCGTCCTTTGTTTGGTGATGAGCTGCCACCAGCCAAATACGATTGGCATCACTTTCCATCTTTCGTCCATCTTCAGAGAAACACTTTTCTGCTTTTTCCAATTGATCAATTGCCTGGGATGGATTTCCCTCTAAAAGGGCAAGCCGTCCAAGAATAAAATATAACAATCCGTTTTCATATAACGAGTCGTTCGAGTGGATCAAATCAACTGCATTGTCGATGGTTTGATGCACTTCCGCAGCTTTGTTTTGCAGAAACGCCAAATTAGCCTGCGCCATGACCAAATAGTACAAAAGGAAGCGATCATTCATCTCGCGGACAATTTCTTCTGCGTGGCGGTAATTTAACTGGGCTACGCTGAAATCCTCCAACTCGGTGGACAGATCACCCAGGCCTATGGCGATCAGGGCTTCCATGCGTGTATAGCCGCTGTGCTGGGCGCAAACGAGCCCCTCCTCAAAAGCCAGGGCGGCTTTCTCGTACTCACCCTGGAATTGCCGCAGAACGCCAAGGTTATTCAGCAAATTAGCCTGCCAGGAAAGGTTGCCCTCTTTTCGCCATATTTGAAGGGCCTTCTCATATGCAGCACCTGCTTCTTTATAATTTCCAATTAACAGGTACGCCATGCCGGTTTCCATTAGTAAGACCGGGATGCTAAGCTCATCATTCATGCGGACAAAACACTCAAATGAGTGTTCCAAAACATCAACAGCCTGGCGGGCACGTCCCATGCGATGAAGAGCAAGACCTTTCACCCGCAATGCCTCGGCATATTGCATTTGCAGATCATCGCGGGATTCAGTTAAGCCAATAACTTCATCGGCGTCACGCAGGGAAGCAGCGTACTCTCCAAGGAAGCGGTATGCCGTAGCACGCCGCACCAGGGTCAGGGTTAGGCCGGAAGCGTTTCCTTCCTCTTTGCGAAAAATCTGCTCGGCTTGATTCAGCAGTTTTAATCCTTCGTGCAAATCTCCCTTCATGTAGGCGATCGTTCCACGAATGGAGAGCAATTCAGGGTGGGTGCGCAAAAAGGATGGGGGCAGATCATTTAGCCATGATTCAACCGTAAGCAGTGCGCGCTGGAGCATGGAAAAACCAGCCCGCTCGATCATCTGCGCAAGGGTCTCGTTGTCGTTTAATTTTTTATAAATGTGGTGGGATTTTTCCCATTCGCCAAGATTTTCATAGGCCCGACCCAGACGGGACAAAATGGGCTTAACTTCTTCAGGGTGTAATTTTTCAAAACGCGTCCTAAGAAAATCACGGAAGAGATGGTGATAGCGCAGCCATCTTCCATCTGCGCCAACCGGCAGAACAAAGAGATTATTCTGCACAACTGCGTTGATCCAACCCTGCCAGTTTTGCGGTTCTTCATACAATGGAGATAAAACCGCCTCACACAGGGAGGCGTCAAACTCCTCCAACATGGAAGTACGCAGGAGAAAATACTGTATTGCGGAAGGTTGGCGATCAAGCACCTGCTGCCCTAAAAAATCAAACAAGCCAACACCGGTAGTGGAGGTTGATTTGACCAGGTCGCCGCCCAAGCCAGAGAGCTGCAGGCCTGTGATCCAACCCTCCGTTTTGTCGATCATCTTTTGGGCGTCTGCATCCGATATGCGCAAGTCGTTATTCTGCGCCAGTAATGACTGGATCTCATCCGCAAGAAAAGCGAGGTCGGAAAAGCTTAATCCGCTGACCTGTTCGCGTGCCACCATCAAAGGCAGGTCGGATAGACTCGTTAAAATTCGTGAAGAGATGACGATATGGCAGTTCTCGTCTACAAGTTGAATAAATCGGTTTAGGAAAACCTGGATGGGTTGAACATCATCCACCAGATGAAAATCATCCAGTACCAGAATAAAATGCTCATGGATCTGTTCGTAGGTCTCATTGACCAGCGTGACCAGCATCCTTTCCATATCATCCTGCTCAAGAGAGGTCAGGCTGCCGAGCATGGATGCAGACTGTCCCCCGAAATTCTGAAAGCGTTCTGCCAGCGCCGCGATCAAATATGCAATAAAACGTTGAGGTTCGCGGTCCAACTCATCAAGAGCGAGCCAGCAGCACGGCAGTTCGCTTTGCGCTGCAAAATCAATTAAAAGGGAGGTTTTTCCATAACCGGCAGGAGCGGAGACCAGAGTCAATTTTTTATCGAGAGACTCGAACAGAGCATCCAATAACCGTTGGCGCGTGAGTAATTCCACACGACGGCGTGGAGGAATGATCTTGGTCTTGCTGATCGGTATGGATGACATTTCGACTCCGCCTGAATTATCTTTCCTTCTTGTTCGACTTAATTACATGTTGGGTTTTATTGTATCGCCGATGAAACAATTTTTTAAGCATTGCGCCAACTTTGCAATGAACATGCGTGCTATAATCGTTTTTAGTTCGATAGTTGCGTAGTTCTGTAGTTACGTAGTCGAACCTTTACCCCCCAACTACCAAACTAATCAACCACCTAACCATGAGTTTCGCCCACTTACACGTCCACACGGAATATTCCCTACTTGACGGCTTCTCGAATATCAAGAAGCTGGTCAAACGCGTCAAAGAACTGAACATGGAGCATGTGGCCATCACCGACCATGGGACGATGTTTGGGGTGATCGATTTTTACAAAGCCGCCAAAGCGGAGGGGATCAAGCCGATCATCGGACTCGAAGCCTACATGGCGGCGCGCACGATGAAGGACAAGGATTCAAAACTCGACCGTACATCCTCGCACCTGCTTCTGCTTGCTGAGAATGAAACTGGCTACCGAAATCTTTTGAAGATCGCCTCTGCCGCGCAGATGGAAGGCTTCTATTATTATCCACGCATTGACCATGAATTCCTTGCCGCGCATGCGGAGGGATTGATCTGCACTTCAGGCTGTATGTCCGCGGAGATTCCGCGCGCGCTGCTTAATGAAAACCCCGCTGAAGCCGTAAAGAAATGGGACTGGTATTCCGAAGTCTTTGGTCGCGACCGTTTCTTTGTGGAATTGCAACAGCACAATATCAAAGAGATCACAGAATTAAACAAGCAACTGCTGAGTTTGGGTGCGCGTTACGACGCGCGATATATCGCGACCAATGATGTGCACTACGTCAACCAGGCAGATGCGCGTTTGCAGGATATTCTGCTGGCAATCCAGACCAACTCCACGCTGAATGACCCCGACCGCATGAAAATGACCGATGATTCATATTATCTGCGGTCGCCACTGGAGATGAGCAAGATATTCTCGGAAGTCCCAGATGCATTGAGCAACACACTGCTCATCGCCGAACGTTGTAATGTGGATTTGGGATTCAAAGGTTATCACCTGCCTGAGTTCAACGTCCCTGAGGGATACACACCAGAAACCTATTTGCGTGCACTTTGTCAGCAAGGGGCGCAGATCAAATTCAAGGAGGACGCCGCCAGCCAAAAGGTTCAGGAAAGACTCGAGTATGAATTGAGTGTCGTCCACACGATGGGATTTGACGCCTACTTCCTGATCGTTTGGGACCTGTGCCGCTTTGCCCGTGACAACGGTATCTGGTACAACGCGCGCGGCTCGGCGGCTGGCTCGATCATCGCTTACACACTCGACATTACGCGGGTTGACCCGCTTCAACATGCGTTGATCTTTGAACGCTTCCTCAACCCTGGGCGCGTCTCGATGCCCGACATCGATCTTGATTTCCGCGATGACCGCCGCTCTGAAATGCTGGAATACTGCTCGAATAAATACGGCTCGGATAAAGTGGCGCAGATTATTACCTTCGGCACAATGGGATCAAAAGCCGCCCTGCGTGACGTGGCGCGTGTGATGGAAATTCCATTGCCTGAAATTGACAAGGTCGCAAAACTTGTGCCGTTTGTTTCGGGGCGTGCAACCACCATGAAGGACGCAATGGAAGTTGCCGACTTCAAGAAAATTTACGATACCCAGCCGCACCTGCGCGAAGTGATCGACATTGCCGCGCGCATGGAAGGGACTGTTCGCAATGCGGGCACACACGCGGCGGGCGTGGTGATTTCGGACAAGCCGATTGTGGATTATTTGCCGCTGCATCGTCCCACGTCTAATTCGGAAGATCCACCCATCAAGTCGGTGACCCAGTTTGAAATGGGCATTCTCGATTCGCTCGGCATGTTGAAGGTGGACTTCCTCGGACTCATCACGCTGACGGTGATGGC
>SXGT01773089.1_pt1 | contig 10084 bp, 6 predicted proteins | sample 3176221 | NCBI WGS metagenome assembly SXGT01 (sample SAMN11356862, study PRJNA531348) | freshwater metagenome | isolation source: freshwater sample F1-120 | place: China: Fuxian Lake, Yuxi | collected 2017-12-25
ACTTATTTGAAGGCCCTATTCTCTTCTCCGAGGTGACCCACCTGTGCTACACTGACCGCCAACCAGCGCCCAACTACTCAGGGGCACTGTATATTGAGGTGTGGTGCGTCCTCGGGGGCCTCGTAGACTACCCCACATGGACCGAAGCTTAGTGACGGAGCAGGGAAATTTGTACCGTTGAGCCTGCCTTCGAAGTAGATTGAGGTGTGGAGTGAGTGTAGAGGGAAACGCGCTATCGAGGCTGACAGGTCGGGAGCGCTTTGGCTTTAAGGACGGCAGGAGTGGCGCGCATATGTCGCGTACCATGATGCTGGAGGAGCTTGGGTTGCTTCTAGAGCACGTGGGTACCACGCAGTGTTCCCCCGATACTTGCCGCGCACTCATCGTCGAGCAGAATTGCCTGGGAAAGCGCTCCGGGAAGACGCGCACCCACATCTTCAAGCATCTGGTGGATTTGTACACCCTGAGCCGTGCAGTAACGGTTTTCAGGGGTATGCTCTACTTCTGGGAACGAGATACAGCAAGCCGGTCCCAATTGGCACTCCTCTGTACCTATGCTCGTGACCCCTTGTTTCGACAATCCGCCGCCTACCTTCAACAGTGTCCCGTAGGTGGTACCGTTACCCGTGAGTCCATTGAAGACTTGATCGAGAAACTGGAGCAGGGTCGTTTCAGTCCCGCCACGCTCAAATCCGCTGTGCAGAATTTCAATGCCACCTGAACCCAGTCGGGACATCTGACCGGGAAAGTTCGGAAGATTCGGACACTATCCACTCCCGGTCCGGGAAGCGTAGCCTATGCATCGTTTCTGGGTTATCTATCCTGCGTTCGTGGTAAGCTTTTGCTTTGCTCATCGCTTGAAAACCGGATGTAGGAGTAAACCCGGACGTGGGGCTTTAACTTCGTAGCCATACGCTCTTGACCTTTCCTTGACCGTGTTGAAAAGGTCGGGGTGGCGTGGCTGCCCGGTCAAGTAGGTGTTGCCCGGCTCGGGGGATCAATCCCAAGCCGTGCCACACCGTGGGGAGGCCATCATAGCGTTGGTGGCTGCCCCACAGTTACGGCCCTAAGCTCGTCTATGCCTTGTCCAGCGCCTCCGCGACATGCTACGCCGACTGTGGCGAGCCATATGTGACAGTGCAACGCAAGGAAACGTGCCACTGGCGGCCTGATAACATTTCGTTAAGAAAGAAGGCTGCTAGTAATACTGCCGAATATACCCGTAGGCCTTATCAAACAGATCCTGATCCTTCACCTGATACTTCACATAGATCACCTTGCGCAACGCTTTCTGAACCTCACGCTCGCCGGATTTTGTGCTCTGCCACCCCGGAAAGCGCACCAGCCGCACAATCTCATCGATATCCGTCACCACCCGCTCCACCAGCACCGGCGTCTCCCCGTTTCGCACCTCCGCGAACAGTTCCGTCAGCGCGGCCTTCGCTTTCGCCTGCTCGTCCACCGGTGCAACGCCCTTTTCCGCCGCCACCACTTCTTTGGCCAGCGTCAACAGCTCTTTGAGGAAGTCGAGGCTGTGGAGGAGACCCTGCTCATGCTTCAATTTCAGCTTTTCGAGCCGTTCGCCCAGTTCCACGAAAATCGGGTTGCCCTGGTGCTTCCGGAGGCGCGCAATCAACTTCACTTCAATCTCTTTCGACTTCTTTTTCGGGTCCGCCGCCCCCAGCACCCCCTCCAGCACCTCCGCATCCATCACCAACGTCTCCAGGTCATCCCGCACCGTCTCCAGGTGCACATTCTCATGCACCAGGGCAATCGTCTTGGCCCCCAGCGCATGCCAGAGCAATTTGCCGTTCCCGCTCGGCGGCTTTACCGATTCATACACCTGCGTGAGCCACTTGTAGTCCTTCTCATGGGGCGCCAGGCACGCATCGGGCGAAAGCGCCTCCCACAGTCCAGAAATCACCGAATACTCCGCCGCAAATCTGTCCCGCGTCGCATTGTCCGGCAGGCAGTCCTGCGCCGCGATCAGCCCCTCGTAGCCGCCCACCGTCCGGTCCACGTTGGGGAAGAATGCCAGGCACCGCGCCATCACACCCGGCAGCTCTTTCTTCAAGCCGTCCAGGTTGGTAATGACCTTCTGCACCGCCTTCTCGTCGAAATCAAGAGCCGTGGCCACGTCGTCGAAAATGCCCAGATAATCCACCACGAGCCCATGGGTCTTACCGGGATACACCCGATTCGTCCGACAGATGGCCTGCAGCAGGTTGTGGTCCTTCATCGGCTTGTCCAGGTACATCGCCTGCAAGATCGGCGCATCGAAGCCCGTCAGCAGCTTGGACGTCACAATCAGGAATTTCAGCGGGTCCGTCCCGTCGCGAAAGCGGTCGAGGAGCTTCTCTTCGTCGTCCTTACTCCGTTTCCATTCTCCATACTCGTCCCCCTTGCCCCCCGCCGTATGCATCACGATGGCGCTCGCCTCCGGCCCCACCAGCGCGTCCAGCGCCCGCTTATAAAGCACGCAGCACTCCCGGTCAAAAGTCACCACCTGCGCCTTGAAGCCGTTCGGCTCCACCTTCTCCTCGAAATGCCGCACAATGTGCTGGCAGATCGCCGCCACCCGCGCCGGGGCCTTGATCAACACCGCCATCTTCGCCGCCCGCTTCGCCAGGTCGTCCCGATCCTGCTCGCTGAGTTCGTCCGTCATCCGGCTGTAGGCCTCGTCGATGGCCGCCCGGTCGATCCGCAGCCGAACGTCCACCGCCTCGAAATGCAGCGGCAGCGTCGCCTTGTCGCGGATGGAGTCCTGGAAGGAGTAGCGGCTCATATAGCCCTGCGGGTCTTCCTCCGCGCCAAAGGCCCAGAAGGTGTTCCGGTCCCGCTTGTTGATCGGCGTGCCCGTCAGGCCAAAGAGGAAGGCATTGGGCAGCGCCTCCCGCATCTTTCGGCCCAGGTCCCCCTCCTGCGTCCGGTGCGCCTCGTCCACCATCACAATGATGTTCGACCGGTCGTTCAGGCACCCGCCCGCCTCGCCAAACTTGTGAATCGTCGTAATCAGAATCTTCCGCGTGTCCGCCGACAACAGCGACTGGAGCGTGGCCCGGTCGTTGCACCCCACCATATTGGGAATGTCCGACGCGTTGAAGGTCGCCGTGATCTGGGTGTCCAGGTCGATCCGATCCACCACAATGATCACCGTGGGGTTCTTCAGCGCCCGGTGCATCCGCAGCTTCTGCGCCGCAAACACCATCAGCAGCGATTTACCGGAGCCCTGAAAGTGCCAGATAAGCCCCTTCCGCGGTTGACCCTGCACCACCCGCTCCACCATCAGGTTCGCCCCCTCCACCTGCTGATAGCGCCCGATGATCTTGATGCGCCGGTGCTTCTTGTCCGTCGCGAAAATCGTAAAGTTCTGCAACATGTCCAGCACCACTTCCGGCCGCAGCATACGCTGCACCGTCCGCTGCACGTCCCCCAGGGTGCCCTCCGCCGTGTTCTCGGGGTCGTGCCATGGGCCCCAGAGCTCTATGGGCATCCGCACCGTGCCGTAGCGGAAGCATTTCCCCTCCGTGGCGAAGGAAAAAACATTGGACACGAACATCTGGGGCACGCTCTGCTCGTAGCCGTGGTGGATATCGCTCGCCCCGTCCACCCAGGTCACCGCAGGGCGCACCGGCGTCTTGGCCTCGCCAATCACCAGCGGGATCCCGTTTACCAGCAGCACCACGTCGAAGCGGCGTCCCCCTTCTTTGGAGGGATAAACCCACTGGCTGGTCACCACGTACTCGTTCTTCTGCAACTCGTCGAAATCGATGAGCCGCACCGCCGTGTGCTCGCCCTTGGCCCCAAAGGGCATGGACCTCTCGCCCCGGAGCCACTCCGTAAACAACTCGTTCGCCCGCACCAGCCCCTCGCCCTGCACGCTCAGGGGAATCGTCCGCAGGCGGTACAGCACCTCATCCGCACGATCGGGCTGGGCGGCAATCTCGGGGTTCAGCCGGATCAGCGCCTCGCGCACCATCGACTCCACCAGGATATCGCTGAACTGGCGCGGCAAGACCTCGGCAGGGACAAAGCGCCATCCGAGGAGGTCGCCCGCGTAGGGCTCGTGCTCCTCGGCGACCCGGTGGACACGTGTCGGACCGGCGAGGGTGTCGAGAACGAGCTTTTCTACCGTGTTTTCTTCGTTAAACATGGGCAGCCCCAAGTGAGTCATTGCCTATCCGGCGATATATGGCCCGAAGCTTCTCAATATGGACATTCAATTCGGTCAATCTAGCGTCAAGTTCGGCACATCTCAGGACGATGTCTCTTTGGCGAGCCTGTGACGGGACCGGAAGCATGAATTCCGCAAGTGTCCTTCTATTTATCTTCTTCATACTACTGCTCGTACCGGACGCCGTACGTCGCATGTGCTTTCGGCCCCGAGGCGAAAGCAGGACCATCTCAAGGTATTCAGGCATGACTTTGGTCGAGTCCAATGGAAGTCGCATCATGGTATCTGGAAAAGACACATCCACACGATCCTCATTGAAAATTCCTGCGAACCCTACCAGCTCCGTTGTATTTGAGCGTGATATAAGTAAATCACCGTTTCTCAGAGTGGCCTCCTCCATCGCCTTGGTTCGCTTTACGGGCTTCAGATTGTCACGTACGTAGCCGCGTGATGAAAGCGCGGCAAGCGAGAGAACCCAATGACCGGTCTCACTTCTGGCAGGTACGGCAGAACACCCACTCTCCGGGCTACCCGACAATACCTCCATAAGTGGAACGGGCTCGCACTCCAGGCTATCCAAGAGCAGTTCTACTTCACACGCCCGAATGTCCTCTGTATGCTTGCGGGATTGTACGTAGTTTTCTACCGCCTCATCTGCCGCCCACAGGATTTCGGCGATGCGCTTCTGCTCCTCCAGGGGCGGAAGGGGGAATTCGAACTTCGCGATATCTGGCCAATTAATATAAGGATTGGTGGACCCCTTAGATTCGCGAATGGAATGCTCAGTGAAGGCGTCCGTCAGCATCAGAAAGGGAAGCAACTCCTGAAGCAGGACGTCGGGGTCTCGGGTTTCACAAACGAGTGTGGTATTAGCCGTTATACCATCAAATTCGGCCATCGCCACCTTCTTGAGGTACGTCCGGCGTGAACCGTAGAGCACCTGACCCTTCCGAAAAATGCGATGGAACGCGGGGCCGACATAATCCTCGCCAAATGTTCCCCAGCGGCGAATATGGATATTTTCGGAATCCATATGGCCGCCTTCAACATACCGGTCGAATGGATTGTTGTCTCGATCCACGGACTCTTTGCACTGGCGCACGACATCGCCGAATTTAACTATGGGCCAACTATCCCTAAAGAACTTCATGCGGTCACCTTCGGCACGCCTAATTCGGGCTCAAGGTGTCTGTATCCGCAACTATGGTATGTCGTCAACAGCCTGCCCGTCATTGACGCTATCTCGTCATAATTGTCATTTTGGGAGGCTTTTTGCCTGAAAAAAGCGCCGATCCCCCGAAATATCGCAGGATAGTATTTGATTCGGTATAGTTCATCTTTGTGCGGAAAGATCCACGGGCTCCCATCGGAAATTGGAAAGTAGACATCCAGTATTGACAAGGCTTCGAGAACATCTTCTCGGGGAATACCAGTCAGATCAGCAATCATCTGCAGATCATCGTGATTCTTATTGGGAGCAAGATAGAACCCACCAAGTACTTCAATGAATACTTGAAGCAAATAAGGTATTCGAGATTTGTTCTCCATCCCACGAACGACATCAAGTCCAGCCTCAAAGTTTCGCTTCAGGTGCCCAAGATTGACAGCGTGTTCCAACCGGCTTTCGTCTGGGTTCTCCAACGCTTCTATCGAATTCTTAATAATTAGGATCCGTGCTCTGTGCTCCAACAGCATGACGTATTGGATCCATGGGTGTTTTTCAGAGTCGAATACGTCATATTTGATTCTGTCAATTGGCACGCATTGACGCTTGGCCTCGTAGGAAATACAAGTTCCTGATATATTCGGTTCGTTCACAAAGGCTTCGTACAGCCTTTGAACCCGGACCAGTGGGTCCTTCTCAAAAAAACACAGATTGGTGGCTCTTGCATATGCGCGAACTTTTTCCCCAATTTCTTGATTGCCGTCCTCTTTCCGAAACCGATTGAATGCGGTTTGACAGAGTCGCTCTGCAGTCGCGGAGTACCATCCAACCCTGTACAATAATCCTAGTAGCTTATCCGAGCACTCCCTCTGCTTTGGGAGGACTTTTTCTATCTCGTCGGTATTCCTAAGTGCGAAGTTCGTTACATATACTTCTAATTGCGGCGCATAGTCTTCAAACGCTTTACGATCGGGCTCTCTTATTGATTCATACCTCGCGATCACTCCGACTGGAACATTAAGAAACGTTTTCCAGCCGTACACCTTGAAGATGTCAACAAATCCAGTCCCTCCGGATTTTGCTTCTATCAGTGTTTTTGCTCGCTCGTTTCCAACGGTGCTAGTTGCTACAACGTCCAGCTCTAACACGGCCCGCTTCTCTGAGTCCAGAATAAGCCTCGTCTCGACGAAATACCCCAAGGCACGAATGAGGGAAGCAACAGCGTCCTCGTACTGCTCGCCCGTAGGTTCTTCTGGTAGTTTAATACTCACTTCATTGCCCCCAAGTTTTGAATTAGTCTGGCCATTGATTCACGCACCGCCGCCGAACTCTCCTGCCACGACATGATTGCCCCCTTCAATTCCCGTTCTCCATCCCCGTACTTCGCCCGGCTCTCCGCCACCCGACCATTCCCCGACACCTCCGCCCGCACATAGAGGGGAATGCTCAGGTTACAAGCCTGCTGCCGAATGGTTTCATTCCCGACGACCCGGGCTAGGCCATCCACATCCGCAAACGCTTCATAGGCCACCACAATGCGCTCGATGTGATCGTCCGTGAGAAAGCTCTGGGCGCGCTCGCGGGTGACCTCGTTCACGGCGTTGATGAAGAGGACTTTATTTCGTCGCGCTTTGGGCTTACTCATCCGGCAGATAACGACGCAGGCTTCCATGGGGGAATTGTAGAAGAGGTTGGGCCCGAGGCCGAGGACACACTCGACCACATCGTGGGCGATGAGTTTCTCGCGCATGGCCTGCTCTTCATTGCGGAAGAGGACACCGTGGGGAAATAGGATCGCACAGCGGCCCGTTTTCGGGTTCATGCTCTGGTTGATATGCTGCCAGAAGGCGTAGTCCGCCCGGCCCTGGGGCGGAGTGCCATAGATATTGCGTCCCCACGGGTCACTGGCCCAGGCCTCCCGATCCCACTGCTTGATGGAATAGGGCGGATTGGCCAGGACCACGTCGAACTGCTGGAGCCGGTCCGCCTCCACAAAGGCGGGCTGGGCGAGGGTATCGCCCCGGACGATGCGGAAGTCCTGCACGCCGTGGAGGAAGAGGTTCATGCGGCCAATGGCGGAGGTCAGCAGGTTGCGCTCCTGGCCGAAGAGGCGGACATTGCGCCATTCCTTACCCTGCCGCTTCAGGTGCGTCACGGCGGAGAGGAGCATGCCTGCCGATCCGCAGGTGGGGTCGTAGATCGACTCCCCCGGCTTCGGCTGGAGCATTTCGGTCATGAGGTGGACAACAGTCCGGTTCGTGTAGAACTCGGCGGCCGTGTGGCCCGAGTCGTCGGCAAATTTCTTGATGAGGTATTCATAGCCCACGCCCAGCTCGTCCTCCGGACAGTTGGCCAGGGAGAGGGTCTGGGAACTGAAATGCTCGATGAGGTCCCGGAGCATGTCGTCCGGGAGCCGATCCTTGTTGGTCCACTGGGCATCGCCAAAGACGCCATAGAGGGTGTCCGGATTGGCCTTTTCAATGGCGCGCAGTCCCTCCTGAATGGCCTTGCCCACGTTCTTCACCTTCGCCCGCGTCGCCTCCCAGTGGGCCTCCGCCGGAATCTGGAAACGGTGCTGCTCCGGCAGCGCGGCATAATCCGCATCGCCCCCTGACTCCGCCAGGGCCTCGGCCAGCTCCTCGTCGTACACATCGCACAGCCGCTTGTAGAACAGCAGCGGGAAGATGAACTGCTTATAATCCCCCGCGTCAATATGACCGCGCAGAAGCGTCGCCGCGCCCCAGAGGTAGGATTCGAGTTGGGATTGGGAGAGGTGCACTGGATAGCTTTCAGCCAATTGTAAAAATCTCTTCTCGTGCGCCGAATGCACGAATATATCCATCGTTCGATATCTTGAGACCCAGTCCGTACTCCGAGAGGTTCTCCGCCGCCGCTTGGCGACCACCGCCATCCTCGCTTCTGGACTTAATGCTAAGGATTGCTCCCACTGCCAGGATGTTGCCTTTGTAATCCAAGACCAGACTGCCGTCAATGCCAGCCAGCTCTGCCCGTAGAAGGCGGTCTAAATTCTGAAAAGGTCTATTGTTTATTACCACCTTGAGCGCTTTTGCCGTGTCAGAGTTTGCCGATAGTTCCCGCAGCCGATCCTGCTTACTAACGGGAGCTATGCCGAGTATCTCGAAGTCTTTTCTGAGTACTCCGATGCATCCGCCCTTTCGCGCGAAGGCGACATCGAGCACAGTCAAATATAACTCTTCCCGAAATTCTTTTGGTGATTTTTTTGCTAAAGCATTGTTGGTGATTTGCTTTAAGCAAATTTCGTGAGTGAAGTATCGCCAAACACCGCGTCGTTTAGCCAATAGCAAATCGCCATTTCGGAAGATCAGGATTTCCCCGTGTCGGGTCAGCGTCACAATGACCGCCGAAAAATTCTGAGCTGACCACTTGGCGAAATTGTCGAACCGAATTGGAACAAAGCGACGCGCCGTAATTGTGGGTGAATTGGGCGGAAATTGAACGTTGGCACAGGACTCGTGGCGTTGGAGTCTACCGTTCCTATCGAATATCAATAACGTGTCCTGGGCATTACTCAATACCTTTACGAAATCTTTTTTGACAATGGCTGAAAACTCGATACCAGAGTCATCACCTGCGCGCACATTCAACACGCCCGCGGAAAATGCAATTCGCTCTCCTTCGTATGTCTGCTGGGCCCATTCCGTGAGCGAGTCGAGAAGGTCAAGAACGAAGTACTTGGCATCGGGGGCCGCAAATCTCGCGACTGTTTCACTAACTATGCTTGTGAGTGTGTCACGCCGATGTGCCGCTAGTGACGGGAGATCCCGACCAGCAAGTGCCATCAGAAAGCACCCTATCAGTTTTTTTTCTTCTGACGAAAACGGTTGGCTGCGCCAAAGTTCCACTCGATACTTCGAGTTCACCGAAGTTTTTAGATACAGATTCGTCGCGGAGCTACTACCCTTTTGTGCTACGAGTTCCTCCCTCTTGTAGAGGGTTGCATCTACAGTCCCTTTTAGTTGTGCTCTTGGAAAGAAAGGTAGGAGATGATCCTTTAGGATTTCTGTAAAGTCAGATTCGGAAAGTTCTGAACTCTTCAAAGTAGTCCCTCCCGCTTCAGTAATACCGACAACCTATCTTCCGCCGCATACGCCGCCGCCAGCGATTCCTTCAAATTCGCCACCGCCTGCTCCACTGTAATCGTCTCTTCCTCTATCATCGGCTCCACATAGCGCGGGATATTGAGGTTGAAATCGTTCTCCCGAATCTCGTCCAGCGGGACGACCCGGCACACCCCCTCCTGGTCTTCATACTTGGTGTACCAGCCATGAATCCGCGCCACCTGCTCCGGCAGCAGTTCATTCTGCGCGCGGCCGGTCTTGAACTCCCGGGAGGCGTCGATAAAGAGCACCTTGCCCCGGTGGGCCTTGGGCTTGGCGGCGCGAAAGACGAGCACACAGGCCGCGAGGCCAGTGCCGTAGAATAGATTGGGCCCCAGGCCGATGACGGATTCGAGGAGATCCATTTCCAGCAGCTTCTGCCGGATTTTGCCCTCGGCCGACATGCGGAAGAGGACGCCATGGGGCAGGACCACCGCCATGCGCCCGGTCTTCGGGGCCATGGACTGGATCATGTGCTGGACCCAGGCGAAGTCGCCCGATTTTGAGGGCGGCAGACCCGCGAAGTTGCGGCCATAGGGATCGCTGGTCCAGACCTCCTCGCCCCACTTCTCCAGGGAGAAGGGTGGATTGGCGATGACGCAATCG
>SXGT01363304.1_pt1 | contig 10083 bp, 4 predicted proteins | sample 3176221 | NCBI WGS metagenome assembly SXGT01 (sample SAMN11356862, study PRJNA531348) | freshwater metagenome | isolation source: freshwater sample F1-120 | place: China: Fuxian Lake, Yuxi | collected 2017-12-25
CGCCAGCCTGCCCGTGATCGAGCAAAAGCATCGTGTCCGACATACATACCACGAAATCGCTGAGAAAGCGATCGCACGCTCTTGGAAAACAAAGGAAAAATATCGCTCGCAACTTCATTATCGCTGGTCAACGAAACTTCCCCCCGAATAATCGCCTCACCATTCCATTCGCCACCAAGCGACAATGCAACGGCGCCAAGATTATTACCTGTGTTCACCACGAATATCGCATTGCCATTGCGTAAAGCCTTTTGCTCGTAATGAATAGCCGTCCCTCGTTTTCCCACCAGCCAATGATCGCCAAGAACCGATGATGGCGCGTTCGAAACACCCGTTCCTTCCAACGTCGACAATGCGGTCAATGCAATGAAATCCCTTGTGGGAAACACGCCTGCTCGAAAATACTGAAAGTCCGAAGCGCTCTCCACTAAACGCAACATGCTTAGCAGATCATTCTTCGCGAAGAAGAAGAAAACCCGTTTCGAGCCCATGCATAGCTCCATTACAGACTAAAATATTATCAACGTCGCAGCATTATGCAAGGGCCGCGATGCAGACATAACGTCGATTGGACGCCCCGCGCGTGCGCGACAAGCGCGGAGCCGAGGACGGCGTCGCCTTCACGTCGGCGATCTTGCCGCGGTACCTGCGCCGCTCGAAGGCGATCGACGAGCTGATCCCGTGGCTCTACCTCCGCGGCATCTCGACGGGCGCGATGCAGGACGCGTTGACGGCGCTCCTCGGGCCGGATGCGCCGGCTTTGTCGGCAAACGTCGTGGTCAAGCTTACGGGGCAATGGCGCGACGACTTCGACTCGTGGAGGAAGCGCGACCTCTCACGGGAGGAGTACGTCTACCTCTGGGCGGACGGGATTTACTGCAACGTTCGCCTCGAAGAAGAGCGCCAATGCCTGCTGGTTTTGATCGGTGCGACCAAGGACGGCCGCAAGGAACTCGTCGCCGTCCAAGACGGACTCCGCGAGAGCGAGCAGGACTGGCTCGCGCTCCTGACCGACCTGAAGCGGCGCGGACTGCGCCGGCCGCCCCAGGTCGCGGTCGGCGACGGGGCGCTTGGCTTCTGGGCGGCGCTGCACAAGGCCTTCCCGACGACGACGACGCAACGCTGCTGGGTGCACAAGACGGCGAACGTACTCGCGAAGCTGCCGCGGCACAGCCACGGCGCGGCGCGTCAAGCGCTCGAGGCGATCTGGAACGCCGGGACCAAGAAGGAGGCCCAGAAGGCCGTCCTCGCGTTCAAGGAGGCGTTCGGCGCGAAGCATCCGAAGGCCGTCGAATGCGTCCTCAAGGACCAAGTCGAGCTCTTGGCCTTCTACGACTTCCCGGCCGAGCCTTGGCTCCACCTGCGGACGACGACTCCCATCGAGTCGACGTTCGCGACGGTCCGCCTTAGACACGACAAGACGAAGGGCAACGGGACCGCCGCCGCGACGCTGGCGATGGTCTTCAAGCTGACGCAGCTCGCCGCGAAGGGCTGGAGAAAACTCAACGGCTACGCGCAGCTCGTGCAGCTGCTCGCAGGCCGCAAGTTCGTGGACGGGATCGCCGCCTGATCATTTCAGGCTGAACACAACTCTTGCGAATACCTCCGCCCGGTCAGCCTCGGGGCCGCGGCTTTGGCTTTGGAATAAGAATGAGCTCGTCGTTGGGCCTCTGTGAGCGAATTCTGTCTGCGTTCCTGGCCTCTCGCCCGGTCGGGGTAACACCATCCGCCTTAGTATCAACTGTATTGACGCGAAGGGTCTTTCCGTCTTTAGTCGCGGTGATGTCGGGATAGGATCCACCCTTGCGGCCACCGTCCAAAGGTGGGAGGTACTCTTCCTTGAATCCTTCTTTGCCGCCACGATTCGTCACGGTCCAGCCATCGGCTTCAAGTTCACCAGCGACCTGATCCACATGATCCCGAGTAGCCTTGCTTCCATGTCGCCCCCCTTGCTTTACTACACAATCGCCAGCTTCTTTTGCAACATTCTCTGCAACCTCCTCAACCACTTCACTGGCGGCCTTTTTTCCCGCCTGAAGCGCCGCAACCCCACCAACGATAGCTCCCGCGGCAGCGACCGTTCCCTTCATCAGCATCAAGCCCGAACCAACTGCGCTACAACCGACTCCTATCGCGTATTGAACTCCCGTGATCTCTCCAGCCAGCAGCTGCAGAGTCATATAGCCGATTTCTACGGCATCGCCAACGCCGGGAATGAAGCCGACAGCCATGATGATTAGTTGCGCGGCTTCTCCAAAGAATACTCGACGCCACCATGAGCGGCCACCAGATGACTCCGGTTCAGTTGGATTGTTCAGCGGACCGTGCGGAGGAAGGACAAAGGGTTCGCCCCGGCCTGCTATTCCAACATAATGAGTTACGCCCCCAGTGATCGCGAACGAAATTGGATCCATACCACCAGGACTTTGGATCGCGGATGTAGCAAGCGATTTGCGTTCCGACTTTGTGTCTTGCTCAACTCCGTTTGGAGCAGACATTGGACATCCCGCACATGGCATTTCTGGCGGCGGTGGTGGTGAGCAGATCCACTCTTCATCGCTTCCACCGCGTCGGCTATCAGTGATCCCGGTCGGTGGGATCCATTGCGTGATTTGATCAGATCCGAACCAGTCTGGATCGTTACGATGCGACGCACCCGCTGGATCGGGATTTCCACCAGCATCTGCGTCACCCCCGACTCGACTGATCGGCGCATTCTGCTCAGGGTCAAAGGCCTTGTTGCTTGGCCCTCCATACAGCGCTTGCCCGGACGCCACATATGTCACTTCATGGTCGTAGTAGTTGCATCGATGGAACCACTTGTTGCCGAAGGACGCCGACAGGTCGGTCGTGGTGTCGGTCGCGTAGATGTGCTGCAGCTCGCCGAATTCCGAGTACCGATAGGTCTCGACGATGTTGGCCGCCGCGTCGACGCCGGTCAGGGCGTAGACCGAGCCCTGTGCGTTCTGGTGGTAGTAGCCCTCTTGCTCCAGCGTCGATAGGTCCGGATCGTACTTGCGGATGTAAACCGGCTCGGCCCCGGCGGCGCCCCAGAAGTACTCGATCTCCAATCGCACGGCCTCACCCGGCGAGTCGTCGATGACGTCGTACTCCTGGATCAGACTGCCGCCTGCGAAAAAGAATCGCTTGCGGTACTCGTACTCAAGACCGTCGTATTGGAACTGCTTCTCGATGCGGCGGCCCAGGGCGTCATATAGGTAGGCCGAGTGCTCCGCCTCATCGATTTGCAGAGCCACCAAGTGGTGATCGAAGTCGAATTGCCACGAGCGGGCACCCGCCGCCGACGTCCGATCGCCCGTCAGGTCGTAGCCGAAGCCTTCGGATGTTCCATTCCACGTGACGTTTGAGTAGGCATTGGTGGAGTTGGCGGTGTAGACGTCGTTAGTCGTGCTGCCGCTCTTGGGCGTCGTGGCGACGGTGACACGGTTGCCGTTGGCGTCGAGCGTATAAACTAGCTTCGTGGCATAGTTCGTCGGTGGGTCCTGCCCGAGCTCGGAAGCCGGTACTTCGCGGTAGCTCTTGGTAAGGCGGTAGGCTTTGTCGTACAGGAACGTGAAGCCCTTGTCCTGATGCAACGAGCCGTTGTTCAGGTAGTGCTTCAGCCCTTCGGTCGTGACGTGTCCAGCCGAGTCGTAAGCGTACTCGGCGGTCAGGATACTTTCGGTGGTGCTGCTGTCGGTCCGCTTGTGCGCCACGCTCGTCGGTAGCTTCCGGGAGTCGTAGCTGACGTCGACCCATGTGCCGTTGCCGTTGGTGCGCTTGAGCAGCCGCCCGCCCTTATAGTCCCACGTGCCGAGCGTCTTCGTGGTGGTCGACGTCAGTTGCCGGTCGACCTTGGTCATCCGGTTCAACTCGTCGTAAGCGTACGTCAGCTTCCCGTCGGTCGCTGTCGCGCCCGGGTAGAGTAGCGTGCTGACGCGACCTTGATCGTCGTACGACCACGTGACGACTTTGCCGCCGGAGCCGGTGTTGCCGACCCCGTACCGCATGGTCTCGGTCTCGACCAGCGACGCGGTGTTGTAGGTGTACAGGACCAACGAGTCAGTGTCTCCGGCCGAGGTCAGCCGGCCGAGCCCGTCGTAGGCGTAGGTCTGCGCGGTGTCCTCGCCGCGGACGTGCGTCGCCAAGGCGAACGTGCGGTTCGTCAGCCGATTCAACAGATCGTAGGCCCCGAAGACCTGCGTGCCGTTCTGATCCGTGGTGGTCAGGACGTTCGAGTTGACGTCGTACGTGAACGCCCGCACGCCGCTGTCGGCAAAGGTTTGCGTCGTGCAGCGTGACAACCGGTCGTAGGCGTAGGTCGTCGCGTAGTTCTTGGCGTCCCAGACCTTGGTGACTCGGTCGTTGTGGTCGAACTCCGTCCGCGTGGTCAGCTCATTCGTGCCCGAGTACTGCACGCGCGCTGTGATCCCCCGGCCGAGTTCGTCGTAAGCGAAGAACGACTTCCAGCCGTTCGGATTTTCCGTCGTCACCAAATTCGACCGGTGGTCGAAGGTGTAGAGCGACGCGAAGTTCGCCGGGTCGTAGGCCTTGGTGACCCGGTTCAGGTTGTCGTACTCGAATCGCCACAGGTAGGTGTCGAACCCCGAGACGCCGCCCTGCTTCTCCTCCTCCTTCTTGGTCAGGATGTTGCCGAGCGCGTCATAAGTGAAGGTGACCTTCGAGCCGATCGCGTCCTGACAGACCGAGATCCGCCCGAGGCCGTCGTAGGTGCAGATGGTGAGGTTGTTGTTCTCGTCCTTGGTGGTGAGGACGTTGCCTGCTGGGTCGAAGACGTACTCGGAGGTGATCCAGCCGTCGCCGACGGCGCTGCCGCCAGAGGTGTAGATCTTGGCTTCGGACTTGGTCTGACGATTGGCGCTGTCGTAGGCGAACGTGCTACGGGAGAGCTCGACCCCACCGCTGCGGTAGGCGGCGACGGCGTCCGGAAGATGGTCGGGGCCGTACTCGGTGACTGCGTAGTGCCCGAGGGCGTTCTCGGTCTTGGTCATCCGGTCGTGGTGATCGTAGTAGAACTTCGTGTAATGCGAGCTCGACTTGGGCTCGATCGCCTTGGTCAGCCGGAAGTTGGTGTCGTACTCGAAGGTGCGGGAAGCGGCGTAGCCGGTACCCGCGGCGTCGATCGCCTTGGTGCGGAGGCCGAAGGCGTCGTACTCGGCGGTGAAGACGTCGCCGGTCGGCGTGGTGACCGACGTGATCCGGTCTTCTTGGTCGTAGGCATACTCCGTGGTGCGGCGGGTCGCGCCCTGCACGTCTTCGATGCGCTTCGTCAGGCGATCAAGCAGGTCGTACTCCAGATCGACGGTGAACCAATCCGAAGCGGCGTTCTGGGTCTCGACCTTGGTGAGGTTGTCGGTGAGATCGAAGTAGTACTTCTCTTCGTACGAAAGCGGCGTCGGCGCGATGCGCTTGGTCACCCGGTTGGCGCGGTCGACTTCGAAAGTGGTTTCGTGCGCCAACGCGTCCTTGGCGGTCGTCACGTTGCCGAATTGATCGTACAGATACGCGCCGGTCTGGATCGCCAAGCCGCCGGTGTCCGCCTGTACGGTGTACGGCCGGTAATCGCCGTCGTAGTTGAAGTCGATGACTTTTCCGCGCGGATCGGTCACGGTGTCGAGCAAATAGCGCGAGCCGGACAAGTACGTGCAGCTCGTCGTCAGATTCAACCTCCCCGATCCGGCGTCATGGACGTGGGTGAGCAGATTCGCCCTGGTGTCGTAGGCGAAAGTGTCGACGACGCCGGCCGCGTCGGTGGACTTGGTCAAGACATGATATCGGCTGATGTCATATTCGTACGACGTCGTGAGCGCGTTCGCCCCCGACGCATCCGTGCTCTTCTGCGTGAGCAGATTCGCGTTCGTGTCGTAGGTGTACTCCTCGCGCGCGCCGTTCGGCTTGGTCAATCCGATTAGGTTGAACTTCGTGTCGTAGGAGTAGGTCCATGCCGGGTTCGTGCCGTGCAGCCACTCCTTCTTCGTTAAGAGGTTGTTGACGTCAAAGTAGTATTTGATGCCGGTGCCCGCGCGGTCGACGACGGTCGTCGTTTTCGGGCCTGGGCTCGAGCCCTGGGACAATGTAAACGCCGGCGACGGTGTCCCGGAGTCCAGCGAGTCCGCGCCCGGCCCATACTCTTGAGCGAAACACTGCATGGTGTTCGCGGTGTAGTAGTTGCGGACGAAGGGCTTCGGCGTCGATTGCGCGTTCTCTTTGGGATCAGTGATCGTCAGCAAGAGATGCCGGTACGGGTCGGAGGCAGTCGACGAGTTGTAAGTGTAGGTCGTGACCTTCGCGCCGGTCTCCCCGTGCAGCGCGGTGACCTTCGTCAGGTCGCCATAGCTGTCGTACTCGAACTTGATCTTGCGCGCGGGAGAGCCGTAGTCCTCGATGAACTGCAACCTATTGTTGGAGTCGTAGGTAAAGGGGTACTCGCGCCCTTGCGTGTCTTTGACCTTCTCGATTTTCGTGTCCGGGTTGCTGGAAACCGGGGACGCCGACGGGAAGACGACTTCGGTCGCGTTGCCGTTCAGGTCGCGAAGATACCGGACGCGCCCCTTGGTTACGGCTCCGCTGGTGTAGACGTCGTACTCGAAGCGGAAGCCGTCCTTCGAGGTGCGGACCCAACGACTGACGGAAGAGTCGTAGGCAAAGGTGTCGTAGCGGCCGGTCGGTCCGTCATAAACGACGGGGCTCGAACCAGAGCGCGGGGTGTAGAGATCAACGCGGCCAGTGCCGTCATAGCTGAGGATGCGCGTCACGCCGTTGTCGATGTTGGTTTCGAAGCGGGCATTGAACGAAAAGTCCCAGCGGTGGCCGAGAGGGCCGTTGTAAGCGACCATCGATTTGTAGTGACGATCGAAGGCGAAAGGAAAGCCGACGGACGGCACGGAGAAGTCGACGAGGTCGATCTTGACCTCGCCGTTGACGGGATAGATGGGGTCGCCGACTTTCGGCTCCATCGCCGTGTGGGACAGCGAGACTTTGGCTGAAACATCGCCCGTGAAGCCGGAGAAGGCTTCTTGTCCGCGTGCGGTGGTGACGGTTGAAAGCGAAGCCAAAACGGCCCAGACGCAGGCGAATTCAACGGACGATCTCATGACGAGCTCCGAATCGATGGAATTTGGAACGCCGTCGCGCGGAGCGACGTCGCGAGTGAGGTTGAGAAGGTTGCAGCGTGGAAACGCCGGCGGATGGCGGCAGCCGTGAGATCCCAGTGCAGGTTCGCCACGCGCACTTGCGCGGCGGCGACCATGGCGCGGGTGGCGATCGGATCGGCGAGGACTCTTGCGATGGACGTGGCGCAGGCGACGGCGTCGCCCGCGGGGAAGCGACGGGCGGATTCCGTCGGCAACGCATCGCGATGTCCGGGCACGTCCGACAACACGACCGGTGCCCCGCAGGCGGCGGCCTCGACGACGGCGAGGCCGAATCCTTCTTTTGCCGATGGGGCGACGAAGACCGCGGCTTGCTGGAGCAAGGCAACCTTGGCCGCCACCGAAACCGCGCCGAGGAATTCGACCGGAGCGGCAAGGCGGCGAGCCAAGGCTTCCAGTCCAGCGCGCGCCGGGCCGTCGCCCGCGATCCGCCAACGAAGGTCGGGATGTGTCTGCCGCAGCAACGCCGCGGCGCGGATCGCGACGTCGACTCGTTTGTAGTTGACGAGCCGGGAGACCACCGCCACGAACGGCGCGCGAGGCGCGGCGGGCGCTCCCGGTCGGTAGATGGCATGGTCTAAACCGTTCTCGACGACGGTGACGTCATCCGGCTGCAGACCAAGCTGCACGAGTTCGGCCTTGGTCGACGCTGAGACCGCGATGGCCGGAGTTCCGCGATAAACGCGGCCGATGCGACGCTCGAGAAGCCAAAGCGCGGTAGCGCGGGCAGGGTCGACCGTGCGGAAGAACTGGCATCCGAAGAGGTGGTGGAAGAGCGCGACGACGGGGATGGTCGACCACCGCGGAGCGCGGAACGGGATCTTGTTGACGTCGTCCACGAGGACGTCGAAGCGCTCGGTGTCGAGCAGCCGTCGTGCCGCCGCAGGGACGGCCCACGCGGCGGTCAGATCGGTCCCCGCGCGGACGACCCGCACGCCGTCGAAGACTTCTGCCGCCGGCGCACCATGCGGCCGGGAGACCACCAGCGAGACCTCATCCCCCGCCTGCACGCAGCGGGTCAGGAGCTCGCGCAGATGGACCTCGGCGCCGCCCGCCAACGGATCCCGCCAATCGCGCCAGTTGAGGACTAAGAGCCTCACCGGGCATCCTCATTGACGGCCGGGTCCAACGCCGAGATCCAAGCTTCGAGCATGGTGCGGCGCGGATGGCGCGGATCGAGCGCGAGCACTTGCCGGTAGTGGGCGGCGGCTTTGGCGGTCGCCGCGGGGCGCCCATGGAAGACGAGGCCGAGGTCGTAGTGCAGGTCGACGAGATCGGGGTTGCGGGCGAGCGCCGCTTCGGCCGCCGGGATCATGGCCTCGTCGTTCCGGATAAGTTTGGCGGCCTTCGCCATACAAGCATGGCCGACCCACGCTTCGGGATAGAGCGCCATCAGGCGTTGCCCGAGCTCCGTCAGACCGGCCCGGTCCTGCGCGTTGCGCAACTCGCGGTAGCGGTGTTCGCAGGCGGCCAACGGCGGCCGAGACAGCGCCAAGGCGCCCGCCAAGTGGCGAGCAGCGTCTTCAGGTCGAGAGCGGGCGATCGCACGCCCCCAAAGCTGGAGATGCAGCTCAGGATCGACGGCGGCCAACTCGGCGCCGAGCGCGAAGTAGCCGTCGTCGTCCTCAACTCGCGCCAAGAGATCCAAGATCTGTACTTGCGCCGCGCGATCCGCCGGCCGGGCGGCGGCAGGAAGCAACTTCCATTCGGCCTGCGCGCCGGCGTCATCGCCGTCTTGCAAGCGCCGGAGGAGCCGCTCCGCCCGAGCGGACGGGCTAGCGTCGCGCTGCGCGAAATACCGCGCTTCGACGGCGGCGGCTCCGGCTACATCACCGTGATGGCGGAGGAAGGCTGAGTGCTCGGGTCCATACGGCGCAAACGCAGCCTCGGCGGCCCGCGCCGCGTAGAGCGCGACGGGATCGGCCGTGGTGCTCCACCGCGCGACAGCGGTCGGATATGTCGTGATAATCCAAGCGAGCAAGCCCGCCGTCGTCAGCAGCAGCGGCAACAGCCGACCGCGACGGACCAAGTGCGCGAAGAGTCCGGCGAAGCCCGCGGCGACCGCGACGGCGGCCGGTAAGAACGAGGCGTGGGGCGGACGCCCGAGCGCGGCCGGGACCAGCGGAGCCGCCGCGGCCGCCGCCCACCCGAGGAGCGCGCGCCAGCGCCGGTCATGGACGCCGAAGAGCGCGCCCAAGAGGAGCGCCGTCGCGGCGAGGCCGCCGACCAACGGGTCCCACCAATGTTGATAGCCGTAGCGATTCGGTCCGGCGAACGTCGACGTCCATGGCAAAAGCGCGGTTTCTATCGCAGCGGCCGCCGCGCGCAGCGTTTCGCACTGCTTGTCGGCGGCGCCTTCGCGCCACGCCACGAAGTCGGCCGGAACGCCGCCGCTCAGGACACCGACCACGCCTCCGATCGCCAGCAGGAGCAACGCGTGCCGGTGCGGGAACCAAGGTTCGCGGCGGGCGCCGCAGAGGAAGATCAACGGCCAGGCGACGGCCGGGGCGGCGGCCAACGCCACCGTGCCTACGAGCGCCGCGGCCCGCCAAGCCGTGAGGCTCGCCGCGCAAAGGAACAACCCGCCTGCCAGCGTCGCCAAGACGACCCCCGCGCCGAACCGCGCGCCGTCTAGCGCCACGTCGGCCCAGAAGGGCGAGAGCGCCGCACAGGCGACGAAGACGCCGGCGGTCATGCCATGCCTGGAGAGGCCGCGCGGCGCGGCGACCGTCGAACTAAGCTCGGAGGCGACCTTCAAGGTGGGATGATTCATCGCGGCGGTCCTCCGACGGCACCCGGTCGGCCGGCGGTCGGCGGCTCGATGCCGCGCGCCGCTCCCGCCGCACCGGCCGGTCGCGGCGCCGGAGCCGAGACTTCGGCGGCGGTCGGCGCGGCGAAGGGCGACGGTGCC
>SXGT01089165.1_pt1 | contig 10082 bp, 8 predicted proteins | sample 3176221 | NCBI WGS metagenome assembly SXGT01 (sample SAMN11356862, study PRJNA531348) | freshwater metagenome | isolation source: freshwater sample F1-120 | place: China: Fuxian Lake, Yuxi | collected 2017-12-25
ACCATCCTCCTTTTTTGTTTTGGCACTTGGATTCTAGTCGATGCGTTGCTTTCTGCCAATCCTTTCCTCTCCCCCTTCACCCTTCACCTGCAATTCTTTTGGCTTTTTTATCTCTACCTTCATCTTGAAACAACCCTACCAACAGGAGAACAACTTTATGAATACCGAAACCAACAAAATCATTATGCGCCAGATCATGCAGGCGATTGACCACGGCCACTGGGCTGCGCTAGAAGCACACCCCGGCCTCTATGAAACCAGAGAAAGTGTACCGATGTTGCACGCCGCCTTTCCCGATATGCAGACAACCATGGAGCAGGAGATCGTGGCCGGGGACATGATCACCACGGTTGTTACCGTGCGCGCCACGCACCAGAAAGAATTTCTCGGCATCCCTGCCACTGGCAAGCAGGTCAGCTTTATGGTGATCAGGCTGGATCGCATTGTGGACGGCAAAATCGTCGATCACTGGGCGCTGCCTGATTTCTTCAGCCTGCTGCAACAGATCGGCGGGGCGATTGTGCCTGGTGCGACCGTGATGGCATGGAAATAACCAACGATATTGTCAAAATTTATGCTTACAGGAAAACCAACATGACAATGCAAAATACTTTTGAACAAACGCTAACGACTGACGGCCCTGAAACCAGTGGCGGACAGCGGATGGCAGGGCTGACGGTTGCTCCTATCCTGACCAAAGCCAACAATGGCAATGGTAGTCATCAACCGAACGGTGTCACCATCCCGCGACTAGATGGCGCGAGCAAAGAGGCTGGCGTCGCCGAAGCGACTGCTCGCGGCGACCTCGATCATCATGTGATCCCCGATGCCGAGTTGCTGCAATATCCGTGGTCTTGTATTGGCCGGTTAGAGGCCGCGTGGAAGGGCAGCGGCGATTTTCAACTGGCTGGTACGGCCACGCTGGTGGGGCCAACTATGATCCTCACGGCCAGTCATATCTTTAGTGTACGTCCGCCCAGTGAATGGAACTTTCGGTTTGTGCCGGGCTACAAAAGCGGGCCGCGCCCTCAAGACCCGACAAACGGTGCTCATCTCAGCGCCCTCTTGACCGGCCGGATGATCACCGGCAAACCCAATGGTGATCACGCCAATAACAATCAGGTGGTGGGCTGGGATTTTGCCATCTGTGAACTCAATAGCCGTCTAGGCGATTTCTGGGACCACATCGGCGTGCGTTCCGGCAGCAGCAACTTCTATAAAGATCACCGCTGGTACAGCGTCGGCTATCCGCTGGGCATGGGCGGCGAGAATCCGATCCGCTTTCCCGGCATCGACATTTCCGACGTTGACAGCGATGACTATAACACCAAGGAGATCGAGACTGACGATTACAACTTTGACACCTTTTTCCCCGGCGACCAAAACTTTTCACCGGGCTGGTCCGGCGGCCCGCTGCTGGGTGTGGTCGATGGCGCCTGGTGGGTCGTCGGGGTGATGTCCGGGCGCGAGCCAGACGGGGTTTTCGACCTCATCGACGGTGTCAATGTCTTTGCCGGTGGCAAGCGGCTGGTCGAGGCTCATAACCAAGCCAACAAGGATTGGTTCCCGTCACGCGCGATTGTGCCGACCTGGGCGCACGTGGCCGCTGTCTCGCGCAGCCTTGACAAACTGGATCTCTTTGTCACTGATGTCGATGGCAAGATCCGCACCGCCTCGTGGGAGCCGGCCTTTGCCGATGGTTGGCAAGGCTGGCATGAGATTAATGGTGGCCGAGCAGCAGACGGGATGCCACTTCATGTCATCTCACGCAGCAAGGATAAGTTGGACCTCTTTGTCATCGGCTACGAACAGGTCGTCTACACGGCGGCCTGGGAACCGGCCTTCACTGACGGCTGGCACGGCTGGTGGGATATTCACGTAGCGCGGTCGCCGGGTGGGCGCATCACTGGTGTTGCGCGCAGTAAAGACAAGCTGGACATCTTTGTCGCCGGTGCCGATGGGCGTATCTACACCGCCTTTTGGGAGCCAACCTCGACCGTTGGCTGGAGCAACTGGCGAGCCATTGGTGATGTCAAAGTGCCAAACGGCGCCTATATCACCGCCGTCTCCCGGAGCAAGGACAAGATTGACCTCTTTGTGGTCGATGTCAACGGCAAAATTCGCACCGCGGCTTGGGAACCAAGCTTCGGCTGGGAGTGGCGTGGCTGGTGGGAGATCAACGGCGGGATGGCGACGCCGGGCGCACCCGTAACGGCGGTTTCCCGCAGCAAGGACAAGCTCGACATCTTTGTGGTGGGAACTGACAGCCGGGTCTGGTCTGCCGCCTGGGCGCCATCCGCCACCAACCAGTGGTTTGGCTGGTTTCCGATTGGCGATGTGCAAGTGCCGCAATACTCGGCGGTCAACGTAGTCTCGCGCAGCACCGACAAACTCGACCTCTTTGTCACCGATGTCAACGGCATGATCCGCACGGCGGCTTGGGAACCGGCCTTCACCGATGGCTGGCGTGGCTGGTGGGAGATCAAGGGCGGACGCGCAAAACCTGGCGCGCCCGTGACAGCCGTCGCGCGCCGCAAGGACGTGATCGACCTTTTTGTCGTCGGCACGGATGGTCACGTCTGGAGCGCCGGCTGGGCTGGGGGAACGGCAGCCGATTGGAACGGTTGGTGGCACATTGGCCCGTAACGATTCAAGTGTATGGATGGACAACAAGGAGCAATGTATGAACGAAGCAAAAAAGCCAAATTTGACGCCTGCCCAACAAGCATTATCCGACTTGTGGGATGAACATTTACAGCACGAGTTTGCGACAAAAGATGCCACGCAGACCATCGACACGATGGTGAAGGATGCCTATGTCAACCATGTCCCTGTGCTGACGGGTGGATCGGGGCGCAAGGAGTTGGGTGCGTTCTATGCCACCTACTTCATCCCACAGATGCCGCCCGACATGGAGATCGTGCCCGTTTCGCGCACAATCGGCAGCGACCGTCTGGTGGATGAGTCGGTGGCTAAATTCACGCACACGCTGCGGATGGACTGGCTCCTGCCCGGCCTGGCCCCGACGGGGAAACGGGTCGAAGTGGCGCTGGTGGTGATCGTGGAGTTCCGTAATGGCAAACTGGCTGGCGAACGGATCTACTGGGACCAAGCCTCGGTACTCGTCCAACTCGGTTTGCTCGACGCTGCAACACTACCTGTCGCCGGGGTGGAAAGTGCGCGAAAAGTGCTGGATCCGACGATTCCCAGCAACCAATTGATTGTGCGGGCAACGCTAGGACAATAGGAACAGAGTTGTTTGTCAATCGTCTTCCGGGCAGCTTGAGCGCTAGAGCGAACGTACAGGTTAGAGCTTCCCGGAAGATGGCAAAATGTCTTGGTCATCTTGTAATGAGCCAACGCTAGGGCAATGGGAGGTAACAGCATAATGAGCATGACCGCCTTTTTCACCCAATTTCCGAAAGAAACACGCGTTGCGACGCTAACCGGCCAACCCGGTCTGCCTGACGGCGAGTATGGTTTTCTCGAACTGTACTGCGACGATCCGGCTTGCGATTGTTGGCGGGTATACAGTGACAACATGTCAACTGTGCTTCACCTCTACGTTTTCGCAGCACCCCTCTACAATCGCAACGCGACGACCAACTTCGCCAGCGCGGCCGCCGGGTCTTGACAGAGACCAGAATGGACAGGCGAGCTTTGGATCACGGTGCTGTGTGGGGCGACGAGCCAATGAAAGCGTTCGGCGCGGTCAAAGTGGGCAAATGGCCCTTCGCCGGCACAGATGCGCGGGATCAGGTCGAGGTGGTCGCGCACGGTGGCCATCGATAGATCGGGCGCCAGGGCGTGCAGCCGTGCTTCCGCCAGATAAATCTCCGCCGCCAGAAAGCGTTTGGTGCGACAAAAGAGAATGACGCCGGCCTGGATAAATTCACACCGTTCCACCCGTGGCGTTACCTGGATATAGGCGTAATCATACGAGTGCAGCGTGGGCATTCAGCGCCTCCTGCACAAAAAGGTCCGCCGCCGCCAACCGAGCGGTCAGATAGGCCAGGTAGCCGGCGCGATGTTCCTCTGGCGTGGCAAATTGGGCTTCCTTGCCTAACCAGTGGTCGGGAATCGCTGCTGTAATTTGCTGTAACTGCACCTCGGTAAGGCGCGAACGCAACTGTTCATCGACTGCGCGCACTTTGCTGGCCCGCGGGAGCAGCACATGCTGGCGAATAAAGGCAAAGGGCGAACGGCTACGTTCCAGATAGTCGCTCCAATCGTGATGAAAATAGAGCGCGGCGCCGTGGTCGATGAGCCAGAGGTCTTCCTGCCAGAGCAACATGTTGACATTGCGCGGCGTGCGATCCACGTTGGTGACATAGGCGTCAAACCAGACAATGGCTGAAGCCAGCGCTGCGTCTACCGGCGGCTTCAGCAGCGGATTATAGGCAAAAGCGCTGGGTAGATAGCGCAGCGCCAGATTCAAACCGGCGCTGGCCTGGATCAGGTCGCGAATTTCGGGGTGCGGCTCAGAGCGCCCTAAAATCGGGTCGAGTTCGATAAAAACGATCTCCGGCAGGCGCAGCCCTAATGCCCGCGCAATCTCGCCGGCCACCAACTCGGCAATCAACGCCTTTGGCCCTTGCGCTGCGCCGGCAAATTTCATAACATATAACTCGCCGTCATCGGCTTCCACCACTGCTGGGACGGAACCACCTTCGCGCAAGGGGTGAATATAGCGCGTGGCTGTCACTGTTCTGATCATACAAAGAACCAATCTTGTTACGAATTACGATTTACAACTCACGAATTACGCAAATAGTAGCGCAGGAGTAGCGAATGGACAAGCTTGCACAGGTAAAAATCGCGCCTTTGGTGGTCAATGGTCAAACAATCCGCTTTGCCCAAGCCGAATTTGTGGATGCGGCTGCCCTGCTTGCCGTGATTTTGGCGGCCTATGCTGAGTTTTTCGGCAAGTTGGAGCCACCCTCCGGCGCTTTTGCCGAGACGGAAAGCACCATTGGCGCAAAGTTGACCAGCGGCGGCGCGATCAAAGCGGTGGTAGAGCGTCCAGACGGCAGCGACCTGATCGGCTGTGTCCTCTATGAATCCAAAGGGGAGTTTATGTACTTTGGTCGGTTAGCTGTTTTGCCGGCTTGGCGGCGTTTTGGCGTGGCGCGTGGCTTGATCGCGGCGGTGGAGGAACAGACAAAAGCGGTTGGCTTGAGCCGTGTACAAATTGGCGTCCGCCTGGTCTTGCCGGCGCATCAGGCGTACTACGAGGCGCTCGGCTACCAGCCAATAGAGTACGCCTGTCACCCCGGTTTTTCGCAACCCACCTCCGTCACAATGGAGAAACAATTCGCTTGAATCAGGTATCTATTGGCGCAATTGTATCGGGAAGAGGGTAACAAAAAGGTGTGGCGCAGATGCCACACCTTTTTGTTACCCTCTCCATTTACAAAGAGCTAAGCGATTGGGGGCAACCGCTCCATTGGTTTTCTACTTGCGCACCACCGGCAGATAGAGTTGGCTCTTTGGCCCGACATTGGTAGCGCAACTCTTGCTGACATCAACGTCCTTGGAACCGATAATGACAGTGCCATAGTTGTCGGTAAGTTCGACGCGCATGGTGTGCTGATTATCGGCGCCGCAGAGATACTGATGGCTGGCCTGCGGCCCAACGGAGACGACATAGGGGCTGCCATCACCAAAGTCCCAGCGGTATTGCACTGTTCGTGGGAAGAGCGTATTGGCGCTGCGCCCTTGCAACCCATAGCCGGCGCTGGCGTTGAAGTGGTGTAAGGTGCTGCTGACCGCCACAGTATTGGTGATCTGCACTGTGGTCGGCGCCGGCGCCCACGTCCAATCGAGGAAGGCGCCCAGCAGTTCACTGCGGGTGGTGGGAGTGAAGCCAAGGCCGGCACTGAAGCTGTTGTTCATCCCCTCCAAGCCAAAGGTGGCATAGACGCTGCGCCCGGTGTAGGTGACGCCAGGTTTCTCCAACGAGGGTTGCAACCGATGGCCCATGGCGACCGTGCCATGATAGATGTTGTGTGGCCCTTGATAGGTAAGCAACGGGATGCTCTGCAAATTGTCATCGCCGTTGGGCGCTTGCGAGCCATCATGGGCGGCATTGTCAATCTCATCTACATAGGGTTGATTGGCCAACACCTCCGGCAGAATTTGTCCACGGATTTCACCACCCGGATTGGCCGTGGTGTGGACATTGATATAAAGACCTTCATTGACCATCTGCTGCACTTGCGTAATGTTCAGGCTCGGTGAGATAACGCCAGAGACGCTCAGGGTTCTGGTGATGAAGCGCGGCAACGTCAACCCGCCCAGCGGCGCCAGATTGCGAATGACCGGGCCATTCACGCCAGCAGCGCCGGTGTGGATGTGCATACCAGTCAGGGTAATCGGCTGTGTGGTCGAGGGGGTTACGGTGACGCGGAAGCTGGTGTAGTTGCGGTCAATATCATGGAAGATCGAAAACGAGCCTTTGGTCAAGGTAGTCACTGGCGTCACTTCCTGCGTGCCAGAGAGCGGGCCGACAGCAGACAGTTGCCGCGGCTGGGTCAGATCAACCACGACATCAGAGAGAATAGCCGATGCTGAGATTGTTGGTCGAATGTAGGATGTGGGCGTCTTATCTTCGGCCAGTGTGCTGCCAGAGAGGCTGTCCTGAATCCAGTTAGCGCCCAATCGTGATTGGTAGAAGAAGTGCGAGTTGCCGGGATCGGTTTCATCGTGGTCAATGGTCGCCGCCATATCCTGGCCCATGACAATGACGGAACCACCGGCGTTCAGATACTCGACAAGTCGATCCATATCCTGATCGGTCAACCCGCCGCCATCGACGAAGTTGTCGCCGGTGAAGTAGACAACCGCACGGTAGCGGCTGAGTGTAGCGGCGTTTGGTAACAAGGTTGTATCACTGTTGAGGACAGTGTAAGTATAGCCCAGTTGATCGAGGGTGTTCATATAGTACCAGCGGTAATCCGTAAGCCCCTCTGTACTAAAGTCGCCATCAACCAGCAGCACATCCGCCACAGGCTCTGCGGGCATGACACGCGCCCAGGCCGGCAAATGGGCATCGTGTGTGGGGCCATCCAAAATAACAAAGCCCTGATTGTCACCAATCCCTGGACTTGTCACCGAGTTAAAGGTAATGGCAACTTTCTTGCTCTCACCCGGATTGAGGCTGATAGAAGCGACACTTGTCGTGACTGCCGTGATCGGTTTGGTTTGGGTTGGGGCAAAGCCGGCGCTTGTGTTCAGTGTACTCAGCGTATAGCTTTCCGCTGCGGACGCAACACTGGTGATGGTGACGGTGATCGTCTTTTGCGTGCCAGTGGGAACAAAGCCAAAGCTCAGGCTGGGCGGCTCGAGAATCACGCCAGGGTCCGCCGCTTTCGCCAAATCCAACCGACCGGCGCCCATATCAAGCGGTTGGGCTGGAGTTCTGCCATCGGCAAGATACACATTCATATACTTGGCGGTGGACATCAAAGCCGATTTGATAGCAGCCGGCGGCCAAGTGGGGTGGATCTGCTTGAGGAGCGCTGCCGCGCCGGCAACATGGGGCGCAGCCATGGAGGTACCCGATGCTTGACCATAGCCTAAATGGCGCGCTTCACCAGTAACGCCCGATGTGTAACCCTGGGCAAGGATATTGACGCCGGGGGCGGCAATGTCGGGCTTTAAGACGCCGCCGACCCCTGGGCCGCGGCTGCTAAAGCCAATAATGCGATCCGGTTTGCTGCCAGCCTGGAAGGTATTTTTGGTGTCCAGTTGCAGAATGGCCGCCGCTTCGCCATTCGTCGTGTAGTGGCTGATTAGCTTTTCACCATTGCTTTTGCCAATGAAAACCGCCGCAATGGCGACCTCACTCGCATTGGCGCCGGCCCCCATATTCATAATATCGTCACCACCGGCAGCGCTGTTATAAACGACGACAAAGGTTGCACCGGCTTGCTGTGCGTTAAAGGCTTTCAAGCTGAAATCACAAGACCCGCGACTAATCAGTGCGGCTTTGCCGGTAAAGGTGTTGGCCGGCCAGGCGTTGCAGCCTAGCACGTTGGCTGGATCAGCAACCACAGCGGGCATATAAGGAAAATCGGTAATACTATTGACGGGCAAAGGTGGGCCAAACGCAGCAGAGCCAATCGGCATGGGCAGCACATCGGGGGCACTGGGCAGCCGTACACTGCCAACCGCTAAGGTGCCGGACGTTGTACTGGCCGCCACATTGATATAGTGGGGCGATGGATGGTCACCCGTGCCGGTGTTGGGGCCAGCGTTGCCATTGGACATAACGACAAAAACGCCCGCCTTAACGGCATTGATCAGCGCCGTATCCAACGGATCAAATTCGCCGCCAATGCTGCCGGGGCCACCGCCCCACGAGTTGTTAACCACATCGGCGCCATCTTGCACAATATCTTCCAGGGCGGCAATGCCTTCGGTGGTATAGAAGGAGCCAATGCCATTGACACTTTCATAGAAGACCCGATAGCTCATCACATAGGCTTTGGGCGCTACGCCGCTAATCGTGCCGACATTGACGCCATTGTACGTTGCCGTGACAATGCCGCCGGCCGCTGTCGATGCGGTGTGCATCCCATGCGACGTGCCATTGACACCCGGCCAGGGGTTTTCATCACCAGCCGCCGGCGGGTCCCAGGAACGGAAGTAGGCGCGCGAGGCAATGATCTTGCCATTGTTGTTGGCCGTTAAGCCCAAGCCGTTAGGAGCGTAGCCGGGCGGATAACTATAGCCGGCACCATTCATCATGGCGGCCTGATAATGGACGCCGCCATCCATCGATGCCACCTTAATGCCAGCACCGCCATTGGCGCGCCCGCCGACACTATTCCAGATTGTTGGGGCGTTAATCAAGGTCGTGCTGGTATAGAGCTGGGTGTAATGGGGCGTGTCAAAATAAACATTCTTGACACCGGGCAATTTCGCCAGGGTGCGTAGTGCATCCGCTTTGGGAGTGGCGCCGGGGGTAACGGCCAAGCCATTGAAAACGATCTGATAGCTCGCTTCCTCGGTAAAGCCAGCTTCATTGCGGAAAGTGGCAACTGCGGCGCCAGTAAGGGCGGCTTGCATGTTGCTCACAAAGGCCGCCTGTTCGGCACGCAGTTGGTTGACATAAGCCTGGGCAGCGCTTGAATTCGCGTCCAGCTTGCCGTTCACAGCGGCGGCGGTTACATCGGTTAAATAGGCCACAGCCAGCGGGGGACTAGCCAATTCAACAATAAGGCGCGGTGATTCAACAGCAGCCGTCTCTACCGGAGCAGAGGGGCCATCGCTGACCACCGGCAATTGGCTTTCAGCATAAGCGACTGGGGTGATCATCATGCTGAGGATGACGATCACAGCGATTATGCGCATGACCTGACTTTTAGACATGCGAGTTACTCCTTTGCGCAAAGCGCACATTGTGGTTGCCAAAGATAGATTAAAAATATACCAACGAGCGCCAGAAAGGTACACTTTTTACAGGAGTACTAGGTTACTTTCTGTGCTGCTCGTGAGTATAACAGTACGTGAGTATAACAGTAGTTGTTTTGGGGTAGAATCTAGTTCCTACCAAACGGGTGGCAGGACTGTTTAGTATTATATATCACAAAATCAACAGTTTGCAAATAGCTTACAAAACTTATTGCATAACCCAAGTTGTGACCCCTACCACGGAAGCTGCGAATTGTCATTCTGAGCCGGTAGTTTGGCGAAGAATCTCACATGTATCGACGAAATTGAGATTCTTCGGCGGAAAAGCCGGGTACCCCTTGGGTGCAGAATGACAATTTTGACCTGTTTTTGCATAAGGTCACAACTTGGGTTACTTATGTAACGCACAAAGATAACAAACAACAACAAAGTGCTACCGAACTTCACACCTGCCCGTTTTCAGCCCTTCAAGCCCTTACTATTATATCTAGCAGCAGTTACTAACATACAATTTATCTTTGCAAAACTAACGATAAAATAAACTATTTTTGATCAAAAGCCCCTTGACAGAATAGCATTTTATCTTAATCGGCACCGTAAGTATCAGAATTATAATCAGAAGTCAATGAAGAGGCAAGTGATGTCATGGACTGATAACCATTAGT
>SXGT01208788.1_pt1 | contig 10082 bp, 6 predicted proteins | sample 3176221 | NCBI WGS metagenome assembly SXGT01 (sample SAMN11356862, study PRJNA531348) | freshwater metagenome | isolation source: freshwater sample F1-120 | place: China: Fuxian Lake, Yuxi | collected 2017-12-25
ACTCCAGCGCGTCGGCCTTCCGCGCGGCCTCCCCCAGTTTGCCGCGCACGCGCACGACGCCGATGTTCTTCGCGTTCCGCTTCACCACCTGGTAGTCCTGCGGCGAATCGAGCACCAGCCCGACCCCTGCGTGGGCGACGACGAACTCTACCAGTTCGCGGCACTGGAAGAACCCGGGCCACATGTTGTGCCCCTGCTGCGGCGGGACGATGAGAGTCATGGTGCCGCCGAGCGCCGCGTACCGCTCCTTCACGCGCCCGCTGTTGGCCTCCAGCGGCACCACCTTGTCAACGTCCCCGTGAATCGCGAACAGCGGCACCTTCGCCTTCGCCAGCCCGTCGAGCCGGTCCACCGGGTTGAACTGCTTGAGCTTCTCCTTCAGTTCGGCGGGCTTCAGCTCGAACGCGCCGGCGGCGGGCTCGACGCCAGGGTAACTCGCAATGTCGCACACCGGGTAGATGCCGGCGAACGCGCCCACCTTGTCTGGGTTCGCGGTCGCCCACGACAGCGTCATCAGCCCGCCGCGACTGCGCCCGAGCAGCACCGGCTTCTGGGAGTACCCCTTCGCGGTCATCGCGGCGTATAGCGTATCGAACACCTTGTTCCCGGCCGGGCTGCCGTAGGACTCGCCCGCGTCGATGCCCGCGACCGCGATCCCGGCGGCGCGGAACCGCTCGAACATCCACTTCTCCTCCGGCCCCGGCAGGTTCGGCAGCGTGGGCGCGTACCACACCCACGGCTTCGCGGGCGTGTCGGGCGCGGCCTTGGCGGGGATCAGAAACGCCGTGCGCTCGGACACCTCGAACACCTCGCCGTCCAGCGGCAGCAGCTTCTTGGGAGGGGCTCCGTAAGCCACACACGGCGCCGCGAATCCCGCTACCACTATCAGCAGTTGGGCACGCATCGCGCGACCTCCTCCGGTACTTCGCTCCGCGCAACACGCCGGCGTAGGCGCATTTCAACTCCGGCTGCACGCTGGAGCTTTCCTTATTCGGGGAACCCGGGGTGTCCCCAGAGTTTTCGCGGTCGAGCGTGCTTTCGGGATTTCCCCTGTGCCCGGAGACGGATGACGCTCGCCAACTCGGGCGTGCCAAACGCGTCACGCCCGGGGCCGTCGGCCGCGAACTCGGATTGCCGGTTGACGGGTGACCGAGAGCGTGAGAAAGTTACCTATCCGCCTCACGCTCCTCCCGCGTTCCCCTCGCGAACCCGACCAGCATGCGTGCCCTCCACCCAGACCGGCCCGCGTTCTCCGCCGCGAGCGGGACGGGTGCCCGCGCGACCCGCCTCGTTACACCCGCACGGCCCGGGCTGGCCCCCGGCGGTCGGCCAACGGCCGCACGCCCGAAGTCCGCATCGGAACGCGCGGGCACCCGCACGCTGAGCGGTCCCGGTTCGCCGCGAACGAACACCGCACACCCGAGGGCTCTCCCGTGACCCCGTTCCGCTCGCAGAGTTGGTTGCTCGACCGCCGACACGTCCTGCGCGGCCTCGGGGTGTCGATGGCGCTGCCGCTGCTCGACTGCATGCGCCCGCTCGGCGCGGCGGAGGGCAAGACGCGGGCCGCGCGCAGCGTCTTTATCTACCTGCCGAACGGCGTGAACACGATCGACTTCCAGATCGAAGCGGCCGGGGCGGATTACACGTTTTCGAAGTCGCTCCTGCCGCTGGCGAAGCACAAGGCGAACATCACCCCGATCAGCGGGCTACACCACCCGCACGGGTTGGGCCACCACCACAACTGCAGCAGCATCTGGCTCACCGGCGCCAAGATCGGGCCGTCCGAGCGGAACACGATCTCCGTCGATCAACTCATGGCCCGTGTGACGGCCCCGCAGACGCGGTTCACCTCGATCGAACTCAGCAACCAGGGGCACTCGCTCGCGTGCAGCGCCGACGGCATCGGCCTTCCGGCACAGGGCAACCCGGGCGTCGTGTTCCGCGAGCTGTTCGAGGAACCCGCGGGCGGGGTGGCGAAGCAGCGCCGGGGGCTGGAACGCCGCGGCAGCGTCCTCGACGCCGTTCTCGGAGAGGCCAACGACCTCGGCGGCAAGCTCGGCAAGGACGACCGCGGCCGGCTCGACCAGTACCTTACGTCGGTGCGGGAGGTCGAGATCCGCACGCAGCGGGCGAGCAAGTGGCTCGACACGCCGCGCCCCAAGGTCGCCCCGGCCGACCAGGCGAGGCTCAACCGCGCCGTGCCGCTGGAGCAACTCGGCGAGTACCTCCGCACCATGTACGACATCCTCGTCCTGGCGTTCCAGACCGACCTCACCCGCGTCGCCACCTTCAGCACGGGGAACGAGGGGACCGGGCCCGCCGTGCCCGAGATCGGCGTCCGGCAGGACCGGCACTCTCTTTCGCACCACAACGCCAACCCCAAGCTGATGCAGGAACTCACGGCCAGCGACACGTTCAACATCAAGCAGTTCGCCTACTTCCTCGACCGGCTCGCAGAAGTGAAGGATGCGGACGGGCCGCTTCTGGATTCGACGATGTGCCTGTACGGCAGCGGCATGGCGTTCGGCCACAGCCACGGCAACGCGAACCTGCCGCTGGTCCTCGCGGGCGGCGGCGCGATCGGCCTGAAGCACGGCCGGCACGTCGATTACAACGCCGCGGGCCGCAAGGACGGCTACACGTACGAACTCGACACCCCCGGCAAGCACTACGCCATCTGCCACCGCCCGGTGAACGCTAAGGCCCACCTCAGCAACCTGCTCCTGACGATGGCGCAGAAGATGGGCGTGCGGACGGAAACGTTCGCGGACAGCAACGGCACGGTCTCGGAGGTGCTGGCGTGAGTCACCGGACCCGGCGGGCGGCCACCCTCATGTTCGTCGCCGCGTGCGCGCTCTCCGTCTCAGCCGGCGGGCAGGAGAAGAAGCACGTCGACGCGAAGAAGGCCGCGGGACCACCCGCGCCCGCGGCGAGCGAACCCCGGTTGAAGCCCGGCACGTTCCCGCCGGAACCGGGGACGTATCTGTCTGGCGAGTTGGTCGTGATCGACCCGATCAACCGCCGCGGCGGGCTGCGCATCGACGGCGACGCCGGGGGGCGCTACCACAGCGGCCCGCTGCACTACTTCGCGCTGCTCCCCTACGCGGCCGTCTGGTACAACGGCGCGCCCGCGGAGTTGCGCGACGTCCCGCTCGGCACCCACGTCCACGGGTTCTTTCACCTCCCGCCCGTCGGGGAGGAGCAAACCATCCCGCCCTTGCCCGCCGAATCCCAGCGTTTCGCGGTGCGGCACAACCACGCCGTTACCCTGGAGGACGACTTCAGCTACTACCAGCGCCGCGGGCAGTCGTGGCAGGTGGTGGGCGTCGATCTGAAGAAGGGCAAGCTCGACGTCGCCCCGACCGGGAAACTCGTGACGGACGGGATCGCCGAGAAGGCGACCTTCGACATCGACCCCGTCACGCGGGTGTGGAAGGACCGCCGGCTCGTGGATCTGACGGACCTCGGCGTCGGGCAAGTAGTGCGGTTCAACCTCGGCTGGTCGCAAGGCTCGCGCGATAAGGAGTTCACCGTTGCGGACGTCTGGCTCGACGACGCGAGCCGCGCGTTCGCCACCGAGTTGCAGCGCCGCCGCCACGTGCGCTACCAGCAACAGCGCTGGGTTCCGGGCTGGATCGACAGCGTCGAGTTGTTCGACTTCGGCGGCGCGGAAATCACGATCACGCTGTTCGGCGACATGGACCCGTCTCTGTACGCCGACCTGAAGGCTACACGGGACACCGGGTTCTGGGTCGCGACGGCCGAGACCACGCTGCGCACCTGGTTCCACCGCGGCGACCGCAAGGTCGGCAAGGTGCTGGACTGGAAAGAGACTGCGAACCCGCCGCCGGGCAGCAGCGGCATTCAGATCAAGTTGAAGTTCGCCGAGGTGCTGGAGGGCTACCGCCCCGGGCGGTGCGTGCGGGTGAAGTGCGAGCGGTGGGCGTTCGTCACGATGCCCCCCGAGGAGCGAGTGAAATCGCTCGACGACCTGAAACGATCGGCGACACTCACACTGCCCTGAGCGGCAGGTTTCGGAGGCACACGATGCGAACTCGCTTCCTCTTCTCGTCCCTCCTCACCGCGTGCGCGTTCGGCTCGCCGCCCGCCGGTGCCGACGAACCGAAGTCGCTGGTGGAACCGGGGGCTAAGGTCAAGAAGCTCGCCGGCGATATGAAGTTCACCGAGGGGCCGGTCTGGGTGGCCGCGGACAAGAAGTTGATCTTCTCCGACATCCCGAACAGCAAACTCATGCAGTGGAAGGAGGGCGACGGGCTGTCCGTCTACCGCGCGAGCGAACAGGCCAACGGCAACATCCTCGACCTCGAGGGGCGACTTGTCTCGTGCCAGCACAAGGCGCGGAACCTCGTGCGTACCGAGAAGGACGGAAAGATAACCGTGCTCGCGGACCGGTTCGACGGCAAGCGGTTCAACTCGCCGAACGACGTCGCGGTGCGGTCGGACGGAACGCTGTGGTTCACCGACCCGCCGTGGGGCTTGACCGAGAAGGGCGAACTGCCCGGCCACTTCGTGTTCAAACTCGACCCGAAGACGGGCAAGGTCGAAGCGGTCATCAAGGACCTCGCGATGCCCAACGGGATCGTCTTCTCGCCCGACGAGTCGCGCCTCTACGTCGCGGACACCGGCGGCAACGCGCGGCACCCGGACCCGGCCTTCCACAAGCTGCCGGCCGGGGTTCACTGCTACGAGGTGGGCAAGGACGGCGTACTCGGGAAGAAGCTGTTCACGATCCCCGAGGGCAGCGACGGCATGAAGGTGGACGCCAAGGGGAATCTCTACACGACGCACGGCAAGGTGAAGATCTACGACCCGACCGGTAAGCTGTTGGAACAGATCGACGTGCCGGAAGGCCCGGCCAACCTGTGCTTCGGTGGGGACGATTTCAAGACCTTGTTCATCACCGCCCGCACGTCGCTCTACAGCGTGCGGATGGTGATCCCGGGCGTGAAGCCGGGCGGCACGAAGTAGTATCGCGGGGCCGGCTCAACACGGGGGCATCGTCATGCGGCTGGTCGGACTCGTGCTTTGCGGCGTGGTGCTTCTCGGGACGCCCGGCGCGCTCCTCGCCGGGCAACCGGCGCCGCGCTACTACCTCATCGGCAACTCGCTGACGTGGGACACCGTCCCGGAGCGGCTCGACGGGACCGTGCAGTGGCACGTCGATTGTGGCGTGTCGCTGCCGCACATCTTCGCGAAGCCCGAGGGGCCGTGCGTGAAGTCCTCGACCCCCTGGCCGAAGGCGCTCAAGGAGAACCGGTACGACGTGGTCGCGGTCCAACCGCACTACGGCTCGACCCTCGCGCAGGACGTCGAGGTCATCTCCGCCTGGATGAAGCTGCAGCCGAAGGCCGTGTTCGTCGTGCACTCCGGGTGGGCGTTCCACGCGCAGCGTGCGGGCGAGTTCGCGAGCCTCGCGACGCCGGACCAGATGGCGCACAGCCCGACCTACCTCCGGGCGCTGGTCGCCGAACTCCGCCGGTCGCACCCCGGGCGCGAGATCCGACAGACCCTCGCGCAGAACCTGCTCGCGCAGGTCGCCGACGACATCGACGCCGGGCGCGCGCCGCTCAAGTCCGTCGCGGAGTTGTACCGCGATCCGATCCACATGACGAACGACCACGGCAAGTACCTGATGCACAACGCCATGCGGCGGGCGCTCGGGCAACCGCTCTCCGCGGCCGGGTTCGACAAGCTCAAGCCGGAGGTGAAAGAGTACCTCGACGGCGTACTGGCGCTGCTGACGACGACACCGGAAGACCAGGCCGTTCTCCAGCGGTTGCTGTCGGGCGCGGAAACCGGCGACCGCGCAGCACTCGCCGCGAAGATATCCGACAAGTCCCTGCGCGCCCGGTTCACTGCTCTGTTGCCCGACATCGAGCGGGCCGTCAAGACGCGCCGCGGCGTGCCCGCGCTGGAAGCCCCGATCGAGGAGGCCGGGGGGAAACTGATCTGCACGCCCGGGGCGCCGCAGTGGGTGTACCTCGCGACCGGCGATCGCGGGACGGAGGTTTTCGACGTGCCGACCGGGGTCGACATGTACAACGGCAACAACCCGCTCAAGGGCAAGGGCGGGCGCAACGAAAAGGTGACCGACGCGTGGGTGGAGCAGCTCGCCGGGATCGCGACGCTCCGTCGGGTCGATCTCGCGAACTGTGCGGTCAAGGGCGACGGGCTGCGGCACATCGGCAAGTTGGCCGATCTCCGCGAAGTGAACCTCACGCTCACGCCGGTCACCGACGACGCACTGCGGCACCTCGCGGACTTGACCGAGTTGCGGGTACTCGGACTCGCTTCGACGCAATGCACCGGCACCGGGTTCGCGCACCTGAAGGGGCTGAAGAAGCTGGAGAGCGTGAACTTCCACTTCACGCCGCTCAACGACGACGGGCTGCGCGCGATCACGCAGGTCCCGATCTCCGGACGGCTGTGGTTCGCACACACCCGGTTCACCGACGCCGGCGCCGCGAGCCTGAGCAACCTCACGCAACTGAAGCGGTGCGGCATCGGCAGCACGGACAAGGCGAGTTCTGGCGAAGCGGTCGCCGCGCTGGTGAAGTTGCCGCTCGAAGAGTTGTCACTGCTCGACAATCAGGCAACGCCCGTTGGCCTCACCCACGCGGCAAAGATCGCCACCCTCCGCCGGCTCGATGTCTCACACGCGCCGACCGTCGGGGACGAGTCGCTCCGTTCAGTGGCCACGATGCCCGCGCTGGAGGAGTTCAAACTCGGTAGCGCGAAGGTCACCGACGAGGGGCTGATGGAACTGGCGGCCTCCAAGTCGCTCAAGCGGCTGTCACTCAGTGGGTTGAAGGGGGTCACGCCCGCCGGCGTCGAGCGCCTCCGCAAGGCCCGCCCCGAGATGCAGGTTGATGTGAAGTAGTCGCGGCGTTCCGTACCCAGATCTACGGTCGGCCATCATGCACCGTCACGCTGTGATTCTCGCAACCCTTCTGTTCGGCTCCGCGACTGGCACGGCTCGCGCCGCGGAGCCGGACGGGTACGAAACCGTTGCGCTGCCGTTCTTCAAGGCGCACTGCCTCCGGTGCCACGACGGCAAGCAGCAGAAGGGCGAGTTCCGGCTCGACACGCTGTCGCGCGACTTCGGGTCGCAGCAGACCGCGGAACGGTGGGCAGAGGTGCTCTTCCGAATCAACTCGGGCGAGATGCCGCCCAAAAAGGAACCACAGCCGAAGGCCGAAGAACTCGGCAAGGTCGCCGAGTGGCTCTCGGCGCGCCTGAAGGAGGGCGAGGCCGCTCGGATGGCGAAACGCGGCCCGGTCACGCACTACCGGTTGAGCCGCGACGAGTACGGGCACACCGTCCACGACCTGCTCGGCGTCTACTTCGACGTCACGGTGCCGGGGGCGTTCAACGACGACCCGCGCCGGCACGGGTTCGACCGCATCGGCTCGGTGCTGTCTCTGTCGCCGTCGCACGTCGAGAGGTACTACCGCGCCGCGGAGACGGTCCTCGACCGTGCGTTCCCCGTTCAACAACCGAAGTCCGTGGTCGTGCGCCGGTCCGCGGACGACGGCAAGTGGAAGGACCGGGGCGATCCGGGGCCGGAGCGGTGGCTGCTGTGGCCCGACAGCGGCCGCCCGGCGTTCGACGTGAAGACCGCCGGGCGCTACCGCGTCCGTGTTCAGCTCAGCGGGCTGCCGTCGTTCAAGGGGCGGCTGCCGCACCTCGCGCTGTGGCACAACGGGCTGAAGCGGGCGGTCGTCGGCCGCGACGTGCTCGCGCCCGAGGACAAACCCACCCTTGTCGAGATCGAGGCGTTCCTGCCCGAAGGCAGTTTCGCCGTACGGAACGAATCTCCCGGCACGTTCTCCGACGGCCACACCCTCAGCAACACGCAGTTCACGTTCCGCTCGATCGCAACCACGCGCCAGAACCGGCCCACCGGGTACCAGTTGTTCACCCCCGAAGGGCAAACGGTCTACCCGACGCTGATGGTCGACTGGGTCGAACTCGAAGGGCCGATTCTCACCGACGCGGACCGGCAGAAGCGCGACGGCCTGATCCCCGCGAAGGACGGCGACCTCGCCGCGGCCCGCGAGTGCCTCACCCGGTTCGCGTCCCGCGCGTGGCGGCGGCCGGCGGGCGAGGCCACGTGGACCGGTACGTGAGGCTGCTGCAAGCCGAGATGAAGGCCGGCGAGCCGTTCCGGTCGGCGTACCGGACGGCAATGGTCGCGGTGCTGACGTCGAAGAACTTCTACTACCTCGAAGAGGGCGAGCCGGGCAAACGGCGGGACACCGTCACGGACTGGGAGCTGGCGTCGCGGCTGTCGTACTTCCTCTGGAGCTCGATGCCCGACGAGGAACTGTTTGCCGCGGCCCGCGCCGGCACGCTGTCGAAGCCCGACGGGCTGCGTGCCCAGCTCACCCGCATGCTCGGCGACGAGAAGGCCGGCCGCTTCGCCGACTCGTTCCCGAAGCAGTGGCTGCAACTGCACCGGGTCGGCCAGTTCCCGCCGGACCCGGAACTGTACCCGGATTACGACAAGTGGCTCGAGCAGAGCATGGTGTTCGAAACCACGCTGTACTTCGGCACGGTCTTCAAGGAGAACCGGTCGATCCGAGAGTTCCTGGTGTCCGACTGGACGATCCTCAACCCGCGGCTCGCGATGCACTACGGCCTGCCCGCGCTCCAGGGGACTGAGTTCCGGCGCGTGACGTTGCGGCCGGAGGACCATCGCGGCGGGCTGCTGACGCACACGTCCGTGCTCTCGCTCTCGTCGGACGGCACCCGCCACCGCCCGGTGCACCGCGGGGTTTGGGTGTCGGAGGCGGTCTTCGGCCGCACGCCGCCGCCCCCGCCGCCGAACGTCGAGCCGCTCGAGCCGACGCCGAGCAGCAAGCCGAAGGCGACGATCCGCCAGCAACTGGAAGCGCACGCGACGCACGCCACGTGCGCGTCGTGCCACCGGAAGATCGACCCGCTCGGGCTGGCGTTCGACAACTACGACGCGATCGGCCGGTGGCGGGTCCGCGAGCAGGTTCAGGGCGGCCGCGGCGACGACCCGCCGGTGAACGCCCGCGGCGCGCTCCCGGACGGCCGGGCGTTCGACGGCCCTGACACGTTCAAGAAGTTGCTGGCGGACGACCTGGACCGGTTCGCCGAGGCGTTCGTGGAGCAACTCGCGACGTACGCCCTGCGGCGGGTGATGACGCTCGACGACGCGCCGCACATCAAGGCCGTCGCCGCGGCGGGCAAGAAGGATGGCTACAAGCTCAGGACCCTCGTCGAGCACCTCGTGACCTCCGACCTGTTCCGCAAACGGTAGCCCGAACCGGTCGGGGGGCCGTCGCAGGTGGCGGGTCCGATTCCGCGCCCGCTCGTGAAGAACTACTCGCAACAACCCGGCGATGCCGGTATGCTCTTGTTCTGCCGGCCTTCGGATTGCGACCCCGCCTGCGCCCGCCACCCTACCCCGTCTCGGATGCCGACATGATCTCCGTACTCGCAAGCGAGACTTCCGCGACCGCCCGCCCCTCGCGCCGGGAACTCCTCACGATCGGCGCGCTGGGGCTGGGCGGCCTGTCGCTCCCGGGCCTGTTGAGGGCGGAACAAGCCGCCGGAATCCGCACGTCCCACAAGGCCGTCATCATGATTTACATGGTGGGCGCGCCGCCGCACCAGGACATGTACGACCTGAAAATGGACGCGCCCGAGGAGATCCGCGGCGAGTTCAAGCCGATCAACACCAAAGTGCCCGGCATCCAGTTCTGCGAGCACCTGCCGAAACTCGCCTCGATCGCGGACAAGTTGATCCCGCTCCGCTCGGTCCACGGGTCGCCCAGCGGCGACCACGACTCGTTCATCTGCTACACCGGCCGCACGGTGCAGAAGCAACCGCCGGGCGGCTGGCCGTCACTCGGCTCGACCGTCTCGAAGGTGCTCGGCGGGTCGAACCCGTCGATGCCGCCGTTCGTCGGGTTGGCCCCCGACGCGGGCCACCCGCCGTACGGGTCGCCCGGCCACCCGGGGTTCCTCGGCGTCGCGCACGCCGCGTTCCGGCCGTCGGGGCCGATCCGCGCGAACCTGGCGATGAACCC
>SXGT01852483.1_pt1 | contig 10081 bp, 10 predicted proteins | sample 3176221 | NCBI WGS metagenome assembly SXGT01 (sample SAMN11356862, study PRJNA531348) | freshwater metagenome | isolation source: freshwater sample F1-120 | place: China: Fuxian Lake, Yuxi | collected 2017-12-25
CGTCGCCGGGCCGCGATCGCGGCGGCGCTGGCGGTGGCCTTCGTCGCCGTCGGTGCGCTGGCGCTGCGCGGCGCGCTGCGTTCTCCGCCCTCGGCGGCGGCGAGCTGCAAGCAGGCCGGCAAGGAGCTGGCCTCGGTGTGGAACCAACCCCGGCGGGCCACGCTCGAGCAGGCGCTGCGCGCCGGCGCCACACCCGCGGTCGGCGCCACCGTCGATCGCACCGTGGCCGCGCTCGACGGTTACGCGGCGTCGTGGCGGGGCGCTCACATCGCTGCCTGCGAGGCCACGCACGTCCATCGAACGCAGTCGGCGGCGCTGCTCGACGTCCGGGTGATCTGCCTGCGGCGGCGAATGACCGAGCTCGACGCGGTGCTCGCCACCTTCGCCGAGCCACGAGCCGCCGACGCCACCGCGGCCGGCGTGGCCGACGCGGCGCTGCGCGCTGTGCGCGGCCTGGCCGAGACCAACGCCTGCGACGACAGCGAGCGGCTGGTGCGGGCGCGACCCTTGCCCCACGATCCCGAGGCGCGGGCGCGGATCGAGGCGTTGTACCAGCGGCTGGCGCGCGTCAAGGCGCTCGACAAGGCCACCCGCTTCCCCGAGGCGCTGGCCGAGCTCGATACGCTCGTGCCGGACGCGCGCGCCGCCGGCTACGGGCCGCTGCACGGCGAGGCGCTCTACCACCTGGCCGACATCCTGGACTCGACCGGGAAGAGCGCGAAGAGCCTGGCCACGATCGACGAGGCCATCCGCGTCTCGTCCGAGGCGCGTGAGGACATGGCGGTGGCCGCGTCCTGGGTGGTGAAGCTCTGGGTGCTCGGCTACGAGGAGGGCAAGGCCACCGAGGCGCTGGCGCAGCGGGTCGCCGCCGAGGCCGCGGTCGCGCGCGCCGGTCACCCGCCGCTGCACCACGGCTCGATGGAGTACACGATCGGCTGGATCCTCGTCGAGCAAGGCGACATCGCCGGTGCGATCCGCCAGTTCGAGTCGGCGATCCGGATCTGGACCGCCGCCTTCGGGCCGCGTTACGAGGGCGTGGCCAAGGTCGAGAGCAGCCTGGCCGGCTTCCTCGTCGATCAGGGCCGCGGTGACGACGCGCTCGCCGCCGCGCGCCGTGCCCACGCCACCATGGTCGAGGTCTACGGCCTGGGCAGCCTGCGCGAGGCCAAGGCGCTGCAGACCCTGAGCGAGGTGCTGCGTCACCTCGGCCGCGCCGAGGAGGCGCTGCCCCACATGCAGCGCGCGCTCGCCCTCAGCGAGCAGCAGTTCGGCGCCGACCATCCGCGCGTGGCCCTGCCGCTCGGCAACCTGGGCGGCGTCATGACCCAGTTGAAGCGACACGACGAGGCCATCGCGCTGCGCACGCGGGCCCTCACGCTGATCGAGGGCGCGTATGGCGCCGACGATCCGCGGGTCGCGTTCCAGCTCAACGAGCTGGCGGCGTCGGTCGAGGGGACCGGCGACCACGCCCGCACCGAGGCCTTGCACCGCCGCGCCCTCGCCATTCGCCAGCGGCAGGGAGAGCCCGATACGCTCGACGTGGGCATCTCGCTCTACAACCTGGTGTCGCCGCTCAACGGCCAGGGCAAACACGCCGAGGCTCTGACCAGCGCCGAGCGAGCCCTCGTCATCTTCGAGAAGCGGGTCGGCCCCGAGCACACCTACGTGGTGCGCGCGCTGGGCGGCGTCGGTGAGTCGCTGATCGGCCTGGGCCGGCCAGGCCAGGCGATCGCGCCGCTCGAGCGCGCGGTGACGACGCTGGAGCGCATGCAGGGCGTCGATCCGTCGCTGATGGCCGAGGTCCGGACCAAGCTGGCCCAGGCCCGCGGCGGACGCTGACCGGCGGCTGCCGCGGTGATACGATCGCCGCCGGTGCCGTCGTCGGACTTCGAGCTGCTCGACGCGTGGCGCGGCGGTGATCGCGGCTCCGGTGACCAGCTCTTCCAGCGTCACTTCGACTGCCTCTTCCGGTTCTTCCAGAGCAAGGTGGGCGGCGAGGCCGAAGATCTCATCCAGCAGACGTTGCTCGCGTGCGTCGAGGATCGCGAACGCTTCCGCCAGGCCACCAGCTTCCGCGCCTACCTGCTCGGCGTCGCGCGCAACAAGCTCTACATGTTCTTCCGCGCCCGCAAGCCCGGCGCCGACCTCTCGGTCTCGTCGGTCGAGGACCTGGGCATGTCGCCGCGGGGCGTGGCGGCCGAGCGCCAGGAGCACCGGCTGCTCCTGGCCGCGCTGCGCCGGCTGCCGCTCGAGCTGCAGCTCGCGGTCGAGCTCCACTACTGGGAGGAGCTGAGCGGCCCCGAGCTGGCCGAGATCCTCGAGCTGCCCGAGGGCACCGTGCGCAGCCGCCTGCGCCGGGCCCGCGAGGCGCTCACCGAACAGCTCGAGCTGCTGGCCGCGTCGCCCGAGCTCCTGACCTCCACCATCACCGACCTCGATGGCTGGGCCCGGACGCTCAAGCAGCAGCTCGAGCGAGGCGCCGCGGGCTGACCCGGCTCAGAACTGCGACCGGCGGAAGGCGAGCGAAGCCAGGAAGGTCAGCACCAGGATCAGGATCAGCGAGATCGCCTGGAAGACCCAGAACTGGTCGGGCAGGACGCCGAGGTAGGTCGGCAACATCGGCACGATGGTCAGGTTCTGGCCACCGTAGAGGATGAGGAGCACGGCGACGAGGATGCTGCGGGCCAGCACGCCGCAGATGACGCCGACCGCGGCCGACAGGCCGATGACCGAGACCAGCTGGGCCATGCCCTTGAGCGTGTCGTAGGCCATCGCGCTGGTGAAGGCGTCGCCGCGGATGGTGTCGATGGCGATGCCGAGCGCCATCGACAGGATGCAGGCCATGGTCACGACCAGGAACACGGCGATGAACTTCGACCAGATGATCACCTCGCGGCGGATGGGCCGGATGATGAACAGCTCGAAGACCTTGCGCTGGCGCTCGCTGACCAGGTCGACCGCGACCATCAGCGCCGCCACCGTGCCCGACAGGCTCGACAGGATGAGCGACATGAACACGCTCGCCGACATCTTGGAGTCGGGGTCCATGCCGATCTTCTCGTTGCCACGCAGGAGCAGGTAGCCGGCGATGGCGATGAGCGGCAGGATCACCCAGAGGACCAGCATCACCTTCGACTTGGCGAAGCCGTAGAGCTCGTCCTTGACCAGGCGCAGGGTCGGGCTAGTTGCCACGGCTGCCTCCTCCGACGGCCGCCGACCGGTCGCTCTCGAGGATGTAACGGGCGAACAGATCGTCGAGCGCCGGCTCGGCCACGCCGATCTTGCGCAGGCGGCCTCCGCCGGCCAGCGTGCGCTCGACCAGGGCGTGGATGACGGCGTCGGCGTTGGCGCCGGCGGCGAGCGTGAGCCGCCACTCGTTGGGCTTGCGCTCGTCGTCGGCGGCGACGTCGGTGTTGGTGCTGGCGCGCAGGAAGCCGGTGTCGGCCGGCGCGGCCGAGAACCAGACGTCGACCTCGGTGGGGAGCCCGAACGACTTGGTGAGATCGCGGATCGAGCCGGTGGTCCTGACCTCGCCGCGGTTGAGGATGCCGACCCGGTCGGCGACGTGCTCGACGTCGGACAGGATGTGCGACGAGAACAGCACGGTGGTGCCGGCGCGCTGGCGCTCGCGGATGACGTCCTTGAGCATCTGTCGGCTGGGCGGGTCGAGGCCCTCGAGCGGCTCGTCGAGCACCAGCAGCTTGGGCTCGTGGAGCAGCGCCTGGATGAGGCCGAGCTTCTGGGTCATGCCGCCCGACAGCTCCTTGACCTTCTTCTTGCGCGCGGCCAGCAGATCGAAACGCTCGAGCAGCGCCGGGATGCGGCGGGCGCGCACGTCGGCGGGGACGCCGCTCAGATCACCGAGGGTGTCGAGCGCGCTGTCGACGGTGCGCCAGTTCTGGAAGCCGCACGACTGCGGCATGAAGCCGATGAGGGCGTGGGCGGCGTTGCGTTCGGTCTTCACGTTGGCGCCGGCGATGTTCACCGTGCCGTCGAACTGGGTGATGAGCCCGGCCAGGATCTTGAGCGTGGTCGACTTGCCGGCCCCGTTGGGGCCGATGTAGCCGAAGACCTCGCCGGGCTGGATCGAGAACGAGACCTCGGACAGGACCTTCTGCCCGTAGAAGGCCTTGGTGACGCGCTCGAGTTCGAGGAGTGGGGCGACCACGCGGACCGCAGCATAACCACGACCGCGGCCATGTCGAGCGGATTGCCGGCCGTTACCGCCGGGTCACGGGATCCACAGCCAGCGATCCTCGGTGGACACGAAGCGAGCCCCGAGGTGGGCATAGATGTTGAGCACGGCCGTGTTGTGCGCGCTGAACGTGGCCTCGCCGACGGCGTGGCCGCGGCCGGCGTAGCCGAGCGCGGCCGCCTGATAGACGTGGAGGCCGCTGGCGACCGCGTCGCGCGCGTTCATGGCCAGCGCCATGCGCAGGCGCGGTCCCTCGGGCTTGGAGAAGAACCAGCCCTGGATCTGGTCGCCGTACTCGACGCGCACGCAGGTCGCCGGCGAGTCGGCGAGCAGGAGCGCGGCCCAGCGCGCGTAGCGATCGTCGAGGCGGGCCTGGGTCATGCCCGGCACGTGGCGGTAAGGCTCGTGATTGAACGGCGCCATCGCGTCGGCGGGGATCTCGAACGGCGCCTGGTCGGCCCAGCGTAGCGCGAACGCCTCCACGCTCGGGGTGCTGGCGAGGGCGCGCAACCCGAGGCGGAAGCGGATCTGGGTGTCGGCGACGAAGAAGCCGAGGCTGGCCAGGCGCGCGCGATCGACGGCGCCGGGGGGGCAGCGCATCTCCACCCAGGCGAAGCGGGCCAGCTCGGTGCGCACCTCGTCGACGGGGCTGGCCAGCCACGCCGGATCTCGCACGATGCCGGTGGGCGCGCCGTACCAGGCAGCGTTGAAGGCGTGTTCGTCGATCACGCGTCGAAGAATACCGCCGGAAGGTGGTGACCGTCCCACACCGGCTCGAAGTGGTGCATCCGGGCCAGCTCCACCACGCGGCGCGCCGGCGAGCCGCGCAAGGCGGCCCGGGCGCGGGCCGCGCCGTCCGCCGAGAAGCCCAGGCCAATGGTCTGGATGTTGGGCGGCAGCGCCGCCACCGCGTCGTCCAGCGCCGCCGCCGCCATCGTCATCGTCAGCGGCCCCTGCGCCAAAGTTGACAAAGTTGACACCGTCCCCTCCTCCTCAGGGGACGGTGTCAACTTCGTCAACTTTGCGAGGACGGCCGCGTGACCGGGCGCCAGGGCGACGTCGAAGCCGGCGTGGCGGGCGAGCTGGGCGTGGAGGAGGTTCTGCGAGGCCAGGTGCATGGGGACGGGGGTGCGGATGACCGAGGGCCAGCGGGCACAGAGGCGAGAACGGAGGGTGCGGAGGTCGGAGGGGGTGCCGTCGAGGACGACCGCGCGACGCGGCGAGGTGCAGCCCTGGGCGCCGTAGATGGCGAACACCTTGATCAGGGTGTCGATCACGTCGTCGCTGGCGTCGGGAGCGAGCCAGGCCTCGGACGTCATGTCGCCGAAGCCGAGGAAGCGGCTGGAGGCGCGGTGCGGCGCCTGCGCGATCGCCGCCATCGCGGCGTCGGTGCCGAAGGCGACGCGGACGTCGGCGTCGGCCAGCCACGCCGCCAGCCGCGGGTCGTCGCGGGTCAGGCGTGCCGACTCGACGCCGGCCAGGACCTCGCGCAAGCGAGGACCGCCGTGTCGGCGCGCGAAGGCGAGCACCGGCTCCACGACGTCGTCGCTGCGACTGCTCAGCTTGACCCGGATGACCCGGGCCGAGAGCGTGGCCACGATCATCAGCAGCGGGCCGAGCAGCGACACGTTGCCGGGCAGCACCAGGGTCACGCGCTCGCGGCCGCGGCCGGGCCCGATGAACCCGCGCAAGCAGCTCGTGTCGACGAACTGGATCAGGTACGCCCACTCGTCGCGCGACAGCTCGGGCGGCCGCTCGCGGATCATCGCCGGCCGCAGCCCGTGCCACGCCTCGGCGATCTCGGTCGGCGTGGGTGTGCGGTCAGACAACGGCGCACCCTCGCAGCTCGGCCTGCGGGACCCGACCGCGCAGCGTGAAGCGCGGGCCGGCGCGGCCGCAGCCGCAGGCGCCGTCGAGCAGCTCGCCGAGATCCTCGGTGAGCACCGAATGATAGGGCGCGCCGTGGGCCAGCACGTTGATCAGCTGGAGCAGGCCGGTGTGCCCGGGCGGCAGCGGCGCGAGCGTCCACGGATCGCGGACGATGACCTCGGCCCAACGCGGTACGTGGCGCGCGCCGTGCTCGCACAGCGGGAAGATCACCCCGTTCTGCTCGACCAGACCGTAGAAGTCGCACACCCGTGACCCGGGCCCGGCGTCGTCGAGAAGCGCGCGATCGAAGGTGTCGCGATCGACCGCCGCCGCCTCGAGCTTCTTCCAGCCGCCGGAGTGCACGAAGTGGATCCGTCGCGCCCGCAACAGCGCGCCCACGTGGTCGGGACGCTCGGCCCGGGCCCAGCTCTGCCACAGCGCCCAGGTGAAGCCGTAGACCAGGGCGGCGTCGGCGTCGGCCAGCGCCAGCGCGATCCGATCCCAGCGCGGCGCGGCCTGGTCGCCGTCGAGGGCGAACGTCGTGGTGCTGGCCAGCGGTACCAGGGAAAGCGCGGCGGCGACCCGGGCCGAGACCTCACCGCGCCGGCGCAAGGCGGCGGCGTCATCGAGGACGATGAGCGGCCTCCGCCCCGGGCCCACGAAGTCCTCGAGGATCGCCTGCGAGCTGCGCGCCTGCAGGCGCCCGCTGTGCTCGTCGAGCGCGACCTGGCTCGAGGTCCCGCTGGTGGTCGCCGAGGAGAGCAGCACGCGCTGGTGTTTCACGCCGGGCGCCTCGGTGCGCAGCCGGAGCCGCTTGAAGACCCCGACGTGTAGCCACGGCAGCTCGGCCGCGGTCGCAGCACGAGCGCCGGAGATCGCGAGCTCGGGCCAGATCGCGCGGTAGTCCGCGCTCCCGGCGAGGTGGATCGCGGAGAGCGCGTTGGCTTCGGCCAGGAACGCGGCGTCGTCGCGCGGCGCGAAGGGCGGGGCGTCGAGCAGCGCGCTCATGACGGCCCCCCGGCCGCCGGGGCCATCGCCGCGGTCAACGCCGCCAGGCTGTCGGGGCGGACCAGCACCGAGCTGGTCCGCGTGCACGGGTCGCGCAGGACGGCGCGCCAGTGGGCCTCGACCGCCGGCGCCAGCGAGGTCAGCACCGTCGGTTCGCTCAGCCTCGCCGCCATGACCTCGACCGCGGTCGCGTCCACGCCGAAGCGCTCGGTCAGCTCGCGCCACACGCCCGAGGTGCGGGCGCTCCAGCGCAACACCGGCGCCAGGAACAGCGCGCACAGCCGGGCGTGGCCGAGATCGGGGCGCGCGAGCGCGGGCTCGAGTACGTGGGCCAGACCGTGGACGAGCCCGACCGACGCGCGCGCCTGGAGCGCGGCGGCGCGACCACCGACCTCGAACCAGCGCGCGTCGGACGCCGGCGGCAGGACCAGGAGCTCGCCGATCAACGCGGCCAGTTCGGTGCGAAGGGCGTCGCCGGCGAGCGGCGACAGGAATCCCTCGACGGCGTGGGCCCACACGTCGCCGCAGGCCGCGCGCGCCTGATCGGGCGAGACCGTGGCGGCGAATCCGGGGTGGTACGCGACCGCGGTCGGCCGCAGCGCCTGGTCGAGCCGGAACTGCTTCTTGCCGCCCTCGGTCCACACCGCGACCGGCGAGGCCTCGGCGCCGCTGCCCCACAAGGTCGGGACCGCGACCAGCGCCGCGTCCGGCGCGCGTTCGCGCCAGCCGAGCTTCACCCGATCGAGGAAGGCGCCGGCGCCGATCGCGATCACCGTCGCGATCGGCGTGCTCGCCGCCGGCGCTGCGGCCGCTGCCGGCCCCGCGGCGTCGAGCCAGGTCGCCGTCGGCCACGCCGACTCCAGCGCGCGCCGGGCCCGCGGGCTCGCCCACACCACCGTGTCGGGACGCGACGCCAGCGCGTCGACGTCCGCCCACGGCAGGACCGGGGGCGCGTCAGGCATCGAGCGCGATTCCACGCGCCGCCAGCAGCGCGATCACGTCGTCGACGCCGGCCAGGGCGGTCGCCTCCTCGGGCGTCGGGTGATAGCCGAAGGTCTCGTGCACGCCGACGGCGAGCGAGACCACGCCGAGCGAGTCCCAGGTGTCGATCTCGGTCCGCCGCAGATCGAAGCGGAACTCGGTCTCGTCGAGGAGGAAGACATCGATCACCAGCTGCTTGAGCTTATCGCGGTTCGACATGCGTTCTCGGAGTTGGCTCTGACACGGCTCAGAGCGGGAGTTTCCAGTGGACCCGTCGCGGCAGCGCCGCCAGCGCTGCCAGATCGGGCTTGCCGTTATCCGACAGCGGCAGCGCGTCGACGCTGTCGACCCGTTGCGGCCACTGGCTGCGCGGGAAGCGGCTGCGGAACACCTTGAGCACGGCGCGCACCGCCGCGTCCTCGGGCGAGGGCGCGAGCACGAGCACGTGGCCCGGCTCTCCTGACGGATCGGGTTCGCTGATCACGGCCGCGGTTCCGGGCCAGACCTCGCGCACGGCCTCGAGCTGGAGCGCCACGCTCACCTTCTCACCGTAGCGCTTGTAGACCTCGCTGGTGCGACCGACCAGGCGGAACCGGTCGCCATCGGGCTCGGCCAGATCCGAGGTGGCCAGCCACTCGTCGGCGCCGACCTCGCGATAGCCGTCGGCGTCGAGCAGGCCGACGGCGCCGTAGGGGCTGCGGAAGCGCAGGTCGCCGCGCTCGTCGACCGCGAGCTCGACGCCGGGCACCGGCGCGCCGAGATCGCGGGGACCGCGGAGCGACTCGGCGGCGGTGATGGTGAGCCGCGGCATCGCCTCGGTGCAGCCGTAGTTGGCGAACACGCGCGCCCGCGGAAACAGGCGGGCGATGAGCTCGCGTTCGCTCCACGGGAACGGTCCGCCGGCGAAGTTCACGCGTGTCACCGAGACCAGCGGCTGGTCGATCGCGCGGGCCAGGAGCGCGAGCATGGGGCCGACCAGGCAGATCATCGTGTCGGGGCCGTCGTGGAGCAGGGCACGGGTCGCGGCCATGTCGCCCAGCCCCGGTGAGGCTACCAGCGTGCGCTCGTGCACGTGGGCCCACACCCACTGGTTCACGAAGGCGTAGCCGTAGGTCAGCGGCAACAGCGACACCGTCCGTTCGACCGAGTCGAGCTCCTGGCCGAGGTGGATCTGCCGGGCCAGCGCCTCGGTGCGGGCCCGGGTCCCGATCACCAGGCGCGGCGCGCCGGTCGAGCCCGACGTGAACAGCGCCAGGTGGTCGCGGCCGATCGCCGCCGGCAGGCGATCGATCGCGGCGCGAAACCAGTCGCCATGGACGCCGCGCCGGGCCGGCGCCAGGAGCACCGACCCCCCGCCCGACCAGGTCCGGCGCGCGCCGTCGGGGTCGGTGGCGAGCGCCTGGTCGCTCACGACGTGCCAGCCCTGATGGACGGGTTGGCCGTGGGTCGACACGGTCGCCATGATAGCGCGTCCCACCTGGGGTGATCGGATCGGTTCCCATTCGGCGGGAACGCCGCCGACGGCGCTGACGCTCGAGCACCGCCGGGTCGCTATCGGTGCAACCGCAAGCCCACCGAGACTTGCATCGTCTCCTCGTGGAACCCCAGGCCGTCGTCGAAGTTGCCAGTGAGCGCGAGCTCGTATCGGCCCTCGTGCACGTAGGCGATCAACGTCGACAGCTTGTAGAACCGTGGTGGAGTTGCACTGGTGCCACCGCAGGCGAGCGCGAGTGCGCACGCGGCACACCAGAACAGACGTTTGGGCAGCACGGTTCGAGCCGGATGTCCCATGGGGCCAGCCCGCTCAGGGGGGCGAATCCACACGGGAAAACGTGGCCCCCAGGCTGCAATTACCGGGTCCCGATGAAACGCTATTCCATGACCCGGTTCGCCACCCTCGTCCTCTCGCTGTCCATCCTCGGTAGCTGCGTCGCCGCGCCCGCACCCGCGCCCGCGCAGGCGCCCACGGCGCAGGCCGCGCCGGTCGCGCAGGCGTCTCCGGTCGCGCAGGCGCCCGCCGTGCAGCCC
>SXGT01068854.1_pt1 | contig 10079 bp, 5 predicted proteins | sample 3176221 | NCBI WGS metagenome assembly SXGT01 (sample SAMN11356862, study PRJNA531348) | freshwater metagenome | isolation source: freshwater sample F1-120 | place: China: Fuxian Lake, Yuxi | collected 2017-12-25
AAAGTTGCTACTACCGCCACTGCCACCGCCACTGCCACCGCCGAAGCTACTTCCCCCACCGTAACGGCCACCACCACCGCCACCGCCGAAGCCACCACCACCGCCTCCGAAACTGCCGCCACCGAATCCACCGGTCGATCGACCGCCACCGCCACGCATCAGCGTGAACACGAACGCCAACACAGCCGAGACGATCGCCGCCAGCAGGGTTCCCAGCACCAGCCAGGCGGCGCCAAAAGCCAGCGTCCCGGCAACGCTGGCGCCGATCAGTCGGCCGAAGAAAATACGCAGGATGCTGCCGAGCAGAATCGCCATGATCAGGATCGTCGGTCCCGCATCACTCAGCGCATCACCGCCGCCCTGTCCCGACACCGGCGCCGGCAACGACTCGCCGGCGGCCAGCTTGATCAGCGCATCGGCCCCCGCATTGATGCCGCCGGCAATGTCGCCGCGCTGAAAATGCGGCGTGATGGTCTCGGCGATGACCCGCTTGGCGATGGCATCCGGAATCGTCCCCTCAAGGCCGCGTCCGACTTCGATGCGCATCGCGCGATCCTGCATCGCGAACAGCATCAGCACACCGTCATCGACGCCCTTGCGGCCCAGCTTCCAGGCCTCCACGACACGAATCGAATACTGGGCGATCTCCTCCGGCTGCGTACTCTCCACGATCAGTACCGCGATCTGGCCGCCCCGGGTCTGTTCGAACGCAGTCAGCTTGGCTTCCAGCGCCTTCCGGTCTCCCGGGGTCAGGACGTTCGCCTGATCGGTCACCCGCTCGCGCAACGGCGGAATCGCGGTTTCGGCCCATACCGGAAATATCGAGAGCAACATCCCGAGGACACCAAAGAGTCGATTCCAGCGAATTGCAATCACGCCATCACCCCTCCGGCAAGAACATCTGCAACAACTCGTTCAGGAAATGCCGGCCTTGTTCGCTCGGCCGGATAGTGTCCGTCGAACGCAGCAGCAAGCCCCGCTTTTCCGCCGCCTGCAGCGCCGCTTCCGCCACCCGCAACGGCAACCCGGTGCGCGCCTCGAACAGGCGCGGATCAAACCCCTCGGTCAGGCGTAGCGCGTTCATCATGAACTCGAATATCCGATCCTGGCGTGTCAGTTTGCGCGTTTCCAGCCAGGCCGCTCCGGTTCCGCCCAGCAGCGCATCCATATACGCCAGCGGGTGTTTGGTCCTGGCCTGGCGTTCGATCCGGTCATGGCTGGACAGTTTCCCGTGCGCGCCGGCGCCCAGACCCAGGTAATCGCCAAAACGCCAATAATTCAGATTGTGCCGACATTCGGAATCCGGCCGCGCGAACGCCGAAGTCTCGTAATGCACATAACCGGCGCTGCCCAGGGTTTCCTCGACCATCCTCTGCATGTCGGCGGCGGCATCGTCATCCGGCAGATCGGGCGGCGCTGCCGCGAACGGCGTGTTCGGCTCCAGGGTCAGATGATAGGCGGAGAGATGCACCGGCCCGAGTCCGATCGCGCTGGTCAGATCCTGCCGCGCTTCGGCCAGGGTCTGGCCGGGCAACGCATACATCAGGTCCAGATTCACGGCATCGAACAACGCCAGCGCCGCTGTTGCCGCCGCGCGTGCCTCGTCGGCGTCGTGGATGCGGCCCAGCGCGCGCAGATGTTCCGGGTTGAAGCTCTGCACGCCCAACGACAACCGATTCACCCCGGCCGCACGATAAGCCGTGAAGCGATCCGCCTCGAATGTGCCGGGATTGGCCTCCAGCGTGATCTCCGCCAGCGGCGAGACGGGCAACAGCGTGCGCAGCATCACCAGCAACTGGTCGATTGCCGCGCCGGAAAACAGACTCGGCGTCCCGCCGCCGATGAAGATGCTGCCGACTTCGCGTCCCCATACCTGGGGCAGGCTCAGTTCGAGATCGCGCGTCAACGCTTGCAGATAGCGCTGCTCGGGAATCTCGCCACGCACGGCATGCGAATTGAAATCGCAATACGGGCACTTGCGCACGCACCAGGGCAGATGGACATATACCGCCAGCGGCGGTGGCGCGCGCAACTCGCCAGGCATGCGGATGCCGGCCTCGCCTCTATAATCAGCAGCCTGATCGTTCACCTCGTGCCTCCCCGAAACAGCGCCCATGCCCGCAGACTCCCAGAAGCTGGACATTTCCACCTTTCTGCTCTCCTCCATCCACGACATGAAAAATTCGCTCGGCATGATGTCGGCCTATCTGGAGGAAGCGCTGAACGAACCCGGCCGGGTCGAAGGCGACGACAGCCAGGCACGCCGCAAAACCGCGCAGGCCCTGTATGAAGCGCAACGCGTCAACAACCATCTGATCCAGCTCCTCGCGCTCTACAAGATTGATCAGTCATTCTACCCATTCGACCCGCAGGATCAGCCGCTGGCCGATCTCGCACGCGAAGCCCTGGCGCGCGCGCAGCCACTGGCCGACAGCAAAGGCGTCAATCTCGATTTCGACTGTCCGGAAGACCTCTATGGCTGGCTGGACTATGAACTGGTCTTCGGCGTCATCGTGCAGGCATTGCACAACGCCCTGCACTACACGCGCAGCCGGGTGTTTCTGAGCGCCGCCGCGAGCGGAAACGGCGTTCTGGTCAGGATCGAGGATGACGGACCCGGCTTCCCCGACTTCCTGCTCGAACAAGGCAACGCAGTGCAGCGCGGCATCAGCTTCGAAACCGGCAGTACCGGGCTGGGACTCTATTTCGCCGATGTCGTCGCTCGCCTGCACAAGGCGGGCGAGCGCAGCGGCCGGATTTCCCTGGCCAATGGCGGCCGCTTCGGCGGCGGCTGCTTCAGCCTCGAACTCCCCTGAAGCGGCGCAAACATGAGCCTGCGTAATCAACCACCACCCGACCTGTCCCGCGTCAGCTTCCTGATCATCGAGGATTTCGAGGGCATGCGTGCGATCCTGCGCGACATCCTCGGCCGCGCCGGCGCCAGCCGGATCACGCTGGCGGCAAGCGCCGGCAACGCCATCGCCATGCTTGAGCGGCAGCGCTACGACGTCATCCTGTGCGACCTGCATCTGGGACACGGCAAGAGCGGCCAGGACATTCTTGAAGAAGCGCGTCATCGCGCCCTGCTCGCACCGCACGCGGTCTGGCTGATGGTGAGTTCGGAAAAAGCGGCGGAAATGGTCACCGGCACGGTCGAATCGCGTCCCGACGACTACCTGATCAAGCCGATCACGGAAACCCTGCTGTTTTCCCGCCTGAGCCGGCAAATGGCAAAAAAGCGGGCGCTCGCCCCGATCGAAATGGCCATGCGCGATCACGAATACCTGAAAGCGCTGCGCCTGGCCGACCAGCAACTCGAAAGCGACAAACCGCACGCCTGGGATCTGAAACGACTGAAAGCCGAACTCGCCATGCACAGCGGCGAACACGGCATGGCCCGAAGCATCTACCAGGAAGCGCTCGACCTGCGCGACCTGCCCTGGGCCCGTCTCGGCCTGGCCAAGATTCACTACAACGAAGGCCGCTTCGATGATGCCCGCCATGAACTCGAAGAAATCACCGGAGGCAACCGCGCCTACCTGGAAGCGCATGACTGGCTCGCCCGCACGCTCGACCGACTCGGCGACCAGGCCGGCGCCCAGGATGTCCTCCAGCGCGCACTCGCCACTTCGCCGCGCGCACCGCTGCGGCAACTGCATCTGGGCGAAGTCGCCTATCGGCGCGGCGAGTTCGGCACCGCTACGCGCGCCTTCCAGAACAGTATCGAACTGGCGCGCAACACGCCGCTGAAATCACCGCGCGCCTACCTCGCCCTGTCGCAGGCTCAGCTTGAGCAGAACCAGACCGATGCCGCCCTGAAGACCTTGTCCAGCCTCACCACCGACATGGCCGAGGATGCTGCCGCACAACTGCTGGCGCGGGCCATGCAAATCCCGGTACGCCTGAAAACCGGCGAACGCGGTCTCGCCGAGCAACTCGCCGCGCAACTGGCGGAAGAACTGAAGACCGAAGCAGGCAATCTGCCGCCGGACAGCGTCTTCAACCTGGCCGAACCGCTGCTCGAACTGGGCGACCGGAACACCGCCGCTGCACTGCTCGCCAGTGTGATCGGCAACAACCATGAACACCCCGAATACCTCGAACGCGCCGAAGCCATCTACACCCGCGCCGGCCTCCAGGACGAAGGCCGCGAACTGCTGCAGCGTGCCGCCCGCGCGGCATCCGACATCATGAATCGCGGTGTCAGACTGGCTCGCGAAGGCAAGCTGGACGAAGCCATCACGCTTACCCGCGAAGCGCGCGCGCAGATGCCCAACAACGCGCGCCTGTTGCTCAACCATGCCTTCCTGCTGATCGCCTGGATGGAACGGCATGGCCGCCAGCCGTCGATCAACCAGGAAGCGCGCAACTGCATCCAGCAGGCACGCGCCATCAAGCCGGAAGACAAGCGGGCCGGCGAACTCCTGACCCGGCTGGAACTGATCGGCAACGATTTCGAACTCCCGGTCTGAAATGCCGGCAGGCCAGGCATCGCGGATGTCAAACTTTTCCACTCGGATCTATCAAGAAACCTGGCCGATTGCCGAAAATGCAACTCCGGCAAGCTTCCTCCGCGGGGATGTGCGCGTTGAAACTGAAGTTCAAAATCTGGCTCCTGCTTGGCGCCTTGATGGGCGTCGTGCTGATCATCGACCTGACCTTCGGCTACCAGAAGCTGAAAGCATTGACACGTGCGGAGACCGAATACGACGCCCGCTCGATCTATGGCTTCATGATGGCCACGCGCCAGATTTATATCGAGCAATTCCTGGCCAGCGGCCTGCCGGTCAATGAAAAGAATCTCGGCTTTCTGCCGGCGCACTCGCTGTCGCGCATCTCGCAAACCTTCGCCCAGTGGAACGGCAACGGCATCATCTTCAACAATGTCTCCGATCGTGCGCGCAATCCGACCAATCAGGCGGACCGGTTCGAACTCGAAGCGATCAAATGGTTTCGCGCCAACCCGAAAGCGACCGAACGGATGCACGACATCGTCAGCGACGAGGGTATCGGATATCTGCTCTACACCGCGCCCATCCTGATCGAGCCCTATTGCCTCACCTGCCACGGCGAACGCAGCCAAGCCCCGGCCAGCGTGCGCGACAACTACGCCGATGCCTACGGCTACAAGGTCGGCGACCTGCGCGGTGTCATCAGCATCCGAATTCCGCAGGCCAAATTTCAGGAGCGACTTCTGCTGCTCTGGCGCCAGCAAATGTTGAAAAGCCTGTTCGGTTACGCGGCGATCTTCCTTGCCCTCGGCATCATTTTCGACCGCCTGGTCACGCACCGCCTGATCCGCCTGCGTGAAGGCGCACAGCGTATTGCCTCCGGGGAATATGAAGCGCGCATCGCACACGACCTGACCATGGACCAGCGCAAGGACGACATGCGAGACGAAATCGCCGACCTCGCCGCAACCTTCAATCGGATGGCGGATGAAGTCCAGATTCGCGACCAGTCCCTGGTCAAGCTCTCGCAGGCAGTCGAACAAAGCCCGGAAAGCATCGTCATCACCGATCTGAAAGGGCGTATCGAATATGTCAACGCAGCCTGTATCCGCAATACCGGCTATTCGCGCAGCGAACTCATCGGCGCACATCCGCGCATGCTGCAATCAGGCAAAACACCGCCCGATACCTACCAGGCGCTTTGGTCATCCCTGGCCAAGGGCAAGGTGTGGGAAGGCGAATTCACCAACCGACGCAAGGATGGCAGCGAATATATCGAAGCCGCGATCATCGCCCCGGTACGCCATGCCGATGGCGGCATCACCCACTACCTGGCGGTGAAGCAGGACATCACCGACAAAAAACGCGCCGAAGCGGAGATTCGCAGCCTGGCCTACTACGACCCGCTGACCAACCTGCCCAACCGGCGCCTGCTGATGGATCGGCTCAATCAGGCCATGATCGCCAGCAACCGCAGCCAGGCTTTTGGCGCCCTGCTGATCCTCGACATGGATCATTTCAAGACCCTCAACGACACCCAGGGCCACGACATCGGCGACCAGTTGTTGATCGAAGTCGCGCGCCGTCTCACCGTCAACATCCGCCAGGAAGACACCGTATCCCGCCTTGGTGGCGACGAATATGTCGTGATCCTGGAAAACCTCAGCCAGGAGGAACAGGCCGCCGCGCATCTGGCCGAGATCATCGCCGAGAAAATCCGTGACGCCCTCGGCCAACCCTACGCGCTGACCGGACTCGAACAGCAGCACAGCGGCACCGCCAGTATCGGCATGACGCTGTTCCACGGCTTCGAGCACAGCACCGACGTCCTGCTTAAACAGGCCGATGTCGCGCTCTACCAGGCCAAGGAAAGCGGCCGCAACCGCTTGCGCTTCTTCAACCCGGCCATGCAGGCCGCAATCGACACCCGCACCGCGATGGAAAACGCGCTGCGCCTGGCCCTGAGCAACAGTGAATTGAAGCTGTACTACCAACCGCAGGTCGATCATCACGGCCGCATCATCGGCGCCGAAGCCCTGCTGCGCTGGCAGCGTCCCGCCATCGGCATGGTCTCGCCGCAGCATTTCATCCCGCTGGCCGAAGAAAGCGGGCTGATCCTGCCGATCGGCAACTGGGTCATGCAGACTGCCTGCGCACAGATCAACACCTGGGCGGAAGCGCCGCAAACCCGCCACCTGCAGCTCGCGATCAACGTCAGCGCGCGCCAGTTCCACCAGATCGACTTTGTCGCCCGCGTTGCCGACTGCCTGGCCACCAGCGGCATTGATCCGACCCGTCTGAAACTGGAACTGACCGAGAGCGTGGTGCTCGACAACGTCGAGGAAGTCATCCACCGCATGCAGCAGATCAAGGCGCTCGGCGTCAGTTTCTCGCTCGACGATTTCGGCACCGGTTACTCGTCGCTGTCCTACCTGAAGCGGCTGCCGCTGGATCAGATCAAGATCGACCAATCGTTTGTCCGCGACCTCGCCATCGACCCCAGCGATGCCGCCATCGTCCGCGCCATACTCGCCATGAGTCAGACCCTCGGCCTGGACGTCATTGCCGAAGGTGTGGAAACCCCGGCCCAGCGCGACTTCCTGCATGCCAACGGCTGCCAGGCTTTCCAGGGTTACCTGTTCGGCCGGCCGACGCCGATCGAGGAATGGGATGCCCGTTACATCGAGCCTCGCCTAAAAGGCGAAATATAACCGCCCCTGCCGGCGCAGCCGGGCGCGCGCCGCGCGGTAATCCGGATACAGGGCGGCAACCTCGCGCCAGAATGCCGGCGAATGGTTGCGCTGACGAAAGTGCGCCAGTTCGTGGCAGATGACATAGTCGATTTCCTCCAGGCTGGCCTTGATCAGCCGCCAGTTCAGGCTGACCACGCCCTTCGGCGACAGGCTGCCCCAGCGCGTGCGGGCATCGGACAGACGCATTGGCGGCGGGTCGATACCGGCACGGCAGGCCTGCTCGGCCAGGCGTTCGAGCAGCAGCGTCCGGGCTGCCTGGCGGTACCAGCGCACAGCCTGCGCCGCCGTCTGCATCGGTGCGCTGGAGCAAACCAGCGCATCCGCCGCACGGCGCGGCAAGCTGCCGGCATCGACCAGTTGCAAACGCAGAAAGCCGCCCAGGTACGGCAATTCCGCACCGTCGCGCCACTCGAACGCCTCGGCGCGTGCGGCTTTGAGCCGGGCGCTGATCCAGTCGAGGTGCTGGTGGACGAATTGCCGGATTTCGGCCGATGCCAGATGCTTCGGCGCGTTCACCAGGACTTCGCCGGCGGAACTGACGCGAAGCGCCAGCGTGCGGCGGCGCGAACTCAGACGCAGGCGGCAGCGCAAAGGCCCGTCCGAAAGTTCGAGATCAAGAAATGTCTCGATCAGCGCGCCGCGTTTGACGCCACGCCGGAACGTCACCTATCCGGCACCCGGCAGGTCGGGCTGGTAGAAGCCGACCCGGTTGCGGCCGGCATCCTTGGCACGGTAAAGCGCGATGTCGGCCTGCTTCAACAGGGTCTCCACCGTTTCCCGATGGCTGTGGAACAGGGTTACGCCAATACTTGCGCTGCATGAGTAGGGCGTGTCGCCCCCCGCCAGCGCATAGGGTTCACCCAAGGCATGCCGAACTTTGTCCGCGACGCGCGCCGCCTGCGCCCTCGCCTCGACCGGCTCATCGCCGAGGCCTTGCAGGATCAGCACATACTCGTCGCCGCCGAGACGCGAGACGGTATCCTCCTGGCGCACCTGTCCGCTCAGCCGGTTCGCCACTTCCACCAGCAACTGATCGCCGACATCATGGCCGCGACTGTCGTTGAGCCCCTTGAAGTAATCCATATCCAGCATCAGCACGGCGCCGAACTCCTGGCTTCGCTTGCTGGCGATCAGCGCCTGGCCGAGCCGGTCCATCAACAGACGCCGGTTGGGCAGACTGGTGAGCGGATCGAAGTAGGCGAGCTGGCGAATCTGCTCCTCCGCCTGGCGTCGCGCCGTGATGTCGCCATAGGTGATAACCAGCCCGTACCCCTCGATCGGCAGCAGATCGGCGGTGACGCTGAGCCAGATCGTTTCGCCGGTTTGCTTGACGATGCCCATCTCGACGTTTTCCACCCGCTGCCGCTCGCGCAATGCGCGCACGCTGGCAAATTCTTCCGTCGGCATCGTCGTGCCATCGGCACGCACGATGCGCCATTCCGGGCTGTCGATCCGGCGCTGTTCATGAATATCGTTCGGGATGCCAAGCAGACGTTCGGCCGCCGCGTTCGATTCCAGCACCTGCCCCGACGGGTCGGTGACCGTAATGCCGAGCGGAAAGCAATCGAACAGCGTCTTGTACTTGATCAGCGCGACATGCAACGCCGTCTCCGCCTTGCGGCGCTCGGTGATGTCCTCGCCGGCGCTGAGGCCGCCGATGATGTTCCCTTCGGCATCGCGGATGCTGCTGTTATGCCAGGCGATCAGGCGCTCCTCGCCGGAACGGGTGCGCACCGGGTTTTCGAAATACTCGGAGCCGGCCAGATCGTTCGCCAGCGCCTTGCGGAACACCACGCGGACTTCCTCAACGCGCGGATTTTCCGGCAGGCAGAAAGTGAACCAGTCCTGGCCGATCAATTCCGCCTCGCTATAGCCGAGCAGTTCGCAACCCATGCGATTGATCAGGGTGATGCGACCCTGCGTATCGAGCGCGACAATCAACGCATCAGCGGTATGCAGAATGTTGCGGGTGGTATCGCGTTCAAGCCGCAGGCTGCGCATCGTTTCCCGCTGCGCACATTCCGCCGCCGCGCGTGCGGCGAGAATGCGCAAATTGGCCTGGACCATGTCGGCATCGAGCAGCGGCTTGCGATTGACACCGACAATCAGGCCGAAAGCCTTGCCTTCCCGGTCGATCAGCGGCTCGCCGACGTAAGCCTCGGCGCCCATGGCATGCAGATCCGCATCGAGCGGATAAGCAGACTGCACACCCGATTCGATGCACTGCCGTTCAACCTGCATGACCTTCCGGCACGGCGTGTTGCCGAGGTCATAGCTCCAGTTCGGAATCGGCTTGCCGTCAAGCCAGGCCGCCAGCGTCCTGACCCCGGCCTGGTCCGGCCGCAACAGCGCAACATGGACATAATCCAGATTCAGATTTTCCGCCGCGTGCCGCACCAGCGCTTCGATGAAATCAGCATGGCTGGCGCCGGAAACGAATTCCGCTGTCGCCGCCAGCGCCAGTTCCATACGTTTGCGCGCAGTGATGTCGGTAATCACCCCATCCAGCCAAAGCACGCCGCCGTTCCGATCGAACACCGCCTGACCGCGTTCGTTGACCCAGCGGATGCCGCCATCGGCATGCACGATGCGGTATTCCATGCTGTAGGGCGCATGCCGGGCAACGCACGCCCGAACAGCCTGGTCAACCAGGCTGCGGTCATCCGGATGAATCACGCTGGCATAGCTGCGCACCCGGCTTTCGATGAAATCGCTGACCGGATAGCCGCTCAACTCAAGGATGAAATCGCTCATGAACTGGATGGTCCAGTCCGCATCCAGCCTGCAGCGATACACCATGCCCGGAATGCTCTGCACCAGACTGGAATAGCGCGCTTCGTTCTCGCTCAGCAGCCGTTTCGACTCCAGCGCATCC
>SXGT01160507.1_pt1 | contig 10079 bp, 6 predicted proteins | sample 3176221 | NCBI WGS metagenome assembly SXGT01 (sample SAMN11356862, study PRJNA531348) | freshwater metagenome | isolation source: freshwater sample F1-120 | place: China: Fuxian Lake, Yuxi | collected 2017-12-25
AATCCCGGAATCGTCGTCAAACTCCAAGCCCTCATCGCCGCGACGAAAGACGACCTCGGCCTCGACGGTATCACGCCTGCCTGTCGCGAACTGGGCCGGGTGGAGAATCCGAAGCCGCTCATTCCGCACGATGCGAAATAGCGCCCCCACATGAAGCCACTCGCCATTCTGCTCTCACTCGCGGCGTGTCTTTTCACCAGCGCAAGCGCCGCCGAGCGCAGGCCGAACATCGTCATCATCCTCGCCGACGATCTCGGTGGGCGCGATGTCGGCTGCTACGGCAGCACGTTCCACCGGACGCCGCACATTGATGCGCTGGCGCGGCGCGGGATGCTTTTTCGCAACGCGTATTCCGCCAGTCCGCTCTGCTCGCCAACGCGCGCGAGCATTCTCACCGGGCTACATCCGGCGCGCATCGGCATCACTGCGCCGAACTGCCACGTCGCCGAAGTGCAGCTCGAAAAGCGGCTCGCGAAGAACGGCGCGAAGGTGCTCGTCGCCGACAGCATCACGCGGCTGAAGACCGACTACCTCACGCTGCCGGAAGTGCTGCGCGACGGGGGCTGGCGCACGGGGCATCTCGGAAAGTGGCATCTCGGCGCGGAGCCGTATTCGCCGCTCCAGCACGGATTCGAGAGCGACCTGCCGCACACGCCGGGGCCGGGGCCGGGCGGCGGCAACGGCTACTTCGCGCCGTGGCAATTTTGGAAAGGTGAGGGCCAGCCCGGCGACCACATCGAAGATCGCATGGCGGAGGAGGCGGAGAAATTCATCGCCGCAAACAAAGGCCGCCCGTTCTTTCTCAACTACTGGGCATTCAGCGTCCACTCGCCGTGGATGGCGAAGGACGACTACATCGCTGACGCCGCGAAGCGCGCCACGCCCGATGCGCCGCAGCGCAATCCGATGTATGCCGGCATGATTCGCAGTCTCGATGACGCCGTGGGGCGCATCACCGCCGCGCTGGAGAAAAACGGCGTCGCCGAAAATACCATCATCCTTTTCACCAGCGACAACGGCGGCTGGCACAACGTCGCGAAGGAAGCGACGAAGAGCAAAGAGTTCGCCGCCGTGCCGGTGACGAGCAACGCGCCCTTCCGCAGCGGCAAGGCGAGCAACTACGAAGGCGGCACGCACGTCCCGCTGCTCGCCGTGTGGCCGGGAAAAATCGCGCCCGGCTCCATGAGCGACGCCGTTGTGCAGAGCTTGGACTTTTTCCCCACGCTGCTCGAACTCGCGCAACTTCCGCCGCCCGCGAACGTGAAGTTCGACGGCGCGAACTTTGCCTCCGCGCTGCGTGGCGAGGCGCTGAAACGCGATACCATCTTCTCGCACTTCCCGCACGGCGGACGCAGCGACATTGACGGCTTCCGCCCCGCGACATGGGTGCGGCGCGGCGACTGGAAGCTCATCCGCTTCTACGCCGACAACGACGACGGCAGCGACAAGCTCGAACTCTACAACCTCGCCGCCGACATCGGCGAAACGAAGAACCTTGCTGCTGAAAAAGCAGACCTCGCCCGCGAGTTGAACACGCTCATCACGGGCTTCCTCAGGGACACCGAGGCCGTCGTGCCCGTGCGCAATCCCGCTTCCGTGCCCGGCGCTCCGACGAAGCCCGCCGCCAACGCGAAGGACGCGAAAGACCCGCTACTCGGCTGGAAGGCGCGCGGCTGCGATGTCGCTGTGAAGGACGGCATCGTCACCGTGACAGGCAAGGGCGATGCGCTGTTTCTCGGTTTCAGCGCGGGCAAAATGAACGGGCCAACCGAGGTGAAGTTTCGCGTTCGCACCGCAACTGGCGGCGCGGGGAAAGTCGAGTGGCTGCCCACGCCTGCAGCGGCGGACAAGGCGAAGTCTGTGCCGTTTCAAATCACCGCCGGCGAGTGGCAGGAAGTGAGCGTGCCGCTTCCCGCCGAAGGCGCGCTCGGCATCGTGCGGCTGTATCTGCCCGCGCAAAAGGAGCCGGTGCAACTCGACTGGATCGAACTCAAACCCAACGGAGGAAAACCACAGCTCTCGGATTTTTGAGTCGTGCCATTTATGCACTCCATCGCCCGCATTCTCACGTTGCTCACACTCGTCATCACCGCCCGTGCCGTGGAGAAACCCAACATAGTCTTCATTCTTGCCGACGACATGGGCTTTGGCGATGTGGCGTGCTTCGGCGGCACCATCGCGCCGACGCCGCAGCTGGATCGGCTGGCCCGCGAGGGGACGCGCTTCACGCGTTACTATTCGGCCGCGCCGATTTGCTCGCCGTCGCGCTGCGGACTCATCACGGGGCAGTTCCCGGCGAGGTGGAGCATCACGAGCTACCTGCAAACCCGCGCGGGCAATCGCGAGTGCGGACAGGTGGATTTTCTCGATGCCAAAGCGCCGTCTCTCCCACGTGTGCTGCAAGCGGCGGGCTACGCCACGGCTCACATTGGCAAGTGGCACCTCGGTGGCGGGCGCGATGTGGCGGATGCGCCGAAATTCGCCGCCTACGGCTACGGCATCGGCCTCGGCACTTACGAAAGTCCGGAGCCTGCCGCGCCACTCGGAAGCAAGACGACGCCGTGGGCGAAAGAGCGCGAGCCGCAACAGGTCGCGCGTCACGACCGCACGCGCTGGATGGTGGATGAGACGCTCGCTTTCCTGAAAAAGAACGACGGCAAACCGTGCTTCGTGAACCTCTGGCTCGACGACACGCACACGCCGTGGATACCCGCAGACGCCGCGCAGGGCAAGGACGCGGGACGGACAAATCTCGCCGCTGTCATTCGCGAAATGGACGCGCAGCTTGGCCGTCTCATGGACGGTGTGCCTGCGAATACGCTACTCATTTTCGCCACCGACAACGGCGCGCTGCCAACATTCGCTGGCGCGCGTAGCACCGGACTGCGCGGCAGTAAACTCAGCCTCTACGAAGGGGGCACGCGCGTCCCATTCATCGTGCGCTGGCCGGGAAAAGTCCCCGCTGCGCGTGTGGACGACACCAGCGTGCTCGCCGCCGTGGACATGCTCCCGACGCTTGCCGCCGTCGCGGGTGCAGCACTTCCACACAGCTACACGAGCGATGGCGAAGACGTTGCTGGCGCACTGCTCGGGAAGCCGCTCCAGCGCACGAAGCCGCTGTTTTGGGAATACGGGCGGAACGAAAAATCATTCGCCTATCCGAAGCCGCCCGACCGCAGTCCCCACCTCGCGCTGCGCCATGACAGATGGAAATTACTCATCAACACCGACGGCACCGGCGCTGAACTCTACGACCTCACTGCCGACCAGAATGAATCGCGTAATCTCGCCGCCGAGCAGCCGCAGGAAACAGCACGACTTAAAGAAACCCTTCTCGCATGGCGGCGCTCGTGGCCTGCTTTACCGCAATGATTTCACGGCCGTTCTTCACACTGCTTCTCACCGTCCTTCCACTGATGGCCGCGGAGACGCTTGTTTATAAAAAGACCGGCGTCCGCGAGCTGCGGCTGCACATTGAAAAGCCCGCCGACTGGAAGGCGACGGACAAGCGCCCGGCCATCGTGTTCTTTTTCGGCGGCGGCTGGGTGGCCGGGTCGGTGGAGCAGTTCCGTCCACAGAGTGAATACTTCGCCGTGCGCGGCGTGGTGGGCATTCGCGTCGAGTATCGCACGCTAGCGAAGGGCGACAAAGGGCCGCCGCTGGCGTGTTGTGCGGATGCGAAATCTGCGATGCGCTACGTGCGTGCTCACGCGGCGGAACTCGGCGTGGACCCGGCCCGCATCGCCGCAGCGGGCGGCTCGGCGGGCGGACATCTCGCGGCGTTCACCGCGATGGTGAATGGTCTCGATGACCCGGCGGATGATGCGAAGATTTCCTGCAAGCCGGACGCGCTGCTGCTATTTAATCCCGTCTTCAACAACGGCCCCGGCCAGTGGGGCAACGAGCGCGTGGGCGAGCGATTCCGTGAATTCTCTCCCGCGCACAATATCACGAAGGCTGCACCGCCGACGTGCGTCTTCCTTGGCGATGCGGACAAGCTCATCGGTGTGCCCGTGCTGCGGGAGTTTGAGGCTGCGATGAAAGCGGTGGATGTTCGCTGCGACGCGCGCGTTTATCCCGGCGCGGCACACGGTTTCTTCAACAAGGAGCCGTACCGATCGCAAACGCTCGCAGAGGCTGACAAATTCCTCATGTCTCTCAGCTGGTTGAAACCGCAAAAGCAATGAAGCCGCCAGACTCATCGAAACCAAGCCACGCAGACCGCCACGCCATGAAACTCCTTCTCGCCATCGCCGCCATTTTCCCGCTCGCGCTCGCGCCCGTTCGCGCGGCGGAACGGAAGCCGAACATCGTTTTTATCATGGCCGATGATCTCGGCTACACGGATGTCACGGTGAATGGCAGTCGCTACTACGAGACGCCGAACATTGACCGCCTCGCTGCGCAGGGCACGCGACTCGCGCGCTACTACCATTGCCAGAATTGCCAGCCCACGCGCGCAGCGCTGATGACCGGGCAGTATGGTGCGCGGACAGGCGTGTTCACAGTCGGGACCGTGGATCGCTTCGCGTGGTGGAAGCAGTCGCTACGTCCGCCGGAGAACGTGACGAAGCTGCCGCTCGATCGCGTCACCGTCGCGCAAGCGCTCAAGCAGGCGGGCTACGCGACGGCGATGTTTGGGAAATGGCACCTCGGCGAGCAAGGAGAGCATCATCCAGCCCGGCGCGGCTTCGACGAGGCCATCGTGAGCATGGGGCAGCATTTCGATTTTGCCACGAACCCAAAGACCGACGTGCCGAAGGGCGCGTATCTCGCGGACTTTCTCACCGACCGCGCGGTGGATTTCATCCGGCGGAAAAAGGACGCGCCCTTCTTTCTCTATCTCCCGCATTTCGGCGTTCACTCACCGCATCAAGCAAAGCCGGAACTCATCGCGAAGTTCAAAAATAAAGCGCCGGTGGGTGGCCACGACAACGCGACCTACGCGGCGATGATTGCGAGCGTGGATGAAAGCGTGGGCCGCGTGATGTACGTACTCGATGAATTGAAGCTCGCCGACAACACCGTGCTCATCTTTACGAGCGACAACGGCGGCGTTGGCGGCTACGAGCGCGAAGGGCTGAAAAAAACCGGCGACGTGACCGACAACGCGCCACTCCGCAGCGGCAAAGGCAGCCTCTACGAAGGCGGCACGCGCGTGCCATTCATCGTGCGCTGGCCCGGCGCGACCAAGCCCGCCAGCGTGTGCGAAGTGCCCGCGACCCATGTGGACATTTTCCCCACCTTCCTTGCGCTCGCCGGCGGAAAAAAACCGGAGCAACCGCTCGACGGTGAAAGCCTCGTTCCGCTGCTCCGTAACCCCGCCGCGAAGCTCACGCGCGACGCCATTTTCGCCCATCACCCCAGCTACCTCGGCGCAGGCGCGGATACATGGCGCACGACGCCCGTGAGCACCATCACGAGCGGTGATTGGAAGCTGATGGAATTCTTCGAGGGAAACCGCCTCGAACTCTACAACCTCCGCACCGACATCGGCGAAACGAAGAACCTCGCCGCGGTGCAGCCTCAAAAAACGAAGGAACTTCACGCAAAGCTCATCGCATGGAGAAAAATGACCGGCGCAAAACTACCCACACCGCACCAGTCCGGCGAGAAGCCCGCCGGCTTTGGAAAGAAACGTGGCGATGCCGGCGACTAGCGACAGTTACACATGAAAACCATCCTGCTGTTTCTTGCCTGCTTCTGCACCGCCGCCAGCGCCGCGCAGAAAAAGCCGAACGTCCTCATCATTCTCGCCGACGACCTCGGTTACGGCGATGTGCACTGCTACAATCCCGAGCGCGGCAAAATCCCGACACCGCATATTGACACACTGGCGGGACAAGGGATGCGCTTCACCGATGCGCATACGTCGAGCGGCGTCTGTTCGCCTACGCGCTACGCACTGCTCACGGGGCGCTACCATTGGCGCACGCGCTTGCAGTCGGGCATCGTGCCGTATCTCGGCGAGCCGCTCATCGCGCCGGAGCGCGTGACGATCGCGGATCTCCTCAAGCAGCAGGGTTATCGCACTGCGGCAATCGGAAAATGGCATCTCGGCTGGGACATGCAACTCACCGACGACGATCGGAAGCTGCTAAAAAGCTACGGCGGCAAAGCGGGTGGCGGCGGCAAGGTTGCGACCCTTACGACGGACGCCGAGCGCGTGGCATGGCGGACGATTTACTCACGCGAATTTCGCGGCGGGCCGGTGGACGCTGGGTTCGATTCGTATTTCGGCACCGATGTCCCGAACTGGCCGCCGTATTGTTTCATCGAGAATAAGCGCACCGTCGGCATCCCGACCGAATTGCTTCCTGCCGACGCGCTGAAGAATCATCAAGCCAGTCTGCAAGGCCCGGCACTTGCGGGATGGAAGCTCGACGCCATCCTGCCCACACTTGCCGACCGCGCATGTGCGTTCATTGAAGACGCAGCGAAAAGGCCGGAACCGTTCTTTTTATACGTACCACTCACATCGCCGCACACGCCCATCGCGCCGACCAGCGAATGGCGCGGCAAAAGCGGACTGGGCGATTTCGCGGATTTCGTGATGCAGACCGACGCCATCGTGGGCCGCGTGCTCGCCACGCTTAAAAAAAGCGGCGCAGCGGAAAAGACGCTTGTCATTTTCACCAGCGACAACGGATGTGCGCCTTACATCGGTGCGAAGGAAATGGAAGCGAAGGGTCATTTCCCCAGCGGTCCATGGCGCGGCTACAAAGCTGACGCGTGGGAAGGAGGACACCGCGTGCCATTCATCGTGCGCTGGCCCGGCACCGTTGCGCCCGGGACGCGCTGCGATGCACTCGTGCAGCAGACCGACATCATCGCCACCCTCGCTGCCGCGCTCGAAACAAAGCTCCCCATCGGCGCAGGCGAAGACAGCGTGAGCCTGCTCCCGTTGCTTCGCGGCGGCACGGAACCAGTGCGCGAATTCTCCATCAGCCACGCATCGAGCGGCCTGCCCGCTCTGCGGCGAGGTTCGTGGAAAATCATCTTCGGCGGTGGCGGTGGCGGCTTTCAGCGAGGTGCGAATCCCGACTCCGGCCAACTCTACGATCTCGCCACCGACCCGGGCGAAAAGAAAAACTTGTGGGCCAGCAATCCCGAACTCGTTGCCGAACTCACCGCCACGATGGAACGCCTCGTGAACGCGCATCCGAACGATGTGCCAGTGAAATGGCGGCGGTTTTTGAAGAAACCCTGACGGGATGGGACTCCCCACCGCCATCCTCTGCGTTCTCTGCGTCTTCAGCGGTTTTTCCCGCGCGGCGAATAAACCAAACTTTATCCTCATCCTCGACACCGCACCCAATACTCCCAGCCAACTCTACAACCTCGACGCCAATCCCGGCGAAACGTACAACCCCCACGCGGAACGACCCGAAACTCGTGAAGGAACTCAAAGCACTGCTCGAACAATCCCAGTCCAGCGGCCGTATTCGGCCTGCACACTCCGCCAGCAAACCATGAAGTTGTCACTTCTCACATTACTCACCGCCGCCATGTCCATCGCCGCTGCCGTTCCGCCTACTGAAAAGAAACCCGTTACCGACGAATATCACGGCGTGAAGGTCGTGGATGATTATCGCTGGCTGGAGGAAACGGGTTCGCCGGCGGTGAAGGCGTGGACGGAGGCGCAGAACAAGTACTCGCGGGCGTGGCTGGACGGGCGCGTGGAGAGAGCGGACATCGAAGCGAAACTCACGGCGCTGTATGCGAAGGACACTCCTTCGCACGGCGGACTGGTGTCGCGTCCGGGGCGGATATTCGCGTTGAAATTCCAACCACCGAAGCAGCAACGATTGCTCGTCATGCTAACGTCGGTGGATGATTTAGCATCGGAACGCGTCGTGCTGGACCCGAATGAACTCGCGCCGAAGGGACAGGTCGCGATGGATTGGTTTGTGCCGTCGCCCGATGGAAAACTCATCGCTGTCTGCCTCTCGGAGCACGGCAGCGAGGACGGCACGCTGCATTTTTTCCGCACGGAAACTGGCGAGCGCCTGCCCGATCGCATCGTTCGCGTACAATACCCGACCGGCGGCGGCAGCGCAGCGTGGACGCCGGATAGCTCAGGTATTTTTTACACACGCTATCCGCACAAAGGCGAGAAACCCGAAGCGGACCTGAACTTCTTTCAACAAATCTATTTCCACAAACTCGGCACTCCCGCCGCTTCTGACATATACAGCGCTGGACGCGACTTCCCGCGCATTGCGGAAATCGACCTGGAGACTTCCGATGACGGGCGCTGGTTGTTCGCGGCAGTGGCGAATGGCGATGGCGGGGAGTTTGCCCACTACCTTTGCGAGACGAAGACCGGCGCGGCGTGGCGACAAATCACGCGGCACGAAGACGGTGTGAAAAAAATCGTGTTCAGCCACGATGGCACCGTGCTTTTCCTGCGCTCGGTGAAAAATGCACCGCGCGGCAAGGTGCTGCGGATACCTGTAACAGGCACGCTCAGCGATGCGGCCGTGATTGTGCCAGAGAGCGACGCGGTCATCGAGGGACTCACACCCACAGCGGATTTTCTTTTTGTCGCGGACATGCTTGGCGGACCATCGCGCGTGCGTCAGTTCATGCTCGATGGAGACTTCGTGCGCATCCTCGCACTACCCGAAGCGTCAGGTGCCGGGGGAATGTTCGAAGCAGATGGGCGCATCATTTTTCGCCAGACAAGTTTCGTCGCGCCTGCCGCGTGGATGTCCTGCGACCCAATCTGCGGTGCGATGCAAAAGACCGCGATCTTTAACACCTCACCTGTGAATTTCAGCGACATCGAGGCAGTACGCGAGTTCGCTGTGAGCAAGGATGGGGCGCGCGTTCCCATGAATATCCTGCGCCGAAAAGGTACGAAGCTTGACGGCGACAACCCCGTGCTGCTCTACGCCTACGGCGGTTACGGCCACAGCATGAGACCGTTCTTCGATTTCGAGAACCGCTTGTGGTTCGACCGCGGTGGAATCTGCGTCATCGCGAACATCCGCGGTGGCGGCGAATACGGCGAAGAGTGGCACCTCGCGGGCAATCTCACCAAAAAGCAAAATGTCTTCGACGATTTCGCCGCGTGCGCGCAGCACCTCATCACGCGCGGCTACACGCGCCCGGAGAAACTCGCCGTCGAGGGCGGCAGCAACGGCGGCCTGCTCATGGGCGCATTCCTCACGCAACACCCCGCGCTCGCCCGCGCCGTCGTCGCGCACGTCGGCATCTACGATATGCTCCGGGTCGAACTCGACCCCAACGGTGCGTTCAACGTCACTGAATTCGGCACCGTCAAAGACCCCGCGCACTTCCGCGCGCTACACGCCTACTCGCCCTTCCACAATGTGAAGGATGGCACGAAGTACCCCGCCGTCTTCTTCCTCGCCGGAGAGACCGATGGCCGCGTGAACCCGGCCCACTCCCGCCGCATAACCGCTCGTCTGCAAGCTGCTACTGCTTCGAAAAACCCCATCATCGTCCGCCTCAGCTCTGCCTCCGGCCACGGAATGGGCACCGCCCTCAGCGAGAAAATCGCCCAGCAGGCTGATGTGTTTGCGTTCCTTTTTGATCAGCTTAGAATGCCAGCAAAGTAGTTGATTATTCATCGACCTGGATCACAAAGGATCCATCAACATATTATGAAACCCATTCACGCGCTCATTGCACTTGGCGCACTACTCTGCAGCCATGCTATCGCCGCCGCGCCGAAGCCGCTGAAGGTCTTCCTCCTCGCCGGGCAGTCGAATATGCAGGGACACGCGAAAACCAGCACGTTCGAGCACATCGGCATGGACCCGGCGACGAAGCCGATGCTTGACGCGATGCTCGGCGCGGATGGGAAGCCCAAGGTCTGCGAGCGCGTGTGGATTACCTCCATCGGCTGTAGCAAGGACGACAAGACCGAGCAGACCGGCAAGCTCACCGCCGGCTTCGGCGCGACGACGGAGAAGATCGGCCCCGAGTTCACCTTCGGCCTTTACATGGAGAAGTTCACCGACGCGCCCATCCTGCTCATCAAGACCTCGTGGGGCGGCAAGAGCTTGAACACGGACTTCCGTTCGCCCAGCGCCGGGCCGTATGTGTTC
>SXGT01226267.1_pt1 | contig 10079 bp, 12 predicted proteins | sample 3176221 | NCBI WGS metagenome assembly SXGT01 (sample SAMN11356862, study PRJNA531348) | freshwater metagenome | isolation source: freshwater sample F1-120 | place: China: Fuxian Lake, Yuxi | collected 2017-12-25
AGAAGCCCTGGCCGTTGATCGCCACGTCGAGCGAGTTGCTGGTCTGCTGCAGGTTGCCCTGCGTGAAGTTGCGCACCGTCGACACCGGGCGCACGCCGGTGCCGACCTGCAGCCCCGAGGGCACCTGCGTGGTCTGCGAGGTCTGCGCGCCGGGCTGGCGCAGCGTCTGGTACAGCAGGTCCTCGAACACCGCGCGCGAGCGCTTGTAGCCGTTGGTGGCGACGTTGGCGAGGTTGTTGGCGATGACGTCGAGCTGCGTCTGCTGCGCGTCGAGGCCGGTCTTCGAAATCCAGAGCGAGCGGATCATGGCGTTTCCTAGTTGTTGATGCCGAGCAGGCTGGAGGCCCGGCGCGCGTTCTCTTCCGCGTGGGAGATCATCTTCATCTGCGCCTCGAACTGCCGCGCGAGGCTGATCATGGTGACCATCGCCTCGGCCGCGTTGACGTTGCTGTTCTCCAGCGCGCCGCCGGCCAGCGCGACGTTCGGGTCCGCCTCGGCGGGTGCGCCGTCCTTCGTGCGGAACAGGCCGTCCGCGCCGCGCGCGAGCGACGCGGGCGGCGGGTTGACGAGCTTGATGCGGCCCAGCTGCACCACCCCGGCGAGCGACTGGCCGATCGGCACCGCCGAGACGGTGCCGTCGCGGGCGACCGTGATGGTATGGTCGGGCGGCACCGAGATCGGGCCGCCCTCGCCGAGCACGGCGTCGCCGCGCTGTGTCTCGAGCATGCCCTCCGGGCTGAGCTTCAGGCTGCCGTTGCGGGTGTAGGCCTCGCGCAGGTCCGCGCCCTGAACCGCGATCCAGCCTTCGCCCTGCACGGCGACGTCGAGCGCGCGGCCGGTCTGCGAGATGCCGCCCGGCGTCATGTCGGCGCCAGTGGTGGTCTCGACGGCGAAATGACGCGTCGCCTTGCCCGGACCCTGCACTGCCTGCGAACGGAAGCCGCTGGTCTCCGCCCGGAAGCCGGGCGTCGAGGCGTTCGCGAGGTTGTTCGTGACGACGTCCTGGCGCAGCATCAGGTGCTTGGCGCCGGACATCGCGGTCCAGACGAGGCGGTCCATGCGCCGCTTACCTCATGTTGACCATCGTCTGCAGGACCTCGTCCTGAGTCTTGATGGTCTGTGCGTTGGCCTGGTAGACGCGCTGGGCAGTGATCATCTTGACGAGCTCGGCGGTCAGGTCGACGCCGGACTCCTCGACCGCGCCCGACTGCAGCACGCCGAAGCGGCCGGTGTTCGGCGGCCCGATCAGCGGCGCGCCCGAGTTGGAGGTCTCGCCGTAGCTGTTCTGCCCGAGCGCGGCGAGGCCTTCCTGGTTGGTGAAAGACGCAAGGACCACTTGTCCCTGCGCGCGCGTCTGGCCATTGGTGTAGCTTGAAGTGACGATGCCGTCGGGGGACACCGTGTAGCCGCTCAGCTTGCCCGACGCGAAGCCGTCCTGCGAGATCTGGTTGACGCCGAACGAGCTGCCGAACTGCGTCGAATTGGTGAGGCCGAGGTCCAGGGACATCGGCGACGGGGCGCCCGTGGTGACCGGGATCGACAGGTTGAACGGCAGCGTGGTGGTGCCGGTATTGATGGTGCCGTCGGTGTTGAAGTTCAGCGTGCCGACCGCGCCCGCACCGACCTGCACGCCATCGTTGGTGGCGAAGACCTGCCAGGTGTTCGCCGCGGACTTCAGGAAGTACGCGTTCAACACGTGCTTGTTGCCCAGCCCGTCGTAGAACGACGACGAGGTAGAGCTGTTGTACGTGCTCGAGTCCGCGGAGTTGAACGAGGCGGGCACCAGCGTGGCGTTGCGCGCGTCGAGGTTGACGACGAAATCGGCCTTCGTGCTCTGCTTCGGCGGCAGGTCGGCGGCCGACAGTTGCAGGTTCGACAGCGTCGAGGCGGTGATCGCGCCGGTTGAATCCGCCATGTAGCCCGTGAGGAAGCGGCCCGAGGGATTGACGATGTAGCCGTCCTTGTCGAGCGAGAACTGGCCGTTGCGGGTGTAGCTGATCGCGCCGTTGTCCGAAACGCGGAAGAAGCCCTGCCCGTTGATCGCCAGGTCGAGCGGGTTCGACGACACCGTGATGTTGCCCTGGCCGAACTGCGTCAGCACCGCGTTCACGCTGGTGCCGATGCCAACCTGGGTGCTGCCGCCGGAGTCCGCCCCGCTCACCGAGGCGGCGAATACGTCGCCGAACTGGGCCTGCGAGCCCTTGAAGCCGACGGTGTTCGCGTTGGCGACGTTGTTGCCGATGACATCGAGGTTCTTCGCCGCTGCGGCGAGCCCCGAGAGTCCCTGTTGAAAGCTCATTCAAGACCTCCTGTTGCGCTGGTTTGTCGTGACCTGGTTCATTAGAGGATCCGCTTGACGGCGGAGTAGTCCCGCATGCCGAGGCCGGACACCTCGAACTGCGTGCCGGACGGGCCGTTCGACACCGCGAGGACGCGGGCGGCGGCAAGCGCCTCCGCACCGACCGCGGTCGTGCCGCGCTGCGCGCTGACGGTGAACGTGTACGCGCCCTTCGCGGCCGCCGTGCCGGCGTCGCTGGCGCCGTCCCAGTGGAAGGTGTGGACGCCGGACTGCTGCGCGCCGAGGTCGGCGCGATGCACCAGCATGCCGGCGCCGTCGCGGATCTCGATCTTCACCTGGTCGGCGCCCTCGGCGAGCTCGAAGCCGCCGACGGCGCCGTCGGTGCCGAGCGTGATGGCGTTGCCCGCGACGAGGACGTCGCGCCCGATCAGCGCGGCCGCCTGCAGCGACTGCGACTCGCTGAAGCCGCCGGCCATCGCCTTCAGCGTCGAGTTCAGCTTGTCGATGCCGCTCACCGTGCTGATCTGCGCCATCTGCGAGGTGACCTGCGCGTTGTCGAGCGGATTGAGCGGATCCTGGTTGCGCATCTGCGCGACCAGCAGCTTGAGGAAGCGGTCCTCGCCCCCCTCGGTGGCGGCGATGCTGCCGTTCGTGGCGGCGTTGCCGGTCGTGGCGCCGATGGTGGTGGTGCTGGCGATGGTGGTCATGGCGTTCCTCAGTTGCCGAGCGAGAGCGTCTTCAGCATCAGGCTCTTCGCGGTGTTCATCACTTCGATGTTGTTCTGGTAGGAGCGCGCCGCCGAGACCATGTTGACCATCTCGTCGACGACGTTGACGTTCGAGAAGGTGACGTACCCTTGCGCGTCGGCGAGCGGGTGCTTGGGGTCGTAGTGCCGGCGCCCGGGCGACGCGTCCTCCTGCACGCGCGCGACGCGCACCGCGGCCCCGCCGTCCTTCGCCGGCACGGCCTCGAACACCGCCTGCTTCGCGCGGTACGGCGCGGCGCCGGGCGCGGCCGCGCTGTCGGCATTCGCGAGGTTGCTGGCGACCGTGTTGAGCCGCTGCCCCTGCGCGGCAACGGCGCTCCCTGCGATGTCGAAGACGCGGCTGAGCGACATGGCTATCCCTTGATCGCGTCGAGCATGGTGCGCAGCTGGCCGTTGAGCGTGCGCAGCGCGGCCTCGTAGCGCACCGCGTTGTCGGCGAACTTGGCGCGCTCGGCGTCCATGTCGACCGTGTTGCCGTCGGCGGAAGGCTGCGCGGCGGCGACCTGCGCCAGCCGTGGCTGCGGCAGCGGCGCGGCTGCGCCGCCGGGGCGCTGCGAAGCGGCGGCGAGCGCCTTGCCGAAGTCGAAGTCCACCGCGCGGTAGCCCGGCGTGTCGGCGTTCGCGATGTTCGCGGCGATGACCTCCTGGCGGCGCGCGCGCAGCAGCAGCGCGTCGCTTTGCGTGCGGAGTGCGTCTGCGGGTCTGGAGATCATGGCCTGGGCGGTTCCCTTGGGCGTGATGCCTTCATCACGTCGGGCCATTATGCGAAGCGGCGCGGCGCGCGATCGGCGGAACAGGCGCCCAAACCGCCCGCTGTTCGCGTCCTGCGGCTTCCGCGCCCGCGCGTAACCTGCCGTCCAATCCCCACGCGGAGCCCAACTTGAAGAACACGATCCTGCTGCTCACGCTCCTCCTCGCCGCGAACGCGGCCGCCGCGACGCCGCAGGCCGCGGGCACCGAGAACACGCTCAAGCTGTACCTGGAGCGCGAAGCCACCGGGCTGCCGGGGCGCGTAGAGGTGACCCTCGGCACGCTGGATCCGCGCATCAGCCTCGGCGGCTGCAACCGCATCGAGCCGTTCCTTCCCGCCGGCGCGCGCCTGTGGGGGCGCAGCTACGTCGGCGTGCGCTGCGTCGACGGCACGCCGTTCACCGCGTTCCTGCCGGTGCAGGTGAAGGTCACCGGCCCGGCGCTGGTCGCGGCCCGGCCGCTCACCGCGGGCAGCCCGCTGGCGCCCGCCGACTTCCGCCTCGAGGAGGTGGAGCTGTCGCGCGAGGCGCCCGGCGCGCTGAGCGATTTCTCGACGGTCGGCGAGCGCGTGCTCGGCAGGTCGCTGGCCCCGGGCCAGATGCTGCGCGGCGACCACCTCCGGGTGCTGCCGGCGGTGCTGCCGGGCGACACCGTCAAGGTGCTGCTGACCGGGCGCGGTTTCTCGGTCGCCACCGAAGGGCGGGCGATCAACGGCGCGGCCGAAGGCCAGGCGGTGCGCGTGCAGACCACCATGGGCAAGACGCTGTCGGGCACCGCGCGCGCCGGCAAGGTGGTCCATGTGGGCATCTGGTAGCCCGGATCAAGATCGGACTAAAGTCGCCGCAGGAACGGCCGATAAACAGGTTGAACGCCCCACAAGGGTCGACGTCCCCAGGAGATCGCATATGAAAATCAATGGCTTCAATGATGGCATGTCGCTCGAGCGCAGCACCGGCGGGAAGTCCCCGGCGGCCAGCGCCCCGGTGGCCGGGAAGACGGCCGCCGCCTCGAGCGTGAGCCTGTCCGACCTCGCCACGCGGCTGCACAGCATCGAGGCGGAACTGTCGACCAGCCAGCCGTTTGACGCCGCCAAGGTCGAGGAGATCAAGCAGGCGATGCGCGACGGCCAGTTCAAGGTCAACACCGACGTCGTCGCCGACCGCCTGATCGAGAGCATGAAGGAACTGCTCGGCGCCAAGGGCAGGTAGTGGCCTCGCATCCCCCGCTGCCCGGCGCCGTGCAGGCGTCCCTCGCCCGCCTCGAGGCCGACCTGATGGTCGAGGCGGCCGAACTCGATCGCCTGGACGAGGTGCTTCACCGCGAGCGCGACGCGCTTGCCGGCGGGCTCGACGAGGCCATCGCGGCGATCGCCGGGGAGAAGGAACGCCATGCCCGCGCGCTGGCGCAGCTCGCGGAGCGCCGCCTCGCGACGCTCCTGCACGCGGGCCGCCGCGTGCGCATGGACGAATTCGTCGAGCAGGGCCCCGCGGGCGAAGGCCTGCGTTCGGTCTGGCACCGCGTCCGCGAGAAGGCGCGCGAAGTGCACGCGCTGAACCTGGCGAACGGGCGGCTGATCGCGCTGCACCTGCGCAACGTGCAGGGCCGCCTCGCCGCGCTGGTCGCGGTGGCGGACCCGTCGCAGACCTACGGTCCCGGCGGCGCCAGCGTGCTGCCCGGCCAGCGCGCGTCGATCGCAGTGCCCGGCCGCGCGCTCGGCGCGGCCTGAGCATCCACACCCAACAAAAGGAAGTTCAGGCGCCGGTGGGCGGCTGGTTCAGCGACAGCCAGTAGCTGGCGGCCGACTCCACCGAACTCACGTACTCGGCAAAGCCCACCGGCTTGACCAGGTAGCTGTTGACGCCGAGGCGGTAGCTCTCCTCGATGTCGCGCTCCTCCTTGGAGGACGTCAGCACGACCACCGGGATGCGGCGCGTGCGGTCGTCCGCCTTGATCCGGCGCAGCACCTCGAGGCCGTCCACCTTGGGCAGCTTGAGGTCGAGCAGGATCATGCTCGGCAGGCGCACCTTGGACTTCGCCAGCAGGCCTTCGGGACCGAAGAGGAGGTCGATCGCCTTGACGCCGTCATCGACGTGCGCAAGGCGTTCGCGGGCGACAGACTTGCGCAGGGCGCGCATGGTCAACTCCGCATCGTTCGGATTGTCTTCGACGAGGATCACGTCAATTTCTTCTCGGGCTGCGTCCATCAAATATGCTCTGGTCTCGGAGATAACGGCATCAGATCCCGGCTATTTAGCCCGATTCGCGTCCTCGCGCGGCTAACATGACATTGGTTTTCATTCTATCCTAACGCCCGTTCGCGCCTGCGGTGCCTACCACTCCTTCAGCCTGGTCCTCAAGCGCGCGATGGCCTGGCTGTGGATCTGGCAGATGCGCGACTCCGTCACGCCGAGCACTTCGGCGATCTCGCGCAGGTTGAGTTCCTGCTCGTAGTACATGCCCATCACCTGCCGCTCGCGCTCGGGCAGCCGCTCGATCGCGGCCACCAGCGCCTCGCGGAAGCGCTTATCCGATAGTCTCTCCAGCGGGTCCTCGGGCCGCGCCTCGGCGTGCTGGTCGACGAAGTCCGCCGGGTCCTCGCGATCGCCGGCGTCCTCGTAGTACATCAGCTGCGCGCCGCGCGCGTCCTGCAGGAAATGCCGGTAGTCCTCGAGGCTCAGCGACAGCTCGGCGGCAATCTCGGCCTCGGCCGGCGGTCGGCCGAGGCGCTGCTCCAGCGTGCGCAGGGCCTCGTCGAGCTTCCTCTGCGCGCGGCGCACGCCGCGCGGCAGCCAGTCGTGCTCGCGCAGGCCGTCGAGCATGGCGCCGCGGATGCGCTGCGTGGCGTAGGTCTCGAACTGCGCGCCATGGGTGTCCTCGTAGCGGCTGAGCGCGTCCATCAGGCCGATCATGCCGGCCTGCACGATGTCGTCGAGCATCACGCTCGCCGGCAGGCGCGCCAGCAGGTGGTGGGCCATGCGCCGGACCATCGGCGCGTAGCGCCGGATCTGCTCCTCGCGGTCCTTGTCGCTGCCGGCCTGGTAGAGCTTGGCGGCCGGACCGGGGGCATTGCGTTGCAGTGCTGTCGTCATGGGAACTCCGCGAGTGACCAGTGTTCTAGGGCTTGGAAAACAGGGCCGAGGTCGGTGGTCCCTGCGGCGACGGCGCCGCCGAAGGCGACCTCCGCGTCGAGGAACCGCCGCGCCACCTCGGCGACGTTGGCGTGCAGCGCGGCGGCGGCCTGCGCGTCGGCGCGGTTGACCAGCAGCCGGAAACGGCGGCGGCCGTGGCGGCGCACCAGGTCCTTCATGCGCGAATAGGTGGCGGTGACTGACGGATTGGTCGGCCGCGCCACTAGCAGCATCTCGGCGTCGGCGGGCACCAGCCGGCAGCCGGCGCCGTCCTTCGCCGCCAGGTTGAGGATCACCAGGCTAGGTGCGGCCGCAAGGTGCGCGAAGCCGCCGAACAGCCGCGTGCCGTCCTCGCCGGATTCGACGATCCGCTCGATGCCGCGCGCGCCCGGCACGATCGCGCTGCCGCCGGGACCGGGCAGCGCGACGGCGGAGTACTCGTGCTCGCCGCTGAGCAGGTCGTCGAGCTCCCGGCGCCAGGTCAGCGACAGCGCGCCGGCGACGTCGCCGCGGCTCTGGTCCAGGATCACGACGCCCTGTCCCGCCTCGGCGGCGGCGCGCGCCAGTTCGATCACGACCATGGTCTTGCCGGTGCCCTGCATGCCGGCGGCGACAGGCAGCACGCGCAGGCGCCCCGGCCGCAAGATGCGGCGCAGCCCCGTGGCCTGGTCGTTCGCGTCAGGCATGGGTCGTCCGTGCGGCGTGGGCACGGCGCGCGGGCGCCGCAGGCTTCGCGACGCGCAGCGCGCGGTCCACCAGGTAGGCGGCGTTGGCCGGGTGCAGGTCCTCGGGCACGCGCTGCCCGTTGGACACCGCCATCAGGGGAAGGCGGCTGCGGACCAGCGTGTCCAGCGCGCCGCCGAGCTTCACCGCCTCGTCCAGCTTGGTGAGGATGACGCCGGCGAGGCCGTCGCCGCGGAACGCGGCGGCCGCTTCGTCGAGCGCCTCGGGCTGGCTCGAGGCCGACAGCACCAGCACCTGCTTCACGCCGGGCTGGCGCAGGCAGGAAAGCTGCTCGCGCATGCGCGCATCGCGCTGGCCGATGCCGACGGTGTCGATGAGCACCAGGTGCCGCCCGGCCAGGCTGGCGAGCGCCGCGGCGAGCTCCGCTTCGTCGTTCGCCGCATGCACCGCGACGCCGAGGATCTTGCCGTAGATGCGCAGCTGGTCGAAGGCGCCGATCCGGTAGCTGTCGGTGGTGACCAGGCCCAGCGACCGCGCGCCGTGCTTGACCACGCAGCGCGCGGCGAGCGTGGCGTTGGTGGTGGTCTTGCAGACGCCGGTGGGGCCGACCAGCGCATAGGTGCCGCCCTGGGTGACGAAATCCCGCGCCGGGTCGGTGCACCCCAGGTTGCGCGCGACCACGCTGCGCAGCCACGACTGCGCCTGCGCCGGGCCGAAGTCGTCCGGCAGGCGCCCGGCGAACTGTCGCGCCAGCGCTTCGCCGAAGCCGGCGTCGACCATCAGCTTCACCAGCGCCGCCTGCGCGGGACTGGCGGCGGGCGCCTCGCGGCGCCCCATCTCGCCGAGCTGCGCCTTCAGGCGGCCGGACAGCTCGCGCAGTTCGCCCAGCACCTCGGGGCCGATGGCGGGCCCCGCCGGCGCGGCCTCGGGCGTGGCGCGGCCCTGCGTCATCAGTTCCAGCGCGCGCGGCGCGATCGCGATCAGCTCGACGCCCGAGGGCGTGCGCCGATTGGACAGCACCAGCGCGTCGGGGCCGAGCTGCGCGCGCAGCCGGCGCAGCGCCTCGCGGGTGTTGGCCTCGCAGACGCGGACCGGCGACATCATCGGGTTCATGCCTTGGCTCCCAGGGTGTAGGCGACGCGCACCGTCCAGTCATCCGGCACCTCGGCGTGCGACAGCACGCGCAGGCGAGGCGCCGCGCGCTTCAGCATCCGCGCGAGCGGGCTGCGCAGGCGGTCCGGCACCAGCAGGGCCGGCGCGAAACCGAGCCCCTCCTGGCGTTGCGCGGCGGCGCTTGCGCTGCGCATCAGCGCGTCGGCGAGCGCCGGTTCGAGCGCGTCGCCGCCGGGCCCGCCCTGCTGCAGCAGGCGCTCGAGTTCCGGCTCCAGCGCGACCACCTGCAGCTCGCGGCTCGCGCCGAACAGCTGCTGCGCGATGGCCGGGCAGAGCGCGATACGGATCGCGGACGTGAGCTCGCCCGCGTCCTGCGTGCGCGGCGCGTGCTCGGCGATGGTCTCGAGGATGGTCCTCAGGTCGCGGATGTACACGCCCTCCTCGAGCAGGTTCTGCAGCACGCGCTGCAGCGTCGACAGCGGCACGAGCTTGGGCACCACGTCGTCGGCGAGCTTCGGCGAATGCTTGGAGAAGTGCTCCAGCAGCTGCTGGGTCTCGGCGCGGCCGATGAGCCCCGCGGCATGCGTGCCGAGCAGGTGCGAAACGTGGGTGGCCACCACCGAGCTCGCGTCCACCACGGTGTAGCCCGAGGCCTGCGCGAGGTCGCGGTGCGTGGCGTCGATCCACGTCGCCGGCAGCCCGAACGCCGGATCCTTTCCCGGCGTGCCGGGAAGCTTGCCGCGCGCGCCGCCGGGGTCGATGGCGAGCAGCGCGCCGTTCATCACTTCGCCCTCGCCGACCGCGACGCCCTTCAGCGTGACGCGGTAGGCGCCGGGCTTGAGCTCGAGGTTGTCGCGGATGTGCACCGCGGGCGGCAGGAAGCCGACCTCCTGCGCGAACTTGCGGCGGATCGCGCGGATGCGCTTCAGCAGGTCGCCGCCCTGCGCCTTGTCGACCAGCGGCACCAGCCGGTAGCCGACCTCCAGCCCCAGCGTGTCCACCGGCTGCAGGTCGTCCCAGCTCACTTCCTCGCCCGCCGGGGTCGGCGCGACGGGCGGCGCCGCCTCCTCCGCCGGCGCGTTGCGCCGTTCGGTCAGCCACCATGCGCCGTAGCCCAGCACGCCCGCGCCCAGCAGGAACGGGAAATGCGGCATGCCGGGGATGATCCCCATGACGCCGAGCAGCCCGGCGGAGATGCCGATGGCCTGCGGCGACTGCAGCAGCTGGCCAGCGAGCTGCGTGCCGACGTCCTCGCGGTCCGCGCCCGCGCCGACGACGCGCGTCACCAGCAGGCCCGCCGCGGTCGAGATCACCAGCGCGGGCACCTGCGCGACCAGGC
>SXGT01267769.1_pt1 | contig 10079 bp, 7 predicted proteins | sample 3176221 | NCBI WGS metagenome assembly SXGT01 (sample SAMN11356862, study PRJNA531348) | freshwater metagenome | isolation source: freshwater sample F1-120 | place: China: Fuxian Lake, Yuxi | collected 2017-12-25
TTCGGTGGTGGTTTCCTTAATTTTGTACTTGATTTCGGTGGTGGGTTCTTGTGATGGTTCCTTGATTTCGGTTGTGATTTCCTTAGTGATAGTTTCGCCGGTTTCTGCCTGTTTTTTCAACCAAGCCTCATATTTTACAGGGTCCACCGTGGCACAAGTCTGTAAAGACACATTTAAATTTAAGTTCAAATCAGAATCCATCTTTTCGTAATACAATTTTTATATTTTTATGTGTTTTTTGTTCATTCACTTTTTGTCCACGCTTTTGAACGATATAATTTCACGACGTCGCTTCTGTCCCGAAGAGTTTGCGTGTTTATTATTCCAAACATCAAATCCAGGCACGCCCCCACATTGATACTTGATTTTCCCAATTTATACAATTCATTGCACAGCACGTTTCCAAACCCGCCGCAGGAAACCAAAACAATGTCCACGGCCTTCATATTAATATACCCCGTTTGGATTTTGCTAATTAAAAACGTCATAAATTGATTCAATGAATACTTGAAATCAAGAATACCGGAATGTAAAAACACCGGCCCGGTTAAAACATCCACACTGGCACACCCTTCAAATAAATCTATACCGCCATACACTTCCTTTCGCAATTCCGGCGAGGTGGCAACTTCATAGATGCGGTTTATATTGCGGTCCGTAATAATCAACACATTTTTACCGGAAAGAGCCCGCGTCCATAACGCCTCAGATTGTTTGGTCCAATGCGCGTAATGATAGGCCTCAAATGCCGCATTCCACAGCATCATCTTGCGGTTGTGTTTTCGCGAAATATAATCTTGGCCGGCGTTGTATTTCAACTTGTATTCATTGTCCCATATGTCGTATCCAAAAAAGATGTCACAGTTATCATATGCTTCGTCGGTTTTTACAGCAAATTCCGCAATGCTTTTAAAATCGGTGAAATTCAGATGGGTCACTGCTTTGCCTTCATTGGAACACAAAATGGAAATATCCGCTTTTTCTTGGGCGTTGGGAACAATGTAATTTTCATACTCGTTTATGTCCGTGATTTCCTCTACGCTTTTGCCGGCGTCAATTGCCTTTCCGTATTTAGCCCGACGCACCAACGTGTCTCCAATGACATAAATCAAGGAGTCGCACCCTACCTGCGGTATTATAAATCGGCGACGTTCATCAAACTGCTTCTGTATATAATTATGCAGCCGAATGGCGTCATTGTAGAAATGAAAGGTTGCCAGGTTGGTTGTGGCTTGGCACATGCTTGGAACGTGTATTCCCAACGATGACGGCATGGTTTCAAGGGGATAATTGGTAGGAACCGCCATACCCCACGGCTGTCCGATGGTGTCTTTCGTGGTGTAATCACGGATTTGCGTGGTGTGATAATGGTATGTTTTAATTAAATCGGGGTCATTCAACACTTCGTAGCCAAGCAAACTGTACAAGTATATTGCCTTGTTGTCGCATCCCGGTTTTCCAAAATAAAATGAAAACATGCGTTGTTGCTCCGGGGGGATGGTAAAATTGGAGTGAATAATCCACACATCCTGCGAATCAAATCGGGGACCAAATATTTCGGCGTGTTCTAGGCGTTTATTGGCGTTATATTCAAAGCGGAGAAGCGCCATCACCTGTTTTTTACAGTGCATGTTCGTAAAACGCAGTTGATTGATGCTTTTGTCAAAGAAAATGTCGCCGTTTATGATGGCGTTGTAGCCACAAAGCCCCGTATTTGTAATGTATTGATAGGCTTGTTCAAATGTAAGGCGGGTTACTACATTGGTTTGAATGATTTTGGAACGTGTGCTTTCTGGCAAGTCGGTTATTCCCATTTCTTCGTCAGTGTAAATACGTTCATTCAATAAATGAACTGACGTAATATGGCTGTTTTGAATGTTGCGACGAAGACACTCCTTTATTTCGTGGTGGCGGTCTGCATCCCTATGAACAAAAAATTGGTAAATTACATTAATTGCGCGGTCTTTTTCTGGACACGGGTTTTCATTTAGTTCTGTTGGAGGCGATACATGAATGATTTTCATTTTTTCACAGGCACACAGGGACGACGGGACAAACAATTATACCAAAAATTATACAAAAATATAAAAAGAAATTGTGTGTATATGTTATTTATAAACGCAATTTTAAATGGTTTCATATTTCGTAAAAGGGGTGTCAAAAAATAAACTTATTATAACAAAGGGTTCAATGGTTCAAGGATATATGAGTAATTTTCCAAAATATGGGTCCGCCTTCAATTCTTGCGCCAAATGAAATGCCCGGCGTCGTTTCAATACAATGGCGCGATTTTCAATGGACGTTTCAAAATCCACAATTCGTTCAATTATACATCGCTTTTGTTTTGTCTTTGGTTTTTTCAATCCATAGTAATTTAAAATATGCGTTAACTCGGAAACGGTGTATCGGGCGTCATATTCGTTTTCCATTTCAATGCACTGGGTGGCAATAAATCCATCATCATAATCCGTAATTACGGGTATTTCTTTATCCTCATTTTCTTCTTCCAAATAGTCATAGTCATCTTCTAAATTCACGGTTTCTTCAATCCCATATTCATCATATACTTGCTTCATTAATTTATCGTATTCGCTTTCCTCGCTTTCTTGTCGTCCTTGACCAGAACCATTTAAGAAAGAGGATGACGATGCCGATGACGACGACGACGATGCGGACAACAATGTATGAGTATGATTTGAATTTGTTTCAATTACTGTCATTGATACGCCATCCATTTGTTGTCTTCCTGGGTCTTCCTGACGATTATATTATTTATTTATTCATTTTATGTTTATATGAATTTGAATTATCAAAATTCCTAAACTAAACATAAAACATAAAACTAAAACCTAAAAAAACTGTTTGCTTTATTTCTTTTGTGTTTTTGACACCTTATTTACTTCATCCATAATATCCATGTGTTTGAAAATGCACTTGTTTGAAATACTGGGGAACGACTTCAATTTCAAATGACTTACTTCCTCCACCTTCAACACCCGGCCCTTGAATGCCGCCTTCAAATCTTCATTTTCAATTCCCTGGAAATAAGAGCAACTGTTCTTGATAATGATGAACAAATTCTCCGACAATTCATCCACTTCATTTGTCTTACCGTTTCCACGAATGTTTTCCCACAGCAGTTCCTGTAATTGACGCACAATGTCAATGACCGTGTCCGCATCCACCACGCCTTCCTTCATTAAATTCACAATAAACAGCGACATTGCCTTGCGGTTTTCATTCACTTTGTTAATTTCGCAGAACTTGTCGTAATCCTTCTTAGAATCAATGTACTCAATCTTGCTAAACAACTTGGTAAACTCGTCCATATTCTTGTCAAAAATGGTTCGGAACACCGGATGTTGCGACATCAAATCCTTAAACAAGCGGGCGTACAACGCGGAATAAAAGGTGTTGGTGCTGGCGGTATGAAACACGGACGTACCCACGCGGTTCATTACATCGCTTCGCATGTCATCTTCAATGTTTTCTTCCGTGGTTAATTTCACCAGCGTGGCGCAAATGTTGGAAAACATGTCATCGTATGTCTTCTCGGTAATCTTATTCAACGCGGCACGAATGTTGTCAATATGCGCCTCAATGCCTTGCTTCTTCTGGATTTCCGTCTTCTGGAAAGCGCGAATGGCCTCCCAATCACTTTCTGCGATTTCTGTGGGGCGGTTCTTTCTGCGGCCACCACCTGACCCCGGATTCACGGCATCACCTGCGGCAGCATCGTCGCCGTGCCCCTTGATTGGAAACACAGGGGTTCTTACATAGGATGGCGCACCTACCAATTCTGCCAACTCCGAAACAATGCGCACCGTTTCATTCGGCAAATCAATGTGAAACCCGTTTTTCATAAATGTATGAAAATCGTGTAAATGATATTTTGGAATTGTCGTTGCGGCGGTCGTCATTGCTAAACTACTACTAAACTATAATATATAAAACAAAACATTTATATCGGTTTTACACTTGAAACAATAGAAAACAAGAAAACAATCCATTCTTTACAATACACAATAAACAACAAAAATACACACACACAATCACAAACAACAAACATAAAAAAACTTAAACATATAAGTTGTGTTTTACTAGTTATTTTATTTGCGAAACAAAGAAATAAAAAGATGTCAGAAGAATACGACAGCAATCCGCCTACATTTAGTACGCTTTCTAATAGTCAAAGCAATCAAGGACAAGGAGGACAAGGTCCCGTCCCGCCACACGAATTCCGTAAATGGGAAGACGTGGACGTGTTTTCGCCACATTTGCTGCGCGGGATTTATGGTTATGGGTTTGAGAACCCCAGCCCTATTCAACAACGCGCCATTTTACCCATCATTGAACGCCGCGACGTCATCGCACAAGCCCAGTCTGGAACCGGAAAAACGGGCGCCTTCACCGTCGCGGCGCTCCATCTGGTGGACCCCTCTATCAAAGAAACACAAGCCCTCATTATGGCGCCAACCAGAGAGCTGGCAAAGCAAATTCACGACGTGGTGTCCGGCATTGGCCACATGATTCCGGGTTTGAATGTGCGTATGTTGATTGGCGGCACTTCCACGGACGAAGACACCACCGAAATGAGAAAAAATGTTCCGCACATTGTGGTGGGATGTCCCGGGCGCGTTCATGACATGATCCGCCGCCACACTTTAAACAGTTCTACCATCCGTATTATGATTCTGGATGAAGCCGACGAAATGCTGTCTTCTGGTTTCAAGGACCAGATTTACAATATTTTTCAATTCTTGTCGTCGGATGTTCAAGTCGCCTTGTTCAGCGCCACAATGCCAGCGGAACTTCACACCCTAACCGAGAAGTTTATGCGGACGCCACTCAAAATCCTAGTAAAGGCGGAAGCCCTGACGCTGGAAGGCATTGTTCAGCACTATATCGCCGTGGATGACGACATTCAGAAATACCTTACACTGAAAGATTTATTCAAGGCCATTTCGGTTTCGCAGTGCATCATCTTCTGTAACAGCACCAAGCGGGTTGCGGATTTGTTTGAAGCAATGACGATTGACGGGTTTCCGGTTTGCTGCATTCACAGCGGGATGGAGAAGCAGGACCGTGAAAAGGCGTATTCGGAGTTCAAGAAAGGAATGCATCGTGTCCTCATTTCATCCAACGTGACTGCTCGTGGGATTGACATTCAGCAGGTTAGCACAGTCATCAATTTTGATATTCCGCAGGATGTGCACGTGTATCTTCACCGCATTGGACGGTCGGGTCGTTGGGGACGAAAGGGTTTCGGTATTAACTTTGTTACTAAGAAGGATTTTCGGATGTTGAAGGAAATTGAAGGGTATTATGGGACATCAATTACTGAACTGCCAGAGAGTTTTGTGGAAAGCATAAACAGTCAATAATAAAACAATAAAACAATAAAACAATAGTCAAATACATAAATATAATACATAACTATTCTGAAAATGACTCACATACAATTTATGTATTATGTAAATTATATTTATGAGATAGGTTAGGTAGAATATTGTGTTCGTCTGCGGAACAAATCCCACTAAATTATCTAAGATATGACTAACATACCTATCATCGCATAATATGACTACAACATATCCACCTCCATATCCACCTCCACAATTCGGCGTATCATTTTCTTCTTTATTTAGCGATGTTAAAGATACAATCAAATCCATTCCAACCGACCCCGAAGGCATTCGCAAACTTATCCAAACCCAAATGGAGGTAAAGAATGCGAATAATCCGAGTAATAATCAGAATAATGACACAATTGCCGCAACCAAAAATGTTCGCCCCTGTGTTTTCAAGCACCCCATTCAATATTTGGACGCATCCAGTAAGCACGAATTGCCGCCTTCAATCACCGACGATTTAGAACTGATTGATGCTAAATTAGACAAATCTCCCGACAATCGTAAAGGGCTGTATTCCTATGTGTTTAATCCCGCAACCATATTTGGCCGTGATTATTTGAATGAATGGTCTAAATATTATACCACGGATACCGATTTTTTGAAGGATACACAGCGCTTGCTGTATAATTTAGATGCGGGGGTTGCTACCCAGAATTTTAGTGATAGTGATAGTAATAGTGCTGCCAAAACCGACCACATATTCACTGACATTGATACCCGGTGGAAAGAACTGCGTGGAAGCGGGGATGCCGCGGAATTTAAAGAACGGTTTAGTTATGTTGAAACCGCTTTTTTTGACCGCCTAAACCGTTCGCCCCATTTTCTTCAATTCTTAACAATGTATAACATTTCTTCCCCGCTGATTGCGCTTGCGACGCCGATTTTCGTATTAATTTTGCCGTTTTTCGTGTTGCGGTTCCGGGGCATCAGTATTGGGATTTCGGGATATTTTGATGTGCTAAAAAGCATCATATCGCAACACGCAATTGGAAAACTATTTACGCAATTTTCAGAAGTATCGTGGGACCAACGCATATACATTCTCATTTCCGTGGTGTTTTATGTCGTTCAGGTGTATCAAAACATTGTTGCGTGCCAGCGTTTTTATAAAAACATGTATTTGATTCATGATAACATTTTTATAATAAACACGTATTTGACTGGAACGGCGCAAAACCTGGAATATTTGATTGCCCAAACAAAACGCTTGCCGTCATATGCCGCATTTACGGCGGATGCGTCTAATAAACTTGACCGCATGCGTCAGTTGTGCGATGCGTTGAAAACGGTGTCGCCATTTAAGATATCCATTTCAAAGTTTAATCAAATTGGGTATGTTATGAAGTATTATTACGAGTTTTTTATGAATGAAGACATTGAGGAATTATTGCAGTACAGTTTTGGATTGAACGCATATATGGAACACTTGTCTTCTTGTAAGATGTTGATTGATAGCGGGCATTTAAATGCGTGCGAATTTCTATTTTATAACGACGAAGACGAAAACAACTATGAAAACGAAGACGATGACCAAGACGAAGAATCAGATTCAGACAACGATGAAAACGAAGACGATAACCAAGACGATAACCAAGACGATAACCAAGACAAAGACCAAGAGAAAAACGAAGACAAGGATTCCGATAAGAAACAAAAACCATATACGGAAATGAAAAACCAATATTATCCACCATTATTAAACGCGTCGCCGGTGAAAAACAGCATCGCATTGGACCGCCAATTAATTATAACCGGACCAAACGCCGCCGGTAAAACCACGCTCATTAAGTCCACATTGTTTAACATCATTCTCTCGCAACAAATTGGATACGGTTTTTATTCCTCTGCCAAACTCCTTCCATACCATTACTTGCACTGTTATTTAAACATCCCCGATACGTCGGGTAGAGACAGTTTGTTTCAAGCAGAATCCAGGCGTTGTAAAGAAATATTGTCGTGCATTACCACCCATCGCGACAAGCGTCATTTCTGTATTTTTGACGAACTGTATTCTGGCACAAACCCGTACGAAGCCATTGCTGCGGCATATGGATATATTGATTATGTATCCAAGTGTTCCAATGTAGATTTAATGCTCACCACCCACTACATTGAGTTATGCAATTATTTGAAAGACCACAACCGCATTTGCAACTTGAAGATGGACATTCGCACAATTAACGAATTTGACTTTACATATTTATACAAGGTGTCGCCCGGTATATCCGATATTAAAGGCGGGGTGCGCGTCCTCCACGATTTGGAGTATCCTGACGAAATCATTGAATCCGCCAAAAAAATTATTGGAATGCGGACAAACATATAATTTTGCGATTTGCTATATTTTTTGCGCAAGTGCGTATTGTATTCGTTTTTTTATTTATGGCGTATTTGTATCCATACCCAAATACCCAAATACCCCACCCAAATACCCAAAAAAATGGCGGATTTACAATTATATATAGGAATTATTTTGACTTTAGGTATATGCATTGTATTGGTTACAGCGTTATTTTATTATTCACGACAGAGATTCGCAATTTTAGAACATTCTCATAAAGAGCAGGCAATGATATTACATGAATTTATAACAACCACATCCCGAGATGTGGACGGTATGAAGCACATGTTAATGAATGTATCATTTCCGTATTTCCAAAATCAGCAATCACATCAATCACAGCAATCCCAACAACAAAACTACTTATACCGAGACCAAACTAACAATAATAACCTCAATGAAAAGAAGTTAATACACATATCCAGCGATGAGTCCAGCGATGAGGAGGAAGACAGTGATTCAGATAACGATAGTCATATTAGTGATAGCCATATTAGCGAAAGCAGCATGACTAGCGACACAACAAGCGACGAAACAAGCGATTATAGCAACGACGACCAAAGCGACAATAACGAAGACGAACCCGCGCGTATTTTATTACAATCCAACAAAATTTACATTGGCGGATTTCAAGATGATGACAGGGATGTTATTGAATTAAAAGAGAATTATATCAGTGATGACGACAATATGTCTTCATCGGATGTAGATAGTGATTACGATAGTGGCGCGCAGTCTCCGCAACCGCAAGTCCAAGACACTGTTTTAGAAACTAAGGATGGCCCCAATCCTGTTTTAGATTTAGACCAAGTTCATGTCATTAAAATAGACCAAGAATCGCATCCATCTTCAAATAACTCCAATAACTCCAATAACTCCAATAAAAAGAACATTCATATTGTTAATTTAGAGGACGACGATGAAAGTCATAAACCACACCCACAAGAGGATGAACACGCGCCATCTCACAACTTAGCCAATCTTCAATCATACACTGCCGTGTCTGTGGGAGAATTAAGACAATACATAAAAGAGCATCTCTCCCCCGAAAAGTTGGAAGAATTAGGAATTGCCGAATTAAACAAGATTAAGAAGGCACAATTAGTCAAAATAGTTCAAGATATGAAATCGGCTTAAATATCATCGCACCAAAAAATATCTCTCTCTTATATAACTCAGTATCACAGTAAATGTCTACATCTACACCATGGAGGTCCAATTATAGCGGAAGCCACAATGTATATTTTGATTTCCCGCCCCTTATGAGCGATGGGCGCAATTTTGCGGGATGGCAGCGTGAAGCCCCCATCAACGCCCAAATCCGAAAAAACAACAACATTAGCAGCAACTGGGACTACCGTCAATATCTTACGCACAACGCCGAAAAAATCATTGACACCAACTACATTGATGCGGTGAATGAAGCGGGACATTCTCCATTTGAAGTTCCGAACGGCCAGAAAAACACGCCTTTTATGTTTTCGTCTGTTATGGATGAACGCCGGCCAATCGGGTATGAAAGCAGCGACCTTAAAGAAATTTATTTGTCTCGCAATCAATTACAGTCTCGTATGATTTCACCATCCATTACGCAAGACCAGTTATTGAAGTTTCAAGCGACTCAGCAATTCACAAACTAAACTAAACTAAAATACTAACTTTACGATTGACTACCATATAAACAAATTTCATACTTATATTTTATTGTAACACACACTACACTAAACACATATAACATATAAGTATGAAAATCATAAGCATTGATGTCGGTATGAAAAACCTGGCTTATTGTGTATTAGAAAAAGAAGCATCTTCGTCTCCGTCTCAGTCTTCATCTTCGTCTTCATTACCTGACACGATTTCAAGGACTTCTATTATAAAATGGGGGGTTATTGATTTGCGGACCACGCCACAACAACAAGAACAGCAACAGCAACAGCAACAGCAAACCCCCGTTCAAGTTATATATCCTACTTGTAGCCACGATAAACGCCGGGCAAAATATATGAAAAAAACCGACATGAATACAACATATTATTGTTCAAAATGTGCCGAAAAATGTAGTTCTTTTATTCCCACCAGAGAGATAACGGCAATTCGCAACAATCCGAAAATACTGGAAAAATTTAAGATGGATGACCTTGTTGATTGGCTGAAAGCGCACGATGTGGCGTGTGAGCCAAAAGCACGGAAAAGTGGGCTTATTGAAACAATCAAACACACAATCCAAGCGAAATATTTAGAAAACGCGATTGCTACCGCTGTGACAGCCACAAACACCGACACAGACACAGTCACATCCGTGTCAAATCCGCCAAAACAAA
>SXGT01057220.1_pt1 | contig 10078 bp, 18 predicted proteins | sample 3176221 | NCBI WGS metagenome assembly SXGT01 (sample SAMN11356862, study PRJNA531348) | freshwater metagenome | isolation source: freshwater sample F1-120 | place: China: Fuxian Lake, Yuxi | collected 2017-12-25
GCATGCTAACAGGCTTTGCAGTTCAAGCCTCGTTAGCAGGCAAGGCTTGAACTTAGATCTTCTTGATTGGAATAACTCTGCTTGTACTTAGCTCTAAAGGTTTCAAGTACTTCTCTTTAGATTTGCACAGAACGGAGAAATCACACCACTGACAATAACTACCACAGACGTGTTTGAAATATCCCATCTCTCCTACGTTGTCTACTGCGCAGTCAAACTCCCATTCTAACAAAGGTCGAAGCTTAGTTTCAATCTCTGATATGGGATGATACCACGCCATTTTCACAACAGAGTCACGAATGAAATGAATCCCTGCTTGAGATCCCTTTATCTTCGCTACACCATAGTGGAACAACGGCTTGTAAGAGTTGAGCTGAGATTCATACACCTTGATGCTACCGTCAGAAAACCCACCTGTTTTGTGGTCAATGATAACTGCATCATCATCTTCGGTCAGCAGCACTAAGTCAATGATTCCTCGAAAATAAACGTCGTTAGCAAAGAAACTCGTAGGCTTCCAATCCTTTGTCACGCCTACTCGTAGCTCTGTATAGGCCTTCTTGAGTCCATAGCGTCGAGCAAAGCCATCCATGCGCTCTTTAAAAGCCGAGATCTGAGAATACAAAGACTCAACTTCGCTAGTCCATTGTTCGTCCGTCAGTAGCGAAGGAACAAACTCAGGCTTAGCTTTTTCATAAGCGTCGTTGATCGTACTGCCCATCATTGTGATCTCAAGGATTCGATGTCCAGCAGAGCCAACGTTGGCACTCAGAGATTCCTCTCGTCCTCCAATCGTAGCAGGCATCTTAACCTTCAGAACATACTTTAGGTAAAACTGAAGAGGACATTTCTGCAGGACTTTCAGCTTACTAATAGACCATGCTCCAAACCCCATTCGATCCATGCTAAGCAAAGGATGAGCATCAGACTGGTCTTGAACGTCTTTAAGGAACGTAGAAATGTCAACTGGAACTTGGACTTCTACCGCAACTGCAACCTCTTTCTTAGCTCTAGGTTTACTAGGCTTTTTCTTGGCTTCTGTTTCCATACTAGTGTTTCCTTTTTCCCCTGTAAGGGATTACTGCATGTGGTGGATAAGAACCCAAGCCTGAACTATTCCTAGGCGTTGCTTGAGTCCTCTGTTCAACTTCAAAGTTACCCTCTTGAGACTCCAAGAAGTCCATCATTAAGCCACGTCGTTTCTCGTCAAAGATGTCCTTTGGCAAAAAGTCAAAGTTACCATCATGCAATAGAACAGTGTAGTAGTAGAACCGTTGCTCATCCGAAGGATTGCTTATGGAAAAGATGGACGACTTCATGAACCTCCCAATCGCGCCAGCTAACGGAGTTTTAACCTGAGTATTTCCGTCAGCACCTGCCTTCAATGTTAAAGGCACGCACACTACGAAAGAGTCAAGAGTCTCTGCGATGACTACGGCCATCACTGACGGAATAGCAGAGTTTGTAAAGAGTATTAACCGGTCACCAATTCCATGCAACATCGGAGAAACCGTGAACAAGGATTCTACTTCATCTAAAAAAGAAGGTGAAGAACGTGAAGTAGGGACAGCATCTTCTAATGTCATAGATTCTCCTGGAAACTCCGAATAAACCAAGCTGAGTTTTTGCTCAGCCCAGTCTACTCGGAGATTATTACTGCTTAAACTTGGTAGTTCTTAGCCAAGTCAGACACTGGGTTTTCTTCGCTCGAAGAATCTTCCAACATTACAACGTTGTCAGATTTTGGAGCTTCTATTACACGCTGCTGTTTACGAGCAAGTGTAAGTTCATGGAACTTGTCAACGCTCGCTTTACGATCAGCAGTGATCAGGTTGAACAGCTCTTGCAGGAACGGAACGATTTCCACGTTCGTGTTACGCTTGTCAGCATCCAGCACATTTACGCAGTAATTCTCTACGTTTTTGTGCTCCTTGTTCGTTTCACTGTCCAGGCTGTAGACACGCTTGAACAGAGGAACGGCTGCACGTGACATGATCGTCTTCAGCTCCAGACCAACTTTATAACCGGTCTTGCTGAATGTTACCAGGAAGATGTCCGACAGATCAGGCATGATAGCCATGAGAGTCTGCGTTTTACCGCATTCACTCTTACGGGCAACTTCGTCGAACTTGGCATGCGGACACTGGGCACAGTAGTTACCGATGTAGCCGAGTTTGCCGTCCGGTGAAGAACAGATCATCTTTGCTTCGTCCTTATCCGGAGACCAGTACTGACGGCCTTCCATCAGGCGAAGGGGAATGAACGCCAGAGGCTTCTCCAGCTTAGCTTCGCCAAGAACGAAGTCACCGATGCCGGTGCCTTTCGGGATGTTGGAACGATCTGTCGTGCCTTGAACCAGTTTCAGGATGCTGGGTTTCCAGCGGATCGGTTCGTCACCGATGCCTTCAATGACCTCTTCCATACGTGAGATGAGCGCTTCGGCGTTAGCCTTGTATGCATCAGAGAGTGAAGCTGCGATTTCTTTGAGATTGCTTAGATTAGTATTTTGCATGTCGTTGTTATTCCTTGTCTGTAAAAGTTACTTGCTTAGAAGAGACCATCTTACGAAGTTCATCTATCGTAATGGGTCCCCATTGTTGTTGAACACGAGAAGTGACCAAGCCGTTATTATAAGCCTCTCGGTCGTCTTCTGTCAAGCGGAGTTCACCGTTCTTTTCCAACATTATGCTTATACCACAAATCAGTGCAAAGTTGAAACAGCCAAGTTCAACGAAAGGTTGGCTTGGAAGGTTTCGTCCATGCTTTGATATTCACGGATCAGATCATTGACAGCAGCGCGAATGTCCATGATAAAGTCCTCTGCTGATGCGCCGGAAGCAGACACTGTAAGGCCTGAGTTAGTAGCGTCAAGGCCGAAGGGATCTGACTCGTCGAAGTCGTCCCCGTCGTCTCCGTCACCACTTTGACAGCCACCGCAGTTACCTGAACAAGTAGGAGCAGGTGAAGGTCCAGAGGGAGAGGTAGCAGAGAACTGGGCTCCACTAGGGCCGAAAGTATAAGTTAAGCTTGGCATCTCTCCCGAACGACGCATCTCCGCTTCTCCAGAGTTACCACACAGGATAGCAACCACATCATCGACGTTACCAATTCCTTTTAGCATGGCAAGGATATCTTCGCAGCTTACACCGGGATTATTTGATTTCATGTTGTCTCCTTTTTGATCTGAATTTTCAAATGATTTGAATCTACGTATATCCCACGCTTCTCATGGTCACCCATCATCCCTACTCGGATGGCATCCAGAATTTCATGGTCTTCTTCCCGTGAACATTGAAAGTCCAGGGTTACTACTCCACCGCTTGTTTCCATCGTTACTTTAACCACAATACCTCCTTTATAAAAACCTACATGCCGTCTACGGTATGAATATGCCAATAAAGGCGCTTCTTATATTCATTCTCATCTTTAAAACTATGACGTACTGTCTCGAAGTACGATGCACTAAGCTCCTCCATCTTAGATTTAGCCAAGTCTTCATTTTCGATTACAGCAAACTCTACTCGATCATTACAACAGATTACGTGCACTTCCATGAAGGTCTCCTCGGCTTTCTCAAGTTGAAGGTAATGCCCTGATTACCCATTGCGCACATAATTCTAATCCACTCTTATCATTACCAGAGTTAGTCATCAAAGAGTCCCATAGATGATTACACTCTTTACTCCACGCTAACTCTTCGTCAATCCGAGCCAACCGCTTGTGGTCATACTCGGTTAACTTGTCTAGCCCTCCGGCTCTTACAATATAACGAGACTCCAAGACTTCTTTTGGAGCACTGATGTAAACGGAGTGGCACTTAACCTTAGCCTTGTGAGCATAGTTTTGAACTACGACCACTCCGGTTGGGTCCAAGATTACAATAGGAATTCTACCACTGTTCAGCTTGTCTCGCAACTCATTCTTGTACAAGCCATAGTAGTGGTACTTTCCGGGCTCAGCGTCGATTGCATCAACGAATTCACCTCGGACTCTACGCTCTTCAAACTCGTCACTGCTAACAAAGTAATAGTCTTGGCCGTCAACTTCTCCTGGACGCATTGGACGAGAAGTTGTAGTTACCAGTTTTACAAAGGCTTCTTTAGCTAGTAACAGTTCAGCTAAACTTGTTTTTCCACTTCCGGAGGGTCCGGAAATTGTTACTATCAGTTTATTCATTTACAGATTCCTTTCTCCTGTGTTACAATTTAGATATTACTTGGAACTTATTTATGAACCTTTCAAAATACTACGCTGAGATCTGCAAAGGTCCTGTTATTACCAAAGAGCAAGAGACTGATCTATTTCTTGAACTCCACGACGACGGTATCTCTGAGGAGCGAAAAAGACAAATCAAAGACCAGATTATACGCAGCCATTTAAGGTTTGCGTTTAAGAAGGCCAAGTATTTTTCTAAGAACGATCCTGGAATGTTCGAGGAGCTAATAGCGGCCGGCAATGAAGGCCTTGCTGTCGGCTTAGAAAAATATGACCTTACCAGAGGTATGCGGTTTCTAACTTATGCCGGATACTGGGTGGACCAACGTATTCTCAAACAGATGGCCTCTATGAGAATAGTTAGCTTACCTATTCAGAAACAGCAATTAGCTGCGAGAATTCAGAAGTTCGTAGACTCGCACGAAGGTGTGACACTGGATGACCTGCGAGCCAAGTTCCCCGAAGTCTCTGAGAAAGACTTGAAAGACTTGTTTCAAACCAAGTACCTAACGTATTACATCGAAGACTTGGACAACAACCCTGCCTTTGAGATTAACCCTATTGAAACCGAAGTTGAACGAGGTATGGACAGGGAAAGACTTCACTCTGTTGTCCACTCACTGCCTGAACTACACCGTAAAGTGATCATAGACCTTTACGGATTAGTAGATGGAGTAGAGAAAAAACAACCTGACATTCTAAAAGAATACAACTTATCCAAAGACAGGTTTAAGGAGGTAAAAAGAGAGGCCTTGGAGATACTCAAGGACCTGCTCTTCGAAGATTGTTTAGAGGAGGAATTGGGGTAGAACCCTGCCCTCCGAGTAGGCAATCTTCAACGTGAAACTGGGATTAGCCTAGAAAGGCCAGAGGTCCCAGTTCCACAAACTACCGAGGTCTTTAAACCCTGGCGTTACTAAGGGGATTAAGTTAATCATATCTTTTCCCCCGCGCTAATACTGCCCCGTTTCCGAGGCGGTGAAAATTACTAACGTTGAAGACCTCGTCCATCTCTTCCTCCAACGCTTCCTCAAGCATCTCTTGAGCTGAACGCCGCTGAAGTTCTTGCCTCATCAGAGCGACAGTAGCCCGGTCCGCATGTGACCGACCGTATTTACGTACGGGTTTGTAACCTGAAACTGGGGTACGTGATTCTTTTTGAGGAAGGGCGCTTTCCGTTTTGAAAAAGTGAGACGGCAACGACTGTTTGAAAACTGTGCGATTTGTAAACTTTGTTTCGTTACTGCTCTTGCCGGTTTGCATGTGAATCTCCTATTGTTTAAAGGTAGAGCCGAGCTTAATTACTCTTCTCTACCATTCTTATACCAAGAAACTAACATTAAATTGAAACGGTTTTACACCCGCTTAACTTTGCTTAGATTCACCCACCCATGAGGAGGAACAAAGATGTCAACTTTGTTAATCTCCTCTGCAGAGCATTCCTCTTGACATACTTCCGACGATAGCTTCAGAGAAGGGTCGTTGACAATCACCTTCTTAGGATTCTCCGGAACAGGGATATACAGCGCCTCCCCTGCGGAGTTCTTTTCTGAACTTGGTTGTGGACCAGATTGAGGTCCCGGGCCTTGACCTTGATTGAAATGAAAGAACATTTTACTCTCCTATGAACCAAGCAGGGGCGGAGCGAATTCTCCACGTAGCGAATCTCGCTTTCTCTGCTCGGTAGTAGTGACGGTAAGATTGGACAGCATCAGGACACCTATATTGCTCAGGCATAGCTAGGGCGAACGGGGTTAGAGGGCCGGGAGTGACGTGATAACCCGCATTAACAAAGTCCTGAAAATATTGTTGGCACTTGTGAACCTTGTTATAACGATAAGTGTACTCGTGACACATAGTACCAAAATGCCTAATTAACCAAAAGTAGTTATCCATAGTTTCCCCGGCCCACTTCGTACAAGGGTGATGTTTATGAGTACTTCGGTAGGGCGGGTTAGCTACGTTGTTCTCATGCATGACCGTAGAGAGCATTTGAGCGCTCTCTAGAATCATCTTTATCACGTGCTTGTCACAGAGCATTCGAGCAGCAATCTGCGGATCTTCATCTACGACAAAGATGTTCATGATAGAAACGTAGCCCGAAGGCTACACTCCTTACCCTCAAATTTAAGCCGGAAAATACTCATGTCTTCCTCCTTTCTTAATCGTAAATCATTGAATCCATTACCCATTTAGGTAAACGATTACGATTCTTGTCAACAAATTTATGGAACCTAGAGTCAACTAGGAATGTAGCCCCAAAGTCACTTTCGCTACGCACCGGTCTGCCGAGCATTTGACCAAAGATAATCAACGCTTGATAGTTGTACCAGTTGAAGTCGTTCTTAACCTTATGCTCGACGAACTCATCGCTGGTATTCAGGTACGGAACACGGGTTATAACTTGAAACCGTGCACGGTCGTCTTTGAAGTCAACACCTTGTTGACAGATCGGACTAACAAAGATTAGCGGCTCTTTACTCGCGTAAAACTCCTCTAACTTGCTTTGAAAGTCTTGACGGCCATGAGTAACCAAGCGACGACCAGGGACCATCTTTGTTATTTCTGCGGCAGAATCATAGCTCGGAGCGTGGATTAGTCCTTTAGCTAACGGGAACTTTCCTTGAATCTTATCAATGATCTGAATAAGGTCAGGGAAGTTAGCATTCCAGTTCGCAAACGACGTGTCTGTCTGATACTCTTTTTTTAGGTAGACAGGCCGATTCTTAGCTGGAAATGACGAAGGTATACGCAGACTGATAGCGTCGTTCGGATCAATGCCGATTGAACGACAGTACTGGTCATGATCATAGATTGTCCCGGACATGAGTAGCACCTTCTCACCATAATCGAAGAGATAGTTATGCATAGCATTGCCTAGGTTGTGAGGAATGAACTCAAATACTACGCCAGTTTCTGTTGAACCGCTGAACGTCGGAGTTCGTTTCACAGTGAAGCCGTTCTTGTCCATGAACTCAGCATTGGAACCTAACGTGTCGACCTTAGCCATGTACTCATCTTTAGCCGTAGAGTAGGTTGGATCTCGCTGTTTCTTCTCGATCTCTAACCGAGTTTCCTTAGGAACAAACTCCGAGGAGGAGAAGTAGTTCAACCATTCCGACATCTTCGTTCTGTCAATGTCAGGCATAGTCCTCACTACTTTGCTAAGCTCGAACTTCTTTGTTACAAAGTCCCGAAGCACTCCTTCCATCATGTGAGCTTCATCAATGATTAACACTTCTCGCTTGTCAAATTTCTCACCGAAGTTGGCTTGGTAGATGAAGGAGTGAGCGTTGTGAACAATGCAGTCACTTTGTTGAGCAGTGAGAATGGCCAAGCCATAAGGACAAGGTCCTTTAGCATCTTCACAACGTTTCTTAATTGAAGAACTGTTAGCACACGGACCCATCGCACAGGAGTCAAAGATACTAGCAGGAGGGTTAACCTTACCTTTTAGAATCTGATTAGAGACGTTCCGGTACGTTTCTACACCCGAGTCCCTTGTGCAAGGATAAGCGTTGCGTCCTTTCATTAAGACCAGGCTATCGTGGAAGTCAGCGAAGTACTGGTCTTGCAGAGACTTGCGTGGAGTGATGATGTGAGAGCTCTGCCTAGACTTGGCAATGGTTAGAGCAACTGCGCTTTTACCACTACCAACAGGAGCCTCAAGGATAACAATGCGCTTCTTGAGAAACGCACCGTCAATAGCTCTGATCACCTTTTCCTGACTAGGTCTGGGCGAATCGAGAGGGAAGTATTGCATTATGTCAAGGTTCATCGTAGCTCCTTTTCACGTTCAAATATAAAGACTTCTTCTTCAAGAGAAATGACGAACATTACGTAGTCACCGTTAACCAAGCGCTTACAGACTCGGGTCAGGAAAGTCTCGTAGTACCCGCCTTGCTGCTCCTGTAAGTCCTGGACTTTCTCGGCGTAGTAGAGGTAGTTGCTTTCTACTTTCCAGTACATCTCTCGGAGATCTCGGATTCGGTAGAAAGTAGATGGGCATTCGAAGTAGGCGAAGATTTCTTTCTTTAGTCTTAGGTAGTCGTCGAGGATTTTCATAGTATAAATTTAAAGCATTCATTGCGACCACCGTCCTTGTTATTAAGAACTTCTTTAAACGTAACCCCGATCCTCTCAGCCAGAACGTCGACTAACGAAACCACGTCCCATAGACAGGACTGCATCTCTTCAATGTCATGCTTCTCTGACAGGTAATAGTCCAATGTCAACTCGGAAGCCTTATATTGTAACATCAGAGAAGCCAAGATTCCACAGTGTAGAACCTCGTCTGGCCAAGGGTCAGCGCTCTCAACAGACATTAAATCTTCTCTGTAAGGCAAGGTTATGTTTAGAATATGAGCATATACCGACGTCCAAAAAAGAATTGAATAAAGGTTGGTTTTTACTATCTTCTCATCAACCTCTCTTACACTGAACATGTGGATGATCAGCGAAGTGGAGGTGCTCAGAGAAGAGGCTATGAAAGTAACTACGTCTTCTTCCTGGATTTCACTTTGCTTAAAAATATCTGGAAGCATAGACATAGCCTTGATTTGCAGATCTTCTAGTTCGAGGTAGTTCGCCATATAAACTCCTTTCAACAAAAAACTAAGAGGTTCCTCTCTTAGTTTTTTGTTACGTTTAGGAACGTGGGCCGCGCAGGGCCCACACAAGAAGTAGTCCTAATAATGAGCTACCTACGATCAAGGTAACCGGGATTAGGACTATTACGAACAATGTTAGGAGAAGGAATCCCATTTACCAGTCCTTTACCATGTCTTTTATCACCGTCGTAACGACGGTATAGCCAACTCTTACACCGGCTGCAAGCGCAACCGGGGCAAGAAAGATTAGAAGAAGCAACGCTAAGAAGCTCATAACATCAGCCCTCCATAAAATGCTATAATCATTACAACTACTGTTCCGTCCAGAATTACCCGACGTACATTTTCAATTTGACGATCCGACATGATATTACTCCTGTATAAGTTAAGTTCTTTCTATGTTCCTTATACCAGTTTCACCTTGTTTAATTGAAAACTAAACCAAGTTAAACTGCGAGAATACTTGCTCCAATAAGCCTTAGGCCTAATTCCTCTTTGATAAGCACCTGGACCAACATTGAAAGACATGATTGCCGCTTTGTCCTTACTACCACTTTCCAAGTAGTATGTTCGAAGTAACCCGGCTCCGACTCGAATCTGATCTTCAACAGAGTGCTTGTTTAGAATCCTAGTTTTGTGTGTCTTGAGTAATACTTGCATTAACCCGTATGAGCCTTTGTTTTTAGCCTTAGGGTTAAACCGGGATTCTAACGAGATTATCGCTAATATATGTGCCGGTCTAGGGAAGTCCGGGTACGCGTATCTTACAGCGTAGTTAATAATTTCCTCAGCCAGAAAAGGGTTGATTTTGTACTTAGCTGAGAGGTTTTGGATCAAGGGTTGAAGCGGAGACGGGTCAAGAATCTGAGTTACAGCACGGGCATGAGGAGGGTGAAACAGCGAAAGAATTAAGACAGATAGTAGTGCGATTATTGTTTTCATGTAAGCTCCTGTAAAAGGTTATCTTAGATTAGCGCAGCCTAAGTACCAAACTCTACCACTCGGACCTGCCTTATTCCTGTGCCTAGCTGCAGAAGCGAAGGACGAACAGCCCCCACCTTTGTCGTACCAGCGAAGCATTGTTCGACAAATATAACCTATGTCAACTCTATTCTCGCAGGCCATTTCATCGAAAAATAAATTATCGACGTAGAGGCGTGCGTGCCAGCGATGTTTAATCCGGGTAACTCTAATGTCTAGGAGAGGTTCTGGTTTAGTTAAAAAAGAAGTCACTTTATATCCTCCTTTGATCC
>SXGT01081713.1_pt1 | contig 10078 bp, 5 predicted proteins | sample 3176221 | NCBI WGS metagenome assembly SXGT01 (sample SAMN11356862, study PRJNA531348) | freshwater metagenome | isolation source: freshwater sample F1-120 | place: China: Fuxian Lake, Yuxi | collected 2017-12-25
AACAGTTCGCTTTCGAGCAGCGTTTCGGTGAGTGCGGCGCAGTTCAGGCAGACGAACGGCCCGGCCCGGCGCGGGCTGTTCTGATGGATCGCGCGGGCCACGAGTTCTTTGCCGGACCCGCTCTCGCCGCGAATGAGCACGGTCGCCTTCGTCTCGCCGACGCGCAGAATCTGCGACTCGATGTTGCGCAGCGGGGCGCTCGCGCCGACGACCTCGCTCTCGAGTCGGAGCTGGTCGCGCAGGCTGCGGTTCTCGGCGGAGAGCGTCACCTGACGCGCGAGCCGGTGCCACACGGCCCCGAGTTGTCGCGCGATCGCGAGAGTGAACTCCAGGTCGTCGTTGTTCAGCGGCCCGTGCCCGGACGTGCGGTACAGGTGCAGCAGGCCCAGCACCTTGTCATCGAAGAGGATCGGCGCGCAGACCAGGCTCGCGACCTTCAGCTCCGCGATGCTGTCGCGGTTCTTGAGCGACTTGTCGGCGGCCACGTTCTCGGCCAGCACCGCTTGCTTGCCGGACAGCACCTCACTGCTAACGAACTGGGACACCTTGTGGTAGGTCTCCGGGCCGTTGCCGCGCGTGCGGTGAACGGTCAGTTCGAGTTCGCGCGCGTCCTTCAACGTGAGGATCGCGACAACCTCGGCCGGGGTCGCGCGGAACACAGCGTCCACCGCGAGCGCGCACACCTCCGTCGTGTCGGCGGCGGCGGCCATGTCCAGAGCGAGTCGGTACAGGACGCCGACCGCTTGCGGGGGCGCGACCCGCGGTTCGGCCTTTGTCGTATCGCTCGCGGAGGCTTCGCCCGATGCCGCGCCTTGCTGGTAGCGGGTTTGCCCCAGGCGCTTCCGAATCTCCAGGCCGTCGGTCTTCTCTGCCGGCTTCGGGGCCGCGCGGGGCATGTCCGGCAACTGGCTCATTTCGTCCACGAAGAGCAGCCGCGTGCGACCGACGCGCACCTCGTCGAGCGGGCGGAGTGGGCGCTCGGCGCGGAGCTGTTCGCCGTTCAGGTGCGTCCCGTTCAGGCTGCTCAGGTCGCGAACGTGCCACCCGCCCTCCACCGCGTACACTTCCGCGTGTTCGCGGCTGCACAGGTCGTCGCGGAGCACAACGCGGTTGGTCGGCGCGCGGCCGAGCGTGTACCGCGTCCCGTCGTGGAGCGGGTACACGTCGCCGAAGCCGTCATCGCGGCGGGCGACGAGAAACGCGTTGGGTGGTAGGGCCATCGAATCGAGTCGGAGTGAAGGGCGCTCTCCCTCCACCATAGAAGGCGGAGCGCCGGAAGTGCAAGCGGGAACCGCACCCGCGGGCCAAAGAACGGGCGCGCCGCGCGGCAGATTCAGTAGGCGTGCTTCTGCTTCGAGAACAGCATCCGCCAGACGGTGAGGAACATGATCCGCAGGTCGAACAGCGGGTTCCAGTGGCTGATGTAGTACAGGTCGAACATGACCCGCTTGCGGAGCGAGGAGTTGCCGCGCCAGCCGTTCACCTGCGCCCAGCCCGTAATGCCGGCCTTGACCGCGTGCCGGGCGTTGTAGTTCGGGATCGTCTTGGCGAACTGGCTCACGAACTTCGGCCGCTCCGGGCGCGGGCCGACCAAACTCATATCGCCCCACAGCACGTTGAAGAACTGCGGCAGTTCGTCGAGGTTGGTCGCGCGGAGGAACTTGCCGATCGGCGTGCGGCGGTCGTCGTTCGCGGTCGCCATGACCGGCGTGCCGTTGGCCTCGGCGTCGATCTTCATGCTGCGGAACTTGAGCATCATGAAAGAGCACCCGTTCAGCCCGCACCGTTCTTGCCGGTACAGGATCGGGCCGGGGCTGGTAAGTTTGACCAGGAGCGCGACGGCCGCCATCAGCGGGGCGAGTAGCACGATCGCCACCGACGCGAGGATGATGTCCATGACCCGCTTCACGACCATGTTGAGGCCGTGGTGCGGGTTCTCGCGCAGCCCGATCACGGTCATGCCGTGAATCTGCGTGGTGGTGAAGGTCATGCCCGAAATCGCCGGCAGGTCGGCGATGAGCTGCACGTCCACCACCGTTTGCGACAGCGCGGCGAATACCCGCCGCGCGTCGGAATAGCGGTTCAGTGGCAGTGCGACATACACGTGTTCGATGTGGTGCTTTTCGACGAGCGCCGGCAGGTCGGCAATGGAACCCAGCACGGGCAGGTCGGCCGCGGGGCCACGGTTGGCGTCGTCCTCGACGTAGCCGACCGGCTGGATGCCGGACCAGTTCACCGCGCGGAGCGTGCGCACTGTTCGCCGAGCCAGCCGCCCGGTTCCGACCACCAGCGCATGGCTCTGGTTTACCCCGCGAGCACGGAGCTTGCGCATGGCGGTCCAGCTCAGCCGCCGGGTTACGGTCAGCCCGACCAGCGCGAACGCCGCGAACATCACCATCGCCCCGCGCGACTCGTGCTGGGCCTGGCGCGCGAAGCTGGTCGCCATCACCAGCAGCGTCATCAGGGCGATGCCCCTCGCGACCGCCGCGAGTTCTTCGCGGAACCGGCGCAGCCGGTGGACCTCGTACATCCCCGCGATGCGGAACGCGATCATCCCCACCAGCAAGACCAGCGGGAGGGCGCGCAGGTACAGCGCGAGGTCCGGTACGCCGCGCTTGGCGGTGAAGAGGCCGGAGTGGAACCGCACGGAGTACGCGCCGAGCCACGCCCCCGCCGTCAGGAGCAAGTCCCACAGCAAGAACCACGCGACCAGCGACTGACTGACACGACGGACCATTCGCGGCGACTCCGACCCGCGCGCAGAATCCTTCGCGCGCGGCGGGACAGTAGCACCCGCGCCGCGGTGCGTCAAGATGGGTAGAATCGCCGGTGAAGCGAACACGAGAGGGCCACACCATGATGAACGCCGACCAGATGCTCGCAAAGCTGTACGCGCTGCGCAAGGACTACGCTGACGACCCCGAAGACGAGACGTATCAGGCGCTGCACCACGTGTTCCTGTTCGTCAGCTACAACATGGGGGCGTTCAAGGAGTACGTGAAGAAGGAAGCCGAGAAGAAAGACAAGGAGTGAACCGTTAGCCGTGAGCGAGCGCGAACGAACCACCGCACGGAGTTTCACATGGGCTTGTACCGCTGGGCGCTGCTGAAGATCGCCGGGTTCATGGGGATGCTGAAGCCGCGGCGCTATCGCGTCACGCTGTTCGGCGAGTCGCTGGGCACGTATTTCCTGCCGCGCGGCCACCACATGGCGAACCCGACCGCCGAGGACCGCCCGGTGCTGTGTCGGCCGTTCCGCTCGTCGTTGGGTGAAAATTACCATCTGTATTGGTTGGAACCGAATCAAGAAGGGGGAGCAAAGTTCCTCCACTGGTATCCAGAAACTCCAACGGATCGGGATGCAGCCGACCGGTTCTATCACGGCGCGCACGGGTTGCGGCCCGATGGCACGTTCGACCCTTCGAAGCAACTGCCGTTGCCGTCGCGCACCACGGAGGAACTGCGACTTATCGCCGCCGTGCGAGCCAACCGGGACGCCGCGCAACCGTACCTCGATTACGCGAAGTGGTTGAGCGCAAAGAACGACAGTTACGGCGAGTACATCCGCCTCACGTGGGAGATTGAACGATTCCGCGAGGGAACGCCGGAGCGCGAGAAGCTCGAAGAGCGCCGGTTCAAAGTCGTTCAGAAGCACGGCGTGAAGTGGGTTGTTTCCCTGACCGATGTAGGCCTCTTTCCTGGGTTCCCGTGGGCGCATCTTCATGACCCGTTATTCAGCGACGATACGCTGATCCCCGACCTGTGGTATGGGAAGAAAGGGGTGATCGAGGAACTCGACATCGACAGCGATGCCCATGTGTTCCCGCACAACGCGGCCCGCATGTTCGCCGGCGCGCCCTTCCTCCGCAAGTTGTCGGTGAACAACCTCGACATCACAGTCGCGACGCTCGCTCCCCTGCCCGGCATGGCGCAGATCGAGCACCTCGACCTGTCCATCGGCGGCGGCACACCAGACGACTACCGGCCGTTCGCGGAGTCGCCGCACTTCGGTAACCTGCGCGAGCTGAAGCTGATGGGCATGACTGTCGGCGCGGAAGGCGCGGACCACCTGTCGCGGGCCGCGTGGCTCGCCAACGTCCGCGCGCTCGACCTGGGCGCGTGCGCGATCACCGACGACGGCGCGGACGCGCTCGCGGCGAGTCCGAACGTCGCGAACCTCGGAACACTACTGCTGGCGAACAACCAACTGACCGACCGCGGCGTGACCGCGCTGGCACAGTCGCCGCACCTCACCAGCCTCACGGAACTGAACTTGAGCGGTTCGTACCAGATCGACGACGGCCTGCCGTGGCCGGGCTTCAGCGCCGCCGCGATGACCGCGCTTGGTAACGCCGTGTTCGCGCGCGGTCTGAAGTCGTTCGCACTCGACCACAACCTGCTCACCGCGGAAGCGGCGCAGGCGCTCGCAGCCGGGCAGTTCAGCTCGCTCCGTGCGTTGTCGATCAACAACAACGTGCCGCTGGCCGCGGCCGGGGTGACCGCGCTTGTGGGCGCGGCGTGGTTCCGCCAGCTCGAAGCGTTTTCCGCCGCGAGCACCCACGGCACCGACGCGACCGTGAGCGCGCTGGCAGCACTCGGCTTCATCCCGCTCCGCACGCTCGATCTGACCGACAACGACCTCACCGACGCCGGCGTGACCGCGCTCGTGCGGTCTAACGCCGCGTCGAAACTGGTCAAACTTACGCTCTCGTACAACCCGTTCGGCGCATCCGGCGCTAAGGCAATCGCCGACTCGCCGCTCGGGGAGTTGGAAGAACTCGACCTCGCGAACGTGAAGATCGGCCCCGCGGGCGCGAAGGCGCTGGCCGCCTCGCCACATTTGAAGAAGCTGAAGCGGCTCGTGGTGATGGACGAATCCGTCGGCCTCGCCGGGCGCGAAGCCCTGATGAAGCGGTTCACCGATCAGGTCGTTTCGTGCTACTGACCTTGTAAGACCGCCCGACGATGCCGGTATCGCTCGGACAACCGGCCGCGAGTGCCCGTCACCCCACCGCGCCGCCGAGGTTCGCAATGCTCCCCGCCACGGCACTGCCGAACAACAGCCGAACCGAGCCGCGCGCGCGCCTCCGTGCGCTCGTTGGTGCCGTTCGCGCGAGCAACGCATTCTACCAACACAAGCTCGCCAGCGTTCTGGCGGACGATCTCGAATCGCTGCCGTTCACAACGAAAGCCGAACTGGTCGCGGATCAGGCTGCGAACCCGCCTTACGGCACCAACTTGACGTTCCCTCTAGAACGCTACTCGCGACTCCATCAGACGTCCGGGACCAGTACGGGCACGCCGCTGCGCTGGCTCGACACCGCAGATTCGTGGGAGTGGGTGCTCGGCTGCTGGCGGGCGAACTTCGAACTGATGGGCCTCGTGCCGGGCGACCGGCTGTTTTTCCCGTTTTCGTTCGGGCCGTTTTTGGGGTTCTGGAGCGCGTTCGACGCCGCGACGCGGACCGGATTCCTCGGTATCGCCGGTGGCGGGATGAGCAGCCTCGCCCGACTCCGGTGCCTGCTCGAACACCGCTGCACTGTACTGTTTGCCACGCCAACCTACGCGCTGCACTTGGGTGAAATTGCCGCGAAAGAGGGTATCGACATCCCCGGTAGTCCCATCCGTGCGGTCGTCGTGGCCGGCGAATCGGGCGGCACGATCCCGGCCACGCGCGAGCGGATCGAACGGGTTTGGGGCGCGAGGGTCTTCGACCACTACGGCATGACCGAGATCGGCCCGGTGGCGGTTGAGGCAGACGCGCGGCCCGGCCAGATGTACTTATTAGAGAGTGACTATCTCGCGGAGGTGATCGACCCCGCGACCGGCGAACCGGTGCCGGCGGGCACTGCCGGCGAACTGGTGCTGACGAACCTGGGCCGCGTCGGAAGCCCGCTGATCCGCTACCGGAGCGGCGACTTGGTTCGGATCGCAACGGACCCGGACCCGACCGGCCGAACGTGGCGACGGTTAGACGGTGGCATTCTGGGCCGCACGGATGATATGATCCACATTCGGGGCAACAACCTGTACCCGAGTGCGATCGAGGCCATCGTGCGCCGGTTCGCGGACGTCGCGGAGTACCGCATCCACGTCGATCACGCGAACCCGCTCGCGGACCTGCGGCTCGAAGTCGAGCCGGCCCGCGGCGACGGCCTCGCCCTCGCGGAAGCTGTTGGCCGCGCGGTTCGCGACGAGTTGCTGTTCCGCGTCGATGTGACCCCCTGCCCGCCCGGATCGCTGCCCCGGTTCGAGATGAAAGCCCGCCGGGTCGTACATCAGAAGTAGCCCACCGACACGCACGACAACGCGAGTTCTACCACGGAGTTCCCAATGCTGCCCCTCCCGCGTCTGTTTGGCCTCGCCCTACTCTCCGCGGTCTGCGCGACCTCCGCGTCGCAGGCCGCCGACTGGCTGCATTGGCGCGGGCCGAACCAGAACGGGCAGTCGCTCGAAAAGAACTTGCCGGACAGCTTCGATCCGGCGCTGAAGGCGAAGGGTAACGTGGTGTGGTCGGCCCCCTACGGCGGGCGCGCGTCCCCGCTCGTCATGGACGGTCGCGTGTACGTCCTGCAAGGGTTCGGCGAAGGGTTGGGCGAGTCCGAGCGCGTCGTCTGCCTGGATGAAAAGTCCGGCAAGAAGCTCTGGGACTACGAACAGCGCATCTACCACACGGACATCGTCTCCAGCCGACTGGGGTGGACCCCGCTCGCGGCCGACCCCAAAGAGGGCTACGTGTACGCCCATACCACCGCCGGCAACCTGCTCTGCCTCGACAAGGCCGGGAAGCTCGTGTGGGAGCGGCAACTGACGGAAGAGTTCGGCCGCGTCAGCGGCTACGGTGGCCGTATCAACGCCCCGACGTTCGACAGTGGCCTCGTCATCGCGGCGATGTTGAGCTCCAGTTGGGGCGACATGTCGCGCGGGGCGAACCGCTTCATCGCCTTCGACGGCAAGACGGGCAAGGTAGTCTGGATCACGGAAACCGCGTTCCCGCTCAAGGTTACTTACCAGTCGAACCCGATGATCGCGGTCATCGGAGGACAACGGTTGATGATTACCGGCGGTAGCGACGGCGCGCTTCACGCCTTCAAGGTCCGCACCGGCGAGCGCGTGTGGAGCTACTTGTTCAGCCGCGGCTCGATCAACCCCAGCCCGGTCGTTGACGGCAACCTGGTTTACTGCGCCCACGGCGAGGAAAACATCGACTCCAACCGCATCGGCCGTGTCGTCTGTGTGGACGCGAGTCAGGTGGACCCAAGCACCAAGAAGCCCAAACTGGTTTGGGAATACCAGCAGTCGCAGCGGTTCGGGCTGTCATCACCGGCGCTCGCCGAGGGCATCCTGTATATGCCCGATGACAGCGGTGAGTTGCACGCCTTCGACGCCAAGACCGGCAAGCCCCTCTGGAAGTACCGCTACGCGACTGAGGTCCGCGGCGCGCCGCTCATCGCCGACGGCAAGTGCTACATATTCGACGTGAAGGGTCGGTTCTCGATCATCAAGTTGAATGACGACCGGAAGAAGAAGCCCGACGAGGACGACACCTTCATCTACACGTTCAAGGAAACGATCAACGGCCGTCCGGTGCAGACGGAGACCAACGGCACCCCGGTCGCCGTGAACGGCCGGGTCTACCTCAACAGCCGCACCGACCTGCTCTGCCTCGCATCGCCGGACGCCAAGCCGCAATCGGTGAAGTACAAACCAGAACCGGCGGAGACGCCATACAAGGACGACGCGGTCGCGGGCCTGCGCCTGTACCCGGCGGAGATCACCGTGAAGCCCGGTTCGCCTGTCAAGTTTACGGTCGTGTACATCGACGCCAACGGCCGCGAGGTGAAAGCACCCACGGGCGCGAAGGCCGAATGGGACATCATTCTGCCCGGCAAGACGCCGACCGGCGCGCAACCACCGAAGCTCGACGGCACCGTGACCGGCGATGCCGCGACCGGCACCATCACGCTCGGCAAGTTGCCCAGCTCCCAGGGCTACGTCGAGGTGAACGTCAACGGCCTCGTCGCCCGCGGTCGAGTGCGTGTCGCGCCCCAGCTTCCCGTGCGGGCCAACTTCGATGCGGCTCCGGCCGGTTCGTCGCCGATGGGCTGGGTGAACACCAACGGCAAGTACACGGTCCAGGCGTTCGGCGAGAAGAACAACGTGCTGAGCAAGGTGAACAACAACGCTCGCCCGCCGATCGCGAAGGCGATTGCGTACATCACCGAACCGAGTTCGAGCGACTACACCATCCAAACCGACATCCGCGGCGGGCTGGTGCGCGAGAAGTTGCCCGATGGCGGACTGGTCAACTCCCGGTACACGCTCGTCCTCGACGGCAAACCGGACCCGAACTTGAAGGCGCTGACGCTCCGGATCACCTCCTGGGAGGTGCGCCCGCGCATCAACGAAGTCGTCACGTTCGACTGGAAGCCCGACACCTGGTACACGATGAAGTTCGGTGTCGAGCAGAAGGAGAAGACTGCCCTGATCCGCGGGAAGGTGTGGAAGACCGGCGACAGGGAACCCGAAGCCTGGACGATCAGTTTCGAGGACACGCACCCCAACCGCGAGGGGGCCGCCGGGCTGTACGGTTTTATCCCGAACGTGCAGGAGATCGATGGGAAGATCAACCCCGGCTCCGAACTGTTCTTTGACAACCTGAGCATCACCAGAAACAAGAAGTAATCACACCCGCGCCGCTCGCGGCTTCGCGAGCGGCGATAAACGAACCACCCTAGAGGAACCGTTTCTATGACCCCTCGTTATGCGATCCTCGGTGTCGCGGCCCTTGTCCTCGGTGTGACCGGGCTGGTGTTCGCCCTGAGTGGTAACGCTCCGGTCGCGCCGCCCGCCGTCGATCAGCCGCCGGCACCGCAGCCGGTGAAGGCCGACCCGCCGGCGGCACCTGTTGCCGGGCCGAGCGATCACACCATGTTTGGTGGCACCACCGCGCGCAACATGGTGAACATGAAAGACAAGGTCGCGAAGTACCCCAAGGAGTCACCCAAGTGGGGCGACGATGTCGAAGCGGACAAGAAGTGGGAGGCGGAGTGGGTGGTGTGGAAGGCCAAACTCGGCTCCCGCTCTTACGGCGGGCCGATCATCGCCAGTGGCAAGGTGTTCGTCGGCACGAACAACGCTGGCGCGCGCAACCCGCGCGACACCAAGAAGGGTGCCGACGGCGAGATCGAGGCCATCGACCGCGGCATCCTCATGTGCTTCGAGGAGAAGACCGGCAAGTTCCTCTGGCAAGCGGTTCACGACAAGCTGCCCGGCGGCAACGTCGTGGACTGGCCGGAGATCGGGCTGTGCTCGACGCCGACGGTCGAGGGCGATCGGATCTATTACATCAGCAACCGCTGTACGGTCGTGTGCGCCGACGTGAACGGGTTCGCCGACGGCAACCAGGGCATACAGACCGAACGGTACAAGACTCCGACCGACGTGGACATCATCTGGGAATACGACATGATCGGTAAGCACGACGTGTTCCCGCACAACGCGGCCACCGGCTGCCCGCTCATCGTCGGCGACATCATTTACACGGTCACCGCCAACGGCGTGGACGAGGGGCACATCAACCTGCCCAGCCCGAACGCGCCGAGTTTCGTCGCCCTGAACAAGAAGACCGGCGAACTGAAGTGGAAGAGCAGTCTGCCGGGCAAGAACATCATGCACGGCCAGTGGTCGAACCCCGTGTACGGGGAGTTCGACGGCGTCAAGCAGGTGGTGTTCCCCGGCGGCGACGGGTGGCTGTACTCGTTCACCCCCGACACCGGCGAACTGATCTGGAAGTTCGACGCGAACCCGAAGGACACCGTCTACGAACTGGGCGGCACCGGTGCGCGCAACGACTTCATCGGTACGCCGATCGTTTACGACAGCCGCATCTACGTCGGCGTCGGTCAGGACCCCGACCACTCGACCGGCATCGCCAACTTCTACTGTGTGGTCCCGAAGAAGGACAAGAAGGGCGACATCTCCAAGTTCCTGGAGACGCGCGAGAAGGTGAAGGTAAAGGACGAAGAGGGCAAGGAGAAGGAGGTCGAGAAGATCGGAGAGAAGCCGAACCCGAACTC
>SXGT01151007.1_pt1 | contig 10077 bp, 5 predicted proteins | sample 3176221 | NCBI WGS metagenome assembly SXGT01 (sample SAMN11356862, study PRJNA531348) | freshwater metagenome | isolation source: freshwater sample F1-120 | place: China: Fuxian Lake, Yuxi | collected 2017-12-25
CAGCGACCGGCGGACCAGTCGCACCGGCTGGTGAACGGCCAGAAACGCCTCGTCCGAAATCACCTCGGCCTCGGACGGGACGCACTTGTTGATGGCCGCGGCGGTCGGCCAGAAGTCGAGCAGGTTCATGACCGGCCCCCCGCGAACAGGACGTGCGAAGCAGCGGTCAGCACCCGCCCGCCGCGCCCGGTAAGCACCGCGCGCCCGGCGGCCGGGTCGGCGCGGTCGGCGAACTCGATCACCCCTTCGTTCCGCAGACGCAGGAGGGCAAGCGACAGCGAAGCGGACACCTGACCCGTGCCGGGCGGCTGCCACGCGGTGCGGGTCAACTTCGACTCAACGTCCGTCCGGTAGGTGCCACCGTCGAGAACCGGGAGTTGCTCGCGGAGCCGCGCGAAGAAGTCGCGCTGGGTCGCCTCGGCGGCCCCGGCGAACACGTCCGAGAGAGCGTCGCGAACCGCCGGTGTTGGGTCCACGACGAGCGTGCCGGCCTTCGGGAACCTAGCCAGCCAGCCGAAGCCGAGGAACACCGTCCACACCTTGAACCCGTTCCACCGGGTGTCGTTGCGGAACACTTCGCGGTCTGTGGGAAGGGTGTCGAGTTCGAGCCGGTTCACGGGGTCGTAGCCGTTGCCGTGCAGTCGGAGCGGGTCCATCGCGAGGCACCACGCCAGCCCGCGGGTGAAGTCCGCGGCGCGCCCCTCGGGTCCCCAGAGCGGTTCGTTGTTGTCGGCCCGCAGCACCAACTCGCGTAGCGTTTGACGGAGGGCCGGGCGCAGTTCATCCTCACCCGTCTTGCGGTCGCGAACGGGCGCCGGGAGACCTGGGGCGAGCCTCACGGTGTCGTCCTCGCGCTCGAAGAAGCCGAGCTTCGTCCAGGTGTTGAGCGTGGCCTTCGCCCGGTCCTGGCGGCACACGCCGTCCGGGGCGCACACGTCGATCAGCTTCGTCGCGGGCGTGGGGCCGGTGGCGAGCAGGTAGCGGTACAGCGCGACCAGCACGTTCGGCATGCCGTCGCTAGGCATGTTCAGAAGGCTCATCGGTCCAACCGGTTCAAGAGGGTATCGAGCGGAGTTACGGGGTTGCGCTTCCGGTATGGCTCGGTCGGGTACTCGGGATCGCGGGCGTCATCGGGGATCAAGAGCAGGTGAAACGGTCGCGCCGTCCTGAACAGGTGCTCGGGCACCGGCGCAGGCGGGTCGGCGGGGTCGAGCAGTGTGACTCGCGGCACCGGCCAACCGTCGCTCACGTCCTCGCTCGGGTCGGCGTGCAGCAGATAGCGTTCGGGGCACAGTCGGTTCAACTCGCGGAACGGGGGCCGCTCCGCCCACGCCGGGCCTGCGCTGATTTCGCGCACGCCGAGTTCGATTAACTGCGGGAGCAGTACGCGAAGTACGAGGTCGTCCCAGCGCCGGAGGGCGCGCCCCGAAAGGCCGGGCGCGGGGTACGAGACGACCGCGAGCGGCGCGTCGTCGCCGACCCCGGCAGCGGCTCGGAGACGCGGGTGCGGCTCGCGCGGCTCGACCGCGGGCACCCCGGGCCGAGGAAGCTGGTAGAACGAGCGGTCGGTGCCGTCGCACCGGCACACCGGGCACCCGGCGCACACGGGGTCGGCCTCGATGTACACGCTCTCGGCTTCCACCCGGTACACCTGCGCGAGCGCGTCGGCGAACTCGCGCTCGCCCGCGAGCATTTGCTTCAGCAAATCGAGCTGGTCGCCGGCAGCCCCGGCGGTGCGTTCGCGCTCGGGCTGAACGCGCTCGTCCCACACCGCCGGATCGCGCAGGTCGAAGCCCGCGAGTGGCTCGACGCGGGCGGTCGCGAAGTACCGCTCGAACGCGTCCTTGAATCGCTTGTCGAACGCTTCAGTTGATTCGCCCTCGGCGCGTTCCAACACGGGTGGGCGGGCCGCGTGCAACCGTAGCAGCCCGGACCGCGCCATCAGATTCAGTGTTTGAAGATTCCAACTGACGTTCGCGTCGTTGTCGCGTGTCTGGGTCGGGCGTTTGGCGCGCAGATCGACCGCGAACACCTCGCCCTTCTCGCTCCCTGGTGGCCGGGTGGCGAACATCGCAGCCCACCGCTCCAGACCGAGTTTAGTCGTAATGACTCGCTCGCGGTTCAGCCCGGCGGCGTCATCCAAGTCCCGGTCGGTGAACACCGCGACCGACACGCACGCACGCCCGTCGCGCCCGCCACGACCAACCTCCTGGTAGTACCGGTCCACCGTTTCGGGCACGCACGCGTGAATCACCGCGCGCACGTCGCCCTTGTCCATGCCGAGGCCGAACGCGGAGGTCGCGACCACCGCGTCGATGCGGTTCTCGCGCCAGAGTTTCAGCACGCCGGCGCGGTCGTCGCTACCGCCGTGGACGTGCCGCACGCGCTTCATTAGCCCGTCGGCGCGGAGAATCTTTTCCCAGTCCTCCGCGTGCTTCTTCTGGGTGACGTACAGCAGGAACGGGCGCGGCACCCGGCGGCAGGTCTCCAGCACCCAGGCGCGCTGTTCGACCCAGCCGGGGGCGTGCCGCACCCAGTACGCCGGCTCCGGGCGCAGGTGAACCGCCGACACCACCCGCGCCGGACCGAACAGCGAGCGGAGTGTCGCGAACGACTCCTGCGTGAGCGTCGCGGTGAGCAGGGTGGTGCGGAACCGCGCTTCGGGCGGGCATTCGGCAAGGAGTTGCTCGCGCAGCCCGGCGAGCGACTGGAACTCGGGCCGAAAGTCGTTCCCCCACTGCGCGACGAGGTGCGCCTCATCGATGACAAGCCCGCGCAGCAGCCCGGCTTTGGCCGCGGCGAAGAGCGCGGGAGACAGCGACTGCAACACCGCTTCCGGGGACGCGAACAGGACCGGCTGCGTGCCATCGCGGAGCGCCTGTTTCACCGCCTTGCGATCTTCTTCTGGTAACCCGCTGTGCCACGCGAGCGGGAGCGATGTGTTGGCCCCGACGCGGGCCAACAGTTCGCGCGCCTGATGCGCCTGGTCGAGCGCGAGAGCCACCGTGGGCACGACCACGAGCGTCGTGCCGCGAACGGGCCAGCCGAGCACCGCGGGGGCCAACCCAACAAGACTCTTGCCGGCGCCGGTCGGGAGCACCACGATGAGTGTTTCGCCCAGGGGCAGGAGGAACGCGGACCGCACCGCGAGTTGCTGTCCGGGGCAGGTGAAGTGCGCGAACTTGTCTCCGAGCGCGTCGCGCAGGCACGGTTCCGCCGCCGGCCGGTCGGCCGGGTCGGATACCCGACGCGACACCTCTTCAAATACGGCTTCGAGCGGCGGCAGTCCCGCCGAACCCGCTAGCCAGTCGGGCTTCCACGGCTTGCCTGGAGCGAGCTGGAACCCGCTCGGGTCGCGCGTGAGCACTGACAGCCCGGAGGCGTTCCATTGCGCCTCGGAGGGCCATTTGTCCCCGCGCGGGACGCGCACTCGGTCACCGTGACCGTGCGCTGCTCCGCGATTCAGCCAGTGCCCGATCAACCCCGCCAGGTCGCCGGTGCCGACATCCTCCGGCGAATCGGTGAGCGAGCGGACGGCCTGACGCACCCGCTCGGCGCACGGGTCGGGCATCGGTTCGGCTGGGACGAGTTTGGGCCAGTCGGCCAGGAACCCGACGACGGTCGCGTGGTCACTCATTCGTCGAGGTCCGTGAACGGGTTCCAATTCGCCAGAAAGACCGCGCCGGCCGCGTCGAGCCGAACGGTCGGGTTTGAAATTCCGCCAAGCAACGCTTCGGCCACGGCTCGCGCTTGCAGCGCGTGTTCGGCGTGTTCGGCTTCTTCGTCATGCTGTCCGCCTGTCAAGAACGCCAACCGGCTCGCGGTTTGGGCGTCACGATCGGCGCAGTCACGTCGCGCGGCGGCGAGCCTTGTCGCGATCTCGTTTACCCACTGAGCCGACGCGCGCACGGTCTGTTCGGCAACCGCCCGCGCGCGTTCCACCTGCCGCGTCCAATCGCCCCGCGGAAAGTGCGCGGCCAGCGCGGCCCAGCGCTCGGCGTTCAGGTTGAAGTCGCCGACACCCTTTCGGTTGGCCTTCGTATACGGTTCCGACAGAACCGCGAACTTCGACGAATCGGGCGCGATTGGGTCCAGATTTTCGTCCAGCCACACAGATATGGCGAACGGCGGGAACAACCAGTCGGCCTGCCGGCGTAGTGCGGACGACGCGTCTTCGCCGGTCAGCTCGACGGCACCCGCAGTTGGGCACTCGACCACGAACTCGAACAGGTACGCAACCTCCGCCGGGTGCGCGTACCTGCCGTTCGGGCGCAGCCGCCACATTGCGGACACGGCTCCGCGGTCGTCCCACTGAACGTAGTCGGCGAGCGCGTCGAAAAACGGATCGCCGAGGCGGGCCAGGGCGACGCGCTCGCGCTGCGCTCGGGCGCGGTCGAAACTCAACGGATATGTGAGCGGTTCGCTTGGGGTCGAGCGTTCGTCGTCGCGGTCGATAACGTGCGAGAATTGGCGGACTAGGCGTCCGACCGGCATGAGCGTGGACCCGCCCGGACCAATGGGCCGGCAAAACCGGTACCGCCACACACCGCTGTCGGCGTTGCCCTCTCCGGCTCGCACGAACCGCAATCCCTCTGTGACCCACGCGTGGGTCGCGTCCAGCCATTCGCCCCGGCGTAACACGTCGGTTTCGCGAAGCGTCCCCGCGAAGTGTTCGTGGCCGGGCGGCACTTCCACCGCGTCCAACTCGTCGAGCACCTGAATGTCGGTCAGCGCACGCGCGACCTCACCCTCTGAACCACCGAGTCGCCTGGCCGCAGCAGCCAGCGCCGCTAGCCCATCGGTCAGCACGAGCGGGTACAGCGCCGCGAGTTCGGCCTCGGTCAGGTACTGGAGTGCGGCCACCGATCGCTCGAACACCGCGTACCCGCGGTCGAGGTAGTCGGCCCACCCAGCTGCGAGCGTGTCGCCGGTGGCAAGCAGCACCGCCGACGCAACCGGCGTCGCAACCCCGAACCGGTCGAGCCGCCCGGTTCGTTGCTCCACCCGGTTCGGGGACCACGGCAGGTCGTAGTGAACCAGAATGGTGCCGCGGGCGTGGAGGTTCAGCCCCTCCTCGGCCGCCGAATCGCACACGAGCGCGCGGAAGTCCGGCCCGGTGCGGAAGTGCTGCCAGCCGTTCGCCCCGTGGCGCAGCACCTTGCCCGGCCAGCGAGCTGACAGCGCCGCGCACACCGCATCCGCGACGGCCGGGTAACTGGCGAACACTACCGCCCGCGTCACCCTGGTCTTGGGTGCGAGGAAGAGCGCCTCCAGTTCGGTGAGGAGGGCGCTCAGACGCGGCGCGGCGGATGTCGCGGTCGCCGCGTCGCGCAGCCGGGCGAGCAGGGTATTTTCGTCCTCGAACCTGGGCACGTTGGTCAGCAACTCGCGGGCGGAGTGCAACAACTTGAAGGCCGGCGCCGCCCCGAGCCGGACTTGAATAAGGGCCGCGAGCGCCGCGGGGTCGCACGCGAGTGCCTCCGCGAACAGCACCAGCAATCGCCCGTAGTCGGCCGCGTGGGCGGTCTCGGCGCTTGCCGCGGTGCGCCACTCATCGAGCAACGCGGCGAGACGCGGCGTCGCCGGGTCTTCGTAGATCCATCGTTTCAGCCCGACGCGCCCAGGCAACAGTCCGTCCACGCGCTCGTCGGTACGCCGGTTCCGCAACAGCCGGCGGTGTAACCGGTACGCTTCCGACACGTGAGACCGCACGGCACGGATTAGCTCTTCACGCCGCGGCGCTTCGGGGTCAGCGCCGTAGGCCAGGTGCGGGCGTAGTTCGTCGGCCAGCGCCGCGAGCCGGGCGTCGGTCGGAAACGCTTCGGCGAGTTGGTCGAGCGCGCCTTCCAGATACCCGCCTTCCTCGGTCGGGCGGAACAGGTGGTACAGACGTGCGACCCGCTCGTGCTGCCCCAGACGGGCGCGAAACCCGGCGATGTCGCCGAGCGGGTACACGACCGGGTCGAGCAGGTGCAGCAGTGCCTGGAACCCGGACTCGTTCGAGTGCAGCGTGGGGGTCGCCGAGAGCAGGAGGAGTTTGAGACCGGGTGTGCCGACGCGGGCGCGGAGCGCGTCGAACCGCTTCCGCTCGGTCGGGTTCGTTGAACCGGCCCAGCGGGTTACCTGGTGCGCCTCGTCGATGACCACCAGTCCGACGCCGGGGTAGCCGTCGAGGTCGCTGGCGTCGTGCGGGAGTACGTGGACCGTTTCCCCGAGTAGCGGCCCGAGCCGGAACCGGTTGGTCAGTTCGCCCTCCCACTGACGAACCAGGTGCGGGGGCACGAGCACCAGGGCGGCGTGGTCGGCGGGGCGATCGAGGACGTACTGCCGCAGGATCACCCCGGCCTCGATCGTTTTGCCCAGTCCGACCTCGTCGGCCAACAAATACCGCTGAACCGGATCTTGCAGCACCCGGCGCACGACCTCGATCTGATGAGGCTCCAGTTCGATGCACGACGATAACAACGCGGTCAGTCCGGCGCACGCCCGGCGCTGGTCGATGACGGCGCGCACGAACCGGGCACGCAATTGCTGCCAGTGGGGCGTTTCGGTGACGCGGGCGGCGAGGAACAGGGCCGGGTCGGGAAGTGGGCGGTCGCACCGCGCGAACAACTCGACTGCGGGCACCTGCTCCGGGGTGGTGTCGTTCGGGAACCGGACGAGGTAGTTCGCGCCGTGAGGTGCCAAGGCCCGCCCGGCCCGCCACCCGGCCCCGCCCGGCCGCGGGTGGTAGACCCGAGTCTCGCACTCCAGAGCCACCGCACGCACCGAGTCTGCTGGCACCGTTTCGGACTGGAGGGGGTAACCGGGTCCGCTGAAATATGTGACCTCGGCCGTGCCGCGCCGAACCGCGACGAGCTTACCTATTCCGAGGTCATTGGCACTCGAGCGGACGAACGAACCGCTGGGGACGGGTGACATCAGCGGCCTCGGAGCGCCACCACCCAAAGGCGAGGGCGGAAAGACACCAACGCGAGCGAACGTACTGTCGTGTGGACAATCGCAAATTATGCCCGTAGCGGCGACGGTATGCAAGTTATCGCAGTGCAACACTTCCCGAAGATCACTTGGCTAGGACGCAAGCCCCCGATACCCGGTGCAGTTGACCATCGGCCGATTGGGTAACATCGCGGTGTGGGCGAGCCCGCGTGTCCCGGTCGTCGGGAACTCTGCAAGCAGGTTGAAGCCGAAACAGAACTCGATCAGATTTTGCATCGGCGGTATTCGGGTAGGTTCATAAGAACGGACGGATCGACGCTGATCGCGTCCGCGACCTTCGCCTGTACCGAACCTGTCTTGCTCACCTGCCAGCCATGATGTCGCACGTCAACGATCACACCGAAGTCGGTTCCGTGACGCCGCCAGAAGGCAGCTCGAAACGTCGCGATTTTTCCGTCCGGGAGGAACCGGCGGGTATCCAAGATCCGTGCGGAACCACGCTCGTTCACGAGGTTGGGGGTTCCTGTCCGGCGGAAGTCTCATTCAGACCCAAGTCTCGCAACTGGCGACTGACCTGGGGTTCGCTGATGGTGAGTAGTTCCGCAAGGCGCTTCTGCAAGGCGGCACCGCGCCGCCCGGCGCCGAATCCTTGTCTGCCCAGTGTTTGAACCAGAAACGAGTAGGCTTCGCGGGCAACCTCGTCCTGGGACATTGCGTCGACAATCGCGAGGATCGGATCGGGCACGAGCCCGCGAAGGTTGCTGACCACAAGGCGCTCGCCTACTTTTTTCCGGACCACCGCTGACCGGATCGCACTGTTCAGCTCGCTCACCTCTTTCGGCCAGTCGTGGCGCAGGAGCGCGAGCAGGAAGCACTCGCCCACACTGCGACCGTTCCGCCCCTGCTCGACGAAAAGTGGGATGTCCTCCTTCCGTTCGGAGAGATGCGGGACGGTGAGGTAACGACCCTGGAGTCGACGGATGAAGTCGTGAGGCAGTTTCCTCTCGCGATCGAGTTCGTTGATGTCTCTATAGGTTGCGAACACGAGCCGCACGTTCGGGACAACCGAATCGCCTTTGCCGGCCGCGCGCTGGATCTCTCTGCCGTCGAAAACTTTGCGCAGGTAGTTCGCCGCGCTCTCGTCCAGGTTGTGGAGTTCGTCTACGAAGATCGTTCCCCCCTCGTTCTCCTCCAGCCAACCGGGAGTGATCGCGCTCGCAGAGATCCCCGGCAGGCCTGAGGACCGTCCGTACCCCGCCCACCTACCTCGGTGAATCGTCTCGTCCCCGCCGTTTACGTCATCGGCCGACAGGGGCAGGAACGGCTTGGCCCGCCGCTCGGAGTTGTCGTGGATGAAACGCGCAAGTCGGGTCTTCCCACATCCCGACGGGCCAAGAATTACCACCGGGTCGTTCGGTAACCTGTTCAGTTCCTCGATCTGGCGAAACAGACGGAGGACCGGCAGGCTGAGCCCGATGTACGTGTTCTTTGGGTCCATCTTGCGCTTTAACGCCAGGAGAGTCGCGAGATCCTCGTCCGCACCAAGGGGTGTCGAAGGCGCGAGGGTGGCGGGCAAGACGGCGCAGGGTTGTTGCTGCTCGGGCAACGCGGGGAGCGTCAGACCGGCGAGAATTGCCTCGTGGAGGCGGCGCGCCGAGGCGAGTTGGTCTGTCACCTCGAGTCGGTCGGGGGTCTCGGCCAACAGACCGGTCTGCTCGCGGACCTGTTTGATTCGCTGAGCGATTTGAGGGCTTACCTCGCCCTGGAGGTACTCGTTGTTGATCGCGCGGGGCACCCGTGTCACGGGATCGTGATCTGAGGGCAATGGGAACATGACCGCGGTGAGGTCGCGACCGAGGTCGAACAGGGCGCGGGCGTAATCGGGCAGCACCGAACCCAGACAATCTGCCGCTCTCGAATACGGGCTCCAAGCCGTAGACTGAACGGAGGAACCCGCCAGCGCCAGGAAGTCCCAGCAGTATCCGTCCTCGCTCTCGGCTTCCACGAGACGCGCCTGGCGATGACGGAGTCGCGCTCTGTGATCTTCGGACAGCCACCCGGCTTCGAGGACCGCACGCATTCCCCGGGCGGCGTCCTCGAATGCCCTCGTGCGCGCCGGCAGGTCCGGGACATCGGGCTCGCCTTCGTGGAGAGCCGTTATCCACTCGGTGATCGAGCCGAGGTAGGCGTCGACGTGAACGGGGATCCGTGACGATTCGGCGAGCCCCTCACCGCTAACGTGCTCAGCGCAGATGTAGGCGCGCTCGACTGAGAGACGAAAGTTAACCGCCGCGGTTCCGAGTCGGTACGCGGCGAGGGCAACCCGGCGTTCGCCTGCCACTCGGTCGGGAAGTGTCGTCACGTCAGTTCACCCGATAGGACGGGCGGTGAGAGTTGTGGGGCCCTCACCGCAACGACCGGTTACCTCCCACACTACCCCATCTTCCGCATGACGTCAGCCGCCAACTTGAGATCGCGTTCGGCGTACATCTCGGTGACCCGCGTGTCGGTGTGTCCCAGCACGGCCTTCGCGGCTTCCAGGTTACCGAACGCCGCCCGGATCTGGGACGCCCGCGTGTGCCGCAGTTGCCGCGGGGACCACACCGCCACCTTCGCTCGCCGGCACGCCCGCTGGACCACGGTCCGGTAGCTGTGCCGGGTGTACTTCGCGTTCACGTATTCTTCGGGGTTCCGCGTCACCGTACCGGGCTTCGCGGGCCGAGTCCGGGACCGCTCGTGCTGCCAGGTGACCGATTCGGCGGGACTGAAGCAGTACGCGTCGGGGTCGCGGTTGAGGAACGGGCGCAGGACGGCCATCGCCAGCGGGCCGAGGACGATGCACTTCTCCCGGTCGAGGTGCTCGGTCTTGTGGACCAGCGGTGCGAAGTACCAGACCCCGTCGCCCTCGGTCAGGTCGCACGGCCGCAGGCCCATTACTTCCTGCGGGCGGGCACCGATGAGCAACTGGAGTTGCACCATGGCCGCGACCGGCGGCGGAAGATGAGGGAGAACCGCCGCCACGTGTTCAACCGGCACCGGGGGCACTTTCCCGGTCTCGCGTGCGGTCGTCTTTCCCTTTGCGAGCGGAGCGACGGCCCGCAATTTCTGGTAAACGTCGGAAGCCAGGAGTTCCTCTTC
>SXGT01308480.1_pt1 | contig 10077 bp, 8 predicted proteins | sample 3176221 | NCBI WGS metagenome assembly SXGT01 (sample SAMN11356862, study PRJNA531348) | freshwater metagenome | isolation source: freshwater sample F1-120 | place: China: Fuxian Lake, Yuxi | collected 2017-12-25
GGAACCCGGCTCCGAGTAGCCCTGCGCCCAAACGACTTCTCCAGAGAGGATCTTGGAGATGTGCTCTTTCTTTTGCTCCTCGGTGCCGTGCACCATGAGCATCGGCCCCAGCATGCCGACGCCCGAGCCGCCGATGCCCATGGCGCCGGCCTTCGTCATCTCCAGGTTGTAGATGAACTGCTCGAACGGGCTCAGGCCCGCCCCGCCGTATTCCTTCGGCCACTGCGGCGCGATCCAGCCCCTGGAGCCCAGGGCGTCCGCCCACTCCTTGGCGGCCGTCGTCGCCCCGGCGTCACCGCTCTTGCGGTCACTGAAGTAGTCGTGACCCGGGGAAAAACCCTCAGCGTCCATCTGGTAGCGCTTCGGCATCTTCGCCTTTATGAAGTCCGCGACTTCCTTGCGGAAGGCGGCCTGCTCAGGCGTGTCGTTCCAGTCCATATTCGTCCCCTCCCGCGCGGCCCCGGCTCTCAAGCCGCGGTCAGCCGGACAAGCACCGGGCCGGTTGCGGATGATACCGGTTTTCGAGAATCCCGTGACGCAGGCGTTTCCCCGACGTCAAACGCACCACTAGGCGAGCGGCACCCCCGGCGCCGGGAAGCGTGCCGTCAGTTCGCGGACGGTCTTCGCCACCTGGTCCCGGACACCCTCATCCGCCGGAGCCTGGAGGATGCGCGCCATGCTCTGGCCGATCACGCGCATCTCCGCCTCGCCCATCCCGCGGGAGGTGATGGCGGGGGTACCGAAGCGGACCCCGCCGCCCTCGCGTGGGGGCAGCGTGTCGAACGGGATCGGGTTCGAGTTCACGACGATCCCCGCGGCCTCCAGCGCATCGGCAGCCTGGACGCCGTTCAGCCCGAGCGGACGGACGTCCACGAGCACCAGGTGGTTGTCGGTGCCACCGGAGATCAGCACGATGCCCGCGTCCGTCAGCGCGGCGGCCAGCGCCCTCGCGTTAGCGACCACCTGGTTCGCGTGCTGGCGGAACTCCGGGGTCGCCGCCTCCTTCAGCATGACAGCTTTCCCGGCGATCACGTGCATCATCGGCCCGCCCTGCGAGCCCGGGAACACGCCCCGGTCGATCCGCTGCCGGTAGGGGCGATCGCAGAGCACCATCCCGCCGCGCAGACCGCGCAGCGTCTTGTGCGTGGAGGTGGTCATGATCGGCGCGATCCCCACCGGGCTGGGATGCGCACCGCCGACGATCAGGCCCGCCAGGTGCGCCATGTCCGCCATCAACACCGCGCCCACCTCGTCCGCGATCGCGCGCGCGCGCGGGAAGTCCCACAGGCGCGGGTACGCCGTGGCCCCCACCACGATGATCTTCGGGCGGTGCTCCTTCGCGACGGCCAGCATGTCGTCGTAGTCGACGAGGTGCGTCTCGCGGTCCACACCGTACGAGACGAAGTGGTAGAGCAGGCCGCTCGCGTTAACCGGCGAGCCGTGCGTGAGGTGGCCGCCCGCGTCCAGCTTCAGCCCCATCACGGTGTCCCCCGGCTTCAGCAGGCCGAGGTAGACCGCCATGTTCGCCTGCGTGCCGGAGTGCGGTTGCACGTTGGCGTGGTCGAAGCCGAACAGCGCCTTCGCGCGGTCGCGCGCGAGGTTCTCCACGTAGTCGACGAAGCTGTTGCCGTGGTAGTAGCGCGCGCCGGGGTACCCCTCGGCGTACTTGTTGGTGAGGACGGAGCCGACCGCCTCCATGACGGCGGCGCTGGCGTAGTTCTCCGAGGGGATCATCTCCAGCGCCGTCTGCTGGCGGCCTTCCTCGTAGTGGATCGCGGCGGCGACCTCCGGGTCGACCTGCTCCAGTGCGCCCATCACGTCCTCCTCGGCCTTGCCCTGCGGAAGCCCGACGATACCGCGCGCCGCCGCCAGCGGCATCCTGCCGAAGCGCGCTCCGGCTATGGCGTGGCGCGCCCCTCACGGGCGTCCTTCGCGTCCCACGCCCACTGGTTCACGAGCGGCAGGACGCCCCCGACCAGCGAGTGCCCGCCCAGCACGACGGGCACCGGCGAGGCCATGGTCGCCTCCACCAGCGCCCGCAGCCGGACATCCTCGATCGCTTCCGGAAGGCCCGCGTCCGCGGCGAAGCGGTCGGCGCGGGATGGGCGGATGCCGAGGTGGACCAGCGCGGGGCGGATATCAATGAAGGCGGCGTCGCACCACTCGGGGAGCAGCGTGCCGAACACACGCGCCGGGCCGGACTCCGCGATCAGCGCGCCGAGGATCGAGCGCGCGGTGCCGTCCGCGTCGGTCCCCGCCGACTGCATGCCGCGCTCTTCGGCGAGCAGGCGGATCCGGCAGGCGGACTCCCGCTCGAGGTAATTCCACGTCGCGGAGGAGACCCGGCCCGCCACCAGCACCTCCGCCGTCCGGTCGGTGAAACATGCGGCGGCCCGTTCGAGCCTTGCCGTGTCCAACCGCATCCCGGCATCCCGCAAGACCGCCTGCAACCGTGGGCCGCCCCGCCCGGACAGCGCGAGCGCCGCGAGGTCGTTCGGGGTATCGAGGTTGAACTGCGTCGCCTCCGTCCGCGGCAGCTCGACCACCTCGACCTGGTGCTGATCCCAAAGGCGGCGCGGGACCGCATTGTCCGCCGCGGGCGACGGGTCGAGTTGCGCGAGCAACGAAGCGGGCGCGAGCGCGTAGATATCCGCGGAGAAGCGATTGTTGGTCACGCAGCGGTCGCCAGAGGCGTCGCCCAGAGCCTCAGCGAGCGAGCGCCAGTCATGGGCCTCCAGCAGCGGCGCGCTCCCCGCCCCGGCGGTCGCGAACCGCTCGACGCGATGACGCCGCGCCCAGCCAGCCAGCCGCGCGCCATAGTGGAACGGCGCACCGCCGGCCTCAGCGTCGGTCTCGACGACGACACCGTCGGGCGCCTTGAGGACGGGAGCACGGTCAGCGAGGAGGAACACACGGTCGTACGCGCCGCTGGCAAGCGCGGCTTCGGCACTGTCCAGCGCGCAGGCTTCCAGCACGGAGCGCATCCACTGCTCGAGGGGGCCGCCGTCCATCCCGCCGAGCAGGATCGCGAGATCGAGAGACACCGGGGCGGGCCAGTTAGCCGACGGGGGCGTGGCGGGCGACGAGCTTGACCACGACCTCGTCAGCGAGACGCTGCACGTCCTGCACGCGGCACTCAGCGCTGCCGGGCATCAGACAGCAGGCGACGCTGGCAGCCGCGCCTCGACGCAACGCGCGTTCCCAACCCTCGTCTCGACGCAGGCCAAGGAGCATCGCGGCAAGGAACGCATCTCCCGCGCCGACAGCTGAGACCACTTCCACGTCCGGCGCGCTGATCCGGTAGTCCGCCTCCGGGGTGAGCGCGACGGAGCCCAGCGTCCCGCGCGTGACCACAACCGCCGCGACACCAAGGTGTTTGATCGTCTCAGCGGCCTCGAAGACCTCGTCCTCCGTGTCGGTAGGGTCGCCGTGGACGCGCTGGAGTTCGTGGTGGTTGACCTTGATCACGGTCGGGCGCGCGCCGTATTCGAGGACCTGCCGGACGACCACGCCGTCCGCGTCCAGCGCCGTCAACGCCCCCGCGCGTTCCGCTTCCTGCACCAGTCGTGCGTAGACGTCGCCAGAACATGGCGGCGGCAGCGACCCCGCGAGCACGAGCCAGGTGTCCGGGCGGAGCCGCCGGCGGATGTTCGCGATCATCTCCTCGATGTCGTCCGGGTGTGCATACGGTCCCGCCGCGGACAGCACGGTGTGTCGGTGCTTGGACCGGTCGAGGATCGTGATGTTGGTGCGGGTGACGCCATCGAGGAACGTGAAGTCCACGCCGATGTTCTCGTCGCGCAGCGTGTCCTCGATCATGCGGCCCAGGTCGCCGGGTGCGAAGCCCATGGCCAGCGGCTCATAGCCGAGTTCCTTCAGGACGCGCGCGACATTGATCCCCTTTCCGCCGATGTCACGGCGGATCGAGGCGACACGGTTTGTGTCGCCTTCGACGAAGTGGTCGAGCTCGACCGTCTCGTCGATAGCGGGGTTCAGGGTCACGGTGATGATCACGCTGGAAGCCTCACCCGCCCCTCGCGGGTGGTTTCAGTGTAGGCACACCGCTCCGGCGCGCGCTAATCCTCTCGCGCCAGGGCGAGGGCGTAGACACGCCGGACACCGGACGCCCGCAGCGCCCGCGCCGCCGCCTCGAACGTCGCCCCGGTGGTGGTGACGTCGTCGACCAGCAGGACACCCGCCGGTAGAGGCGAATCTGTCACCGACACCGCGAAGGCGTCCCTCAGAGTCACCGCCCGCGCCTCCGCGCCCAGGCCCGCCTGCGGCGGCGTCTCACGGGTGCGCCGGAGCCGGCCCGCGTCGAGCGGGACGCCGAGGCATCGCGCAAACTCGCGGGCGGCGATCTCCGCCTGGTTATACCCGCGGGCGCGATGCCGCCCATGCGCGAGTGGGATCGGGACGACCGCCTCAACCGTCCACTCCGCCCGAACCAACGCGGCGGCGGAGCGGGCGAGCGGCGAGAGCAACGCCGTGACCCCGCGGAACTTTGCCTCCAGGACGGCACGGCGGGCATCCCCACTGAACTCGAACGGCGTCCGCAGCCCGTCAAACGCAGGGGCACCCGGGGCTCCCACCCCGCAGCGATCGCACCACGTCACGGGGCCTAGACGCCAGCAGCGGAGGCAGCGCGGCGGCTCGGCAGCGGGCAGCCGTGCGACGCAGCGCGCATGCAGCGCGGCGCCGAAGCGGCCGCACACGAGGCAGCGCTGGGGCAGCAGGAACTCCGCCACCAACCGGCGCACCGGGCGGCGCGAGACACGAGCGTGACGCGCGGGCAACATTCATCGCCTCCGAGGCGTTAGCCTCATCACCCCCAGCCGCACCGTGCAGCATGCCAGAAAACTGTATGTTCGAAAGATGTGGGCGCCATGGCCGCCATCGCGACGACCGGCTCACCGCTTCGTCAGGCGCTGCGCCTGCGTGAGTACCGGCTGCTGCTTGGCACCCAGCTCGCCGTCGGGCTCACGCAGCCGCTGCTCTTCTTCACTCAGGGCTGGTACGTGACCACCGCCGCACCGGACGGCAAGGCTGTGATTTACCTCGGGGCGCTCGGCGCGAGCCGCGGGTTCGCCTTCTTGGCCTATGTCCTGTTCGGTGGCACGTTCGCCGACCGCTTCCCCCGCCGGCGCGTCCTGATCGTGAGCCAGTTCGTCTCGCTCGCGATGACGGTCGCGATCGGGACATTGCTGCTCGTCCCCGCGGTGCGCGACGGCGAGGGCTGGCTGCTTCCGCTGATGATCGGGCTCTTCGCCACGTTCGGCCTCGTGCAGGGCCAGGACGGCCCCACGCGCACCTCGATGCTGCGGGACGTCGTGCCGGAAATACTGCTCTCCAGCGCGCTCTCGCTCTTTTTCATGATCGTGTCGGCGGCGTTGCTGCTCGCCGCACCGTTCTCCGGCTGGTCGCTGGAGCACCTCGGCGTGGGCGCCACCTACCTGATCTCCGCCGTCGGGCCGGCCGCCATCCTGCTCTGCGCGCTGCCGATGAAGAGCGCCGGCGCGGCGGCCGACCCGGACGCCCACCGCGAGTCGGTCTGGGAAAACCTCCGCGGCGGCCTGGAGGTGCTCGCGGAACAACCCGCGGTGCGCTGGACCGTCCTGTTGACCTGGCTCTCGACGGCGGCGGGGCTCTCGGTGATGGGCGTCCTGATCGGCGCGTGGGTCAAGGACATCCTCCATCTCGGCGCCAGTGGCTGGGGCACGCTCGCGTTGTTCTGGGGTATCGGCTCCGTGATTTCGACCACGTCCCTCATGACGAGGCCCAGCCTGCGGCACCGCGGGTGGCTGTTCCTCGGCGCGTGCGGCGGGCTGGGTGCGGCCGTCCTCGGATTCTCGCTGTCCCGTGCGCTCCCGATCGCCTTCGCGTTCAACGCGCTGGCCGGGGTGACGTTCATGGTGATGAACACGGTGGGCGTCGGGATCGTCCAGGCGATGGTCCCCAACCGCGTCCTCGGGCGCGTGACCGGCCTGCTGCTGCTCGGCGGCGGCCTGATGCAGGTGACCGGCCTCCTGGTCGGGCTGCTCGCCGCGGCCGCCGGCATCGAACGCACCTACACGATCGCCGCGCTCGTGATCATCGGCGCCAGCACGCTGGTCACCATCGGCCAGCGCCCCCTCCGCGAACTCGACTAGCCGAGGACGGCGGTCACCGCGCCTATACTGGGCACCGTCGCGGTCACTCCGGAGGCCTCTTGCACGTCACCGTCCGTCTCTTCGCCGGCCTGCGTGAGGTCATCGGCAGCGACGCGCTCGTCGAGGAGTTCGCGACGCCCGACGTCACCGTGGAGACGCTGCGCACCCGTCTCGGCGAGGCTCATCCGAAACTCGGGCCGTACCTGAGCGGAGTGGCGATCGCGGTGAACGAGGAGTACATCCTCGAGCCGGGGACTGCGCTCCACGACGGCGACACCGTCGCCCTCATCCCACCGATCTCCGGCGGCGCGGGGGAGACCCCGAAGTTCCTCGTCACGCACGCGGTCATCGACCCGCGCGCCCTACGGGACGCGGTCATCACGCCGGCCTCCGGCGCCTGCGTGCTCTTCGAGGGCGTCGTGCGCGACCACCATGAGGGCCATGCCGTGCTTCGTCTGCAATACGAAGCCTACGAGGAGATGGCCACACGCCAGCTTGAGGCCGTCGCGCGCGAGACGCTGGCCGCCTATGCGGACCGCGAAGTCCATGACATCGGGATCCACCATCGCGTGGGCATGCTGGAAGTCGGCGAGACGTCGCTGCTAGTCGTGGTCTCAGCCGCGCACCGGCAGGATGCCTTCGAGGCGGCGCTGCGCGCGGTCGACCGCGTGAAGGAGACCGTGCCGGTGTGGAAGAAGGAGTGGGGGCCGGACGGCGCCCAGTGGCAGGAAGGCGTCCAGCCCAAGCCGGCTGCGTCGTAACCAGGCCCATGACCTCCCTCCCCACAAACGCCGACGACGCGCCGTACTGCACCGTCTGCGGCTCGCCCCGGCTGGTCGAACGCTTTCTCGGCCACCGCCGCTGCGAGGCATGCGGGACGACGCGCTGGCGTAACCCGCTCCCCGTCGCGGAGGCGGTGATCGTGCGCGACGGGCGCATCCTGCTGATCCGGCGCGGGGACGTCGAGCGCAGTCCCGGCACATGGGCGGTGCCCGGCGGGTTCATCGGCCTCGGCGAGACGCCACCGGCGGCAGCGGCCCGCGAGGCCTCGGAAGAGACGGGCGTCGAAGTACGCATCGCCGGACTGGCCGCACCTCCTCGGCACCTCCCGACCCCGGACGGACGCGGGCATGTGCTGCTCACGTTCCTCGCGGTCACGGAGGATGAGCCCCGACCCGCGCACGAGGTCGCCGAGGCGCGCTGGTGCACGCCGGACGAGGTGCCATGGGCCGCCCTCGCCTTCCCCACCACGGAGGCGCTGCTGCGCGGCCTCGTCGCACGCTCGGCGGATCCACATCGCTTCCCCGACGACGCACTCGATGTGGCGACCGCGGAGATCCCGAGCGGGCGGGGACCTCAACCACGGCCGCGGTTCTGCCCGCACTGCGGTGGTCCGCTGGTCGCGAGCGCCGTCGGCGTCTGGCAGTGCTCGCGTTGCCTGTTGTGGCATTACGAGAATCCGCGAGCCACGGCCGGGTTGCTTGCACTACGGGACGGCGAGGTGCTGCTCGGACGGCGGCGGGCGGACGTGACCGGAGCAGGCCGGTGGGCCGGGCCATCGGGCCATGCCGAGCCCGGCGAGGCGCCGGAGGAGACCGCGATGCGCGAGCTGTTCGAGGAGACCGGCGTGCGGGCCGTCGCTGAACGGCTCGCCGGCGTGTTCTGGGACGGCGACCACTGCGAGGTCGTCTACGCCGGCCCGGCCGTCGAGGGAGATGCCGCGGCGAGCCACCGTCCGGAGTTTACCGAGATCGAATGGTTTGGCCGCGCCTCGCTCCCCCCGGCCGAGGCGCTGCACCACAGCGCGGCATATACCACCGCGTGGCTCGTGCGGCAGGGGCTCGTCCGCTAGCGAACCCCGCTACTTCTTGCCCCCGTGGTTCATCAGGCGGAAGTCCGGCGCAGTGATCTCGGACATCTCGGAGACGTCACGGTCGCCGATGCGGGAGGCGATGCGCGGCTCCATGTCCTTCGGGTGGACGTTCGAGGTGATCACCGTCAGCGCGCGCGCCAGGTGCCGGTGATTCAGCAGTTGATACAGCTTCTCCTCCGCCCACGGGCTCGATTTCTGCGCGCCCAGGTCGTCGAGGATCAGCACGGGCATCTCCGCCAGCGTGCGGAAGATGTCGTCGTACCGCCGCCGCGCGTCCGGCGCGTACGCCGCACGCAGCTCGTCGAGCAGGTCGGGCACGTTCGCGAACGCGACGCGATCCCCCTTCGCCAGCCGCTCGTTCGCGATCGCCGCGGCGAGATGCGTCTTCCCGCTGCCGTTCTTCCCGAGCAGCACGAACCAGCCCTTCGGGTCACGCGACCACGTCACAGCGCGGCGGTAGGCGCCCTCCAGGCTCTTCCGGTCCGGCCCGGTCAGGCCCACACCGTCCGGAATGAAGTTATCAAAGGTGAACGCCGCCAGCCGCTCGCGCGTCATCGCGCCCACCTGGACGTAGGCCGGCTGCGCCTCCCCGCCCAGTTCCACCACCTGCGCGAGGGCCGGGTCGGTCAGACGCACGGCAAGCCGCGCGTCCAGGTCGGCCGGCTGGCGCACCGCCGTGAACACCGTGGGCAGCGCCGCGTTGAAGCGGTGCGATACCAGTTGGAAGAACTTCTCCCGTGCCCACGCCGTCTCCGCGTAGGCGTCGAGGTCATCGAGGATCAACAGCGGCGCGTTGCGCACCTGCTCGAAGAGCGCGTCGTACTCGATCTCCGCGTCGTCGGCGTACGCCGAGCGGAGATGGTCGAGGAGATCGGCGACGGTGACAAAGAGGGCCGGGTCGCCGCGCTCGATCACCGCGTTCGCGATCGCGGCCGCGATGTGCGTCTTCCCGCTGCCGTGCGCGCCGGAGAGCACCAGCCAGCCCTCTGGCTGGCGCGCGTAACGCTCCGCGATCGCGACCGCCTCGGCATACGCGCGCTGGGCGCGCGGGTCGCTCGAACGGCCGGAGCGCAGCAGCGTCTCGAACGTGAGCCGCCGCAGCGCCCCCAGGCGGGAGTAGCGGGTGAGGCGGTCGCGGCGCTCCTGTGTGTCTTCCTGGCGCACGCAGCGGCACGGGACCGCCTGACCGAAGCGCGGGTCTTCCGGGTCGGCCGTCACGCGCACGAAGCGCGCCCCGCCGCAGTGCATGCACGGCGGCTCAGACTCGACGCGCCGTACCGGCGCATCAGTCTCGATGGATGAGCGCATCGAATGGGTTGGCCGGTCGCCCAGCAGGTCCCCCAGCGCTTTCATCGTCACGTCCTTCCGTCTCCCAGCGGTGGAGGATGGCCTCCGCATACCGCCAGGAGCGCGCGTTCCGCACCGCCGCCAGCCGGATCGCCTCGACGATCCACGCCGCGGGGTATTTCGCCTCCGCCTCCGCCAGCGCCGCCGTCACCGCTGGTGTCAGCAGCCCGATCTCCTGCTCGTACACCTGCGCCGGCCGCGAAGGCAGCGCCGCCGGCTCGGCCCGCACGACCACGCCTCCGCCCGGCGCCGGCTCCGCGCCGCTCGCCACCCGGTCGAGCAGCCGCCGACCTGCCTCCGTGTTCACCACGACGAGCGCGTCGCCATCCTCGAGGGCCAGCGAGCGCAACACGCCACGCGCCACCGCCGCGTCGAGGGCGGCCCGTACCGCCTTCGCCCCGCCGTGGTGCGCGAACGCGCGTGCCATCGGCTCCTCCGACGCGATCGCGCTCGCGCGCATCACCGGCGGCGTCCCCGGCCGCGTGATCGCATACAGCGCATACAGCGTCACCCGCAGCTCTTCGACGTTCTCGATCGAGGGCAGCACCTCGGTGAAGAACTGCGACGGGATCGCGGTCGCGCGCGCGCCCGCGCGGAACCCCTCGAATGCGCCGTCCGGCACATCCCGCTGGGCATCCTGGCGAGACGCGGCGGTCATCAGGTCGCCTAGAACCCGTCGAAGCCGCCCCGGCCACGGCCACCGCCGCC
>SXGT01636877.1_pt1 | contig 10077 bp, 15 predicted proteins | sample 3176221 | NCBI WGS metagenome assembly SXGT01 (sample SAMN11356862, study PRJNA531348) | freshwater metagenome | isolation source: freshwater sample F1-120 | place: China: Fuxian Lake, Yuxi | collected 2017-12-25
AGGATGCGCGTCAGTTTGCGCGTGTCGATATCGGCAATGCCGACGATATTTTCGGCGCGCAGATAGTCGGACAGGGTTTGTTCAGAACGGAAGTTCGAGGCAAGCAGTGGCAGGTCACGGATCACCAGGCCAGCAGCGTAGATGCGGCCGGCTTCGCAGTCTTCGCGATTGATGCCGGTATTGCCGATGTGCGGGTAGGTGAGGGTGACGATCTGGCGCGTATAGGACGGATCGGTGAGAATTTCCTGATAGCCGGTCATGGCGGTGTTGAACACCACCTCGCCAACGCTCGATCCTGAGGCGCCTATACCTTTGCCCCGAAATACCGTCCCGTCGGCGAGAGCAAGCAAGGCGGACGGAAATATGGTCAAAATCGGGCTCCTGGGCGGTTATTGCGATGCACAAGCCATCGAAAACAATGGCTTGGCCAAACCGCCGCATTGTACCCGATTACGGGCTGTCCCTCAACGTCGTGGCCCGCTCATCTCAGCCCAAGCACATCCTGCATGTCGAAGAGTCCGCTGCGCTTATGCTGCAGGAAGCGTGCGGCACGCAGGCTGCCCAAGGCATACGGCATGCGGCTGGCGGCCTTGTGGGTGATTTCGACGCGCTCGCCGGTACCGGCAAACAAAACCGTGTGGTCACCAACGATATCGCCGCCGCGTATCGTGGCAAAGCCGATCTGGGGGGCTGGACGCTCGCCCGTATGGCCTTCGCGGCCATAGACCGCACATTCGGCCAGGTCGCGGCCCAGTGCGTGAGCGACCACTTCGCCCATGCGCAAAGCCGTGCCGGACGGCGCGTCTATCTTGTGGCGATGGTGCGCCTCGATGACTTCGATGTCATAGCCCTCGTTGAGAATCCTCGCGGCAAGGTCAAGCAGCTTGAATACCGTGTTGACGCCGACGGCCATGTTGGGGGCGAAGACGATCGGGATATCTTTTGCAAAGGTCTCGATCTGCTGCTTCTGTTCCGGGGTGAACCCCGTGGTACCGATTACCGCATGAGTGCCCAGGCGGCGACAGATTTCCAGATGCCTGAGGGTGCCTTCAGGGCGGGTGAAGTCGATCAGACACTCGGCCTTGGCCAAGCCGGCCTCCACATCATCGTTGATATCAAAGGCGGCGGCGAGTTCGGCATCGGGCGCGGCTGCCACGGCCTCGATCAGCATTTGGCCCATGCGGCCGCTGGCGCCGGCGATGGCGCAACGTATTGTCGACATGATGATCAGTCCTTTTTGGCGGGGCCGGGCACTTCAATGACCCTGGCACTGTGGTTGGGTACGGCCGCCGCCGCTCCGGTTTCAGTCTTTTCTGCCACCACGTCGCCGCTGACGCGGGCCAGTTTGTCGTCAGCAAAAAAAACCACTATCCGGCGCAATTGAACATCTCCTTTGCCGGGTTGGAAGCGATAGACATAGTCCCAGCGATTGGCGTGGAACATGTCCGCAACAAGTGGGGTGCCCAGGGCGAAACGCACCTGGTCGCGTGTCATGCCGAGACGCAGTTTGGCGACCATTTCCTGATCGACATAATTGCCCTGACGCACGTCGACACGATAAGGCGAAAGCATCGAGGTGATGTCCGGGGAACTGGAGCAGGCGGCCAGCAGAGGCAGGGCCAGAAACAGGATTCTTGACGGCATGATGGCAGGGTTCTTGGTTTGGCGTGGTTAGCGGGAAAACTATATCATAGGGGTTCGACCATATTCGCCTGATTACCATGTCCGATCCCGCAGAACTCAAGAGTATGGGCCTCAAGGCCACGGTGCCTCGGATGACCATCCTCGACCTGTTTCGTCGTTCGCCGACACGTCATTTGACAGCCGAAGATGTCTATCGCCAACTGGTGATGGAGCGCTTTGATATCGGTCTGGCGACAATCTATCGCGTCCTGACGCAATTTGAACAGGCCGGCCTGTTGGAGCGCCATCACTTCGAATCAGGCAAAGCTGTGTTTGAATTGAATGATGGCAAGCATCATGATCATCTGGTTTGCCTGCAATGCAGTCGCGTTGAGGAATTTAACGATCCTGAAATCGAGCGGCGGCAAAATCGAATCGCCAAGGAGCGTGGCTTTGCGGTCGTCGAACATGCCCTGTATTTGTATGTCGATTGTCAGAAGAAGAACTGTCCGCACCGGCAGGAGAATGCATCTTTTACCGAATTGGCATAAATTAATCAATGCTATCGGCAACCATCAATCAGGCCTAGGAGGCTCCCATGCAGATCGACAGCGCCAACTTATCGAGCCATGTAGTGGTGCGCCTGACGGGGCGATTTGATTTCAGTACTCGCGACAAGTTTATTGCGCGCATCAAGGAAATAATTTCCCATGCCGAACCGCCCGAAATTCGCGTGGATCTGACCGGCGTCGTCTATATTGACAGTTCCGCCTTGGGCATGTTGCTGATGGCACGCGATCTGGCCAAACAGCATGAAAAAGAAATCTCCCTGTCGAGCCCGCAACCCCTGGTGCGTCAGACTCTCGAAACTGCGCAGTTTCCGCGTCTGTTCAAGCTTTTGTAAGCACCAGCGCGGCCACCAGCAACAGGCCGTGCAGGGTAGCCGCCAGAATGGTCAGTTTGATGCCGGGCAGCAGGGCGTCGGGTGTCGCCGCGTGATGGGCAAGATTTAGCGCAGCCTTGAAGCTCGCGATGGCTGGTAGCAGCGCGATCAGGGCGGCCGGTGGCAATTGCGCCAACATCACCATCGCCAGCACCCAGCCGTAGCACAAGACCGCGATCAGGGTATAACCCCAGCGGGCGCGTTGCGTCCCGAGTCTCACTACCAGTGTGTGTTTGCCGGCCATGGCATCGGCCTTAACGTCGGGGAACTGATTGATGTAGAGCACATTTGCGACCAGCAAAGCAAATCCCAGTCCGGCCGCGACCGGGGCAAACGAAAAGTTGTGGCGTTGTACAAAGTCACTGCCGATCACAATCAGCAACCAGGCCGCCGTAATGCCAAACTCCCCCAGTCCGCGCGCCTGCAACTTGGCAGGGGGGGCCGAATACGCCCAGCCGGTGAGCAAGCCGGCCAATCCGATGGCCATCAATCCGCTGCCGCTGGTGGCGGTCAACCACAGGCCGGCGGGAACCACCAGCGCGAGCAGGGTGTAACCGAATTTCCCCGCATCCTGTAAGGAGAGCACGCCGTTCTGAATTACCCGACTGCCGCCGGTAAAGGGAAAGACGCGTTCATCGTTGGCGGCATCGCAGCCGCTCTTGGCATCGTAATAGTCGTTGATGACATTGGCGCCAGCATGTGCGAGCAAGGCAAAAAGCAGCGTGACGGTCGCCTGGATGGGGTCAAGGCGAATGTCGCCAAGGCTGGCGCTGGCGAGGCCAAGCAGGACACCGACAAAGGTGACGGACAGGAAAGCCGGTCGCGTTGCGACAAAATAGCGCATCAGCGGGTGTGGCAGGCGGGCGAGGCTGGGTTCGAGTGCCTGTGACATGGTATTTCTCCGGATTAACGCAGCGCAGCTGCGGCGGCCGCTTCGAGTTCGCTGCCGGTAATCATGCCCATTTTTACGAGCACAACCTTGCTGTGGCGGTCGATGGCCACCGTGAACGGCAGCCCCATCTTGGTGTTGCCGAACGCCTTCATCAGCGCAAGCCCCTTGTCCTGCGCGAGCAGCACCGGATAATCCATTTCGTAGGCCTTGGCGAAATCGCGCACCGGTTCGACCTTGTCTTCGAGGGCGATGCCAAGCACCTCCAGTCCCTTGCCACGATAGGCTTGCCGCAGCTTGATGAGCTCGGGGATTTCCGCGCGACAGGGACCGCACCAGCGCGCCCAGAAATTGACGATCAGGGGTGAACCCTGCCAGCGATTCATTGCCGTGGCCTGAGCTTGCAGGTCGATCAGGCTGGCGGCAAACAACTCGCTGCTGGATTGCGCCCACAGGCTGGCCGGCCAGGACAGGGCAAACGTGGTGGCGAGCAGGGAAAGGAATCGAGACATGTTCAGAACCAGATTTCCGGATAACGGCGGGTGCGCGGCAGGTTGTTGACCAGCAGGGCAACCACCAGCAGGATCAGTGGGCCAAGCAAGGCCGGCATGAGGATAAACCAGAATCCCAAACGCTCGATTTCAGGCGCACCCAATGTGGCGATCAGCGCCGTGGCACCCCCCGGCGGATGCAGCGTACGCGTCAGGTGCATCAGCGCGATGGCCGTGGCCACCGCCAGGGCTTGTGCCAGGACGGGGGTGTTGTGGAACAGTTGCCAGCAGGCGACGCCAATGAAAGCGGAAACGACATGGCCGCCAATCAGGTTGCGTGGCTGCGCCAGCGGGCTGCGCGGTGCGCCGTAGAGCAGCACGGCGGATGCACCGAAAGAGCCGATCATCAGCGATAAATCGTGCGGCGCGAAATAGCGCGCGCCGAGCCACGCAAGCAAGCCAATCCCCAGTACAGCACCAACCCACGACCAGAAAACCTCGTCACTATGCACGCGCGGTGGGCCGCCGGTCGTGGTGCCTCGCCACTTCTTCAGATATTCATACAGGCTGCTTTCGATCTTCATTGCGGGCCATTCCGCTGGCGAGTGCGCAAGCGCGCGACGGCATGGCGCCAGGCAAGGTGGTAGATGACGCGAAAGTCTTCGGTGCTGATGTCGAGGTAGCCCGGCACATGCTGCATGGCGTCGATGATGTCCTCATCGGTCAGCTCCGGTTCTGTCTCTACCCCCAGACAATTTTTCTCCGGTAGTGTCTCTGTCATGTTCCTCTCCTCGAAGGCCGAAAAACCAGAGGCCGATCATATCGACAAGCGTTCATTAACGCTTGATGAAATCGATCATCACGCCTTCCGGTTCGCGGGCACGATAGGCGATCTCGACATTTTCGCCATAGCGGGCCTGCATTTGCTGCAACAGGGGAAGCGGATCGTGGTCATTGACGAAGCGCATGACCTCGCCGGCCTGCAGGGCATCGAGGGCACCAAAGATGGCGGCATGACGAAAGCGCTTGGCAATGCCGCGTGCGTCAAAGCCGTAGACCCCATCATCGTTGGTGTGATTGTGGACAGGAATGGTGGTCATGACTCAGGCTCCGTTGATTAAGGGTGTGCCATCGTAATGGTCTGCGTCCCTCGGGTAATTGATTCCGGTCAGGTTGCCGTCTCGTCAGCGCCGACTTTTGTGAATGGGGGGCATCTGCCGCGATCGGACACTGACCTTGATTTTGCTCATGGGCGTGCGGGATCGCTCAGCCTACACTGCAGCCAATGAACGACACTTTGGTTTCCACCAGCGATTTGCTGCCACCCGCTACTGCCAGTAACCGGGTGCCGGGCAATGCCGGCATCTGGGTCGGCATCTTTTGCGTGCTGGTCGAATTCCTGTTGCTCTTTGGCGTTTATTTCGTCGCCAAGGCGCATCACCGCGAGGCCTTTCTCGCCGGGCCAGACAAACTGGCGACAGTCGCCGGCGTGACGATCACATTCCTGCTGCTGACGAGTGGCTACTGTATGGTCAAGGCCGTTGAGATGATTCGCGCTGACCGTCGCCGTGCCACGCTCGGCTGGGTACTTGGCGCCATCGTGCTGGGGCTGGGCTACCCGCTCGTCAAATTCTTCGAAATCCGCTGGAACGTGGCGCACGGCATTGATGGTGAAGCAGGTATTTTCTACACCACCTACTATTACCTGACGCTCAATCATCTGGTGCATGTGAGCTGGGGATTGCTCGGCCTGGGCTGGGTGGCGGTACGCACGGCGCTGGGCATGTATTCGCCGAACGATTACAGCGGCCTCGAAGCCGCCGCTGTGTATTGGCACACCACCGATGTCATCTGGCTGGTGATCTTTCCCTTCTTCTACGTGCTGAGATAGCCATGGGCCATGCCGAGAAAATCTGGTTGCTGCTGATCGGTTTGACTGGTGCCGGTGCATGGTTGGCCGAGACGGGGCAGTCGAGCTGGGGCTTGAGCCTGGTCGTGGCGGGGCTGATTGGCTATAAGGGCCACCTCGTCATCGACCACTACATGGAGATGCGAAGGGCCAATCCGCGATTCCGCCGGCTACTGCATGCCTTTGTTGCACTGGTGCCGCTGTTGGTGCTGCTCAGTCATGGCTTCAGCGATGTGCTGAAGCGCATGACGACGATTGCCTAATCCGTACTTTCAAAGTGCTCCTGCTGCGGCAGGATCGGTTTGCGCCGGCTCATTTCGTAGAGCACGATGGTGGCGGTCACGAAAAAGAACGTGGTGGCAAACAGGCTGCCGGTGTAGACGTGTTTGCCGTAGGTCATCCAGGCCCAGAGCCCCGCACCGAAGGTCAGAAAACCACATGTAAAACTGCTGGCAGCGCAAACCAACGCGACTTTTTTGCCGATGTTGCGGGGATGGTGAGTAGCGGTGTCGGTCATATCTATCGCTCTTTCAGGCATTGCCAGTCAGTTGGGCGTAAAGCAGGGGCAGGCGGTCGGGCAATTCTTCGGGCTTCCTGACGATGGTGTAGCCCGCCGGGCCGAACAGGTGCGGCAGGTAGCCGGCGCCTTCCTTGTCGATGGTGACGCAGAAGGGCTTGATGCCGGCTTCGCGTGCTTCGATCAGTGCCATGCGTGTGTCTTCGATGCCGTAGCGACCTTCGTAGAGATCGATGTCGTGCGGTTTGCCGTCGGAGAGGATGAGCAGCAGTCGACGATTGGCCGGCACCTTGTCGAGCAGTTGCGTGGCGCGGCGCACGGCGGCGCCGATGCGCGTGTAGTCGCCGGGCTTGAGCGCGGCGATGCGGCCGCGTGCCACGCTGTCAAGCGGGCGATCGAAGGCCTTGATCTCGTGGAAGCGCACGAAGCTGCGCTTGACTGACGAGAAGCCATAGAAGGCAAACTGATCACCGGTCGAGTTGAGTGCTTCGCCGAACAGCATCAGGCTGTCGCGAATCACGTCAATGACGCGCTGTTCGTTATTGACGTGGGCGTCGGTCGAGAGTGACAGATCAGCAAGGACGAGGCAGGCGAGATCGCGCTCGGTCGGCCGATGGTTAAGGTACGCGCCGGCACCCGAAAAATGCCAGCCAGCCAGGCGGTCGGCGGCGATGCGTACGCAGGCGTCGATGTCGAGTTCGCTGCCGTCGGGCTGGGCTTTTTGCCAGCGCCGCACCGGGGCGAGGGCGGCGAACTGGCTCTTCAGTTTGCGCGCGTGGCGGCGCAGGCGTTCCGGCAGCGGCTGCGGTTCGGCCTCGCGTGCGACCATGGGTTGCAAGCGACAGAAGTCGGCTTTCATGAGACGGCGTTTCCAGTCCCATTCCGGCAGCGGAATGCCGGGGCCGAGCGTGATGTCATCCTCGGCGGCAGCCGGCAGGTCTAGATCGAAGCGTACCTTGGAGGCGACGCGCTGTTCGCTTTCAGCCAGCGTCAGCTTGTCCATGTTCTCGGCCGCGCGCCCGGCATCCGGGTTGGGATCGTCGTCGAGGGCGCGATTGACCTTGAGATACTCCGCCCACGAGAAAATGCTTTCGGCGCGAAACATCAGGATCAGCGGCGCTTCGTTTTCCGGCATCTCGGTGCGCTCGGCCTCGTAGCGCTTGTTGAGCGCCTGCTGTTCCTGCGGGTGTTCATTACCTTCGGCTTGGTTGGGCTGGCTGTTTTTGCGGCTTGTCCCCGCCACGGGTGGCGCGGGGTAGAGCCAGAGCGGCACGGGTTGAAGCGCTTTCGCCTTGGCGCGCGTGAGCGGCGGCAGGGTCATCACGCGGCCCGGATCGGCCAGCGCCTGGCGGATGGCGCTTTCCTGTGCCGCTTCGTCAGCCGGCATTTTTTCCGGCGGCAGACGCTCGGCCAACAGCGCGTCGACCAGACGACGATAGCGCGGCAACAAACCTGGGAAGCGTTGCAAAGCCAGTTGCGTGGCCTGCTGGTTGCGTACGATCCAGTCGCTTGCTGGCGCAGCCTGAAGAAAGGTTGGACCGGCGCCGGCGGCGAGGGCAGCGAGCCACACATACAGGTCGCGGTTAAATGTCGGCGCTGGGAAGACGGCAATGCTCGGCGGTAGGCGCAGGGTTTCCATATCCAGCGCCGCATGGGCGGCGCGTTCCTGCGTGCCGGCGATGCGTTGCATCAGGCTGCGCCGTGCGCCGTGGCGCGTGTCGGCCGCCGCCGCGACACGCAGGCCGGCATCGCCGCCGAGGGCGCGGAAAATCACGCCGAGCGTTTTCTCGATGTCCTTGAGGTGCACGGCCGCCGCCGGATGGTCGCGCCGAGCCGTTTGCGTGATCCAGCGATCCCAGATGCCGCCAATCCATTCTTCCATCAGCGCTGTCCTATCGCTTTCCAGTCAGGCTCATGCGCGTTTCGTTGGTGCGCGCCTCTTCCCGGTCAACCCATTCGAGCAGCGTCTCATTCTGCACCGTGCTGCAGGCGGCGACGCACTGCGCGCACTGGGTGCAGGTGAACATCTGGTGCTTGGGCACGCGCGGGCGCAGGCGCATCGGGCAGACGCCTTCGCAGACGGCATAACCCGGGCCGCTGGCGGCATAACAGGTGGCGCAATCGGCCGCACGCGGGCGCTGGAAGCCGACCACCATGGCATCGCGATTGGACATCCAGGCGAGACTCTGGAACAGGCCGACGGCGCAGCCGAAGCGGCAGAACAGGTGGCGCGCAAAGAGGAATTCGAGGGTCAGGACAAGCGTGCCGACGCTGATGAAGGTGGCCTGATTCTGCGTCAAAGCACCTGCGAACAGGTTGCCATAGACTTCGGCGGGCGGCAGGATGTAGGTCAGCAGGACAATGGCCCACAGCAGCGCGAAGGCGACGGCGAGCGGCAGGGTGACCAGCCACCAGCGCCGATCGACACGGAAGACACTGCCGTCGGGGTTGATGGCGGGCAGGGGCTTTTTGTCCCACAGGCTTTGCTTGCCGGTGGCACGGCGCATCAGCGCGTTGATGGTTTCGACGACGGAAAAATGCGGGCAGAGCCAACCGCAATAAATGCGTCCCCAGCGCCAGGCAATGGCGAGAAACAGGCCGGCGCCGGCGAAGATGGGCGCGAACAGGTGCAGCAGGATGTTGATGCCGGCCTGGGTGCCCGTAATTTTTCCGGCGAAGTAGTCATCAAGTCCTAGCCGCCATTCGAAGCCGAGCAGGTAGGCGTGGCCGCGCGTCAGGTCGTAGCGGAACAGGTCGAACACGGGCGCGACGACGAACAGCACGAAGAAACCGATCTGCGTCCACAGCCGCAACTGCTGAGTACCGATTGTCATGTCAGTCGCAGCGACGGCCGACCCAGGGATAGACATAGGATTTGCCGGCCATTGCCTTGGCCAGTCCGATCATGCCGAGCAGGATCAGGGTGGAGTGAATGCAGGTGAAATATATGATCACAAACACCCAGGTCCATTCCCAGTCCCAGCCGAAGATCAGGAACAAGACGGTTGTTGCGCCGACGATCAGCACCCCGCCCCACAGGCTGACGAAGAAGGTCTGGGCGAGGTGGCAGCGTGCCAGCGGGGGCGCGCTGTGGCGGTGTTTGAACCACAACCAGGCAATCCCGAGGAAGGCGATGCCGGGGGCAAGCATCAGGTTGATGAGGTACAGGGATTCGGCCATGACGGCCAGATCCTGGCCGGCGGCGGGTCGCTCGCTCATGATGCTTATTTGCCGAAAGTGGCCAATACGACTTCGTTGAGAGCGGTAGCGACTTCGAGGTCATCGGTGAGTGCTTCGACCAGCGCGGCGCGACAGGCTTCAATCGGGTCCATGCCGTCGCGGATCAGGATGGCGGCGTAGACCAAGAGACGCGTGCTGGCAACTTCTTCGAGATCGACATCCTTCAATGCGCGCAGGCTGTGGCCGATGTTGACCAGACGCTTGGCGGTCATTTCGTCGCAACCGGTTTCGCCGCGCAGGATGATCTCTTCCCGGTCACTGGCGGGGAAGTCGAAACGCAGGGCGAGGAAGCGCTGGCGCGTCGAGGGCTTCATGCCCTTGAGAAAGTTCTGGTAGCCGGGGTTGTAGCTCACCACCAGCATGAAGTTGTCGGGCGCGTGCAGCACTTCGCCGGTACGGTCGATTGGCAGCACGCGGCGGTGGTCAGCGAGCGGGTGGATCACCACGGTGGTGTCCTTGCGCGCC
>SXGT01894671.1_pt1 | contig 10077 bp, 8 predicted proteins | sample 3176221 | NCBI WGS metagenome assembly SXGT01 (sample SAMN11356862, study PRJNA531348) | freshwater metagenome | isolation source: freshwater sample F1-120 | place: China: Fuxian Lake, Yuxi | collected 2017-12-25
CGATATCCGCCGGCTCGTCGATGCATTCCCCGTTCACGAACACCCGGTAGCCCGGCACGTCGGTTCGGATGTCGATGTCGCCGAGATCGGGCAGCGTTGGATCACCAGGCGCGCCCATGCCGATCACCGGGCAGGGCTTCGAGTTGCGCTGGCAGAATGCGGCGAAGTCGGCGGCAAGCGCCTGCGGCAGGATGCACAGGTTGCCCTGAACGTAGCCGGGCGCGAGACCACCCGTGTGCGCCATTTCTCCGCGTCGGCAGGCGAGCCGTGCTTCCATCGATGCAATCATCGCAACCTTCCGCTCTTGCATTGCCAAGAGGTCGAGCTTCACCAAGGAAGTACCGCTTCAGGCCTTCCGCATTTGTCCGCGCAACTGCGCCGTCGCCGCCGCATCGAGCACGCCCTTGGCGGCCACTACCACGCCATAGTCGCGACGCGCGGCGTCCGCGGAGATCAGCTCCTCCCTGACGTCGTGCGCCACCGCCTCCGGGTCGCGCTCGAGCGGGTTGCCCCAGCCGCCGCCGCCGCCGGTCCGCACGATCGCCGAGGCGCCGACGTCGACCGCGATATGCGCGCCGCGCATCGCCGTGAACTCGCCCTCGCCCGGCCGCTTGAGGAGGTAGCCGCCGAACTCGCCTGGCTTGCCGCCCCATAAGCCCCACGGCGGGCAGTTCTGCCGCTTCGTCGCCTCGAAGTTCCAGCGCCCCTCGACGAGGTTCTTGACCTGCATGTCGATGCCGAGCCCGCCGCGATGCTTGCCGGCGCCGCCGCTGTCGGTGCGGAACGCGCGCTTCTCCACCACCACCGGGCACTTCAGCTCGATGCCCTCGATCGAGCCGTTGCGCACGTCGCCCTGGCACACCGAGACCGTCGCGGATTCGCCGTCCTCCGTCGGCCGCCCGCCCCAGCCGCCACCTTCGAGCGACTGCACGACGAAACGCTTGCCGGTCTCTGGATGCACGCCGAAGAACACCACTGCGCCACCGAGCAGGCCGTGATGGCCGGCCGGCACGTTGTCCGGCATCGCCTTGGCCAGCGCCGCGACGATCGTATCGACCACCATCGGCACGATCATGCTCCAGCCCGACATCGGGGCTGGAAAGCGCGCCATCATGATGCTGCCCTCGGGGATCACGATGTCGAGCGCCCGGAACGAGCCCTCGTTGACCGGCTCCATCGGCGCCGTCAGCGCCTTGTAGGCGACGCGCGCGCCCGCCAGCGTGCGCGAGTTGACCGCCGCCCGCCGCTCGCCCGCGCAGGCCGATAGATCGATCGTCATGTGACCTTGGCTGATGGTCACCTTGGCATGAATCGGGATCGGGTCGTCCTTCAGCACACCGTCGTCGTCGAGCGCGGCGGAAGCCTCGTACACGCCGTCCGGCAGGCGCGCCACGACGTTGCGGCACTTCTGCTCGGTCTCCTCGAAGATCCTCGCGATTGCAGCGAGCACGGTGTCCTTGCCGTACTTGCCGAACAGCTCGTCGAGTCTCCTTGTCGCGAGCCGGCACGCCGCCATCTGCGATTTCATGTCGCCCAGCGACGACTCCGGGAAGCGGATGTTGTCCTTGATGACGCGATAGATCTTCTCGTCGAGCTTGCCTTCCTCGTAGATCTTGATCTGGTCGAGCTGCAGCCCTTCCTGCCACGGGTCAGCGACCGTCGGCCCCGCGCCGAAGCCCGTCGACATGCCGCCGATATCGATCCAGTGCGCGCGCACCATCGCGAACATCAATAGCTCGCCCCGGAAGAAGTAGGGCATGTAGATGACGATGTTGTTGAGGTGCTGGCCGGCCACCGCCTGATGATTGGTGATGATCACGTCGCCGGGCTTGAACCCGTCCTTGCCGTAGCGCTTCATGCCGTCGACGATGATCACGCCGAGATCGGCGACGAAGTGCGAGACGCCGCCGACGTTCTGGCTGACGAGGTCGCCATTTGGAAACAGCAGCGCCGTGCAGAAGTCTCGCACCTCGTAGATCATCATGTTGTACGACGTGCGCTGCAGGTCCGCCGCCATCTCGTTGGCAACCGCCGGCAGCGCATTGCGGATCACCTCGAGGGTGACGGGGTCGAGAGTTGCAATGGGGGAAGTGGTCATTCCAAGGTCTCGCTCGTTCGTTCAACGCAAGATTTCGCAGGCCATTGCACAACAATCAGTCATCGCCGAACTCTCGATACCGCGGGTCCGAACCGAGCAGGCGTTCGAAGTCCTGTCGACCACCGGCAATCCCAATGATGCGGACTGGATTGACGCGATCGTCGTAGATGAGCACGAATTTTCGCACCGTCAAAAACTTGACGGGCAGATCGGTGACATGCGGCCAGGTTTTCCCACCACATCTGGCCGGCGCCTCACCGATCCGTTCGAAAGCATCCTTCAGGTAGAGTCGCACGACCTCTGCATTGGCCGGATTGCCCATTCTACGGGCAATGAAGTCGTCGATCTCGTCCAGATCATCGATCGCCTCGTCGGTAATCAGATAGGAAGCGCTGCTCATCAGCTGGACTTGCCAGCTCGTGCTCTGCGTCGTTCGTCCAGGATTGCCCACGCTTCATCTGGACTATGCAGACGACCCGCGTCGGCATCGGCCAGCCCGCGCTCGATCTTGCGATTGAGTGCCAGGATTGCGTCCTGCCTTTCGAGCTGCACGCGCAGTGCCTCGCGAATGACCTCGCTCACGTCCTGATACCGCCCTGCCTCGACCTGCTCTTTGACGAAGCGCTCGAGTTCGGGCGTGAGAGATACATCCATGGCTGCCTCGCTTCCAGACCTCATCAATCCTAGCAAATCTGCCGTCGATCCACCAACTCGGGTCGATTTCGAACCTGCCACCAGAACCGCTATTTCGCGACCGCGATCACCAACTCACCCGTCGCCGCCACCTTGCACGTATCGCCGGCGAACATCACCGTCGTCGTGCCGTGCTCCTGCACGATCGCCGGGCCCGTGAATGTCGCGCCTGCTGCGAGCTGCTCGCGCTCGTAGACCGGGCACACCACCGGCGCCGTGACGTCGTCGAGATAGACTGGCCGCGAGCGTGCAGGCTTCGCCGCATTGCCCGCCTCCAGCGTCGGGAACGCCAGCGGCACGCGCTTGCCCACGGCTGCCACGCGCACGTTGACGACCTCCACCGGCTCGTCCGGCGAGGCATGCTGGTAGCGGTGCTCATAGAGCGCATCGAAGGCCTTGCGGATGGCAACACGATCTCCGGCCGCCAGCATCGCCTGATCTACCGGCACCGACAGCGTGAACTCCTGCCCGACATAGCGGATGTCGAGTTGAGTCTCGAGCGCGGCATTGTCCTTGTTTCGCAAACTGCCGCTGGCCTCGTTTGCCATCTCCTGCTGTACCGAGAGAAGGCGGCCGAAGTCGACCCGCGACAGATCCGCGTAGAACGTGCGCACGAAATCGTGGCGCTCGTCTGCCAGCAGCATGCCGAGCGCGGAGAAGTGCGACGGGAACAGCGGCACGATCACGGTTGGGATGTTGAGCTCGCGCGCGATCGCCATCACGTGCAGCGGTCCGGCGCCCCCTGAAGCCACCAGCGCGAAATCGCGTGGATCATAGCCCTTCTCGACCGACACCTCGCGCACCGCGAGGCTCATCTTCAGCACCGCGATGTCGACGATCGCCTTCGCCGCCGCGATCGTACCCATGGCGAGCGGCCCGGCGATCACCCGGTCGACGCCGATCCGCGCGCCGTCCGCGTCGAGCTTCATCGTACCGCCGAGGAAGTTGTCCGGATCGAGCCGCCCCAGCACGACGTTGGCGTCCGTGATCGTCGGCTCCGTGCCGCCGCCGCGATAGCAGATCGGCCCCGGCGCAGCTCCGGCACTCGTCGGGCCGACCTTCAGCGCGCCGATCTCGTCGATCCACGCGATCGAGCCGCCGCCCGCGCCGACCTCGACGATGTCGATCATCGGCAGCATGACGGGATCGCCGCTGGCGTAGCCGCCGACGTAATAGCCCGGCGCCAGCGTCGGCTCGCCGTCCTTGACGAGGCTCGCCTTCGCCGTGGTGCCGCCCATGTCGAACGAGATGACGTTGGCTTGCCCGAGCACCTGGCCGAAGCGTGCCGAGGCGATGATGCCGCCGACCGGGCCCGACTCCATCATCGCAACCGGCTTCGCCATCGCCACCGCCGGCGTCATCACACCGCCATTGGAGCGCATGATCGACAGGTCACCCTTGAAGCCGATCCCCGACAGGCTCTGCTCGAGGTTGGCAACGTAGCCGCCGACCTTCGGGCCGATGTAGGCATTCACCACCGTCGTCGAGATGCGCTCGTACTCGCGGTATTCGCGCAGGATGTCATGGCTGAGCGAAAGATAGGCGCCCGGGAGCGCCTTGCTCACCACCGCGCCGACCGCACGCTCGTGCTCGGGATTGACGTAGGAATGCAGCAGGCACACCGCCACCGCCTCGACGCCTTCCGCCTTCAGCGCCGCGATCGCCGCCTCGACCGATGCTGCATCGAGCGCCTCGTGCTCCTTGCCGCTCGCCAGCAAGCGGCCGCCGACCTCGCGGGTCAGCGCCCGCGGCACCAGCGGCCGATGACGGTGGAAGAACAGGTTGTAGGCTTCCGGCCGGTTGCCGCGGCCGATCGCATAAACGTCGCGCGTGCCGCGCGTCACGATCAGGCCGGTCTTCGCGCCCTTGCGCTCGATCAGCGTGTTGATCGCTGTCGTCGAGCCGTGGATCAGCTCGCTGATACCTGCCGATGCGATGCCGCTCTTCTCAAGGCAGTCGACGATGCCCTGCACAAGATTGTGCGGGGTCGTCAGGCTCTTCGCCTGCGCGAACCGGCGGGTCCCGGTATCAAAGCCGATAAGGTCCGTGAACGTTCCACCGATGTCGATTGCGACGACGATCAAGGCGTGGGCCTCCCTATGCGATTGGGGCTGCCCCCGGTCGCTACGATTTTGCTTGCCCGCCCATTTCGGCCGGAGTGCGGACCGCAATGGCAGGCGCGTCTTTAGAGCGCCATCTACCCGTTCACAACCAGCCCGCCATTGGGCAAGACGGTGTTGCCGTGTCTTTCGTCAGGGCGCCTGGACAAGCACGAATCGAAGGTCGGTCCAAGATCCCAGGTAGCGCAGGAAAATGATCACATTGGTCGGTCCCGGCATCGGCAGCGGCTCGTCGGGCAGAGTGGTCGGCGGGCCATTTGGGCGTCGCCCGATGCGTACGCGGATGTCCTGCGCGCCTGCCGCATAGACAATGCGCTCCATCTCGAGGACAGCGGCACGCAGGTCGTTGCCGACAACAGCACGCCTGCGCAATGTCTCGCTTGCAAGATTGCGTAGGTGCTCGAGCTGCTTTCTCCTGTCGACCGGATCATCCGTCGGGCGAGACCACAGGCTGCTGAGATCGGTCAGATCGCTTGCCGCACCACCGGCCGCACGTTGGACCGCCGCCCAGTCGCCGCGTAACATCGTAGTGCCTTCGATCAGCCCGACTGTGCCCGGGCTGCCGCCTCCGGTCTCGTCGAGCCAGCGCTTCACGTCGGCTTCCACGTTTCTGATTGCGGCTACATCCTCGACCCAGGTGAGCTTTTGCGCCGACGGCTTCATGCCCGGACCACCCGCGAACAGCAGGCGTAGCGGTCCGTTCGCGGGCACGAGCGCGTAGGCCGGGCCGAGCTTCGGCGTGAAGTGCGTCAACCACAGTAGCCCGATGTGGTCGAAGCCGTTTCCATGCACGACGACATGTGTGATGCCGCGCACTGCCATCTGTTCGCGCAGCGCAGTTACTCGCTTGTCGAACAGGGCCTGCGGAAACGTCTCGGGGTGCCAGTCGTAAGGCCCGGTCGGCAGCGCAATCGAAGGCATCATGCGCGCCTCCTGTCGATGCTCGCCAGAGCTGAACGCGCTTGCGTCAGAACGTCGTAGCCCGTCTCGGTCACCAGCACCGGCTCGCCGCACATCATGTAGCCGGTTTCCGGCAGGAACTGGTTGGGATGCACCATGAACAGCATGCCCGGCTCGAGGATGGTGTCGTTGTCTACCGACACGTCGCCTGGGGCCGTCGAGCCGGCGCCGAGCCCATGTCCGCGCCGGCGAATGAACGGCGGCCGCGAGAACTTCGCATATCCCGCTGCCGACAGGTGATCGTCGATTGCCGCACAAACGTCTCCGAGCCGCGCACCGGGTTTCACTCGGGCAATGCCCTCATTCATCGCGGCAACCAGCAGCGGATACTTCTCCTGCGTGACCGCCTGGGCCGGGCCGATCGCTACCGTGCGGCAGATCTGCGTGAACTGCCCTTTCACGCTCGGTGACAGTTCGCACAGCAGCAGATCGCCGGCTTCGATCAGCCGCTCGCTCGACGGCATCACCGCGTCTTGCCGGGGCCCGCAGTTGAGCATCAGGAAGCTGTCGTTGGCGCCGAGCTCGCGCATATGGAGATTGAGCTCGATCGCCAGATCGCATTCCCGCATGCCCGGCCGCGCGATCTCGAGCAGGCGTACGAACCCAGCCTCGGCGATTTCCGTCGCGCGCCGCGCGGCGGCGATTTCGTCCACGGTCTTGGCCGCAGTTGCACGATAGAACGCGGCGTCGAGCCCGGCGGCACTATGCCCCAGCGCATCGTCGATCACATCCGCCAGTCGCCGCGGCATCTCGTCGAGCCCGACCGTCACCGTATGCTGCGGCTTGGCGACAAGGCCCTTCAGCGACACGCCGATGTCGTCGACCGCCCGCGCCTCCCCGACAAGCCCCGCGAGCGACGCCAGCGCATCGACCTCATCGGCCGGCGAGGTCAGCAGCCGCATGCCGCCGTCGGCCTCGACCACGAGCAGCGCCGGCCCGATCGAGCGATACCCCGTCAGATGCGCGATAGGGTTGTCGAGGTCGATCATGTGATGGCCGTTGCCGCAGCACACGAGCCGCTCGACGTTCGAGCGCGCCATCAGATCCCGCACGGCGCGGTGGCGCTCTTTCAAGGTGATCTGCGCCATCGCCTACACCGAGAACAGCTCATCGACCGACCAGCGCCGGCTGATCAGTCCCTGCCGATGCGTGTACTCGACGAGCTTGTCGAGCGTCTTGCGATTCTCCGGGCCGATCCCGTATTTCCACGGATCGGGGCCCATCAGCCGCTGCTGCTCGAACCACGCGTGCGCCCAGAACGCGAGCGGGTTCACGCGCGGATTGTCGACGCGCTTCATCGCCATCGCCTTGGCCTTGTCGAACGCTGCCATCAGGCTTTTCACCACCCAGGGATTTTCCTCGACGACCTTCTTCTGGATCACCGTCACGTGCATGATCGGGAATATGCCCGTGCGCTTGAAATAGTCGATCTCGACCGGCTTCGGGTCGGCGAACAGCTGCACGCACCGCGGATCGCCGGCGATGAATGGCGCTGGATATTCCGGCTCCAATCGCGCATCGAGCTCCCCGTCGAGCAGCATGCCGTCGAGTGTCTTGCCCTCGGGAATGCGCTCGATCCTGAGGCCCTTGTGCGGCTCGAAGTCGATGTCCTCGCCGCGCTCGGTGAACCAGTGGATGGAATCGTGCGGCACGCCGTACTCCTCCTCCAGCACGCCGCGCATGTAGACGTTGCCGGCGGGCTGGAAGTTGGTGCCGCCGACGCGCTTGCCGATCAGGTCTTTCGGCGTTTTGATGCCGCTCTTCGGGTTGACGAAGATGAACCCGTGGCGAAAGCGGCGGTGCGCGAACACCGGCAGCGCGGTCCAGGCAAACCCGCGATCGCGCGCCATGAAATAGGCCGGCGCATTGAACTCGCAGATGTCGTAGGCGTTGTGCTTGGCCATCGCCCAGTGCCGATCTTTGGCGCCGTAGCGCGTATCGGGGACGAACTCGATTCCTTCCGCCTTGATGGCACCTTCGGTCAGCGGTCGGGTCAACTCGTAGTCGCCGCAGGCCAGTGTGAGTTTGAGCGTGCTCATATCTTGTATCTTCCCGTCCGTTCCCGACTAGTCGAATGGCAGCGCAAGTATGGGCCACGGGCGTGCCTCACGCCAGCTCTCCGCGCAGCAGCTTGGGCAGATCGCCGGTGAGCCCCGCAGCCTCGCCCACCAGCGTGCGCTTCAGCGCCGGCAATCTGTCGACAAGCTGCAATCCCACCTCGCGCGCAGAACGCAGCAGGCGGCTGTCGCGCGAGAACAGCCGGTTCAGTGCATCGAACGCACCGGCCGCGAGCATCGAGTCGAACCGCCGCCAGCGCTCGTAACGCTCCAGCGTCGTCGCATCGCCGATGTCGAGTCCGGTGCGCGCGGCGTCCGCGATCACCTCCGCCAGTGCGGCGACATCGCGGAACGCGAGGTTGAGCCCCTGCCCCGCGATCGGATGCACACCGTGCGCTGCATCCCCGATCAACACCAGCCGCGGCGCGATGTATGCGCGTGCCAGATGCAGAGACAGCGGCCACGCCCGCCGCCCGCCCGCGAGCCGCAGCGTGCCGAGCTTGCCGCCGCAGCGCAGGTCGAGCTCCGCCAGGAATGCTTCGTCGCCGAGCGCCATGATGCGCCGGCCCTCGGCCTCGCTCTCGGTCCACGTCACGCAAGCGCGCCGGCCGCGCAGGGGAAGGATCGCGAACGGCCCCGCCGGCAGGAAATGCTGGATCGCGACACCGCCGTGCTCCAGCTCGTGCTCAACGGTGGTTGCGATCCCGACCTGCGCATAGGGCCAGCCGACCGACTTGATCCCCGCCGCCTCACGCAGCGCCGAGCGTTGTCCATCCGCGGCAACCGCCAGCCGTGCCGCCACGATGCTCCCGTCCCCGAGGCTGATCTCCGTCACATGCGGCCCCGCGGTGAGGCCGCGCACCTCCACCGGCCGCACCACCTCGATTCCCGCCTCACGCCCGACGGCACTTTCGATCGCCGCCGTCAGCGCCGTCAGCGGCACGATGTGCGCGGCCGTAGAGCCGTCATCGTCGGGCGCCGCGTTGTCCCACGACAGCAGCACGGGCCTCAGCCCTGCCTCGAGACCCGAATCCGTGATCTCGATCCGCCGTACCGGTTCCGCGACGTTTGCCAGGTCAGGCCATATCCCAATGGCCTCCAGCAGCCGTCGCGACGAGGCCGAGATCGCCACCGCGCGCGGATCATCCGCAGTCTCGCCAGCACTGGACTGCAATGAACGATCGAGCACTACCACGCCGAGCCCCGGTCCCAGGCAGCGTACCAGCGCGAGCGCCAGCGTCAGCCCGGCGAATCCGCCGCCTGCTATCGCCACGTCCGCGGTCGATCTTCCTGCCACCCGCATGCCTCCATCGAAAGTCGCAGCCGCACTGGCCATGCTTGACTTGCCCAGGTCGCTGCCATCCTGTCCACCGCACCGCAGCATTCCGCGCGAGGACACCAGCATGCCAACCGACAGTAATAAAGCGCCGACAGCGCTCGGCGCGCTTCTGTCGCTGCTCGACCTCGAGCAGCTCGAGCTCAACCTGTTCCGCGGACATTCGCCAGCTATCAGCTTTACCCGCGTCTATGGCGGCCAGGTGCTGGCCCAGTCGCTGGTCGCGGCCCAACGCACTGTCGGCCTCGACGAGGCGCCGGGCTCTCTCCCCGGTGCGCCCCGCTCGATGCATTCGATGCACGCCTATTTCCTGCTCGCCGGTGACCCCAAGGTGCCGATCATCTACGAGGGGGAGCGGGTGCGGGACGGCGGCAGCTTCACCACCCGCCGCGTCAAGGCCATCCAGCACGGCCAGGCGATCTTCGTGATGAGCGCGTCGTTCCACAAGGAGGAGGTGTCGTTCGACCACCAGGTCGCCATGCCCAAGGTGCCCGGGCCCGACGAACTGCCGAGCGAGCGCGATCTGCGCATGGCCCTGGTCGACAAGCTGCCGGAGAACCTCAAGAGCTACCTTATGCGCGACCGGCCAACGGAGATGCGCATCGTCGAGGTGGAGCGCTATCGCGACCGCAAGGCCGGCGCGCCAATGCAGCACGTCTGGGTGCGCGCCGCCGGCAAGCTCCCGGACGATCCCCAGATCCATCATTGCGTGCTGGCCTACGCATCCGACTTCACGCTTCTCGATACCGCCCTCGTCGCTCACGGCAAGCTGATGTTCGACACCGACATCCAGCTGGCGAGCCTCGACCATGC
>SXGT01568339.1_pt1 | contig 10075 bp, 11 predicted proteins | sample 3176221 | NCBI WGS metagenome assembly SXGT01 (sample SAMN11356862, study PRJNA531348) | freshwater metagenome | isolation source: freshwater sample F1-120 | place: China: Fuxian Lake, Yuxi | collected 2017-12-25
GACGAGGTCAGGGTCACCGTCATCGCCGCCGGCTTCGACGGCGGTGAGCCCAAGGTGCGTGACGCCTCGCAGCCGGCGCTGCTCAAGGACGGCGAGAAGCGACCGGGTGCCGACGCTCCCGCCCAGGGGTCCCAGGACGCCTCCTCGGCGGTTCCCGGGAACCATCGCTCGGAGGTGCCGGAGCCGCCGCGGCGTGAGGCCCCCGATGCCTCCCGTGGTTTCCCGCCGCCGTCGGCCGAGCCGCGCGAGGTGGCCTACGGCGACGACCTCGACATCCCTGACTTCCTGCGCTGAGCCGCTCGCTACGCTCGCAGGCGTGTTCTGGTTCCGAGAGACGATCGGCGACCTCGAGGTCGCCTTCACCGACCGGGAGGGTGGCGTCAGCGAGGGGGGTCGTGCCTCGTTGGACCTCGGCAGTGCGGGTGGAGGCGTGACGCAGGACGTCCTCGCCAACCATCGGCGTGTCGCCGACGAGCTCGCCGTCGACGGGCTGGGCTCGATGTCTCAGGTGCACGGTGCGGACGTCGTGCACCTCGATCGGCTGCGTCCTGGCGGTTGGGGCCCGGAAGGTTCGGACCCCGTCCCGGTCTGCGACGCCACCGTCACCGACGTCCGCGGCCTGGCGCTGCTCGTGCGCGTGGCCGACTGCGTCCCGGTGCTGCTGGCCGACGTCGAGTCCGGCCTCGTGGGTGCGGTGCACGCCGGGCGGCAGGGCCTCGTCTCCGGCGTCGTCCCCGCGGCACTGGCCGAGCTGCGTGCTCGCGGAGCCACGACCCTGCGGGCCTGGGTCGGCCCCCGAGCGTGTGGAGCCTGCTACGAGCTGCCCGAGGAGATGGCCGACGCCGTCGCCGCGGCCGTGCCGGGCACCCGGGCCACGACGTCCTGGGGCACCCCGTCCGTCGACGTCGGGGCCGGCGTCGTCAGCCAGCTCTCGGCCGGCGGCGTGCAGGTGCACGACGTGGGGCGGGACGCGTGCACGATCGAGGACGACACGTTCTACTCCTACCGCCGTCAGGGCGAGGACTCCGGACGGTTCGGGGGAGTGGTGGTGCTGCGATGAGCGCGACGGACGAGCGTCGGGCCGAGCTCGAGCGCAACCTGGCGGCCGTGCGTGAGCGCATCCACGCGGCGTGCGCACGGGCGGGGCGGGAGCACGACGACGTGACGCTCGTCGTGGTCACCAAGACCTACCCGGCATCCGACGTCGCGCTCCTGGCCGAGCTCGGGGTCACCGACGTCGGGGAGAACCGCCATCCGGAGGCCGGCGACAAGGCGGCCGAGGTCGACGCCTCGCTGCGGTGGCACTTCGTCGGGGGACTGCAGACCAACAAGGCCGGCGCCGTCACGCGCTACGCCGACGTCGTGCAGAGCCTCGACCGCGCCAAGCTCGCCCGCTCCCTCTCGCGCGGCGCGGAGGCGGCCGGTCGCGAGGTCGGGTGCCTCGTCCAGGTCGACTTCGACGGCTCCGACGCAGGGCGTGCCGGGGTCCCTCCCGTCGACGTCGGAGCACTGGCCGACCTCGTCGCCGAGCTGCCGGGTCTGCGCCTGGACGGACTCATGACCGTCGCTCCCCTCGGGGCCGCGCCCCGGCCCGTCTTCGAGCGGCTCGTGGAGCTCTCGTCCGAGGTCCGTGAGCGGCACCCGGGCGCGGCCGTGGTCTCGGCGGGGATGAGCGATGACTTCGAGGACGCCGTCGCCGCCGGTGCGACACACCTGCGGATCGGGCGCGCCGTCCTCGGCGAACGGCCCGCTCTCGGGTAATCTCACCAGTGTCATTCACACGGCGCGAGCAGGCGTCGCGACCCGATCGCAGGAGATCTCATGGCTGGCGCAATGCGTAAGGTGGGCGAGTACCTGGGACTCGTCGAGCAGGACCTCGACGGCTGGGCCGAGGACGACGAGCTCGTCGAGCCCGCCCCCAAGGAGCGCTCGCGTCGCCCCGAGCGGGTCGCAGCGGCCCCTGCGCCCGTGGCCACGCTCGACGAGCGTCGCCCCGCCCGTCGCGAGCCGCGGCCCACGGCGCCGGCCCCGTCGGTACCCCGGGTCGCGGAGGTCGCCGACTCCTCGCCGCTGCTGCGCATCGAGACGGTCACCCCCCGCACCTACAACGACGCCCGCTCGGTCGGCGAGCACTAACGCTCGGGCGTGACGGTGATCATGAACCTCTCCGAGATCGACGACGACGACGCCAAGCGCCTGGTCGACTTCGCCGCCGGACTCGTCTTCGCGGTACGCGGTACCATCAACCGCGTGACGAGCAAGGTCTTCCTCCTGTCGCCGGAGAACGTCGAGGTCACCGACGAGGACAAGCAGCGCATCGCTGCCGGCGGCTTCTACAACCAGACCTGACGCAGTGGAGGTGTCCGCCATCGGTGAGCTGATCCGGTTCGTCCTGTGGATCCTGATCTTCGTGTTGCTGGCCCGGATCGTCATCGACTGGGTCCAGATGCTGGCCCGTACCTGGCGGCCCTCGGGAGTCGTCGCCGTGGTGTGCGAGGGCATCTACACGGTCACCGATCCGCCACTGCGTGCCGTGCGCAGCGTCGTCCCGCCGATCCGTCTCGGGGGCGCGATGCTCGATCTCTCGCCGATGATCCTGATGGTCGGCATCTACCTGCTGTTCATCGTCGTCAGCGTGAGCCTGGGCTGACGTGGACCCCGACGACCCTCCCCGGCGGCTGCTGGCCGACGACGTGCGTGCCGTCCGCTTCAGTCCCGTCCGCCTGCGCGAGGGCTACGACATGCGCGAGGTCGACCTCTTCCTGGACGACGTCGAGGCCGAGCTGCGTCGCCACGAGGCGGCCCGGTCCGCGTGCCCGCACTGCGAGCCGTGACCGTCCGGGGCCGCATCCTGTGATTGTCGCGAGAATCGCGGCCTCGCCCGGGACGCCGGTGGCCCGGCGCCACACCCACCGAGTACGGTGGGTCAATCAGAGTCGAGTGACTACCAGCTACCACGAGGTGAACTGATGCCGTTGACGCCAGAGGACGTGCGCAACAAGCGCTTCACTCCGGTCCGTCTCCGCGAGGGCTACGACATGGGGGAGGTCGACGCCTTCCTTGACGATGTCGAGGCAGAGCTCGAGCGACTGACGGTCGAGAACGAGGAGCTCCGCGCCAAGGTCGCGGCCGCCTCCACGGGAGAGCCGACGGGTCTGATCCCCGCCGTCTCGCCGGCCCAGGAGACCGCTCCCCAGCCCGTCGTCCAGGAGAAGGCGCCCGAGCCGGAGCCCGAGCCCGTCGTGCAGGCCCCCGAGCCCACGCCGGCGCCCGCTCGCGCCGCCTCGATGGGCGAGGCGTCCACCGCCGCCGCCCGTCTGCTCGAGATCGCCTCGAACAACGCCGACCAGCTCATGGACCAGGCCAAGGAGGAGGCCGACCGCATCGTCGGTGAGGCCCGCACCAAGGCCGAGCGGCTCACGCACGAGGCGCGGGGCAAGGCCGACCGCCTCGAGACCGATGCGCGCATCCGCTCGCAGAAGCTCGACGAGGAGACCAACGAGCGTCGCCAGCAGGCCGTCGCGGCCATCGAGCGCGAGCGCTACGAGCTCCAGCGCGAGGTCGAGCACCTGCGTGCCTACGAGCGCGAGTACCGGGCCCGGCTCAAGAACTACTTCCAGAGCCAGCTCGACCAGCTCGCGGCGAACGAGAACCCCACCTCCAACCCCGTGCAGAACCCCAGCGACTCCTCCCCGAGGCGTCTGCGGTCCCTGCTGGGGGACGAGGACACGAGCACGTCGTCGTCCAACTCCTCGCTCTGAGCACCATCACGCCCTGAACGACGCGGCCCGCCACCTGCACGAGGTGGCGGGCCGCGTCGCGTCGTCCGGGGGTGCGGTTCAGGCGCGGGACAGGGCCACCCGGGCGCGCGCGCCCGTCACCTCGACCGGGACGGCGCCCTCGGGCTCGGACCCGCTGGGCACGACCTCGAGCGACGTCGCGAGCGTCTCCGCGCCGATGAGCTCGCGGTGGGTGTCCGACGCCCGGACGACGTCGGCGTCGCCGGCGATCGTGAGGCGGATGCGGTCGGAGACGGCGAGCCCGGCGTCGCGGCGCGCCTGCTGCACACCGCGCACGAGGTCGCGGGCGAGGCCCTCGTCGCTCAGCGCGGGGCTGACCCGGACGTCGAGCGCGACGAACCCACCGCTCGGCAGCACGGCCACCTCGAAACCCTCCGTCGCTCCGGCCACCTGCTCCAGCGTGTACTCCCCGTCGTGCAGCGGGAGGCCACCGGCCACGACCGATCCGTCGTCCTGCAGCGACCAGTCGCCGGACTTCGAGGCGCGGATCGCGCTCTGGACGTCCTTGCCCAGGCGGGGGCCGGCCACGCGGGCGTGGACCGTCAGGCGCTGACTGACCCCGAACCCGGCGGCCTCGTCGCCGTCGCGGGCGATGACGCGCACCGACTTGACGTTCAGCTCGCCGGAGACGATCGACTCGAACCCCGACAGCCGCGCCGACTCGTCGACGGCGACGACCAGCTCGGCGAGTGGCAGACGGGTGCGCAGACCGGCCGCCTTGCGGACGGAGGAGCCGGCCGAGCACACCTCGCGCACGAGGTCCATCGCCGCTGCCAGCGCGTCGTCCTCGGGCAGGCCGGTCACGTCGGGCCAGTCGGCCAGGTGGACGGACCGCCCCCCGGTCAACCCGCGCCAGACCTCCTCGGTCACGAGCGGCAGCAGGGGGGCGACCGTCCGGCAGACCGTCTCCAGGACGGTGTACAGCGTGTCGAACGGCTGACGGGTCGTCTCGTCGACCCCTGCGCCGTCCGCGAGCCAGAACCGCTCGCGGGAGCGCCGGATGTACCAGTTGGTGACGACGTCGAGGAACACCCTGGTCGTCTCGCAGGCCTCGGCGATCGCGTACGTGTCGAGCTGGTCGGTGACGTCCTCGACGTAGCGCCGCAGCTTGGTCAGGACGTAGCGGTCCATCGCGTGGTCGGCGGTCGTGATCGACCGGGCCTCGAAGGGCTCCGCGGCGTCACCGGACGCGAGGTTGGCGTACAGGCCGAAGAAGTACCAGCTGTTCCACAGCGGGTTCAGCACCTGGCGCACGGTGTCGCGGATGCCCTGCTCGGTGACGACCAGGTTGCCGCCCCGCAGGATCGGCGAGGACATGAGGAACCACCGCATCGCGTCGGCGCCGTCGCGGTCGAAGACCTCCGAGACGTCCGGGTAGTTGCGCAGGGACTTGCTCATCTTGTTGCCGTCGGAACCGAGGACGATGCCGTGGCTCACGCACGCGTCGAAGGCAGGTCGGTCGAACAGGGCCGTCGCGAGGATGTGCAGCGTGTAGAACCAGCCGCGCGTCTGCCCGATGTACTCCACGATGAAGTTCGCCGGGAAGTGGTCGTCGAACCACTCGGCGTTCTCGAACGGGTAGTGGACCTGGGCGAACGACATCGACCCGGAGTCGAACCACACGTCCAGCACGTCGGGCACGCGGCGCATCATCGAGCGCCCGGTGGGGTCGTCGGGGTTCGGGCGCACGAGGTCGTCGACGTACGGCCGGTGCAGGTCGGGTACGCCGTCGCGCGTCGGCAGCCGCCCGAAGTCCTCCTCCAGCTCGGCGAAGGAGCCGTAGACGTCGATGCGGGGGTGGGCGGGGTCGTCGCTCACCCACACCGGGACGGGGGAGCCCCAGAACCGGTTGCGGGTGATCGACCAGTCGCGGGCGTTCTCCAGCCACGTGCCGAACTGGCCGTCCTTGATGTTCTCCGGCACCCACGTGATCTGCTGGTTCAGCTCGAGCATCCGCTCCTTGATGGCCGTGACCTTCACGAACCACGACTCGACACCCTTGTAGATGAGGGGCTCGCGGCAGCGCCAGCAGTGCGGGTAGCTGTGGTCGTACGTCTCGCGACGCAGCAGCACGGTGCCGGTGGAGACGTTCGCGGCGTCCGCCGTGCGACCGGCGGTGGCGGCCTTCAGGTGGTCGATGATGGCGCCGTTGGCGTCGAAGACCTGCATCCCGGCGTAGTCGGTGACCGGCTCGACGAACCGGCCGTCCTTGGCCACCGGCATGACGGCCTCGATGCCCTCGCGGTCGGTGACCTCCTTGTCGACCTCGCCGAAGGCGCCGGCGCTGTGCACCAGCCCGGTGCCGTCGGTGGTGGTGACGGCGTCGTCGGCGGCCACGACGCGGAACGCGTTCTCGTGCCCCGCGAAATAGGTGAACGGGGGCGTGTACTCAAGGCCCACGAGGTCGGCACCGGTACCGCGCCACACGACGGTCGGCTCCTCGCCCAGCTCGCGGGCGTACGCGCCGACGCGGGCCTCGGCCAGGATCATGCGCGTCACGGTCGCCGAGGTGTCGTCGTCCGTGGTGCGGTGCTCGACCGCGACGTAGTCGATCTGCGAGCCGACCATCACGGCGAGGTTGCTGGGCAGCGTCCACGGCGTCGGGGTCCAGATCAGCAGCTTGGCGCCCTGCAAGGGGCCGTCGGAGGTGACGTCGAAGCCGACGGTGACGGCCGGGTCCTGGCGGTTCTGGTAGACGTCGTCGTCCATGCGCAGCTCGTGGTTCGACAGCGGCGTCTCGTCGTTCCAGCAGTACGGCAGCACACGGAAGTCCTGGTACACCAGGCCCTTGTCCCACAGGCGCTTGAACGCCCAGATGACCGACTCCATGTAGTCGGGGTTGAGCGTGCGGTAGTCGTTCTCGAAGTCCACCCACCGGGCCTGGCGGGTGACGTAGGCCTCCCACTCGCCGGTGTACTTCAGCACCGACGCACGACACGCCTCGTTGAAGGCGTCGATCCCCATCTCGGTGATCTCGTCGGTGGTCTTGATGCCGTTCAGGCGCATCGCCTCGAGCTCGGCGGGCAGGCCGTGCGTGTCCCAGCCGAAGCGTCGCTCGACGCGACGTCCGCGCATCGTCTGGTACCGCGGGACGACGTCCTTGACGTAGCCGGTCAGGAGGTGGCCGTAGTGCGGCAGGCCGTTGGCGAACGGGGGACCGTCGTAGAAGACGAACTCGTTGGCACCGGCGTCGCCGGTGTCTCGGGCCTCGACGCTCGCGCGGAACGTGTCGTCCTCGGCCCAGAAGTCGAGGACGCGGCGCTCGATGGCCGGGAAGCTCGGGCTCGCGGGGACGCCGGCGGTGCCGCCGTCACGGGGGCTGTCCGGGTCGGTGGTCGTGCGGGGGTAGGTCATGGCTGCTCCTGCGTCCTCGGGCCTGGGGTCTCACGTCCGGCACGAGGACGACGTCGCCTGGGCTGCGCCGCGGTACCACCTCGCTTGCCGCCCTGTCGGGCGACCACTCCTTGCAGGCGATGACGGGCCCACCCGTCCGGTTCTACTGGGGACCCGTCGGGCCCTGTTCTTCCGGAGGCTCGCCGCTGATGACGGCTCGAACGCTGTGCGCCGATCGTACCGCCGGTGCGACTGTGCCCGGCGGGGAGCCCGGGTGTACTGTCCCGGCATGCCCAAGTCGACGTTGGCCGTCCGCGCGGACGAGGACCCTTGGACCTCCGAGGAGAGTGCCGAGGTCCGCAGCGAGCTGGAGGCCGACCTCGTGCGACTGCGCAAGGAGCTGGACCTCTCCGCCAAGGAGCTGCAGGACCTCCTGCGCGACGGGGTCGACGGCGCCGGCAACGACCAGGCCGACGTCGGGTCCAAGGGGCTCGAGCGTGACGCCGAGATGTCCCTCGCGGCCAACCAGCGCGAGCTGCTGATGCAGACCGAGCGGGCGCTGCTGCGACTCGACCAGGGCACGTACGGCCTGTGCGAGGTGTGCGGCGAGGCGATCGGCAAGCTGCGCCTGCAGGCCTTCCCCCGCGCCACCCTGTGCAAGGAGTGCAAGCAGCGCGAGGAGCGTCGCTGACCCCCGACGGGGGCACCGCCGCCCCCGAGCGACCCCAGCAGGTGCGCCGTCTCGCGATCGGCGTCGTGCTGGCCTACGCGCTCGACCAGGTGACCAAGGTCTGGGCGGTCGCCGCGCTCGAGGGTGAGCCGTCGCGCGAGCTGGTGCCGGGGCTGCTCGACCTGACGTTCCTGCGCAACCCCGGCGCGGCGTTCGGCATGGGTGCGTCCATGACCGTGATCCTCAGCGTGGTCTCGCTCGCGGTCGTCGTCGTGGTGGTGCGGATGGCGGCGCGGCTGCGTGACCCCTGGTGGACGGTCGGTCTGGGGCTGCTGCTGGCTGGCGCCCTCGGCAACCTCACCGACCGGATCCTGCGCGAGCCCGGTGTCCTGCGCGGGCACGTCGTGGACTTCCTCGACTACGGGCCGTTCGTGGGCAACGTCGCCGACATCTACCTGACGGTCGCCGCCGTCGTCATCATCGTGCGCTCGTGGCAGGGCTACGCCCTCGACGGGACGAAGGAGTCCCGATGAGCGAGGCCACGGAGCGCAAGGTCGTCTCGATCCCGGAGGGGCTCGCGGGGGAGCGCGTCGACGTCGCCGTCTCGCGCCTGCTGGGGCTGTCCCGCTCGCGGGCGGGCGACCTGCTGGCCGACGGCCTGATCGAGCTCGACGGCGAGGTGCCGCAGAAGTCCACGCGGGTCGAGCCCGGCATGCTCCTGGAGGCGACGATCCCGGCACCCCGGGTCGCCACGGTGGTCGCCGAGACGGTGGCGGGCATGCACATCGTCTTCCAGGACGACGACATCGTCGTGGTCGACAAGCCGGTGGGCGTCGCGGCCCACCCGAGCGTGGGCTGGGACGGTCCTACGGTCGTGGGGCACCTCGCCGGGGCGGGCGTGCGCATCTCCACGTCCGGTGCGCCGGAGCGCCAGGGCATCGTGCAGCGTCTCGACGTCGGCACGAGCGGCCTCATGACGATCGCGAAGTCCGAGCGGGCGTACAGCGTCCTCAAGCAGGCGTTCCGCGACCGAGCGGTCGACAAGACGTACCACGCGCTCGTCCAGGGTCACCCCGACCCGCACACCGGGACGATCGATGCGCCCATCGCACGCCATCCGAAGCACGACTTCAAGTTCACCGTCCGTGCCGACGGACGGCCGAGCATCACGCACTACGACACGCTGGAGGCGCACCGGTACGCCTCCTTGCTGACGATCGCCCTCGAGACCGGTCGCACCCATCAGATCCGCGTGCACATGAGCGCCCTGCACCACCCGTGCGTCGGCGACCTCCAGTACGGCGCCGACCCCACGCTCGCCCAGCGGGTCGGCCTGGAGCGCCAGTGGCTGCACGCCGTGCGCCTCGGCTTCGACCACCCGCGCACGGGGGAGTGGGTCGAGTTCACGACCCCCTACCCCGACGACCTCCAGGCGGCCCTCGACGTCGTCCGCGACCTCGACTGACCCCTTGACCGCGCCGTCCTGCTCCGCGAGTGGCGCAAACCCGGGAACGTGAGACGGCGTGTCGCTCTCGATCGCGCCACTCGCGGCCGACAGTGCGCCACTCGGTACGTGGAATCCGCCACTCACGTCGACGGCAGGAATCGTCGCGGTGGGAGGATGAGCCCATGACCACCTCCGCCGTGCGCCAGTCCGAGAAGCTCAGGGACGTCCTCTACGACATCCGCGGACCCGTCAGCGCCCGAGCCGCCCAGCTGGAGGCCGAGGGTCATCGCATCCTCAAGCTCAACATCGGCAACCCGCAGCCCTTCGGGTTCGACGCACCCGCGGAGATCCTGCAGGACGTCATCGCCGGGCTGCCCGCCTCGGCCGGCTACTCCGACTCCCGGGGCATCCAGCCGGCCCGCCGGGCCGTCGTCCACCACTACCAGCTCGCCGACGGCTTCCCCGACATCGACGTCGACGACGTGTGGATCGGCAACGGCGTCTCCGAGCTGATCCAGATCGCGTTGCAGGCACTGCTCGACAACGGCGACGAGGTGCTCATCCCGGCGCCGGACTACCCGCTGTGGACCGCTGTGACGAACCTCGCCGGCGGGGTCCCTGTCCACTACCTGTGCGACGAGGACAACGACTGGAATCCCGACCTCGCCGACCTCGAGGCCAAGATCACCGACCGCACCCGCGTCATCGTCGTGATCAACCCGAACAACCCCACGGGCGCCGTCTACTCGCGCGAGACGCTGCAGGGCATCGCCGACCTCGCGCGCAAGCACGGCCTGATCCTCATGGCCGACGAGATCTACGACA
>SXGT01744315.1_pt1 | contig 10075 bp, 7 predicted proteins | sample 3176221 | NCBI WGS metagenome assembly SXGT01 (sample SAMN11356862, study PRJNA531348) | freshwater metagenome | isolation source: freshwater sample F1-120 | place: China: Fuxian Lake, Yuxi | collected 2017-12-25
ACAAGGGCGCGTATTCGAGGTTGGTCAGGCCGGGGCCGGCATCGGAGTGCGGCAGCCACAGGTTCCACAGTCCGGCTGCGCGAGCCTGGGGCTTCAACTCCTCGACGATGGGCGTGGGCTGCCATCGATTCGCGCGAACCTGCTCGTGCCAGAGGCGCTGGTTGGGGTAGACGCAAGCGTCCATGAAATCGATGAGCCGCTTTCGATATTCCTGGACACGGGGAGAGTAGTCGAAGTTCATGGCGTTATGCTAGCTTAGCGAAGAGTCATGAAGCGCCGCAGCGTGTTGCAGTCGATCGTGGGGGTTCCGGCGGCCGCCGCCGCGATGCCCGCGCAAACGCCCGTACCCAGCGTGGGAGACCAGTTCCCGAGGCTGGCCACGGTGGGAGTGGAGACAGTGGCGGACAGTCCGCGCCGTTTTTTCACCACCGAACAGTTCGCCGCGCTGCGCAGGCTGGCGGACGCGATCGCTCCGGCTGCCGGAGGCCGGCCTTCGGCGAACGAGGCGGGCGTGCCGGAGTTTCTGGACTTCCTGATCCGCGAGTCGCCGGCGCCGGTTCAGAAGTTGTATCGAGACGGTCTGGACAGGCTGCACTCGGAATCGGGGCGGCCGATCGACGAGACGCTGGCGCCGTTGCGCACGCCGTGGACCTATGCGGGGCCGTCCGATCCGTTCGCCCGATTCCTGGAGCAGGCGAAATCGGACATCTTGCAGGCGGCGGCGAATTCGCGCGAATGGGCCGAATCGGCCTCGCGCGGACGGCGCGGCGCGGGCGGCATGTCCAACTACTATTGGCGGGTGCTCGACTGAACATGGCGAAGAAGAACGACCACGACGTTGTCATCATCGGATCGGGCGCGGGCGGCGGCATGGCCGCGCACACGCTGACCAGGCTGGGCGTGAAGTGCCTGATGCTCGAGGCCGGTCCGATGGTGGACTGGGAGCGGGACCGGTCGCTGGTGAACGTGCACGACCTGCCGTATCGCGGCTTCGGCAAGCCGGGCCGGTTCCCGCACGTGACGCAGGCCAGCGAGTTCGACGCCAACCTGTGGGCGGACGAGAAGCAGAATCCGTATACCTACGCGGAGAACGAGCCCTTTTATTGGGTCCGCATCCGCGCGCTGGGCGGCAAAATGCTGCGCTGGGGCCGGGCGAGTTGGCGTTTGTCGGACTTCGAATTCCGGGCCAAGGATCACGACGGATACGGCGAGAACTGGCCGGTGCGGCTGGCCGATCTGGCGCCCTACTACGACCGCGCCGAGCCCATGTTCCGAGTGTCCGGCCGCAACGAAGGGCTGCCTCAGCTTCCCGACGGAAAGCTCTTGCTGGACGATTCGAACGACAGCGTGTCGGTGCGGCGCTTCATCGAATCGTGCAAGAAGCTGGGGATTCCGACCACCAAGCCGCGGCGCGCGTCCGGAACGCTGGCGTCGTCCACCAACCTGCTGCTGCCCGACGCGTTGGCGACCGGCAAGCTGACCGTGGTTCCGAACGCCGTGGTCAGCCGGCTTTCCGTGAATCCGGACACCGGCCGCGTGGACGGCGTGCACTTCGTGGACCGGCGCAGCCGCCGCGACTATCACGTGAAGGCTCGCGCGGTGGTGGTGTCGGCGTCGACGCTCGAAAGCACGCGGCTGCTGTTGAACTCGGCTTCGCGGCAGCATCCGAACGGGCTGGGCAATTCGAGCGGCGCGCTCGGGCGGTACCTGTTCGATCAGTTCTACATCAAGAACTGCATCGTGTGCGCGGTTCCCGAGGCGAAGGGCGGCAAGGGTCCGCGCAACCTGATGGGCGGCGGCGGATACGTGGTCCGCTTCCGCAACGTGGACAAGAAGGAGAAGAACTTCCTCCGCGGCTACACATACGATTTCGGCAGTGGTGGGACGCCTTCGGCCAAACTGCTGCCGCTGTACGGCGAGCCACTGGCGAAGGAACTCGAGAATCTGCGCGGCGCCGGATTTTCGATGACGGCGATGGGCGAGGTGCTGCCGCGGTTCGAGAATCACGTAAGCATCGACAAGGACATGAAGGACGCGTGGGGCATCCCCGTGTTGCGGATCTCGCAGAAGTACGGGGACAACGAGTACGCCATGGCGAAGGACGCGATGGAGTCGGCCGACGCGATGTGCAAGGGCGCGGGCTTCGAGACGATCGCCAAACATTCGACGTTCGTGCCGCCGGGCGAGAGCATTCACGAGCTCGGCACGTGCCGCATGGGGAGCGATCCGAAGAAGTCGGTTTTGAACGGGTTCAACCAGTCGCACGACGTGCGGAATCTGTTCGTGGTGGATGGCTCGTCGTTCGTCACCGGCGGCGCGCAGAACCCGACTTTGACGATCCTGGCGCTATCGATGCGGGCTTCGGAGTATCTGGCCGAGGGGCTCCGCAAAGGAAATATTTGATTTTCTCTTTTTCTTCGCCCATAATAGGGCCATGGCCCTGACACCCCGGCAGAAGGAAGTGTTGGATTTCGTTGCGACGTTCGTGGACGATCGGGGATATTGCCCCAGCTACGAAGAGATCGCGCGCGGACTGGATCTGGCGTCGCTGGCGACCGTTCACAAACACATCTCGGCGCTCGAGTCGAAGGAGTACCTGCGGCGGTCGTTCAATCACAGCCGTTCGCTCGAACTGGCGGACCGGTACTTCACCGAGTCCAAGCCATCGCGCGGCGCCAAGCCGGTATCGCTCGAGATCCCCGTCCAAGGCCGGATCGCGGCGGGCGCTCCCGTGGAAGCCTACGGCGGCGCGGAGACAATCAATTTCGGCGACTTCACCGGCGATCCGAACACGTACGCATTGCAGGTGCGGGGCGACTCGATGATCGAGGATCACATCTGCGACGGCGACTATGTGCTGATCGAGCGCACGGCGGAGGCTCGGAACGGCGAGGTGGTGGTGGCGCTGATTCGAGGGTCGGAGACGACCTTGAAGCGGCTGTACCGCGAGGCCGACGGATCGGTGCGGCTTCAGCCCGCCAACTCAACCATGCAGCCGATCCGCGTACCCGCTTCCGACGTGGACGTCCAGGGCCGGCTCCTCGCGGTCCTGCGGAAGTACCGCTGACCGGGCGGTCTTCAGCGCCAACAGCGTGGAAGCGATGCCGAGGATCGTGAACACGATCTCCACGGCCAGGTGCGCGGGGCCGCGTTCGGCGGGCGGAGTGAAGGATTTGAGGTAGCTGTTGGCGTTGGCGGTCCACAGCAAGAGCAGGAACAGCGGCAGCACGCGCCCCCAGCGGGCGGTCAGCCAGCTTACGGCGAGCGAGGTGACGGCGATCGCCACCCAGAGCGCCTCCCGATTCATGGCGGGCCTCGCGCGCAGGTAATCGATCGAGAACGCGCAATAGGTCATCGCGATGGCCACGTTCCAGGCGGCGCTGCCGGATCGGAGCGCCAGGGCCATCAGGCCCGCGCCCACCAGCGTGTAACCGAACCGGATCGGGGCATGCGCGTGGAGCCACAGTCCGCCAGCCACGACGGCCACGCCGATGAGGAGATACACCGGGACCGGTTTGAGGCGCGAAGCGAATCCGGATCGAGCGATCAGCGCCCGTTCCTTCCACGCGCTGAATCCGAGCGCGAATCCGAACCAGAAGCCGAAGAAGAACTCCATCACCTTCCAGTAGCCGATCCAGGGATGGGGAAACGCGGTGCGGCCGGCTACCTGTATCCACGCGCCCACGCCGAAGCCGAATCCGCCGCCCACGAACGATCGCGCGGCAAAGCGCCAGGCGACCGGCGATCGCGCCACCGCCAGCATCGCGAGCGCGCCCAACGCAAGCCCGGCCCAGATCTCCGGGCGGGGCCTGTCCAGACGGTTGGAGAAGTAGATGAGCTTCGGCTCGTTGATCAGCTTCCAGCCCACCCACGTCAGCGCGAGCATGGCGAGGAACGAGAGTCCGATGCGGCGCGCGCCGATATTCTGGCGGTCGAGCGCGATTCCCACCACGCCCCCGCCGAGCAAGCCCCAGATGGCGCCTTTCAACGCGAGTCCGAACAGGCCGAACCACATGGTTTCCGGCACGAACGAGTGGCCGATGGTCTGGCCGTAGGTCATCTGGCCGCCGAAGCCGATCCCGACGGCTCCCAACGCCGCGATGACGGCCGCGTCCTCGTGGTCACGCCGGAGTAGGAGGCACAGCGCGAGCGCCACCAGCGCGCCGGGGATCATCGCGCCCAGCGGGCCTCCGCCAATGAATCCGCGGAGCCCCCATCCGAGCGACATGGTCAGCGCGGGGAACAGACACCAGTGCGCCATCGGCATGGCGCGGCTATTTCGTCGTGACCGACACGTTGCGGAGGTAGACGGACTGGCCCTTTACCGGAAATCCGATATCGACCTTGTCCACGTCGATCGCCTCGTGCCGGCCTTCGATCAACGTTCGAGCGTCGAGCGACGCCTTCATATTCTGGCCATCCACGGTGACGCGCATCTTATGCCAAACGTCCGCCGCGATGGGATCGTCGTTTTTGGCGAGCATCGCGGTGGGCGAATCCTTTTGGATGCGGAAGCCCTTCGGCGAGATCACCACGCGGGCGACATGCGCGCCCTGTTTGTTCAGGCTGAGGGCCACCCATTCGGCGCCGGCGAGCTTGAATTCGAAAACGATATCCGCGTTTCGATAAGCGACGGGCCGGCGAATGACAGCCGCGTGCTTGTCGGAAGCCAATTCGCTGCCCTTCACGGCGCCGCCCACCATCTCCCATTTGCCCTTGCCGGCCTTCCAGGACGAATCGAGCGCGGTTCCACCGAACTCGTCGCGGAGGATCATGTTGCTGGCGGCCACGACGGGCAGCGCCGCGATCAGTACCTTACCCAATACGCGCATGGCGTTCTCCTTGTGTCACCCTTGCCGACAACGTTCCCACTCCGTCGATGCGGGAGCGAACGCGGTCGCCCGGCTTGATTCTGGCGCCTTTCGGGCAGCCGGTCGAGATGAGATCGCCCGGATGCAGCGTGAAGAAGTCGCTATGGTAGCGCACCAGTTCGTAAGGCCGGTGGTGCATATTATATACGAAGTCGCGCGAGCAGATTCCGTCGTTGTGTTCGGTGATAACTTCGAGCCCGTTCACGTCCGCGACCTCGTCCGCCGTGACGATCACGGGTCCGAAGCTGAAGAAGGTGTCGATGCTCTTGGAGCGCGTCAGGTAACGCGGATTCTTGCGAAGCACGTCGAGCGCGGTGAGATCGAGCGTGGTGGTGTAGCCGAAGATCACGTCCTTGACGTTCTCCGCCGGAACGAAGCGGCAGGACTTGCCGATGATCACGCCGAGTTCGCCCTCGGCATCCACGTCGTCGGTGACGTCGCGCGGCGGCAACACGATTTCGGTATCGGGCTGCATCATGCAGGACGCGGGCTTCATGAAGCTGCCCGGTTCCTCCGGCTGCACCGCGTTGATGTCGGCCGCGTGCGATTTGTAGTTGAGGCCGATGCACCATATCTTGGGCGGAACCTCGTAGGGCAGCAGCGGCGTGACATCGCCGAACGGGATGACGCCGCAATCCCGCGTATCGGCCAAAGCGGACGTATCGCCGGACTGGATGATGCCGAGCGGGCAATCGGGCACGGACGCGCCCCGGCGCGCGTTGATTTCAGGGACGGGAACGATGCCAGCGGACGTCACCACGCCCGCGTGCACGCTCCCGAGATGACGGAAGCGGATGAGTTTCATGAACTAGAAAGAATACCGCAGGACGAACTGCATGATGCGCGGCGCCCGTGTGCCGCTGATCACGCCGAACTGCTCGGGCGCTTCCATGTTCGCCGCGGCCGCGCCCCACTGCGTGTGGTTGAACGCGTTGAAGTTCTCCCAGCGGAACTCGAGGTTGTGGCCTTCCTTGATCCGGAAACCCTTGAACGCCTGCAAGTCGAAGTTGTTGGTTCCCGCCGACACCAGGATGTTCCGGCCCGCGTTGCCGACACGCCGGTCGGCGCCGCCCGCCGCGATCACGCGGAACGCGTTGACGTCGTAGAATCGCGACAGCGTCCGCGTGTCCTTGGAGATGTTGCCGTCGCCCACGCGATCCGGCCGGGCCGCGCACGCCGCCGCGCAAATGCCCGTTCGCGCCAGATTCATCGATGGCGATTGCGGAAGTCCGCTCTGGAAGAACGTCAGTCCGCGAACGCCCCATCCGGAAAGCGCCCACTTCGCCGCGCCGTTCCAGTTCTTGCCGAACGGCAGCCGGTATTCGTACGCCGCGGAAAAACGGTGCGGCGCGTTGAAATCGGAGACGCTGCGTCCACTACGGCGGTTGAACGGATCGGTCCACTGCGGCCCCTGATTGAACGTGGAGGCGTTGTCGATCGACTTGCCCCACGTGTATGCGATCAGGTAGGTGATGCCATGCACGGGCCGCTGTTCCAGTTTCATGCCGAACCCGTGGAAATTGCTCTGACCCCACATGTCCTCGTTCTGGATGCGCGCGAACGCGGGGAACGGAAGCTGCTGCTGTACGTTGCCCGGACCCGGAGCGCGGAAGTTGATGTTGTCGAACCCGAGCAGGTTCACGCCAATTGCGCCCTGATACATTCCCTCCACCACGAACGTCGAGCCGATCTGCCGCTGCACGCTCAAGTTCCACTGCTGGATTTTTGCGTAGGGGAATCTGCGCGAAATAAACGGGAAGATGGTGAGCGCGGCCGTTCGCAACGACGCTTCCGCGCTGGTGCGGCCCTCGGGGTTGTAGCCGGTATCGGGAGTGGTGGGATGCGCGGTCCAGATGGGACGCAGCGTGTTCGGCGCGAAGTCGTTGGTCGAGGCCAACGACTGGATCTGCGGAGCGTCGTAGTAGATGCCGTAGCCGCCGCGGATCACCAGATTCGACTTGGCCGCGTAGGCGAAGCCGATGCGCGGCGCGATGTTGTTGGTGTCGGCGTCGTACGGCGCGCGGTTGTCCACCACGCGAAGGCCGATGTCGGGACGGATCGTCTTGTAGAAATCCTGGATCGCGCCGAGATTGGTGGCGAACTTCGAAACCAGCATCACTTTGTCGGCGACGTGGAAGCCGAGACCGCCGTTGTCGATCTGCTTCAAGGCGCTTTCGACTTCGTACCGGAGGCCGATGTTGAGCGTCAGCTTGCGCGCGATCTTCCAATCGTCCTGGATGAAGAAGCCGCCGTAGCGCACCTGCGAATTCCATTGCGTGGCGCGCGCCGTTTTGTTGGCCGACGAAACGAAACCGAGCATGTAGTCGGCGGCCGGGTTGTTGGAATAGCGGTTGGCGAACGCAGTGGAACCGTTGCCGCCGGTGTAGAACATGAACGTGCGGATCTCGCGCAGATCGGCCCCTGCCTTGATCGTGTGCGAGCCCTTCGTCATCAGGATGTTCTCCTGAATCTGATAGTTGTTCATCGTGCGGTAGTTGGGCGTCACTTCGCCGGGGAACGCGTAGCCCGGCACGCTGATGGATGGGGCCGCCCAGAACAGCGGATCGGTGGCCGAAAGCGTGTTGGTGATGCCGGACGGCGTGATGAAGTCCTGCTTGAACGAATTCAGCGACGCCAGCACGTTGCGGTAGCGCGTGTAGCCGAGGTTGAGGCTGTTGATGAGATTGGGGCGCAACACGAGATTCCAGTTGAGGCTCGCCGATTGCGCGCGCAAGACGAAGTCGCGTCCACCGGAGTTGGCGGGCGGCGGCAGACCGGGCGAGGTGCGCAGATTCTCCTTGTTGTAGAGATAGCGGGTGAAGATGGTGTTCTTCTCGCTCGCGTTCCAATCGACGCGGCCCACCGCGTAGTCGCGGCTGGTGGATCCCGCCGGCACGTCGTTGTAGATGAAGTTGCGTTGCGGATCGCCTGGATTGTTCGGCTGCGGGATCAGATTCAGGATTCGCACGGAGATGGGGTCGAAACGAGCGGGCGGAACCGTGTTGTTGGGGAACGGCGCCCGGTTGTTCAGCGGATCGACGGTGGGGACGCTGAACACGCCCCGGCGCTCGTCGGCCGTGAAGACGCGGCCCACCGGCGGATTTCCGGTCGCGCTCTCGCGGAAGCCCTCGTAGTTGCCGAAGTAGAACACCTTGTCGCGCTTGATGGGACCGCCGAGTCCGCCGCCGAACTGATTGCGGGTGAGCGGATTCACGCGGTTGGCGAAGAAGGGCCGCGCGTCGAACCGGTCGTTCCGGACGAATTCGTAGGCGACGCCGTGCAGCGTATTGGAGCCGCTCTTGGTGGCTGCGTTGATGATGACGCCGCCGCCGCGTCCGAACTCGGCCGGCGCCATGCCGGTCTGCACGCGGAACTCGGCCACGGCTTCCACCGACGCGCCGACCGCCAAGCTATTGCGTCCCGATTCTCGATTATCGACGCCGTCGATCTGGTAGTTGTTCTGCTCCGGGCGCTGGCCCGCGGCCGCGGGCATCGACGTTTCGCGGTTGATCTCGGTGGAGCGGAAGTCGTTGGTCGCGGGCGTGACCATCGGCGTGAGGAACGCCAGTTGCAGGAACTGGCGGGCGCTCAGCGGGAGATTGACCACCTGCTCGCCCTTGATGACTTCGCCGGCCGCCGACGTCTCGGCTTCGAGCAACGGAGCGCGGGTTTCCACCGTCACGGTGTCGGTTACCGAGCCGAGCTCCATGTTGAAGTCGACGCCGCGCGTCTGCAGGATCTCGATGCGGACGCCGGTCTGCATCTGCGCCTTGAATCCCTGCTTTTCCACGCGCACGGAGTACGAACCGGTGGGGAGCAACGCGATCCGGTAGAGGCCCTCCACGCCGGTCGCGGCCGCGCGAACCAGACCGGTTTCCTCGTTTCGGGCGACGACTCTCACTCCCGGGACCACCGCTCCGGAGGGATCGCGCACGACGCCGGAGATCGTACCCGTGGTGTTCTGCGCCGCCAGCGGTGCGAGACAAAACGAAACCAGAAAGAAATGTTTCATTTCCGAGACTCCCGTTGCCTTCGAGTATGGCATGGGCGCGCAATTATTGCACGAGCCGGGCCAGATGAGTTTCGAGAGCCGCGATCACGCTTGCGCTGTTCGGCACGCTGGAGTCGAGCGGCAGTTTGAGGATGCCGTTGGGCGCGAACTGCGCGCCAGGCATCGTCTGGACCAGTTCCATCAGCAGCATCGGGTCGACCGGCGATTCGTAGTGGAACTTCAACTGCAGACCACCAGCCCGCTTCTCCACCGATTCGACTCCCAGCTTTTCGGCCAGCGCCTTCACCACGGCGAATCGCACGAGCAGCTTGACGGGCTCGGGAGCGGCTCCGTAGCGGTCCTCCATCTCGTCGAGGACACGCTTGCCACCATCGGCGTCCGCGGTATCGGCGATCTTCTTGTACGACCGCAGCCGCTGCGTCTCGTCGGAGATGTAGGCCGCGGGGATGCGCAGATCGAGCCCGAGGTTCATCGTTGTGTGGATCTCCGGCGCCACCTGCTCGCCGCGTAGTTCGCGCACGCTCTGCTCCATCAGCGACATGTACATGTCGTAGCCGACGGCGTCGATATGTCCGTGCTGTTCGCCGCCGAGAATGTTGCCCGCGCCGCGCAGCTCGAGGTCGAGCGCGGCGATCTTGAAGCCCGCGCCCAGATCGGAGAACTCGCGTAGCGCCGCCAGACGCTTGCGCGCGACCTCGGTGAGTTCGACGTCTTCCGGCACCAGCAGATAGGCGTAGGCGCGCCGGTTGGACCGCCCCACCCGGCCGCGGAGCTGATAGAGCTCGGACAGCCCATAGCGCTCGGCGTTCTCGACGACGATCGTGTTGGCGAGCGGAATGTCGATGCCGTTCTCGACGATCGTTGTGCAAACGAACACGTCGAACTCGTGCTTCATGAATCCGAGAATCACCTTCTCGAGCGCGGCTTCGTCCATCTGGCCGTGTCCCACGCCGACGCTGACGCCGGGCACGAGTTCCTGAATGAACGCGGCGCGGCTCCAGATCGATTCGACGCGATTGTGCAGGAAGTAGACCTGCCCGCCGCGCGCAACCTCCTGCTCGATCGCCGTCTTCACGATGTTCTGATTGAACTTGGCCACCACGGTGTTGATCGACAGCCGGTCCTTCGGCGGCGTCTCGATGACGGACATGTCACGGATGCCGACCAGCGACATGTTCAGCGTGCGCGGAAT
>SXGT01114135.1_pt1 | contig 10074 bp, 7 predicted proteins | sample 3176221 | NCBI WGS metagenome assembly SXGT01 (sample SAMN11356862, study PRJNA531348) | freshwater metagenome | isolation source: freshwater sample F1-120 | place: China: Fuxian Lake, Yuxi | collected 2017-12-25
AGCGTAATCTGGATGCTCGCTTGGCCCGATTGCGCGATATCGGCGACGTGCGCAGCGAATCGGTGATCCGGGAAGGCGAGGCCGCCGAGGAGATCGAGCGGGTCATCGACCAGGAGAGGATGCGCAGCGCGCTCAACAGCTCGCCCTGGAAGCGGGCCCCCCTGCGGCAGTCGTACGCGAGCGTGGCCAGGGCGCGGAGGCACGGCCTCGAACCGGTGCTCTGGCCGAAGTCCGTCTCCAGGCCCCACAGGGCGACGAGGATCTCGGGCGCCACCCCGAACCGGGCCTCGATCCTCGCCAGCAGCGGCGCGTGGATCCGGATGAGCGCCGTGCCCCGCGCGACGAGGCCTCGGGTGACGCGCTTCGCGATGAACTCCTCGGACGACAGCTTGAACGCCTTCTGCGAGCGATCGAGCGCGATGACCTCGCCGTCGTACGTGAGCCCGGAGAGTGCGTTCGAGACCGTCCTCGGGGAGATCTGCTGCGAGACGGCGTACCTCCGGAACGACTCGAGCCAGCCGTCGAACCCGTCCTGCGCGTCGCCGCAGGCCTGGAGCGGGGGCGCGTCGCGGGGTGGGTCTCCCGAGGCGATCATGGCCTCGAGGCCGTTCATCGGCGGATAGGTGGCGCGGGGGGCGGCAGCGCGTTCCGGGAGGCTGGCGCACGAGACCAGGAGCGCTGTCACCAGCACCCACGACCCGCCTCTCGCGCCGAGGGCCATCGCTCGACTGCGCCGCGATCCCGAGACGAGCTCGACCTTCATTCGTTTGCGCTCCGTGGGCCTGGACGATCTTCCCGCTTTCGCGGGCCTCGCCCGGAAATACTTGCCTTCGTGGCTCGCAGGTAGGGCTGATCTGCAGCGGAGCCTCTGGAGCCTTGAAAAGCCATGGCGACCCTGGCACCGTTGGTCGGCCGCTTCCCGATCAGCAAGGAGAGATTCGATGGCGATGTTGCGACGTGGGCTCTGTGGCGAGCCGGTACGGATTCTACAGGAGACGCTCGGCGTGAACGCTGACGGCATCTTTGGAGCGAACACGGAGGCCGCCCTCCTCGACTACCAGAGGGAGAACGGCCTCGCCGCGGACGGTATCGCCGGCCCGGACACCTTCGTATCCATGGGGCTCTACCAGCTCGTGCTCCTGCACAAACCGATGCGCGGCGAGCAGGTCCGCAAGCTCCAGGAGGGGCTCGGCATCTCCGCGGACGGCATTTTCGGGTCGGGGACCGAGGCGGCGGTGAAGCGCTTTCAGGCCGAGAACGGCCTCAAGGTCGATGGCTTGGCCGGCCCGCTGACGCTGGCGCTCGTCTCCACGTTCCAGGTGGAGCCCGAGCACGTGCAGGCGTCTCTCATCACCGAGGAGACGCAGGAGGTCGCCCCCGAGGCCGTCGAGGTCGCCCAGGCCGAGGAGCCCCCTCCCCCCGAGCCCCCCAAGGGATTTGTCTCCACCGTGGGCACGGCGATCCTCGACGCCACCAACCCCATCGCGGTGGGAAAGTCGATCTGGGGCACGGTGAAGCGCATCTTCTAGCCCTTGGTTGTCGGTGTGGCGCCGGCCGTGGGCAAGGCAGGAGCACCTCCCCCTTGAGCGACAGGCAGCCCCGTCGTCCGCGGCGAGGACCTCGATCGGGGCTCGCCGGGAGCCGATGACACGATCTCGCCAGGAGTCGAAGGCAGGTACAGCCGGATCCGCGCGCCGTGGGGCTCGACGTCGAGCACCTCGATCCCCCCGCCGTGGTTCGTCACGATGCCGTACACCATCGCGAGGCCGAGCCCCGTCCCATTCGAGGCGCCGCGCGTCGTGAAATACGGCTCGAAGATGCGATCGCGGATCGCCGGATCGATGCCGGGGCCCGTGTCGGCCACCTCGAGGACGACGTGATCGCCCTCGCGGAGCCCCGAGACGCGCGCGGCGGCCTCGGCCGTGAGCCGCTCGTCCCACGTGGTGAAGGTGATGCTCCCTCCCTCCGGCATGGCGTCGCGCGCGTTCACGCCGAGGTTCATCAGCACCTGCTGGAGCTGCGACAAATCGCCCATGATCATGCCGGTACGGGACCGGAGAATGGCGGTGACGACGAGGCTCTTGTCGAGCGTGCGCGACAGGAGCGAGGCGACCCCCTCCACCACCTCGTTGAGGCTGACCCGCCGCGCCAGGTTCTTCTCCCTCCTCGCGAACCCGAGGAGGTCACGCGTGAGGCCCGCCGCGCTCTCGGTGATGAGCTCGAGCTGATCGACGTAGGCTTGCCGCACGGGCTCGGCCTCCTCCGTGCGCAGCAGCCGTCCCAGGATCGTCAGCGCGCTGAGCAGGTTGTTGAAATCGTGCGCGATGCCGACCGCGAGCGTGCCGATGGACTCCATCTTCTGCGCATGGAAGAGGCGCGCGTCGGCCTCGGCGCGGGCGCTCTCCGCCTCCACCTCGCGCGTGATATCGATGAACGCGATGACGACGTGGGTGAGCCGGCCGGCCCCGTCGAACACCGGCCTGGCCTGCGCTCTTATGTTCACCCGGCGCCCGTCTGTCCGGTGGATCACGATGTCGTCGACCGTGACCACTCTCCGCTCCGCGAGCGCGCGCACGAAGGGCATGCGGTCCTCCGGATACAGAGCGCCATCCCTCGTGTGGATGCCGTACGGCGCGGCGTACTCGCCCACCGCCACGTCCGCGCGGCCGGCCATGCCCATGATCTCGGCGAACCCCCTGTTGGCGTAGACGAACTTCCCCGAGGGAGCCCTCGCCACCCAGACACCGACGGGGAGCTCGTCGGCCATGGAGCTCACGATCTCGTCGTTGCTTGGCGCGTCGCTCTCCTGCTGCATCGGACGCGCATGGTCAGGGAAGGCCCCCACCAGGTCAAGCGCCGTGAGCGAGCGGGACGTGTTCGCGGCCCTCGCGCGCACGTGAGCAGGAAAAAAGAGGGTCTGAGCCCCCACGTCGCCATGTCGCGGCCCTCGCGCGCACGTGAGCAGGGCTCGAGGTTCAGCCGCCGGGACGGTTCAGGACCAGCCGTAGTAGTTGGCGGCAGGGATGACAGGTGGCCCGGCGACGGCGTAGTTCGCGTAGAGGGCGGTGGGCACGACCTGATGATGGTTGATGACGGTATCGATGTACTGGACGTGCAGGGGCAAGAGCTCCCTCACCCCGACGCGAACCACCGAGTAGTGATCCTGCTCGGGACGCCGGGGGCCATAGATGCGCAGGGGATTGCCGGTGAACGTCTCGATGACCATGCCTCGGGCCTCGATCCACCAGTGCTCGTACGTGATCCCGTCGGCGGTGGGCCAGTGCTGGCAGATATAATAATCGGTCGGAGCGGCCGTGACGATCATGCCATTATAGGCAATCAGCTTCTTCATGGTCTTCTCGACCATGTACGTCGTGGTGTATTTCCCTCCGCCGCTATGCTTCTGCCGTTGCCTCTGCGCCCAGGATCTCCACCAGTAATTTACCCCCGCATCCTGCTGGGCCAGAAACTGGTTGCGGTTTGCACCGGCCAGCCCCAGAGCGCCTGCCATGTTGTCGCCGTTGATGGCGGCCAGCACGGCGGCCCCGCGGCGGTCCCCCACGCCGGCGGTCAGAGCCCAGTCGTTGCAGGAGACGTTGTTCCACCCCAGCCCGGCCTGGTTGCGCTGCCATGTTGTCCGGGCGGGGATACCTAGAATCGCGGCGAACTGAGCCGCCGAAAGAGTCGCCATGACGTTGCTCCGGGAGTAACGAGAAAACGCTCGGCGGCGTGCCTCGCACGGAGAAGTAAACGCGAGGACCTCCGCGCGTGTCAACTGCGCCGGGCCTGCGTCGAAGGGCCGCGCGGCTGCGGTCGCGGACGCCGCGGGGGAGCTGCTAGGCTCGGGGGATGCTCGTCGTCGCGCTGGTCACGCTCGGAAGATCCGTGGACGCGGAGACCCCGGAGCTCGCGGCGGCTCTCGGGGTCACGCCCTACGAGGCCGGCCAGCTCCTGCGCGGTGGGACGCCGTCCCTGGTCCTTCGCACGACGGATCGAGGGCGAGCGCTCGGGCTGCTCTCTCAGCTCCGGGAGCGAGGACATGACGCGGTGGCCTTCGACGACGCGGCGGTGGTCTCGAGCGAGGAGATGTTCCAGATACGGAGCTTCGCGCTCGAGCCGGACGCGCTGGTGTGCGCTTGCCCGGGTCGACCGGAGGAGCGGGTGGCGTTCGCGGATCTGACGGCGCTGGTGAGGGCGGTCCACCAGACTCGCTCCGAGGCGACGTCGACCACTAGGGAGCGCTCGGTCAGCCTGGGGAGGATCGCCCTCTCGGGCGGTCTCTTGCCGACCAAGACGATCACCAAGGAGACCAAGCAGACCTCCGACACCCGGGAGCCGGTGCTGTACCTCTTCCGAAGGACAAAAGCCCCTGTCCTCCTCGGCGCTACCCGGGCACGCTATGGCGGGCTGGGCGCGGACGTGAGGCCTGCCCAGCACCAGAACTTCGAGCGCCTGATCGCCATCCTCCGTTCGCTCGCGCCCGGCGCCCAGTACGATACACGCTTGTTGTCGCTCCGCGCCGGAGCCCAGGAGAAGCTCAGCTCCGGTCGTCGCGGCGAGCACTCGGCGAGCTCGGCGAGCGGGGTGGACGTGCTCGCCCACACGGTCGCGCTGGTCCTCTCTCGCTCACCCGACGAGCCTCGTCCAGCCCCTGCCGGGAGCTCCTTCAGAAGGTAGCCAGGGAAGCAGCCTCCCCTGGCCGGCGGGGCGGACTCCGGAGAGAGCTTCAAGCCTCGAACAAGGTGCGCTCGTAGACACCGTTCGCGCCGATGATCCCCAGCGCGAGGCGCCCCTCCAAGCCCTTCGTCGGGATCAGGTCGACGGGCGGCGCAAAGGCGAGGGGAGCCCGACGACCTTCCCACGTCGCGATCGTCAGGTGCGGCTGGAAGTCGTCGCCATTTCCCGTCGTGATGGGCAGTCCGCGCAGCACGGCAAGAGCCACCGCGGCGCGCTCGAGAGCCCGCAGCGACGCGGAGCAAGGCACGATCAGCCAGGCCATCGTGGCGGGAGAGGCCGGCGGCGCGTTGTACGGGTCGTCGTACGGCATGAGCCCCAGCGCGAGAATGTCGAAGGTGCAGCGCGGAGGCAGGGCCCCGAGCGCCTCGTCAAAGAGGCGCTGCGGAGGGAGCTCGCTCTCGACATGCAAGAGCGAGAGGTGGGGCAAGGCCCCGGGACCGACGAGCATGCGCGGCGTCAGCCCTTCCAGCAGGGACTCCGCGTAACGGACGCATCGAGCGGACACCTCGGGTGACGGAAGATAGACGAGGCCCAGGCGCATGCGGTCATGCGATACCACCATCTCGAAAGTCCGCGGTAACCGTTCGAGCTCCCTCCGGCCGGGGCCCCGCAAAGCAACCCGTGGCTGTGACCGGTCTCCTGGAGTTTACAGGGCTTCCGTGGGCTCCTTCGAGCAGTCCCACGGAACTGTGAGCGGTCCCCTGGAATGGACAGGGCCAAAGCAGGATAAAAAGACAGCTTCTCTGTCCAGTACCAGGCCAAAGCGGGAGAAAGAGGCCAAACTGGCTACGCTCACGTCCGTTACCCCGGCTCTCTCGAGCCGGGGGCGGTGTGGGCTCACAGGCCCGCGAAGAAGCTCATGGTCGCGTCGGTGCTGTTGGCCCAGAGCGCGTGGCCAAGGCCAGGGATCTCGCAGTACTTCACCGGCTTGCTGCAGCCGCTGAGGGTGATGCACGGGCTGGGAGGCGAGGCCGCGCTCCCGTTCCCGCAGGTGTTCTTCATCTTCCAGAAATCGCGGCTCTGGCGGGCGTCGTTGAGGAGGCCGTCGTTGGCGCCGATGACCTCGAGCACGGGGGTGGGCTGGCCAGGGCAGACCAGCTGGCCCATGGCGTTGAAGACCGCGCCCCTGGACGGGATGCCGTAAGGACCGCCGCCCGAGTGGGCCGCGACGCCTCGGATCGTGCCCCCTCGGTGGCAGGCGATGTGGTTGGCGAAGTAAGCGCCCCGGCTGGAGCCCGCCGCGAAGATCCTGGCCGCGTTGACGCAGTACCTGGCCTGGGCGTGGGTGATGAGCGCGTCGATGAACTGGACGTCCCGGTTCTCGCTGACCCTCCAGCTGTCGAGATCCCAGGCGCCCCCACGGCCGTTGGGGTAGATGAAGATCGCCTCGGCCTCGTGGGCCGCCTCGAAGTTGAACGTGGCCCTGGCTCCGTCGCCGTTGCCCCCGTCGCCGTGGAAGGCAAAGACCACGGGAAAACGGGTGCGCCCGTCGTAGGTCGAGGGGATGTTCACCGTGAAGCCCCTCGCCTCGCCCGCCACGGTGAGCGTCCCTCCGGTGACCAGGCCGGTGGCCGGGACCGGCTGGCCGCAGTTGGGGGGAGGTACGGAGGTGTCCGGCACGGAGGTGTCTGGCGGAGGCGTCCCTGTATCCCTCGGAACGGCGCTGTCCCTGGGGGCGCTGCTGTCCATGGGTGAGCTCCCGTCGGCGGGAGGTGAGCTCCCGTCCGTGGGAGGTGAGCTCCCGTCCGTGGGAGGCGAGCTCCCGTCGGGCCGGGCTCCTGGGGGGGTGACCCCCGGGGGAGGGACGGCGCCCCCGGGGGAGCCATCCTGGGAGTCGGTGGAAGAATCCGTGACCGCGTCGTCCGAGCTGCAGGCCGATTCACTGGTGAGGACGAGGACGAGCAAGCCGGAGGACGCGAGGGCAAAGAGCGGACGCGACAAGGGGAAGGTTCCTTTCGTGGCCCATCAAGATGGCGTCATTCCGGGAGAGCGCAATCCAAAAGGGCGTCAGAACCGGCCAGAAAGCCCAACCGTTCCAAGACCTACCGCGATCGGAGGCGGGGTCTTCTTGCCCGACCAGCCCGTGAAGAAGACCCCGACGATCGCGGTCGCGGCCGCGAGCCCCAGCGTGGCCCCTATACCGATGTTGGTGCGGGTCTCGCCGTCGAGCCCGCTCTGGTAGAGCGGGCAGGACGTCCCCTGCCCCACGCAGCCTGTCCTGACCGCCTCCTTTCCCGGGGAGTTGAGCGTGGAGATCCCGGAGATCGTCGTGGCCACGCCCGCGGCGACGGTGAGCCCAAGGCCGACGAAGAAGAAGGCCGGAGAGAGACCGGACGACTCCTGCGCCGGCTGGAGGACCTTGAGCCTCGGCGAGGGACCCACCGGAGGAGCCACCTCCGGCTTCACGGCGGCGAGAGGAGGCGCGATCAGGACCAGATCCAGGTGAGCCCTCGCCGCGCCCTCGATCCTCCGGGACTCGGCCCGACCCCCGGACCAGCTCGCGACGACCTCATGCCGGCCTGGCTCCAGGTAAACCACCAGGGCCGGCGCCTCCGAGAACGAGACGATGCGGCCGTCGGCCGCGACGCCGCAGTCGGGCGTACACCGGATCTTGACGTCGAGCAGGGTCGGCGCGAGCTCGGCCAGGACAGCGTCGGCCAGCTGGACGGTCTGGGGATCGGCCGGGTAGCGGCGCCTGGCCAGATCGGCGAGGGTCGCGGCGCGGGCGCCCTGCTTGGCCAGCTGGCGGGCGCGGATCGCGTTGCGGAGCGCCTGGGCACGAGGTGCGTCGCGGAAGGCGTTCTCGAAGTGCACCGCGGCCTCCTCGAACTGGTTGGCGAGGAAGGCCCTCCGCCCCGCGTCGTGCTCCTCCTCGGCCGCCCTGAGCCGCTCGGCGGTGATCGTCGGCTCCTGGGCGAGGGCGTGGGACGACCAGGCGACGAGGGCCAGCAGGGAGAGAGAGCAGGACAGCGAGCGCGGCGCGGCCATCCGGGCAGCGTGACGCGGACGCCAGGACGGAGTCAATGGATCATGCCACCTCCGGGAAGACCCGGACGCGGCGAGCAACAGGACCGGTGGCGTACACGAAGGTTCTGGGGCTCGTCGCGCGTTTTCGGCTTACGATGCTGGGCCATGGTATCTGTTTACCGTGGATAGTTCGTATTCTGCCAAGGTCGCATGAATGCGCACGTTGTGCGACCCTTTTCGCGGACGGGGCACATGCGGGCTTTCCATGGGGCTGGCCCCGTGCCTAGCACTCCTGCGAGAGGTTGAACCTGTCATGCAGGCTCGCTCACGGCGGACCGGTCGCGGCCCCCGTGCGCCCTCACCCCCCAACTTTACGTCATGGCCTCCGCGAGCCCCTCTCCCCGGGGAGAGTGGGGACGCGTGCACCGCGAACTCCATCGTGGGGGTGAGGGCCCGCGGGCCGACCGCCGTCTCCGTCCACGGTCCACTCCCGCTCGACCTCTCGCAGGAGTGTTACCTGTCTTTTCCCGACATCGTGCAACTCCAGGAGCGCGTCGCGCTGGGATGGCATCACGCGATTTGTGGACGGCCCGAGCGTGCCCTGGAATGACAACGCCGCCGTGCGTGACATGCGCCCGGTCGGGCGCTATCGGGCCATCACGGGCGGCACGCGGTCGCCTCGCGGTAGTGTGGTCTCTGGTCATTGGATGAGCGTGGTGTACACACGCCTCAAGAATGGGCTTCACCTGCCTACCTTCATCCGAGCCGTCAACGAAGCTCACCTGTACGGAAGAGCCCCTCCGTCCGTCTTCCTCAACTGACGAACACGGGTAGGGGGGCCACGGGCGCAGCGACGCGCTTCGCGATACCGGACGGGTACAAAGATGAGCCCGAAGGTTCATCGCACGTAAGGAGTTCGGTAAAATCGAGGCCCCTCTCCCTCGCCGCGTCTTGCCCCATGGGTTGCGTGTTCGATGTGCAAGTGGACGCTGCGACGTACAGTTGCGGGACGAGGCTTCTCGGGTCCGATTCGTCGCCTGATTCGTAGCCTTCGAGGAGCCTCAAGAATCCGCGTTATCCGCGGCAAACAGACACTAGGGAGCGCCATTTTTTTCAAAGTCGGGTTCGAGCTCGACGACATCGGCGAGCGCCTTATTGAGCGCAGCCGATGGGGGACACCTCAAGACACGCAAGCCATCAGGGCTTCGCTGCGACATAGAAGTTCCAACTGCGCTGAGCGCTTTCAGTCCAGGTGTCATGGCCCAAGCCTGGCACCTCGCAGTACTCCATGTGGCTGCCAGCCGTGCAGGCTTGACCTACACAAGGATAACCGGTCGGAGCGTGCTGTGAGAGCAGGACCGGATCTTGGGTGCAACCAGCGACGTAAGCCCACCGTTGAGCGCTCGCTCGACCGTAGAACACCGCCGCACCGTTGGTGGTATCCAGCGCGCCATGAATCATGAGCCCCGGTGGCGGAAGCAATGGCCTCACAACGGTCGGTGAGGTCGAATCGGTTGGACACGCGAACTCGGTCTTGGTCGACGGGAAGGCCGTCAACCCACCAAACAACCAAGGCGTATAGACGTACGGCAACGTGCTGGGGGCCCAGAAATTGTTATTGAGCGATCCTGCTTGTACAGAGAAGCCTGAGATCTCGGCCTTGCCGTACTTACAGGCGAGATTGTGCGCGAACACACCGCCCTGGCTGAACCCACCAGTGAACGTACGATCGCGGTCGATGCAGTAGCTCGCACGCACCTGCTCGCGTGCCGCCCAAAACAGATCGAAGTCGGTGTTGGGGCCAAAGCTGTCGAGCCAGTAGGCGGGCTTGGTGCCCCGAGCGTCCGTGAAAACGCGCGTGATCGCGTCCAGGTAAACGAAAATGGCCTTGCCGTCGGAGAAGTCTCGGTCGCGAACCGAGGCTGAGGCGGTCGATCCTGCGCCGCCTGAGGCATGATTCAAGAAGACGATCGGATATGCCAGGGTGTTCGAGTAGTCACGCGGGATGCTGACCCAAGCTTGACGCGATTCACTACCGATGGTGATCGGAAGATACTTGGAATCCCATGTCGTGGTGACGCTGTTATTCGTGCTGACCTCTACGGTCTCACCCGATCGCACCGGCTTCGGCTGCGTGCAACCAGCGCTGCCCCGAGTGGTACTGGTACCGTAAGTGCGAGCGACGCTGTCGTAGTTGAAGCCCCCCCGATTGAGGCGCACGTTGTCGACATAGAAAGTCTGAAGGGCACCGGTACCCTGGAAGCTGATCCGGGCGAACCCCGTCAGCGTGCCCTTCAACGAAGCAATGGTGTGGTTGTGCGTCGTCCAGGTCGAGGTGATCGGGATCATGACGTTCTGCGCACCGCCCTG
>SXGT01833773.1_pt1 | contig 10074 bp, 4 predicted proteins | sample 3176221 | NCBI WGS metagenome assembly SXGT01 (sample SAMN11356862, study PRJNA531348) | freshwater metagenome | isolation source: freshwater sample F1-120 | place: China: Fuxian Lake, Yuxi | collected 2017-12-25
GCCGGCGAGCAGGGCCGGGGATTTGCCGTAGTTGCGGATGAAGTGCGCAAACTGGCCGAACGCACCACCAACTCGACGCAGGAAATCTCGACCATGCTGGGCAATCTGCACGATGCCACCGCCGGCATGCTCGGTCAGATTGAGGCCGGTGTCAGCAAGGTTGCCTCGGGACGCGAATTCGCCGACAAGGCGGACAGCATGATGGATGGGGTGGGGAATCAGGCTCAGCGCGTGCTGACTTCTGTCAGCGATATTGCCTACTCGCTCAAGGAACAGGGGCAGGCCAGCAATCAGGTGTCCAACAGTGTTGAGGTGATCGCCCGGATGACAGAAAACAACCATCAGGAAATCCAGAAGATCCTTGCTGCCGCCCATGCGCTCGACACACTGGCGAACACCTTGGGACAATCAATCCGTCACCTGCGCGTTTGAGGATTCAATGCCGGCGTTGCCACCAGCCGAAGCTACCCTCCGTGGCAGCACCAACCGATTCAGCTTCGGTAATCCGCATTGATCTTCACATAGTCGTAGCTGAAGTCACAAGTCCACACATTGGCGGTTTGGCTGCCACGCCCGAGATCGACACGAATCTTGATTTCGGCCGGCTTCATCGCGGCGGCGCCATCTTCTTCCTTGTAACTGATGGCGCGACCGCCATTTTCAGCAACTAACGTATCGCCAAGCCAGACCTTGACTTTGGTGTCGTCAAGGTCGACCAGGGCCGGGTCATTGTTCCAGGCGTAGCCGATGGCGGCGAGGATGCGGCCGAGGTTGGGGTCGGAGGCGAAGAAGGCGGTTTTCACCAGCGGCGAGTGGGCGATGGCGTAGCCGGCGGCCTTGCATTCGGACACCGTACGGCCCCCCTCGACGGCGATCTCGATGTACTTCGTCGCGCCTTCACCGTCGCGCACGATGGCTTGGGCAAGTTCGCGGGCGACATCGATCACGGCCTGCTTGAACGATTCCCAACCGGGTGCGCCGATGGTCTCGAATTTGGCGGGGCCCTGGCCGGTGGCGATCAGCACGAAGGAGTCGTTCGTTGAAGTATCGCCATCAATGGTGATGCAGTTGAAGGATTCGTCGGCGGCTTCCTTGATGAGGCGCTCCAGCATCGGTTGAGCGATGGCGGCGTCGGTGGCCATGAAGCCGAGCATGGTCGCCATGTTCGGACGGATCATGCCGGCGCCCTTGCAGATGCCGGTGATGGTAGATGCCGTCCCGCCAGCGCCGACTTTTCGGGAGGCGGCCTTGGCGACGGTGTCGGTGGTCATGATGGCATGCGCGGCGTCATGCCAGCCGTCGGCCTTGAGCGCGGCGAGCGCAGCGGGCAAGCCGGCCTTGAGGCGCTCGACCGGCAGCGGTTCGAGGATCACGCCGGTGGAGAAGGGCAGTACCTGTGCGGCGCCCAGGTCCATCAGCTTGGCGACGGCAGCGCAACTCTGGCGGGCGACCTCCATGCCCGGTTCGCCGGTGCCGGCGTTGGCGATGCCGGTGTTGATGACGAGGGCGCGGATGCCTTCCTGTTTCAGGTGTGTGCGGCAGACATGCACGGGTGCGGCGCAAAAGCGGTTCTTGGTGAACACGCCGGCGACGCGGCTGCCGGGCGCCAGTTCGATGACCGTGAGATCACGGCGGTTGGCCTTGCGGATGCCGGCTTCCGCGGTTCCCAAACGTACCCCGGCGACGGGGAACAGTTGCTCGGGGGTGGGGGTGGTGTAATTGACGGGCATGGGGATTTATTCTCCGAAAATATGGAACCAGAGTTGGCGGACGGCAGCGATGCGCGCCGCATGCGGCGCTGCCTCGATGCGGCTGTCGAGGTTGTTGAGACGTCGCAGGTGTTGCAGGCGGCGGTATTCACGGTAGGCATCGCGTACGGTTTCAGCCAGTTCAGTAGGCACCAGACCGCAGGAAGCGGCGATGCGCAGCAGGGCGATGTTGCCCAGGTTGCCGGTGAGCTGCGGGTAATCGCAGGCATGGGCCAGGATCAGGTATTGCACCGCAAACTCGACATCGATGAGGCCGCCGAAATCCTGCTTGAGATCGAAGATTTCATCGTTGCCGCGTGAGGACAGATTGTCGAGCATCTTCTGGCGCATGGCCATCACTTCGGCGCGCAGCTTCTCCCGATCCCTGTGCTGGCAGAGAATTTCAGTGCGGATCTGGTCGAAAGCTTGGCCGATGGCCGGGTCGCCGGCGACGAAACGAGCGCGTGTCAGTGCCTGATGCTCCCACAACCAGGCCGATTCGAGCTGATACTTGCGGAAAGCCTCGATGGAAGAGACGACGAGGCCGGCGTCGCCATTCGGGCGCAGGCGCAGGTCGGTCTCGAACAGGATGCCTGCCGAGGTGCGGGACGAGATCCAGGTATTGAGTCGCGTGCCGAGTTTTGCGTAGATGTTGCCGACATCCTGAGCCGGATCGTCGTAGAGATAAACGAGATCCAGGTCGGAGGCGTAGCCGAGCTCTTTGCCACCGAGCTTGCCGTAGCCGATCACGGCGAAGGCCGGCGTTTCTCTGTGCTTGGTCAGGAGCTTGCGCCAGGCCAGTACGATGGTGCGGTCGACCAGAATGTCGGCCAGTTCGGAGAGATGATCCGAGAGTTTTTCCACCGTGAGCAGGCCGGCAATATCCTGGCTGGCAAGGCGGAATACCTGTGCATGATGGGCCTCGCGTAGCGCATCCATTTGCTGTTCGGTGTCGGGTTCGAGACTGTCGGTTTGTTCGGTCAGTTGCTGGCGGAAGGCGAGCCAGTCAGGCGCCATCTCGAGCAGGCGCGGGTCGAGCAATTCGTCGAGCAGGACCGGATGGTGTAGCAGGTAATCGGCCGCCCAAGACGAGGCGCTGGCGATGCGGGCCACCTGATCGAGTGCCTGAGGATATTGCTGCAGCAGCGCAAGATAGGCAGAGCGACGGCCGATCGCTTCGAGCAGATCGAGCATGCGCAACAGCGTGTCATCCGGATTGGTGGCGGCCGCAGCGGCCTGAACGGCGCGCGGCACGATGGCATCGAAACGCGATTTCGCCTGCTCACTCATCTGCAGGTAGCGCGATCCCGAGCGGATCGCGGCGAGGCGTTCGCACAGCACGGCCGTGTCGCCAAAGCCGAGTTTGGCCAGTTCGCCGGCATGACTGTTCTGGGTATCGGCCTGCGTCCAGACCGGATCGAGCTGATGCTGCTTTTCGTTCGGTTCGGCGAAGACCGCCTCAAAGTGGCGCGCCACGGTCTGGCGGTGATCGTCCAGTTCCATCAGCAGGCTTTCGTAGTTGGCGAAGCCCATGGCCAGTGCGACGCGCTGCTGGTCGTCGGTATTCTCCGGCAGCGCATGGGTTTGCGCGTCGTCGAGATACTGCAGGCGATGTTCGAGGCGGCGCAGGAAACGATAGGCCGCCGAGAGGGCGACGACGGTTTCCAGTTCGAGTTGGCCACGATCGACTAATAGTTTGAGAACCTCCAGCGTCGGCTTGATCTGCAGGGCGCGGTCGCGGCCACCGCGGATCAGCTGGAACACCTGGGCAATGAACTCGATCTCGCGGATGCAGCCGGGGCCGAGCTTGACGTTGTTGGCCATGTCCTTCTTGGCCACCTCGCGGCGAATCTGCGCATGCAGGTCGCGCATCGCATTGATGGTGCCGAAGTCGAGATACTTGCGGAACACGAAGGGACGGCGGATGGCTTCAAGATCCTCCCAACGTCCATTGTTGGCGGGGGTCATCGGCCGCGCCTTGATCCAGGCGTAGCGCTCCCATTCTCGGCCCTGAGTAATGAAGTAATTTTCCAGCATGTCGAAGGAACAGACCAGCGGGCCGGAATCGCCATTAGGCCGCAAGCGCATGTCGACGCGGAAGACCTGGCCGTCGCCGGTGATCTCGGCAATGGCATTGATCAGGCTTTTGCCGACGCGGCCGAAGAATTCAAAATTGGAGATGGACCTGCTGCCATCGGTGTCACCGTCTTCGGGGTACACAAAAATGAGATCGATGTCCGAGGAAACATTCAGTTCTCGTCCGCCCAGCTTGCCCATGCCGATCACGATCAGGTGTTGGCGTTCGCCCAGCGCGTTGCGTGGCTCGCCATAGCGGGCGACCAACGCATCTTCTGAAACCTTCAGGGCGGCAGTCACAGCGGTGTCGGCGACCAGACTCATGCTCTCGACGACCTCGGCCAGATCGGCCTGACCGGTCAGGTCACGGCTCGCGATGCGTGCCATGGCACGCTGCTTGAGGCGGCGCAGCGCTGGCTTGATACTGTCTTCACTCAGAGAGGATTCTGCCAGCCACGCATCCAGCAGGGGCTTGGAAAGTGGCGCCGTGCCGATCTCCATTTCGCAGGCCAGTTGTGGATGTGCCTGGAGCAATCGGATCAGATAGCGTGAATAGTCGCAGGGAGAGGGGGAGGGGGTCATCGAATAGAATCGCGTGCTTGCTGTTTAACGCCTCAACTTCCCCATTCTAGCCGCCCTCATCCCTTTGCCTAAGCCTGCTTTCCTTACCGTCCCCCGCATGCGCCCCGTGCTTGTCTGGGCGGGGAAACTGCTGTTGCTGGCCTACTTTGCGGCGGGTGCGCTGATTCTGTTTGGGCGTTATTTCCTGATGCCGGAAATCTCCGGCCAGCGCGAATGGGTCGCCGCAAAGCTGACCGAGGCCGTTGGTCTGCCAATCCAGGTGGCGGGACTGAAGGCGGCCTGGCCCGGCTTGCACCCGCAGTTGGTCATCGATGGCCTGCAGATTCATGACCGCGAGGGCCGGCCGGCCCTCATGCTGGAGCGTGTCGAGGCCGAGGTGGGTTGGTCGTCGCTCTGGCATCTTGAGCTGCGTTTGCATCGGCTGCAGATTCAAGCGCCCGCGCTGGAACTGCGTCGCGATACGCAGGGGAAAATCTATGTGGCAGGGTTGCCGATGGCGGGCGAGGAGGAAGGGGGGTTTGTGCCCTGGCTGCTGGAACAGAGCAAGGTGGTAATCCGCGATGCACGGATTGTCTGGCATGACGAACTGCGGGACGCGCCGCCGCTCGAACTGCATCCCTTGCATTTCGAGTTGCGCAACTTCGGGAGTCACCACAGCTTTGGTCTTAGCGCTCAACCCCTGAACGCCGGGGCGCGTCGACTTGATTTGCGCGGCAATCTGGTTGGTCGTGATCCGGGCAAGCTCGCGGACTGGCGTGGCGAGTTGTATGCCGACCTTGAAGAGGCTGACATCAGTGTCTGGAAAGCTTGGGTCGATCTGCCATTTGAAATGCACCAGGGGCGGGGGGGCGTGCGCTTTTGGCTGGAGTTCGAGAATCTGCAGCCGCTGGCGGTGACGGCCGACTTGCGCTTGTCGGGCATGAACGTGCGCTTGCGGTCGGACCTGCCGGTACTGGCGCTGCAAACCTTGAATGGGCGGCTGGCCGCGCGAAAAACGGCTAATGGCTACGTCGGTGAGATACGTCGTTTCAACCTCACGACCCCCGATGGCATCGGCATGCCGAGCGGTGAGGCGAAAATTACATTGAACACAGCGAGGAGTGCGCGGGGCGGGGTGGGCGGCGAGTTGTCGATAGCGCACCTGGACCTGGGCATGTTGGCCACCCTAGCGCAGTACCTGCCCTTTCCCAATCACCTGCTTGAGCGCCTGAAAGCCTTTGCGCCCACCGGCCAGGTGGATGACGTCAAACTGACGTGGCGCGGAGACATCGACGCTCCCAAGGATTGGACGGCAAAGGGCCGTTTTGCCGGATTGTCGCTGGCGGCGCACAATGAACTGCCGGGGTTTGCCGGCATGTCTGGCCGTTTCTCGGGAGAAGCCAAGGCCGGTGAAATCATGCTCGATAGTCAGGATGTGCGGGTTGAACTGCCTGCCGTCTTCCCGGAGCCGACCCTATATTTGGCAAAACTGCAGGTCGACGCAGGTTGGCGCGCGCGCGAGGGCGGCACTGAGTTCCAGTTGGTGCGCGCCAATTTCCGCAACGAAGATGCAACGGGTGAGGCTGCGGGTACCTATCTCTACACCGGCGAGGGCCTGGGGGTCATCGACCTTTCGGCCAAGCTCAAACAGGCGTCGGGCCATGCCGTGTGGCGCTATATACCACTGGTAGTGAATACCAATGCGCGCGACTGGTTGCGTGCCGGCATTGTTGGCGGGACGTCAGATGAAACGAGCTTGCGACTCAAGGGGCCACTCGAAGCCTTTCCCTTTGCCGATGGCAAGCAGGGCATTTTCCAGGTCAAGGGCACGATTCGCGGGGCTAGCCTGAATTTTGCACCGGGCTGGCCGCAGATGACTGGCATCCATGGCGACCTGTTGTTCGAAGGCGTGCGCATGCTGATTCGTGCCCAGCGTGCCGAGATGATGGGGGTCGCCTTGAGCGAGGTGCGCGCGGAAATCGCCGACATGGCTGCCTTCGAGGAACTGCTGGTTGTCACCGGCAAGGCAAAGGGTGCGACGCAGCGCTTTCTTGATTTCATCGAAGCGAGCCCGGTCGGCGAGATGATCGATCACTTCACCGCGCCCATGAGTGCGAAAGGCAATGGCAATCTCGATCTCAAGCTCGAATTTCCCTTGCATAAGATCAGCGCCACGCGCGTGCAGGGCAAGTATCGTTTTGCCGATAATCAGTGGCATGTGTTACCGGTGCTGCCAGTGCTGACGGCGGCGCAGGGAGAGTTTGCCTTTACCGAGAATCGACTGGAGGGCAAGGGACTGAAGGCGCGCTTACTCGGCGCACCCGTGACGGCCAGCGTGACGAGTGGCGCTGGCGGTGCGGTACGCATTGATGCCAAGGGCACGCTGACGACGCGTGGCGTACGTCAGGAATTTGGCTGGCCGGTGCTGGAACACCTCTCTGGCGAAACCGCTTGGACGGCCAACGTCCAGGTCAAAAAACCAGGCGCCGAAGTGCGCATCGAATCGTCGCTGGAGGGCATTTCATCGAGTCTGCCGGCGCCCTTCAACAAGCCAACGCGCATGGCCTTTCCTCTGAAACTGAATGCGCACATCGACAAGGGAATAGATGAGTGGACCGGGACGATTGGCGATATCGCGGCCATGCGATTGCTATTGGGCGATGAACTAACGCCAGCGCGCGGTCGTCTGTCCTTGGGCGATGCGGGCAAGGTCGGCATACCTGCCCTGCCGGGGCAGGGGCTGGCAGTGACGATTGCCCAGACGAGTTTCGATCTGGATGCCTGGCGCTCGTTGCTGGCGCGCAACGAAAGTGGCAGCACAGATGGTGCGTCTGCCGAAATAATGCCCATGCCGGCGGTTGAACTCAAGTGCGCTGCGCTGCGCGCTTTCGAGCGCGATTTCCACGACGTGCGTTTCAGTGCGAGTAATCTCGGCGGTCAAACCTCGCGCTGGCGCTTGTCGCTTGATAGCCGAGAGGCCCGTGGACAATTGACCTGGGATGCGGCTGGTGCGGGAAGACTGTCTGGCCGTATGCCCCTGCTGGCTCTACCTGCGCCGTCGACTGCCGTGGCTGGCGAGGCAGAGCCCCCTCAGGCGGATCAGACCCCACCCGATCTTGATTTGGTCATTGATGATTTTCGTCTCAAAGACATGGCCTTTGGTGAAGTGCGCATCAGTGCCGATAATCGTGCCGGTATATGGCAGGCCAAGCTTGATGTCAAGAATGAGGCCGCGCGCTTTGCCGGCGAGGGGCGCTGGCGTTTGGGTCAAGGCCAGCCGGAGACTGCGCTGGCCTTCAAGTTGGATGTTGAGGATAGCGAGAAGTTGTTGGGGCGCCTGGGCTTTGTCGATGCGGTGCGGCGTGCGAGTGGCAATCTTGAGGGAAATGTCGCCTGGCCCGGCGGCCCGGTTGATTTTGAACTGGCCCGGCTGTCTGGTCGCGTCAAGGCAGATATTGGCAAGGGGCAGTTCAAGAAGCTCGAACCGGGGGTCGGCCGCTTGCTGGGTGTTATTTCACTGCAGTCATTGCCGCGGCGGATTACGCTGGATTTCCGCGACATCTTCAGTGAAGGTTTTGCTTTTGACAGCATCGTCGGCAGCGCTGTCCTCGATAAGGGACGGCTGCAGACTGATGAATTACGCATTCGTGGTCCGGCCGCGAAAATCCTGCTCTCGGGCCAGGTCGATCTCGTGCATGAAACGCAGGATCTCAAGGTGCGTGTGCAGCCATCAGTGGGCGAGACCGTTGCGACCGGGGCGATGCTGCTCAATCCAGTGGTCGGCGCGGTCGCCTGGCTGGCGCAGAAAGCCCTAAACGATCCACTCGACCAGATATTTGCCTACGAGTATGCCGTGAGTGGCAACTGGAAAGATCCGAAAGTCGATAAGCTGCATCAAGCGCCGAAAAACGCGGGAGGGGCGACACCGTGAGTATCCAGATCGCCGCCGTGCAGATGATTTCGGCGCCTGAGCTCGGCCCTAATCTCGTGACGGCTGCGCGGCTGATTGCCGACGCAGCCGATCAGGGCGCTCAGTTGGTGGCCCTGCCTGAGTATTTCCCGATCATCGGCCCGAGTGACGTGACGCGCCTGCTGGCGCGCGAAGCCGATGGCCACGGGCCACTGCAGGATTTCCTGGCTGCCGCGGCGCAGCGTCATGGCATCTGGTTGGTGGGCGGTTCGATTCCCTTGACCGCCGCGCATCCCGACAAGTTGTTGAACTGTAGTCTGGTATTCGATCCGGCAGGGCAACGCGTGGCCCGCTACGACAAGATCCACCTGTTCGGTTTTAGTAAAGGCGCGGAGACTTACGACGAAGCCCTGACCATCGAAGCCGGGCCGGCCAAGCCCGTGACCTTCGATATGGCGATTGACGGCGAGACCCTCCGCGTCGGCCTGGGCATCTGCTATGACCTGCGCTTCCCAGAACTGTTTCGCGCCATGGGACCCATTGACCTGATTGTGTTGCCTGCTGCCTTTACCGATACCACCGGACGTGCGCACTGGGAAATCCTCCTGCGCGCACGGGCCATCGAGAACCAGTGCTACCTGATGGCATCCGCGCAGGGCGGCCAGCATCCGACCGGGCGCATGACGCACGGCAACAGCATGATCATCGACCCGTGGGGCGAGATTCTCGCCCGCATCGACAAAGGCGACGGTGTCGTGCAGGCTGCGCTCGAACGGGTACGGATTGCCGAGATCCGCACCAGCCTGCCGGCACTTAAGCATCGCAGGCTGTAAACTCCCACCAAAGTCGGCGCTGGCAAGACGGCGCGAAAATTCACATTCGACCCCCATATAGACCACATGACAACTGACACCCATTTCCAGACTGCCGAACGCCACCTGCTGACGCCTTACGACCTGAGCCCCGCTCATCTGTCAGGCGTGTTTGGCGAGTTGTTCAGCCATCAGCTTGACTATGCCGACCTGTATTTTCAGTTTGCCCGTTCCGAAGCCTGGAGTCTGGAAGAGGGCATCGTCAAGTCGGGCAGCTTCAACATCGAGCAGGGCGTCGGCGTGCGTGCCGTCAGTGGCGAGAAGACTGCTTTCGCCTATTCCGACGAAATCAGCCTGCCAGCCTTGCGCAGTGCGGCCAGTGCCACACGGGCGATCGCTCGGGTGGGCGGCAATGGGCGGGCGCCCAAGCTTGCCGGCCGCGCACAAGCCGCACTGTATGCGGGCAACGATCCGTTGGGCTCCTTGCCGGATGAAGCCAAGGTGCAGTTGCTTGAGCGCCTGGAAAGCCTGGCCCGTGCAGCCGATTCGCGCGTGACGCAGGTCATGGCGCACATTGCCGGCAGTTGGGAAACCGTGCTGGTGGCGCGTTCCGACGGTCATCTGGCGGCCGATGTGAGGCCGCTGTCGCGTGTCTCGGTGACGGTGATCCTCGAAGAAGATGGCCGCCGTGAGCAGGGTTCATCGGGTGGCGGGGGTCGTTTCGACTACGGTTATTTCACCGATGCCGTGTTGGCCGACTACGCTGAGAAAGCCGCGCATCAGGCGCGCGTCAATCTGGCGGCCACTCCGGCCCCGGCCGGCGAGATGACGGTGGTGCTGGGCAGTGGCTGGCCCGGCATCCTGCTGCATGAGGCCATTGGTCATGGGCTGGAGGGAGACTTCAACCGTAAGGGCACCTCCGCCTTTTCCGGCCGGGTCGGCGAAAAAGTCGCCTCGCCGCTCTGCA
>SXGT01122822.1_pt1 | contig 10073 bp, 8 predicted proteins | sample 3176221 | NCBI WGS metagenome assembly SXGT01 (sample SAMN11356862, study PRJNA531348) | freshwater metagenome | isolation source: freshwater sample F1-120 | place: China: Fuxian Lake, Yuxi | collected 2017-12-25
CTTTTTGCTATCTCCCACTCTGGTGAGACGCAATTCCCGCTGCAAGTCCTACGAGAGGGGAGGAATGCAGGTGTCAAATCCATTGGCATAACCAATGAACCGGGCAGTGAGTTGGCACGTGCTGTCGATGTGCTTTTGCCAACGCAGACCGTTGAACGGCCCGCCGGGAGTTTCGCCATCGCACCGCGTATCTGTCAACTCGCGGTGCTCGATCAACTGCTGACTCAAGTGCGTAAATTACAACAAAAGGAGACGAAGCGATGAAGCGTTTGACCCACATGCTCGCGTTACTTGCGTGCTTGACCACGATCAATCATGCCGATGAACCGGATTACAAGTTGCCAAAATCGGAATGGAAATCGCTCTTCAACGGCCGCGACTTCACGGGCTGGGATAAGCATTTAGCCACTGAGAAAGGCGATACCGCTCTGTTGAACGTGGATCCGAACGGTGTCTTCACTGTAGTGAAGGACGAGGGTGTGGGAATCATCCGAGTCTCCGGCGAGGCCTATGGTGCGATCACGACGAAGGAAAAATTCGATAACATGCATTTCCGGCTCCAGTTCAAGTGGGGCATCGGGCGTTTCGGTGGGCGTGCGACCGTCGGCCGCGACACAGGGCTGCTATACTGCGGAATCGGCACCCCAAACCCACGAAGCGGCTGGCTCGTTTCTGTGGAGAATAACATCATGGAGAAAGGCGTCGGCCAATGGTGGAGTGTGAACGGTGCGGTCATCGACTGCGAAGGCGAATGGATTACTGATGCGAACGAGCTTTTCATCCCCTACAAACGTGAAGGCAAGGGTGAGCAAAACGTTGTCTGGCGCGAGGGATCACCGCGAATTCAGGTTGGGAGTGCCAACGGCATCACGCCTCCGTTTGATGTTGAATACGTTTTTGGTAATTGGAATACCGTCGAAGTCGTGTTCTGGGGGGGGCAGTGTTTTCACATCCTCAACGGGCAGGTAAACCTCGTGGCGGTCAACCCACGACATCTTGATGGCAACATCTGGCGTCCATTGACGGAGGGGAAAGTCCAACTCCAATCCGAGGGAGCGGAAGTTTATTACCGTGCCATCGAGGTGAAACCCATTTACGAAATTCCTGAAGCACTCCGCAAACACATCTTATCTCCCGCTGGGGACGAAAAAGGTTTCACCCCACTCCTCACAGGTGCTGCAGCGGCACACTGGAAGCAATCGGGAGCGGGTAAGTTCCTACTCAAAGACGGGGTTGCGACTGCGGAGGGAGGCATGGGGTTGTCGTGGTTTACTGGACGGTCATTCACCAACTTCGTTCTGCGAGGGGAATTCGTCCAAGAACAGGCAGATGCAGATTCTGGCGTCTTTGTGCGGTTCCCGGACCCGGGCACAGATCCATGGGTGGCAGTGAAGCAGGGGCATGAATTTGAAATCGGTGAAACTAACCCTCAGAATCCAACGTGGCGCACCGGTTCCATTTACCCCTTCCAAGCCTCGACAACGGCGAACACAAAACCAGCAGGAGAGTGGAACACATTCGAAATGGTCTGCAACGGCCACAACTACTCCGTCCGCATCAACAACCGTGTGGTGACAACGTGGACAGATACCACCACCCGCAGTTTAACCGGCCATATCGGCTTGCAGAATTACGACGACGGAAAAACAGTAAGATTCCGCAACCTCAGAGTGAAAGACCTCTGGCCACTTCCCGGAGCAGCACTCTAGAAAACTCGCCTTTTGGATTGCTAAGTAGGGTTGGTTCGATGATTTTCTTCGGAAGGATCAACCATGGATAAGGAGGTAGTTTTTCTGTGTCCAAAAAAAAGTCAGGAATTGAAGGTGGAGGAATCAGGCACTGGACGGGTGTTGAATCAACCCTATTGAACCACGGCGTATTGGGTCCGCATCTGGATCTGGACCGGTTCCTGAAATCTGATCAGGGTTCACACCAGAGATTTTTCCAATTCTTTTATCCAAAACCCGTGAGGTTTTGATATGCCACAACAACTCATTTACACCAGCGCGTTTCGGGGTTTGGTTGCCGGTCGGTCGGGACAATGCACCGTCGCACGGAGTGAAGGGATGCGCGAAGCACTCATGCTCCCATTGGAAAAGTGGAGCTACTATGAGCACCATTCGCTGAATGGTGGTGTTGAACGTCCGATTTATTGTTACCGGATTTTGGATTTTCGCGGTTCAACCTACTATGTCTTGAGCAAGATTCAGGATTCTGGTTTGAATTTCGCCGGCCAAACCAATTTCATTGCACCCCACCTTGTTTTTAGTCCGGAGGAAATCCGTCAATTCCCATCACCTCCCATCATTTTACGGGATTGGAAGGGCTGGGTTACCTCATGGTCGAGGGAACCACAATTGCTTGAGTACGAAGATTGGTTGGATCTCCCAACGATTCACGGAAGCGTGTCTATTCCGCCGCATAAGTGGCAAGAACTCACGGGAGACGCCGTGAACGGATACGGCTTGCTCGAAGCACGGGCAGGCATTGCCTTCCGAGTGGACGGATTAAGAGAATACGAAATCCTCACATTATTCGCCGAGAGTCTGGCTTTGCTAGAGCACCGTGATCCTCGCGGGGATTTCCGTGCGACTGCTTGGCAATACACATTCACCACGTCGATGCAGGAGCCAGACAACCCATCGGACTTTCGGTGGTGTTGCCTTTTTTCCGACAACCCCGGGTCCAGTCGATTTGTCGGGATAAATACCAAAAAACTTACCGACGTGCGCCCTGTGCGCGTCTCGAACGAAGAAGGTTTTTTCGCCCGCCTAGTCCCACAACCACCAGAATTCGTCAAGCAGCCTCAAAACGTCACCCTCACATTGGGACAAGCCACCACACTTCACGCTGAGGCAAAAGGAGTGCCTGCTCCTCAATATCAGTGGTTTAGCGAGGCCAAGAATGGGAAGCGACAGGAAATCAGAGATGCGACGGGCCCTGAATTCTTCGTTCACTACCCACCCCTCGGCACCTCCCGATATCTCGTCCGTGCCAGTAATTGTCATGGCGAAGTTAACAGCCAGATCGCCACTCTGCATGTAGAGCATCGGAGGCAAAAAAAACCAGTCGAGCAGGAACGATGGTTGAGGCCACCACGGATGGACGTCGATGACCCAATCAGCGGAAAAGCACAATCCTCGAATCCCAAACCGCAAAAACTAGCATTGCCGAAACAAAGCACCTCAGGGCTAGGGAGTTTCCCCACGCATCACGAGAATGTGGTTCGGATAAAAATTGGGATTGTTTTTGGAGTATGTTGGGTGGTGCTTGTGCTTGTGCTTAGTTTTTTTCGGCAATTTTTCGAAGATCCCAAACGATCAGACTCCCCCCCCCCGATAGCCGAATTGGGTGGAGGGGAAACAGACCCTTCTCAAACCTCAAAAACAGTTACTAGGGTAACGCCGACGGTGGCTCCGAGCCGTACACCGACCTCTACGCCAGAACCCGAGGCACAGGCACCGCTTTCGATCGATCCCTCGTTTCCCTATCATTGGAAGCGGATAGCGATTGGGGATGTCTCCAACGTTAAGACGAAAGCGTTTGAAGTCGACTCCGGCAGGGTTTTCAATCTTTCCGCTCAGGCGGAGGGCTTTGGAATGACCAAGGATAATGTGTTCTTTGTGTGTAGGGAGATAAGCGCAGGTTTTCTCCTAAAAGCTACTTTGTCGAGGGACACGACGAAACCAGTCCCAACTAAAGGCCTTTATGGAGTTATGGTGAGAGAATCTGTAAAACCCAATGCAGCATTTTGTTTTATTGGTGCTTCTCCATCGCACATCGTCGCCTATTGTCGAGATGGGGGTGGCGACTTCATTTCTAACCAAATCGCCGTTCCCTCTCGGTATTTGAACAAGCCGGTTTCGTTCATCATTCAAAGGAGAGACAATGTTACTGCGATGGCATACTCCTTTGATGGAGAGACGAATCTGAGCATTCCCTTGTCGAGTGGCGTATCGAGGGTTAGTCCAAGACTGATTGGGTTAGCCATTGCTTCGGGAGATTCGGCCACCCCAGCAGCCGCTCAGTTTTTCCTTCGGGGATCCATTTATGATCCTTCTCCTATAGAATAAGGGGTGTTTTATACCAAACGGGTCAAAACGACTTTTTCCATTAGAATTCATGAATTGACGCGGCGATGTCCTCTGATAGGGTGGGTCTAGATGAACCTTGGAGCTCGATTTAGTCGTTGTTTCGCTGGGGGGGATTACTGGAATCCTCTCCCTCTGCGTCTCGGGCTCTGCTAAAACAAAAATTTAACCCGAACCGCAGGTTGTCTCGCCTGCGGTTTTTTTATGATCAACCGCGCGAGCACCTCAATAATCCTATGATCGTTGTCCTAAAACCAAACATCTCGAAAAAAGATGAAGCCGCCGTGTTAAAAGAGATCAAGAAATTGGGCTACAAACCGCATGTCATGCGGGGGGTCGAACGCACGGTCGTGGGCGCGATCGGCGACGAGCGCAAAAATCATACGTTGGAAACACTGACAACCTTTAGCCAAGTCGAAACCGTCATGCCGGTTCAAAAACGTTATAAACTCGTCAGCCGTGAGGCTCATAAAAGCAATTCTCGCATCACCGTTCAAGGGCACGAGATCGGCGGAAAAAAAGTCCAAATCATGGCAGGACCTTGCTCGGTGGAGAGCGAGAAACAGCTGATGACAACAGCTCATGCGGTTAAAGCCGCAGGGGCAACGATTCTACGTGGTGGTGCGTTCAAACCTCGCACCTCCCCCTACGAGTTTCAGGGGCTCGGTGAAAAAGGCTTGAAACTTTTGGCCAAAGCCCGGAAGGAGACAGGTCTTGGTATCATCACGGAGTTGTTGTCTGAACAACAGGCCGAGATGGTTGCTGAGTATTCGGATATTCTCCAAATCGGAGCGCGCAATGCCCAGAATTTTCAACTCCTCATCGCGGCCGCCAAAACTGGTCGGCCAGTGTTGTTGAAGCGGGGGCTTTCGATGAAAATCGAAGAATGGCTCCTCGCCGGCGAATATATCCTTGCGAACGAGAACCCGAACTTGATGTTCTGCGAACGGGGAATTCGGACTTTTGAAACTTACACTCGTAATACTCTCGATCTATCCACGATTCCGATTATCAAAAAGGAATCACATTGCCCGATCGTAATTGATCCGAGCCAAGGAGCTGGTCGAGCTGATCTAGTGGCGGCGATGTGCAAAGGGGCCCTCGCAATGGGAGCGGATGCGCTGCTCATTGAGGTGCACCCAAACCCGGCAGAAGCACTCAGTGATGGAGCCCAGCAATTGACTCTGGAAGGGTTTGCTAAATTGATGGGTGAATTGCAGCCCTTCATCGCGGCGGCAGGTCGGGAGTAAATAATTCAAATAAAACGGAATTCGGCCGAGTCTGGCGTGGTTATTGCTTTATACAAGCAACGCCATGAGTCAACCGAGTTCAATTTCGTATTCAGACGCCTTGTCAGGAGAGGCCAAGGGACTGCCGCAGTCTCACCAAGGCGTTTACTACGTTCCTGTGCAACTTGGGGATTCTACATCAACTCACTGGATTGCACTGCACGGGATTACGTCTGAATGCAAAGCACGCCAAGCCTGTGAACTTTTCCACAAGATTACTCAGTCCGCACCCACGTTTGAGCTGAGGGTGGCTTAAGGCGTAGGTTCAAAAACAGCTTGCCCACCTCCAATCGGCTCGTATCGTTGTTACATGCGACCGAACGATCCATCCGTGCCAGTGAATTCTGCGGATTCTAGTGAGCCACCCGTGGTGCGGATTAAGGAATTATCCAAGATCTATCAGCAGGGGGAAATCAATGTCACGGCACTGAATCGTATCTCCCTCGACATCGCCCGCCGCGAATTTTTGACGCTGATGGGGCCCTCAGGATCTGGGAAATCCACGTTGTTGCATATTATCGCAGGGGTAGATCGCCCTACGACCGGCCATTGTGTCGTCCAAGGCGTCGAAGTCACGGGACTAAGCGAATCGCAGTTGGCCGATTGGCGGAACCAGAATGTAGGATTCGTGTTTCAAACGTTTAACCTGCTGCCGGTGCTCACTGCGTTTGAGAACGTCGAATTGCCGTTGCTTCTCACCCGATTGACGTCGAAGCAGCGAAAGAAACAGGTGCTGACAGCTCTCGAACTGGTGGGGTTAGCGGATCGTACGAGCCATTTGCCACGTCAACTTTCGGGAGGACAGGAGCAACGGGTTGCGATTGCTCGCGCTTTAGTGACGGATCCTCAACTGATCGTTGCGGATGAACCTACGGGCAACTTGGACTCGAACTCAGCCCATGAGGTGCTCGACATTTTGCGATCCCTTTGTAGTGATGCGGGAAAAACCGTCATCATGGTGACTCACGATCCCAAAGCCGCTGCTTTCGGATCAAGAAACGTTCACCTAGAAAAAGGGGAACTCGCTCCCTAAAGCCCAGTCATGACTATCGGAGGATTCATCCTGCGGAATGCGGTGCGGAACAAACGTCGTGCGTTACTTTCGATTTTGAGCGTTGCGGTGAGTCTTTTCCTCCTAGTGACGCTTTTGGTGGGCCTGCGAGAGCTCACCCAACCTCCGAGCGATCAGGACAGTGCCGCCCGCATCGTGGTTCGGAACAAGATTTCATTGGGGAACCTCCTTCCACGCCGGCAACGGACGATCATCGAAAAAATCCCGGGCGTTGCTGCGGTAACCCCTTTTACATGGTTCGGAGGCAAATTCCGCGATGAAGAAGTGATGTTCGGCCAATTCGCCATCGAACCCAAACTCCTACAAACCATTTTTGGCGAAGCGAAGATGCCTGCGGAACAATTCGAGGCCTTTGTGGCCGATCCAACTTCTTGCATTGTCGGAATCAAGACAGCCGAAAAATACGGTCTGAAGATCGGAGAATTGATGAAGATTCAAGGTACTTTCTGGCCGATAGATTTGAATCTTAAGCTCGTTGGGATTTATGCCGACGGTATCGACGACCGAAACCTTTTCTTCCACCACCGCCAACTGGATGAAATGCCCAACAATACAGGCGAGGTAGGCACATGGTGGGTAAAAGCTGCCACATTGGAGGATGTAGGGCCAGCGGTTCAAGCCATCAACGCGGCGTTCGCCAATACGACAGCTGCGGTGCGTGCTGAGACCGAGCGAGCTTTTCAGCTCAGCTTCATCTCGATGTGGGGAAACATCAAAATGCTCGTTTTTTCTATTTGTTCCGTTGTGGTGTTTACCTTGGTATTGGTGAGTGCGAGCACCATGAGCATGGCTGTTCGGGAGAGGTTTCGTGAATTGGCGATTCTGAAGGCTATTGGCTTCCAACGGAGGGAGCTATTTGCGTTTATTCTGGCAGAAAGTTTTGGACTCGCAGCAGCGGGTGCCGTGTTGGGAGTGGGTGGGGCTTGGGGGCTATTTAACCACACTGATCTCGTTGCGACCGCCAGTCAGAATTTTCTAGTTTTGTTCGAAGTCACCCCTCGAATCATGGCTCAGGCCTGTCTCGTAGCGACGTTGCTCGGCATTGTGGCCAGCATTGCACCTAGCCTATCGGTCGCACGAATGAGCGTCGTCCAAGGGTTAAAAACACTGGATTAATTATGGCACTCCCGCTTCGTTACAATGTCCGCAGTGTTCTGATCCGCTGGAGATCCACGCTTTCCACGATCTTTGGTATCGGGCTCGTGGTCGCTGTTTATATCATGATGCAATCCCTCGCAGTGGGTTTGGAACAATCCAGTGCAAACACAGGAGATCCCCGCAATTTGTTGCTCGTTCGGAAGGGTTCTACTGCGGAGACCAGCAGCCAAGTGACTCGTGAACAGTTCAAGCTCCTGCAATACCTTCCGGACATAGAGAAGGATGAAAAAGGAGACCCCTTAATCTCCGCAGATACGCTGATTTTAATCAGCCTACCTAGAAAAGGAGGGCAGGGCGAAGCCAACATATTGGTTCGCGGTGTTTCAAAACTAGGGATGCAACTCCGTCCTCAGGTCGGGCTTACCCAAGGGCGAATGTTTGAAGGCGGTCGCCGAGAGGTAGTTGTAAGCCAGAAACTAGCCGAGCGATTTGAAAACCTTGGAGTCGGCGAATCCTTTAAGACAGGTCCCCATCAACTCCAAGTCGTGGGGTGGTTCGATGGGAACAAAAGCGCATTCGATTCGGAAATATGGATGGACTCGGACGATGCGCGGTCGTTGTTCGATCGTGAGCATTATTCAAGCGTCCTCCTGCGTGCCGATCCGACCCTGTGGGGCTCCGTGACGAATCGTGTCGAATCGGATAAACGCCTCTCGCTATCCGTGCTTCCCGAAACCAAGTATTATAGTTCCCAGACTGCGACAGCGACTCCGATCCGCTTCCTCGGAAACTTTTTGGCGACTGCAATGTCTATCGGCGCGATTTTCGCAGCGATGAACACGATGTATGCAAGCGTCGGTTCGCGGACTCGTGAGGTAGGGACGTTGCGAGTGCTTGGTTTCAGGCGTCGCGCAATCCTCATCGGGTTCCTTCTCGAAGGGGCAATACTCGCTTTTCTTGGTGGTATTATCGGCTGCTTACTTTCGTTACCCATCAACCATTTCTCCACCGGAACCCTCAATTTTCAAACCTTCAGTGAGGTTGTATTTGATTTCAACATCACTCCTCATTTAATTTTTAAAGGTTTGGTTTTCGCCGTCACCGTTGGATTAATTGGGAGTTTAATGCCGGCCATTCGTGCCTCCCGCCTCCCAGTGATCGCCTCCCTTAAGTCACTATGAAGAGTTCTAAACTCGACTCGTTAAAGATTGATGATTCGGTGCGCGAACGTCCTCGGTTACCCCTCGGGATTATTCTATTTGGTATTGCTCTAATAGGTGCGGTCAGTCTCTACCTCGCCATCCCTAGAGCCAGTGATGCAGAACGAATCGTGGGCACCAAAAAAGCAACCAATTCAGTTCCCACTGCATCATCTCCATCCGCAACGAACTCCACCGCCCCCCAACGTGCTGTGGCAACCCCACCTCTCACGAAAGATTCCGTCCTGACTGTGAGCGGCTATATCGTGAACCGTGAACGGATCGAGCTCAGCCCTCGCTTCATGGGAGTTGTCAAATGGATCGGGGTCAAAAAAGGCGATGCCGTTACTAATCAGCAGGTGGTGGTTCTCTTGGACGACACGGAATACCGAGCTCGGGAAACCGAAACCATGGGACGCCTCGAAGCTACAAAGTCCAACCTCGAACGTGCGCAAGTGAACTACGCACGCGCCGAAAAACTAGTGACTGCAAAAGTGGAAACCCAACAATTGCTCGACGAATGTCGGTTTAATGTCCAAGCGGCAGAAGCCCAAGTGAAGGAAACGCAAGGCCAACTTTCCCTCATCAAAACCTACATCGATTGGACGATCATTCGCTCACCTATTAACGGCGTGATTTTAGAAAAATTGGTGGATCCCAACGAATTAGTAACGCCTCAAAGCTTCGGAGGAACCCGAGGTCCCAGCACGGCGTTGATTGCACTTGCCGACCCCAACGATTTACAGGTTGAGATCGATCTAAACGAGGCAGATGTCGCTAAAGTTTACCTCGGGCAAAAATGCCGAATCTCACCTGAAGCCTATCCCGATAAAACTTATGAGGGTTACGTCGCCGAGAAAGCTCCTGAAGCGAGTCGGCAAAAGGGAACACTCCAAATCAAAGTCCAAGTAAAAGCCCCCGACTCATTTCTAACCCCGGAGCTCTCCGCCAAAGTGGATTTCTTGAGCAAGCCTTAGATCCTTGTAACAACCTTAGAAGTGACGGACTTGTTACAGGTCTGTGACCGAGGTGTGAAATCAGTCTAAAACGGTTCTTTCAAGCCAAAAACCACTTTTGTTTTAAGGAAAGAGAGCTAGGTTCAAGACATGAACCAAGTGTCATCCACAGTTCAACCAACACGGTTTGTCCTTTCTTGGTTGGGGCGCCGAATGAGCATCGAGCTCCGTCCCGGGCTCAATCGCATCGGTCGAAATCCCACCAATGATTTTCGAGTTCCTGAAGCGTCAGTCTCTAGTTTTCACTGTGAGATTAGTTTGGAAGGAAAAACCGTCAGCGTGAGAGATCTAGGTTCGACCAACGGAAC
>SXGT01599241.1_pt1 | contig 10073 bp, 10 predicted proteins | sample 3176221 | NCBI WGS metagenome assembly SXGT01 (sample SAMN11356862, study PRJNA531348) | freshwater metagenome | isolation source: freshwater sample F1-120 | place: China: Fuxian Lake, Yuxi | collected 2017-12-25
ACCAGATTTAACCAGCCTGATCGCTTCTTGCTTAAATTCTATCGTGTACTGCGCTTTTGATTGTTTCAACCTCATTTACTGCTCCTTTAGCTAATTTTATCATCAGCTATGGACTCCAGTTTTTGAGGGCAAGGTCACCTAAGGAATACTCTGAAAAAGATACACTTTATAAGCAAACGGAGACTTTATTAAAAGCTTTCAATCAATTTCCTAAATCTGATTTACCTGATGAGGTAAAAGCTATCGGCAGTGGATTGATGAAAGTAAATCAAGCAATTGAAAAGCTTAGGAGCGAAAAAACAACGCTCCATGGAAAGGCGCCTGAGGAGTACATCATTGATGACCCCTTATATGCTTATTTTGTTCTGAATAGCGTGGCAACAGTGGGTATGTTTTTAAAAAGTTTTTATCAGAAGAAATTTAAAAAAATTGAGCAAGAAGATCCTTTTGATGAGGAGATTCCATTTTAGAGCCAACTACCGAGAAAACCTCGGTAGTTGAGAAGTTTTTCGGTTGTATTCTGTCAGAAAAATGGTATGATTTTTCTGACAGAATTATAAATAAAAAATTATGCAAGCTATTGAAGATAAAATAATTAGTAGGATTTATGGAAAAGGTAGGGGTTGGGCTTTTTTCAAGAACGATTTTATTGATTTTGGAAATGCTGCCGCTATTGATAAAGCCTTAAGTCGACTGGTGCAAAGCCGGCGAATTAGGCGCACTATGCGCGGCCTTTATGACCACCCTCGCTTTAGTGATTTATTACAAAAAACCTTATCGCCCGATATTGACCAAGTGGCCTATGCTTTTGCGCGTAAGTTTAGTTGGCGTATTGAGGTTTCGGGTGCGTCTGCCCTTAATTTATTAGGGCTCTCTACACAAATACCTGCGCAATATGTTTATCTAAGTGATGGCCCAAGTAAAAGCTACGATGTAATGGGCGTGACTCTCAATTTTAAGAAATCAAGCTTAAAAAATATTGGGTTTAAGCACCGTGAAAGCACTTTGATTGTTCAAGCACTAAAAGCTCTAGGTAAAGAGCATTTATCTGAAAGCGTGTTTGCAAAAATACGCGAACAAATTGATCCTAAAAACTACAGTAAGATTTTGCGTGATACTCAAGCCAGCACAAGTTGGATTTATGAGGCCATTAAGCAGATTTGTAAGCCCGTAGAGGTTAGCTAGGCTTAAATGGAAAAAGTCGCCCACTTATCGCAACAAGACCGTAGCGATTTATTTGCCGAAACGGCGCGTGCAATGTCCACAACCCCTACGATTGCGGAAAAAGATTTTTGGGTTGTGTGGGTGCTGAGTCGGGTGTTTGCCAATGTTGAGCTGGCGCGTATTTTAAAATTTAAAGGCGGTACGAGCTTATCTAAAGTATTCGGTTTAATCGGTCGATTTTCTGAGGATATTGATCTGATTTTAGATTGGCGTGAGGTAACAAAAAAAGATCCGCTTGCTGCGAGAACTAAAAGCAAACAAAACACATTTAATGAGGCGACAAATGCACAGGCGCAAGCATATATCCAAAGCACGCTGTTACCTCTGGTTCAGCAATGCGTGGGTGATTTATGCATATGCAGCATAGATGAAGAAAATTTATATGCCATTAATATTCGCTACCCTGCTGCATTTAATGATGCTTATTTGAGGCCTGAAATATTGCTTGAGATTGGTCCGCTAGCATCATGGCTACCATCGGATAATTTTGCTATTAAACCGTATGCGGCAGCGCATTTTCCGCAAGTGTTTGAACAACCAAACTGCATTGTGCCTAGCATATTAGCGGAGCGTACCTTTTGGGAGAAAGCAACTATTCTGCATCAAGAGGTGCATCGACCTGACGATAAGACCATGCCACCAAGATATTCACGCCATTACTATGATTTGGCGCGTTTGGCATTGTCGGATGTAAAACCTATCGCATTAGCTGATTTGGAAATGTTAGCAGCAGTCGTGGCATTCAAACAAAAGTTTTACCCAAGCGCTTGGGCACAATATGAAATGGCGAAACCACCCACTTTAAAATTGATTCCGCCAGAGGCGAGGATCAGTGAGCTAGCTAAAGATTATCAGGCCATGCAAAACATGATTTTTGATAAGCCGTTAAGCTTTGATGAAGTGATGCAAACGCTGATCGAATTAGAACAAGAAATTAACGCCTTGGAGCATCTTGCATGAGCGAACGCCTCAACGAAAATGCCATCGAAACCCTTGCCATTGAGCGCTTACAAGCGTTGGGTTTTAATTATGTTTACGGGCCCGATATTGCGCCCGATAGTTCGACGCCTGAGCGTGAAAATTTCACTGAAGTATTGCTGCTTGCCCGATTAAAAGGGGCGATTGCACGAATTAACCCCACTCTGCCTGCCACAGCTTTAGACGAAACAATTAAAACGGTACAACGCATTAGCTCGCCTGAATTGTTAGCCAATAATGAAGCCTTTCACAGATTGCTGACAGAGGGTGTGAATGTGAGCTACCAAAAAGATGGTAGCCAACGTGGGGATTTGGTTTGGCTGATTGATTTTGCCAACCCCGATAATAATGAGTTTTTGGTGGTGAACCAATACACCATTATTGAAAATAACCAAAACAAACGCCCTGATTTGATTCTGTTTGTGAACGGTTTGCCTTTGGTGGTGATTGAGCTTAAAAATGCTGTTGATGAAAATACTACTCTTAATTCAGCTTACAAACAATTGGAAACTTATAAACAGGCTATCCCCAGCTTGTTTAGCTACAACGGCTTTGTCGTCATTTCAGATGGTTTAGAAGCGAAAGCGGGCAGTATCTCAGCAGGCTTAAGCCGTTTTATGGCCTGGAAAAGTGCCGATGGTAAAACGGATGCATCTCACCTTGTCAGTCAACTTGAAACACTGATTAATGGCATGCTGAATAAAGCCACACTGCTGGATTTAATTCGCCACTTTATCGTGTTTGAAAAGTCATCCAAAGAGGATATTAAAACAGGTCAAATTAGCATTAGCGCCGTTAAAAAATTGGCGGCTTATCACCAGTATTACGCGGTGAATGCGGCGGTCATTTCTACTCTACGCGCAACTGCCGACGCCGCAGGCGTGGCGCAAACGCCTGCTAATTATGGTTTGCCCGATGTGCGCACTCAACCCAAGGGTGACCGTAAGGCCGGTGTAGTCTGGCACACCCAAGGCAGTGGAAAATCGCTGTCTATGGTGTTCTATACAGGCAAAATAGTGTTGGCGCTGGATAATCCAACCATTTTGGTGATTACTGACCGCAACGACTTAGATGATCAGTTGTTTGATACGTTTGCGGCATCCAGTCAATTATTGCGCCAGGAACCTAAGCAAGTAGAAGACAGGCAGCAGCTTAAGGAGTTATTAAAGGTCGCTAGTGGTGGCGTGATATTTACCACCATACAGAAGTTTCAGCCTGAAGAAGGTAATGTGTACGAAACCTTATCTGAACGCAGAAATATCGTAGTGATTGCCGATGAGGCGCACCGCACCCAATATGGCTTTAGGGCTAAAACAGTAGAAGATAAAAACGCAGCTGGCGATGTCATTGGCCAAAAGATAGTGTATGGCTTTGCGAAATACATGCGCGACGCCTTACCTTATGCCACTTATTTAGGTTTTACTGGCACACCGATTGAAAGCACAGATGTCAACACACCTGCGGTGTTCGGCAATTATGTCGATGTGTATGACATCGCTCAAGCCGTGGAAGATGGGGCAACGGTGCGTATTTATTACGAAAGCCGCTTGGCCAAAGTACAACTGTCAGAAGATGGCCGCAAATTGAGGCTTTAATTGGTAGTGAAAAGCGCATTCAAAACATTGCGCAAGATATCGTGACGCATTTTAGCCAACGCCAAGAAGTGTTTGCTGGCAAAGGCATGATAGTTAGCATGTCGCGTCGTATTGCCGCCGCACTGTATGAAGAAATTATCAAACTCAAACCAGAGTGGCATTCAGAGGATTTAAGCCAAGGTGTAATCAAGGTGGTGATGACTGCTTCATCTAGCGATGGGCCACAACTGGCTAAACACCATACCACCAAACAACAACGCCGTAATCTTGCTGATCGTATGAAAGACCCGGACGATGCATTGCAACTCGTTATCGTGCGCGATATGTGGCTGACAGGCTTTGATGCTCCTAGTATGCACACACTGTATATCGACAAACCCATGAAAGGCCATAACCTGATGCAAGCCATTGCGCGCGTAAATCGGGTGTACAAAGACAAGCCCGGTGGTTTGGTAGTGGATTATTTAGGGATTGCCGCTGATTTAAAACAAGCACTGTCGTTCTATTCTGATGCCGGTGGTAAGGGCGACCCAGCTGAAACCCAAGAACAAGCGGTCGATTTAATGTTAGAGAAATTAGAAGTTGTGGCGAATATGTTTTATGGTTTTGGCTTTAAAGAGTATTTCTCTGCGGACACCTCGAAAAAGCTTTCACTCATCTTGGCGGCTGAAGAACATATTTTAAATATCGAAGATGGCAAAAAGCGTTATATCAATGAAGTAACTTTGTTATCCCAAGCGTTTGCCATTGCCATACCGCATGAGAAAGCCATGGATGTGAAAGATGAAGTGGCATTTTTTCAGGCGGTAAAAGCAAGGCTGGCTAAATTCGATAGCACCGATCAAGGTAAAACCAACGAAGAAATTGAAACTACGATACGCCAAGTTATCGACCGAGCATTGGTTTCCGAACAAGTGATAGATGTGTTTGATGCGGCGGGCATTAAAAAACCTGACATTTCCATTCTGAGTGATGAGTTTTTAATGGAGCTCAAAAACCATGAGCATAAAAATATCGCTTTAGAAGTGCTTAAAAAAATTCTGCATGAAGAAATAAGGGTGCGCGAGCGAATGAATGTAGTACAAGGTCGCAGCCTAATGGAAATGCTGCAAAACTCGATTAAGCGCTATCAAAACAAGATCATTACCGCCGCTGAATTGATGGATGAGTTGATTAAAGTCAGCAAAGAAATTGTACATGGCGACAGCGAAGCTGAACGTCTAAAACTCAGTCCGCTCGAGTTTGCTTTCTACACTGCTGTATCAAATAACGACAGCGCGAAAGAACTCATGCAGCAAGATAAGCTGCGTGAACTAGCGGTCGTGCTATTACAGCGCGTACGTGAAAATGCCAGCATCGATTGGACGATTAAAGAGTCCGTAAAAGCCAAGCTAAAAGTCATCGTCAAGCGCACATTAAGGCAGTTTGGTTATCCACCTGACATGGAAATTTTGGCCACAGAAACGGTGTTAAAACAGGCGGAAATGATTGCCGCAGAGCTTAATTCCTAGCGCCTATAAAATAGCGGTATCCCTAGCCTGCTGACTGGGGCAGCGGCTTAGCATAATTAAAGGCATCGGAGAAAAAGGCCTCGTCGCTCAAGCCGGCGGCGACGAAGTCGGCATGTGCCACGGCCACCATGGCTGGTGCGCCGCAACAATACACCTCGTAATCGGCTAAACCGGTCTGGGCATAGTCATCCAACACGGCTTGGTGCACCAAACCGGTACGGCCTTGCCAGTTATCCGTGGCTAAGGCATCGGATAAAACGGGGATGTAGTGTATGTGTGGGTGCTGGGCCGCCCAGCCCTCGGCCAATGCGGCCATGTATAAATCCTGCCGCGCATGGGCGCCCCAATACAAGCGAACCGGACGTTTGCTGTTGTTGTGCAGCATGTGCTCTAACATGCCCTTGACCGGCGCAAAGCCGGTGCCGCCGGCCACCATGATGATGGGTTTGTTCGAATCTTCACGCAAAAAGAAACTGCCGAATGGCGCTTCTATGCGCAAAATGGCTTTGTCTGGCATTTCATTAAAGACGTATTGGGTAAATTGCCCACCCGGGATCAAGCGTAGATGCAGTTCTAACAAGTTGTTGGCATGCGGTGCGTTGGCCAGGGAAAAGGCCCGACGCTTGCCGTCTTTAAGCAAGACTTCTACGTATTGGCCGGCCAAGAATTTTAATTGTTCGCCACTGGGCAATTTCAAAAACAGTGCCATGACATCCGGCGCCAGCTGCTGTTTACGTTCTACCCGCGCCGGCAATATGCGTGGCGGAATAACATCCGCGTCTATCTCACGGCAGGCTAAGGTCAAGTCAGACAAAGGGTAGGCGCAACAAAACAAGGCTTTACCGGCGGCTTTTTCTGCCTCCGTCAGCGCGCCGGCGGCGTAATCACCATGATGCACTTGGCCGCTAACAATGTCGCCTTTGCAACTGCCGCAACTGCCATTGCGGCAACCGTAAGGCAAATTGACGCCGGCGGCGATGGCGGATTCGAGTAAGGTGTCGGATGCTTTGGCGGTGTAATGGTGACCGCTGGATAGGATGCTAATTTGGTAGCTCATGCTTTATTCTTCTCGGTGAAACTCGCCTTCTATCACATCGTCATTGGCCGCCGGTGATTGGGCATGGGCACCAGCCTGACCCTCGGTCTTAACCGGAATCAACAATAAAATGGCGGCCATGACATCGGTCAAAACCCCTGGAATAATCAGCAGAATGCCGGCCAGAATATTGCGCGCACTGCCAAACAAGGCTTTTATGGGATTGCCACCTTGGCTTAAATTTTGCATCATGCGTCCAGACAACAAGGTCTTTTCATCACGAATAAGCTGCAAACCCAGCAAGGCCACTGACACCAAATAAAACAATAGCCAAGCACCGTATTGCTGGGCCAAGTCGATTAAAATCCAAATTTCAGCCACCGGAAAAGCCAGCAGGGTGAATAAAAATAATGCTCGCATCTACTAAATATCCTCAATAATTGAACGTATGATAGGCATGATCCCTCCTAACGCAAAGGCAAATAACAGTTTCTTAATCGTTTGTGCTGCCAATATTCTATAATTACAAGTTAGCAGCATGGCCTTTGCCTATCATTATGACCAATGGAACGCTACCTACGTGAAAAATTTATTGTTAGCTCGCTTATTAAACCGCAGCATCGCCTTAATGGCTGTGCTGTTTTTAACTAGCGGATTTTTTAGCCAAGTCCAAGCCGCTCGCTTAGCCGATTTATTTAGCACCGATGCCAATGCCGTGTTAGCCCCTGAAGCGGCCTTTAAGCTGCAATTGACCGCCATAGACGCCCAAACCATAGGGGCTGATTTTACCATTGCGCCCGGCCATTATTTGTATCGTGAACGCATCCAGTTTAGCCTAAGCGCACCTAGCCATAGCAAAATATCCGAAATTAATCTGCCGGCCGGTGAAATAAAAGAAGACGCCAACTTTGGCAGACAAGAAGTTTACCATCGCGACTTCCAGGCCATCATCAAGCTCAGTGCGCCCAGTCAAAAGACCACCTTGCTTGCCAGCTACCAAGGCTGCAGTGAAAAAGGCTTATGTTATGCGCCGATTAAAAATACGCTGACGGTAGACACGGCTAGCATTAGCCCGCTTACGCCTGTCGCAAGCGGCGATAACGACGCCGACTACAGCACCCGGTTATTACAATCCGGCAACGTGTACTTGGTGATAACGGGCTTTTTTCTAGCCGGCCTCTTGCTGTCCATGACGCCTTGCGTGTTACCCATGATACCCATACTGTCTAGCATTATTGTCGGCCGACTCAGCCTAAACAATAAGCCGTCCAAGCTGCATGCTTTTGCTTTATCGCTGGCCTATGTATTGGGCATGGCCTTAAGCTATGCTTTAGCCGGCGTGGCGGCAGGGCTTACCGGTGATTTAATTAGCGTGTCCCTGCAAAACCCTTGGGTGCTCGGCAGCACCGCGCTGCTTTTTGTCCTATTGGCTTGCTCCATGTTTGGTTTGTATGAATTAAAGCTGCCGCAAGGCTTTGAAGACAAGATGCTCAACACCAGCAACCGGGTGAAAGGCGGGCACTTTTTAGGGGTGTTTGCCATGGGTGCGTTATCAGCACTCATCGTCAGCCCATGCGTGGCCGCGCCCTTAGCCGGCGCCCTTATTTACATAGGTCAAAGCCAGGACGTCGTACTGGGCGGAATTAGCTTATTCGCACTGGGCATAGGCATGGGCACGCCTTTATTATTAATCGGCGCCTCGGCGGGCAGCCTGTTACCCAAAACCGGTGATTGGATGAACAGCGTGCGCAATTTCTTTGGCGTCATCATGTTGGCCATGGCCGTATGGCTAATCACCCCCCTCCTGTCTATGGCATGGCAGCTGAGCTTATGGTCGGCTTTATTCATCGTCACCGCGGTCTACCATAAGGCCTTAGAACGCTTGCCCGCACACGCTTCTAATGCGGCAAAGGTTTGGAAAGGGCTGGCCGTTATCTTGTTATTGGTCGGCGTGGCCTTATTAATTGGCGCCTTGTCTGGTGCAAAATCACCCTGGCAACCCCTGCAAACATTTGCCAGCAAAGCTTACAACGCGGAAAATAAACCGGGGGCGGCCCTTGCCTTTGAGCGCATTAAAAGTGTGGCTGAATTAGAAAAAAGATTAGCCAGTACCAATGGCCAGCCCGTCATGTTGGATTTTTATGCCGATTGGTGTGTCGCCTGTAAAGAGCTGGAACAATTTACCTTTAGCAATAAAGCCGTGCAGCAACAATTAAAAAACACCGTATTATTGCAGGTCGATATGACAGCCAATTCCGCTGAAGATCAGGCTTTGTTAAAACGTTTCGGCTTGTACGGCCCCCCCGCCATCGCATTTTTTAATGCACATGGACAAGAAATGACTCGCTTAAAAACCATAGGGTTTCAAAATGCCGAGCGCTTTAGTCAGACTTTGCTGCGACGTGACCGCTGTTTAGCCCAGACGACAGCCGATGAAAAGATAAACAGCTCATGCTAAAAAAACTGCGCGCTAACGCCAGCTACCTTGCCATCATGTTTGGCTTGGGCTTTGCCATTTACTATTTCGCACTCAACCCCAACTCCCCACTAAAAGCATCCCATCAGGACGAAGTGCCGACCCAGGCCTTTTTTGCCAGCCAATTGGTCGATGAACATGGTCTTAGCCAAGACCTAAAGCAATATAAAGGTAAAATCATAGTGCTTAATTTTTGGGCCACTTGGTGCCCACCGTGCCGCGAGGAAATGCCGGAATTATCCGAGTTGCACAATGAATATAAAGACAAAAATGCAGTGGTATTGGGGATTGCCCTGGATGAATTAAGTTTGGTTAAAGAATTTTCCCTGACCTCGCCAGTAAGCTACCCTTTATTTGCTGCCGAAAATGAAGGCATGCAACTCGCCAACGATTTTGGCAACAACCAAGGCGTGCTGCCCTACACCGTCATCATTGACCAAGAAGGGCGTGTGGTAAATCACTATTTTGGCCGCATCAGCAAAACCCTATTAACGGACGCTTTACGGCCTTTATTAAGCGATTAAGCTCCCCGCCCTATCGCTAAGTTTTTAAATTAACGATATCAAGTACTTAAATCCTCAACACGGTGTAATTTCGCCCAATTTCTGTAAATCTGCTGGACAAAACCGGCTAACTTCGGCAAACTTGCAATAATGAATTCCCCGAAATTAGCGCGTAATCTTGTTAAAAAAGGCCACAGCTATGTCCGCTAAATCCATTTTAGTCATCCATGGGCCCAACCTTAATATGCTGGGCGTACGTGAACCCGAACATTATGGCAAAGCCACTTTGGCCTCCATCAACCAAACCTTGGTGGACATGGCCAGCAAAGCGGGGGTTGCGTTAGAAACGTTTCAAAGCAATGCCGAGGCTGATTTGGTCACTAAAATCCAGTCCTTAGCCAGCAGCAAAATGGATTTTGTCATCATCAACCCGGCGGCGTTTACCCACACATCGGTGGCCATGCGGGATGCGCTGTCTGCGGTAAAAGTGCCGTTTATTGAGGTGCACTTATCCAATGTTTACGCCCGCGAGGCCTTCCGTCACCATTCGTATTTTACTGATATTGCGGTGGGCGTTATTAGCGGACTAGGTGCACAAGGCTATGCCTTGGCGCTTGATTATGCCATCGGGCATAAAGCGCTACCTTAATTATCATTCCTTCATCTAAACTAATTTATTCCTGAATTTCTAGAGGTTATTATGGACTTACGCAAACTTAAAAAATTAATTGATCTTGTTGAAGAATCAGG
>SXGT01807863.1_pt1 | contig 10073 bp, 10 predicted proteins | sample 3176221 | NCBI WGS metagenome assembly SXGT01 (sample SAMN11356862, study PRJNA531348) | freshwater metagenome | isolation source: freshwater sample F1-120 | place: China: Fuxian Lake, Yuxi | collected 2017-12-25
TCGAAGGCCCGCCAGTGGCGTTCCAGGGTTGCTCGCGAGTACACGTAGCAAGGCGTCCCGAATTGTTCGGCGATACGGGAGAGCGGCACGTCCTCGGCGTAAAGTTCGTCGCCGCGATATTCGAAATGATCCATCAGGGTTGTACTTTCTGGCTGGGCTCGTTGGTGGCGGGTTCAGGCTGGGCCGGGATTTGCCGGTGTGGCTTTTTCGCGGTGGGAGCCGGTGGGTAGGCTGGTTGGGGCCGCTCGATGTAAAGAGGCCCTTTTTGTCCGCAGCCCGCCGCCAGGAAGGCTAGGAAGGCCAGCGTACACAAGGACGCGATGCTTTGCGTGGTAGTCATGTTCGAGGTTCTGGAAACGCTGAAGAAAAAGAAGCTGACGCGGAAGTGGCGGGCATTCTAATGCAAAAGCCGCCCCGTCCCAATCGGGACGGCCGAAGTCTTCGCCCGCCAAAATCGTTGGGGCTTGGTGGCGGGGTTCGATTCGCCGCTTACCCCACCTTGCCCAATATCCAGTCCAAGGCCCGAACCGGCAGCAGCCTTTTTAGCACCGCGAACAGATAGGTTGGGAAAGTGACGTAATAACGGGCTCGCGGCCGCTTGGATTCCAGGGCGAGAATCACTTTTTCCAGCACCGCCTCGGGGCCGAGCGTGAAGGGCACGGCCGGGCCTTGCTTTTGGAGGCGGGCTTCCATGGCGGCATAGGTTTCCCGGTGGCAACTTAGTTGCGGGACGATGTTCTTCTCGTACATCTTGAAAGAGTTGTCCCGGAACCGGCTGAGGATGGGGCCGGGTTCGACGAGGGAGACATAAACGCCGCTGCCCTTGAGTTCCAGCCGCAGCGTATCGGACAGCCCTTCCAAGGCGTATTTGCTGGCGTTGTAGGCGCCGCGATAGGCCATGGCGGCGAAGCCGAGCACCGAACTGTTCTGGATGATCCGCCCCTGGCCTTGCCGGCGCATGATCGGTATCACCAGATTGGTCAACTCATGGGTGCCGAACAGGTTAGTCTCGAACTGTTCCCGCAATACCTCCCGCCGCAAGTCCTCGACCGCGCCCGGCTGGCCGTAGGCGCCATTGTTGAACAGGGCGAAAAGTTCGCCGCCGCTGGCCGCGAGCACTTGGTCCACCGCTAGTCGAATGGAATCGGAATCGGCGAGGTCGAGCCGGCAAGCCTCGAAACCCTCGGCGCGGAGTTTGTCCACGTCGCCGGGTTGGCGGGCCGTGGCGAACACACGATAGCCGCGCGCCCGGAGGCCGCGGGCGACGCAAAGGCCGATGCCGGAGGAGCAACCGGTAATGAGTATGGATGGGGTGGAGTTCATGTTTGCCGCGTATCGACTGGGACTGGCGGATAGTCTCTCACAACCGGCTTTCCGGAAGCGAACGCATGGGTCGGGCAGCGCGGAAGGCGAGGTTCGCGGCATTTTCGAGGTGGGATGCCAGGAGGGGCGAATTCGGCTTCCCGGTCGGCACGGTAGGAGCGGCTATAATCCACGGATGGGTTCGCGATTTTTAGCCTGGTTATCGGGCCATGAAAAGCCGCGGGAAACATAGTTGTTTCGGATCCGCCAGGGCTATCGGCCCGGCAAGCTTTGCGTGCCCTGGCAAGAATCCGTGAATTTAAGGAGGTTATCCATGGACTTTCGACAGAATCCCATCGCCTGGGCTATCGCCATGACGCTTGCTGGAATCCAGGGCGATGTTGCCGCCATGCCAGGCCCCGATATCGGCCAGTCCAGACCCATCGCGGAAAACGAAGTGCCGCCGTTCGACGATGCCGGAGTCACGCTCCTGTCCGACGACTGGTACGACGAGGACGATGTGCCGAGGGACATGGCGATGTTCGAGGGGAACGATCCCTTCGAAATCGCCAGTCTAGGCGAGGAGGGTATCGCCTTGCTGGCTTATGGCGGGACAGTCGCGGCGCCTTGTCGTTCGGGGCGGCCGTATGGGGTTGCCAACCTGACTGTTGTTCCGCCCAAGGGCGGCATTATCGAAGGGAGCGGTGCGAACTGCGGAAAAAGCGTGCCCAAGAAGTTCGATGATGGCTCGTTGCAAAGGGTTTGCGTGATCAAATCCTGCAAGAGCTATGGCGACATCGCCAATTTACAGGCCAATGCCCTGGATGGCTGGGAGTTCGTGAAGTGGCTGGGAGCGTGCAAGCCGGTAGGCGGCGACCCCAACTGCGCTATCGACCTTACCAGAAGCAAAAGCGTGTCGGCGAAATTCCGGAAAATAAAATGAGCGAGCCGCCCTACGCTTCGCGTTCAGCGGTCAGGAATCCTCTCGAATTGCCGAGTTCATGGCCCACGCCTATCCAAACAGCCAATTCTTTTGCGTGATGGCCGTCGGACGTTGCGGATCGACGGCCCTGATGCGCGCCTTGGGAAGCTTTCCCGATATCGCCACGCCCGGCAAGAATATCGCCTGCGCCGACGACGAACTCTTGCATCCGGATTTCGTCAGGCACTACGCCGGGCAGTACGAAAACCTGACGGCCCAGCGCATCCGTTCCCCCGGAGAGCTAATCCGGGCTTTTTACCGGCATAACGGCGGCCATGCCTACGCGGGTTTCAAATCGATGCCCAACCGCCATCGGCACTACCGGAAGTTCGTCGCGAGCGGCGAAATTCGGTTTATCACGCTGGTCCGCCGCGATATCGCCTCCACCGTCGCCAGTTTCATGGTGGCCATGCTAACCGGATGTTGGCGGCGCGACGGCGGCGGCCAGGCCGAATCCTGGACTTTCGACGCCGAGGCGCATGGTCCGGCCGTCGCCGCCAATCTGGATTATGTCCTGGCTAGCCTGGACCTGATCGCTTCCATCCCGAACGGCATCGCCCTGGCCTACGAGGATCTATGCCAAGAGGATTTCAACTCACCGGAATTGGATGGCTATTTTGGGCGTCCCATACGGCTGGCCGATCCCCAGCCACCGCTACACGGCTCCGCCTATGTCGCCAATTGGCCGGAATTCCTGGATTTCATCGTCGGCCGCGCCCATGCCCCTGTCCCGTGACGAGATCGAAACCCTGGTTGCCAATCTCGAATACCTGCAAGGGGAAACCTTCAGGCAGGCCGAGCACTACGGGCAACTGGAAGCCTTCTGCCTGTTCGTCGGCTATCCCCGTAGCGGCCACAGCCTAATAGGCGCCTTGCTGGATGCCCACCCAGAGATGGTGATCGCCCATGAGTTGGATTGCCTGCGTTGCTTGCGGGCCGGGCTCGGGCGGGAACCGATATTTTCCCTGATATTGGAAATGTCGGCGGATTTCCACCGCCAAGGGAATACCTGGAACGGCCATCGGTATGGGGTGGAGAATCAATGGCAAGGCCGATTCCGCCAGCTTCGGGTTATCGGCGACAAGAAGGGCGGCGGTTCCAGCCTGTTGTTGGCGAGGTATCCAAAATTGCTGGAGCGGCTGTATTCAACTCTCGCCTTGCCCATCAAGTTTATCCACGTGGTGCGCGATCCCATGGAGAATATCCCCGGTATCGGCCGGGAGTTGCGGGTATCCCCGGACGAAGCCCTGAAACTATATTTCGCCATGGCTGAATCGGTCGCGGCGCTGAAAACCCGCGTCCCGGCGGACAGCCTATATGAAATCCATTACGAGGATTTCGCGCGGGAACCCGGTTGGTATTTGCGGGAACTGTGCCGGTTTCTGGGCCGGGAAACCACGCCCGATTATTTGGGGGATTGCGCCGCGCTCGTGAAACCCGCTTCCCGGCGCGAAAACGAGCATCCGCCTTGGCCCGCTTCGCTGTTGCGCCGAATTCGCCGGGAAGCGGAACGCTTCGAGTTCCTAGCCGAATATCCCCTCGAATACTGACGGCATGGCGCGCATCGTTTATGCCTGGGAATTGGGCGGCGGATTCGGCCACACCCACGCTTTCCTTCCGTTAGCCCGTGGTTTGCGGGACCGGGGGCACGAGGTCGTGTTCGTCCTCAAGGACTTGCTCAACGCCGAGCGCGAACTCGGCGCCCAGGGTTTCCGCTGCTTCCAGGCGCCGATGTTTCAAGGCCGCTTGGTCGGCTTGCCGGACCCACCGGCGAATCTCTCGGAAATCCTATTCCATTGCGGGTTTCTCAAGGAGGAATATCTGCTCGGCCTAGTGCGGGCTTGGCGGGAACTCCTAACCCTGCTCGAACCGGACCTCGTCGTCGGCGATTACAGCCCCTCGGCGCTATTGGCGGCGAGTATCTCGCGAATTCCCTCGGCCAGTTTCGGCACCGGGTTTTGCCGTCCTCCCGCGCTGCATCCCCTGCCCAATTTACGGCCTTGGCTGCCGATCGACGAGGCAAGGCTACTGGGTTCCGACTTGAAAATCGTCGATACCGCTAACAAGGTTTTGCGGAGGTTCGACGTAAATCCAATTTCCACAGTCGCCGAAATATTTTCTTGCGGCGAAGATTTCCTCTGCACCCATGCCGAACTGGACCATTATCGAGAGCGGCCGAACGCCAGGTATTGGGGCTCGATGCATAATTTGAATGGAGGGGTTGAAATCCCCTGGGCGGGGCGGGAAAAATATCGGATATTTGGCTATATAAAACCGAGTTATATCGGGCTGAGGCAATTGCTCGATCAACTCATCCTGCTCGAAAACCACGAAATTATCCTGTTCTGCCCCGGCCTGGCCGGAGCCATCGTGGCGAAATACGCTTCCTCCCGTTTGAGGATTACCCAGCGGCCAGTGGCCCTGGCCGGCTTGCTCGACGGCTGCGATCTGGCTATCTGCCACGCCGGACACGGCACCGTGTGCGCGATGTCGCGGGCGGGTATCCCGGTGCTTTGCCTGCCCATGAACCTGGAACAGCATCTAACCGGCCTGCGGGTGGCCGCCATGGGCGCGGGCGCGATGGTGGAGTCCCCGGAAAAACAGACCGATTATCTGGCCCGGATAGACGACTTGTTGAAGGAACCCCAGTATCGCCTGGCGGCGCGAAGTTTTGCCCAGCGCCATGCCGATTTCACCCAGGAACGGATTCATGGGGATATTTTTGCCCGGTTGCTGGAAATGCTGGCGTGATGGCGCGCGAAACCAGGGATCGCCGCCAATACGGAGATTTCCAGACGCCTCCCGAACTCGCCGAATCGGCCACCCTAGCCTTGCGTGGACTGGGTATCCGTCCCCAAACCATACTCGAACCCACCTGCGGCCGGGGCGCGTTTTTACTCGCCGCGCTGCGGGTTTTCCCGGACGCCCGGCAATATATCGGCGTGGATATCAACGAGGAATATCTGGCGGAATTGCGGGAAAATATTGCCGGGTCGGACAGGCGGGCCGATATTCGGCTAGCGCGAGGGGATTTTTTTCGCCTGGATTGGCTCGGGCTGCTCGGCGATGCGCCACGGCCGATTCTGATACTCGGCAATCCGCCCTGGGTGACCAATTCCGAACTGGGCGCCTTGGCCAGCGGGAATCTCCCGAAAAAGTCCAATACGGATGGTCTCCGGGGTTATGACGCCCTTACCGGCAAGAGCAATTTCGATATATCGGAATGGATGTTGTCGCGGTATCTCGATTGGTTAGGGGATTCCCCCGGAACCGTCGCGGTACTGTGCAAGACGGCGGTCGCCCGCAAGGTTTTGCGCCGGGCTTGGCGAAGGGGGCTGCCCATGGGGACGGCTAGCTTGTTTACCATCGATGCCCGTGAGTATTTCGGAGTGTCGGTGGATGCCTGTTTTTTGGTGATCGAAACCCGGCATGGCGGTGCCGCCGCGGACTGCGCGGTTTATGAGGGCTTAGCCGCCGAGTATCCGTCCCGGACCCTCGGCTATCGCGACGGCATGGTGTTGTCCGATGTCGCCGGCTATGAACGCTGGCGCCATCTACGGGGCGGGAATTCGGGTTACATCTGGCGGTCGGGGATCAAGCATGACTGCGCCGGGGTCATGGAACTGGCGCCGGAAGGGAAAGGATACCGCAACGGCCTGAATGAATTCGTCGATCTGGAAAGCGCTTATGTCTATCCCCTGTTGAAGAGTTCCGATCTTAGCCGAGGAAGCCCGCGATATGGCCGAAAATACCTGCTGGTGACGCAGGGATACCTAGGCGAGGATACTTCCAGAATCGGCCTAGACGCGCCTAGGACTTGGGATTATCTGCGGGCGCATCGCGGGTTATTAGAGAAAAGGGCGAGTTCCATTTACCGCGATCGGCCTGAGTATTCAATCTTCGGGATAGGGGAGTATTCGTTTGCTAGCTGGAAGGTCGCCATATCGGGGTTTAACAAGCGCTTGGATTTCCAGGTCGTGGCACCTTATCGCGGCAAGCCGGTGATGGTGGACGACACCGTTTGTTTCCTGCCATGCGGGACCGAGGCGGAAGCCCGTTCGATCGCGGGACTGTTGAACTCGGAACCCGCCCGGCAATTCCTGGAATCCATGATTTTCTGGGTGGACAAGCGGCCCATCACCATCGAGCTATTGAAAAGGCTGGATCTCCGGGCGCTGTGTGTTGAACTGTATCGCGAACGAATGGTCTACGGCTACGGCGTCGAGGGAATGAAATGGCCTGGATAGGCGATCCAGCCCGGGCCGGGCAATCAAAGACAATTCGGCGGCCATTCGGCCAGCCCCGTGCTTCCGCGGCCTCGCGGCAAATTATCTGTTTGCATCGGATTGACGACATGATAATTTGCGCGTGCTCTACGGCGTTCGGTCGAGAACTCCGGAAGGAGGCAAAAAAATCCATAGAGGAGGTATAAAGAATGTCCGAAGACAAGAAAGAAGAAATTAAGGAAGGCGAAGCTCCCCAAGCGGGCAATGCCGTGCAGAACGTCATCCACACCCTGAAAACCAATCCCAAGGCGATGTACGCGCTGGTCGGAGCGGTTGTGGTGGTGATACTCGCGACGTTCATGGGAGGCGGCAGCGAAGGAACCAAGATTACCGCGGCCGCGGTGCAGATTGGCCAAACGGTGACGCTGGAAAATCCCAATGGAGGCAATTCCCATCTGACCCTAGGGCCCGGCATGGTGAGCGCTTCCGATGCCGAGGAGGACAAGGATCAGAGCGTATGCGTGGCCAAGGGCGGCGCCAAGGCCACGGTAGAAGAAGAACAGGTTGTCGGCATGTTGCCTTTCGTGAAGGTGAAGGTGCTGGACGGCGAATGCCAGGGCAAGACTGGCTGGACTTCCAAGGTCAATATCAAGGCAGGTTGAAACAGGGCGGCGATGCGCGCTTCCCCCAGCTCATCGCCGCGCCATGCCTGGTTCCTCCCTCACAGTTCCCGCAGTACCCGCATCGGGCTGTTCCGCACCACCGACCGGGTATTCCAGTAACCCGCCAAGCCCACCGCCAACGCCCCCAGTATCGGAGTAGCCAGCCAGGCTTCCCAGTGCGGCCGATAAGCCAGATCGAACACCCGGCTGAACAACACCCAGGCGATAGCCTCGGCGATTCCGGCGGCCAATAATCCCGCCATGAATCCCAGCGCGGCGAACTCCACCCACTGCGCCCGCCTCAGCAGTTTCCGGCTCGCGCCCATGGCGCGCAGCAGTGCGTCCTCGCGCAGCCGTTCGTCCAGGGTGGATCGCACCGCCGCGAACAGCACGGTGAAACCGGCCGCCAGCGCCAATAGCAGCACGTACTCGATGGCTAGTGTGATCTGCTTAAGGATGCTCTGGAACTGCTTCAACAATACGTCCACTTCTAGGATCGTGGTGCCGGGAAAGGATTTAGCCAGCCGCGCCAGCGCCGGCTTCGCGCCCGGCGGCAGATAAAAACTGGTGAGCCAGGTGTGCGGATAGGCGTCCAGGGTGCCTGGCGAGAAGACCATGAAAAAATTGGGCGCCATGGTGTCCCAGCGCACGCTACGCAGGCTGGTGACCGTGGCGACGAGTTCCTGTCCCCCGATGTTGAAGGTAAGCCGGTCGCCCGGTTCGACGCCCAGGTTTTTCGCTAACTCTTTTTCCACCGAAACCCGGAGCGGCGCCGCGTCGCTCCACCATTCCCCGGCGGTGATTCGGTTGTCCGGCGGTGGCGTGTCGCTCCAGGTCAGGCTCAAATCGCGGTTGATGGCGCCTTCCGCCCGCGAGTCCTTGCCGACTACCTGGAACACATCCTTGCCGTTCACCAAGGTTAGGCGTCCCCGCACGATGGGATAAAAACGGCTGCTGGCGATGTTTTCCCCGGCCAGGAATTCCCGGAAGCGGTCCAGGTCGGCGTCGAACAGGTTCAGGGCGAAATGGTTGGGCGTGTCTTCCGGCAACTGCCGCCGCCATTCCTGGAGCAATTCGGTGCGCACCAGGAGGCTCAACAGCATGGCGGCCAGGGTGATGCCGAAGGCGAGCATTTGGCTCACGCCCAGCCTGGGACGCCGGGTCAGGTGTTGCAGGCCGAACCGCCAGGCTAGCGGCACATGAGGGATAGGCAGCTTGCCCAGCTTGAGCAGGAACAAGCCCAGCAGGCTGAACACCGCGACCGCCACGCCGCCCAGGGCAAGCACGATGGCGGTCATTTGTAAATCATGGGTATAGCGCCAGAGCAGGGCGCCCAGGGCCAGCGCGGCGCAGCCGTAAACCAGCCAGGCGCTGGAGGGCAGGGGTTCCAGGTCGCGGCGCAACACCCGCAGGGGCGGCAGCCGTTTCAGCCCGAGGATCGGCGGTAGGGCGAAACCGAACAGGATGGGGAGCCCCACGCCGATGCCGAACAGCAGGCCGAACACGCTGGGCGCGGCCAGATTGCGAGGCAGCAGCGAGATCAGGAAGTGCGCCACGCCGGCCTGCAAGCCGTACCCCAGGGCGCAACCGGCGGCGCTACCGGCGAGGCCGATCAGGCCGAACTGGACCAGGTGGAGCCGCAGCACGTCCCGGTTCCGCGCCCCCAGGCACTTGAGCATGGCGGCCAGGTCGTAATGCCGCTCGGTATAGCGGCGGGCACTCATGGCGATGGCGACCCCGGCGATCAGCACCACCGCGATGCTGGTGAGTCCTAGATAACGCTCGGCGCGGTTGAGTGCGTTGCCCAGTTCGGGACGGTCCTCGTGGATGTCGGAGAGATGTTCGCCGGGATGAAGCCGGGGCTTGAGCCAGCTTTTGAAGCGCCGCAAGGCGGGCTCGTCGCCGGCGAACAGCGCGAAATAATGGACGTGGCTGCCGGGCTGGACGACACGGGTGGCTTCCAGGTCGTCCGCGTTGATCATGACCCTGGGCGACAGACTAAACAAATCGCCGCGCCGATCCGGCTCGTAGGCGATCAGCCGGGTGGCGCGCAAGGGTTTTTCACCCACCGTGACGATATCTCCGAGGTTCAGGTGAAGGGTGGACAATACCCGAGGTTCCACCCAGGCTTCGCCCGGCCCGGGTATCTCGTGGATTTCCTCGGCCACGGAAATATCCCCCAGGGTGGTTTTGACCGCGCCGCGCAAGGGGTAGCCCGCGGCGACGGCCTTGATCCCGACCAGCAGCAGTTCGCCGTTCTCGACCAGCACGCTGGAGAATTCGGCGGTGCGCGAGCGCCGCAAGCCCATGCCGGCGGCTTGGGCTTCCCATTCCGGGGGCGGTGGCCCGTGGCCGGAAACCGCCAAATCGCCGCCGAGGAATTCCGCGGCTTGTAGGCTCATGGTGCGATTCAGCCGATCGCCCAGCAGGCTCACGGCGGTGGAGGCGCCGACGGCGACGATGAGCGCCGCGGCCAGGATGGTCAGTTCGCCGCTACGCCAGTCGCGGGCCACCAATTTAAAAGCGAGTTTGAAAATATTACCCATGGAGTGGCTTCCTGAATGATTTCGCGCCAGCGGCGGACACGGTGATTGCGTGGGATCGCGGTTCAATCCGGCATCAAGCGCCCGGCTTCCAGGCGGATCACGCGCCGGCAGCGGGACGCCAGCGCCTCGTCGTGGGTAACCAGCACCAGGGTGGTGTGTTTCTCCCGGTTCAGCTCGAATAACAGGTCGATCACGGTTTGCCCGGTTTTGCGGTCCAGGTTGCCGGTGGGCTCGTCGGCGAAGAGTATCAATGTGTTTCAATCTCAGCTGACTTAGAAAATCGTCCGAAGAGTCCTTATCAATTTTTTATCCCATAATTAGAAGCTCGCCACCAGTGGAAGAGTCAATGGTACCA